>CXWK01004966.1_pt3 | contig 10937 bp, 10 predicted proteins | sample 590851 | NCBI WGS metagenome assembly CXWK01 (sample SAMEA3498364, study PRJEB10139) | wastewater metagenome | biome: wastewater treatment plant; material: activated sludge | place: Denmark | collected 2014-08-01
AGGAGCTGCGCGAATTGTGGCGGCGCGAGATGTCGCTCGGCTCCTACCACCCGCGCTGGCTCGAATGCCACGCCGGGGCCGAACGCGTGCAGGTCCTCACCTTCATCGTGAACCGCGCGTGCTCCGGCTACGCGGGCAAGCTCCCGATGGAGGTGATGGTCCAGGCCATGGCCACGGCGCGGGGAAAGTACGGCTCGAGCGCCGAGTACCTCTTCCAGACCCAGGCCGCGCTCGAATCCCACGGCATCCTCGACGCCCGCATCAAGCGGCTGGCCGAACGGGTCAAGCGGCACCTCGCCGACGCCGGGTCCTCGCGCATCACCAGGTGAAGGCGGGCAGGCGGAAGCCGGGTCGCGCCACGGCGCGGTTCTCGAACGCGCTCCACGTCGCCGCATCGGGCCCGCCGTGTTCCGCGCCCAGTTCCCCGGCGTGGATGCCGCCCACGATGAACGCGCTCAGAAGTCCCGCCCGCGAAGCGCCGAGGATGTCGTGCTCGATGGAATCTCCCACCGCGACCACCCGCCCCGGGGCGCAGTGACCCAGTGCGGCGATGCACGAGCCGTAGATCGCCGGCCACGGCTTGCCGTGGTAGAAGACTTCGCCCCCCAGCGCCTCGTAGCGCCGGGCCAGCACGCCGGTCGCGTCCACCAGGCGGCCCTCGGAGAAGCGCGCGATGTCGGGGTTGGCGCAGACCATGGGGAGGTTTTTCGCGCGGGCTGCGCGCAGCTCCGTCTCGTAGTCCGCGAGGGCGCGCCGCGGCGAGTCGATCCCGATCGCGGCGAGGAAGTCGGCTTCCTCCACCGAAGCCGTGAAAACGAGCCCGATGCCTTCGAGGATCGAGCGGTCCCCGGCGCGGGTGAACGCGTAGCAGCGCGTGCCGAGCCGGGCATGGAACGGGTTCGCCCGCGCGACGATCGCCTCGCGCGCATCCTCTCCCGCCGACACCATGCGCTCGAAGAGCCGCGCGGAAAACCCCATCTCCTCCATGAGCCGCAGGTTCGCGGCCTCGCGCCGGCCCGAGTTGGAGAGCACGACCACGTGCTTGCCCGCCTCGCGCAGCCGCTCCAGGCACTCGCGCGCGCCCGCGTAGGGCCGGGCGCCGTCGTGCTGGACGCCCCACTGGTCGACGATCAGGCCGTCGAAGCGCTCGGCGAGTGCCGCCACGCCCGGCAGCGCGATGGCGCCCGCCTCAGGAGATGCGGCCACGGATCCAGGCCGAGACGGCCTCGCTCGCGATCACCACCGCGAGGATCGCGAGCAGGACGACGAGCACCTGCTGCCACGCGAACTGGTTGATCGAGGCGTACAGGTGCAGCCCGATGCCGCCGGCGCCGACGAAGCCCAGGACGCTCGACTCGCGCACGTTGATGTCCCAGCGGTAGACGGTGGTGCCGATGAGCACCGGCATCACCTGCGGCAGGATGCCGATGAGGTAGACCTGCCCCGTGCTCGCCCCCGTGGACTCTATCGCCTCGATCGGCCCGCGGTCGGCCTCCTCGATCGCTTCGGCCACGAGCTTGGCGAGGAAGCCCACCGAGCGCGCGGCCACGGCGGCGATCCCGGCGATCGGGCCCGGGCCGAAGATCGCCACGAAGAGCAGCCCCCAGATCACCGTGTTCACGCTCCGCGAGGCCACGAGGATGCCGCGGCCCACGGCCCAGGTGAAACCGTTGGCCGTCGTGTTGCGCGCCGACAGGAAGGCGAGCGGGATCGAGAAGACCACCGCGATGGCGGTGCCGAGGGTCGCGATGTGGATCGTCTCGATCAGCGGCGCGATGATCGTCGGCGCGTAGGACCAGCGCGGCGGCCACATGCGCCCCGCGAGGTCCGCGGCCTGCACGTGGGCGTCCTTGAAGAAGATCCACTCGATGTCGAGCGCGGAGACCGACCATGCCGACACGAAAGCCACCGCCGCGATCCACAGCCACCGCACCACGGTCTCGCGCGGCGAATGCCGGCGCCATACCTCGGGGTGGCGCTGCGCCGCACCGGTGCTCACCGCAGCCTCCTTCGCACCCAGTCGCTGAACCACTCGCCCAGCGCCACAAGCGCGATGATCCCGAGCAGGATCGCCGCGGCGAAGTCGTAGTCGTAGCGCGAAAAGGACGCCGAGAGGGTCTGGCCGATGCCGCCGGCGCCGACGATGCCCACGACCGTGGAGTGGCGCACGTTCGCGTCGAGGCGGTAGATGGCCGTGCCCACCGAGCGCGTGAGCACCTGCGGCACGACGGCGTAGACGACGACCTGCCCGAATCCGGCGCCGGTGGCGCGCACCGCCTCGATCGGGCCGCCGCGCACGTTCTCAATGTCCTCGGCGAGCATCTTGGCGAGGAAGATCGTCGAGGAAAGCGCCAGCGTGAGGAGCCCCGCCACGGGGCCGAAGCCGAAGAGCTTCACGAAGAAGATGGCGATGATCACCTCGTGGAAGGTGCGGCCGACCACGATCAGGCCGCGCGCGGCGAGGTAGACGGGGCGGGGCGCGAGGTTCTTCGCCGCGGCGATCCCCAGGGGAATGCTCAGGACCACGCCCGCGAGCGTGGCGGCGAACGCCATCTGCAGGCTCTCCGTCATGCCCCGCAGCAACAGTTCCCAGCGCCCGAAATCCGGCGGGATCATGCGGATGAAGAGATCCGCCGCGCGCCCGAACCCCGCCAGCGCGCGCTTCGCGTCGATGTCGAGGGTGGACACCGACCAGACGAGGTAGGCGATGGCCGCGAGCAGCACGAGGTTCTGGCGTCCCTGCGTGCCGAAGAACGGCGGCGGCCGCCACGCGGACGGGTGCGCCGCGCTCATGCGCCCGCCTCGTCCTCGTCGGCCTTGCGGATCGTCCGGCTCCAGTCCTCCGCACCGTAGATGCTCGTGAGCACCTCCGGCGTGAGCGCGGCACTCGGCCCGTCGAAGACGAGCGCGCCGGCCTTGAGCCCGATCACGCGGTCGGCGAACCCCTGGGCGAGCGCCACGTCGTGGATGTTCACCAGCGCGGGCGTGGCGCGCTCCTGCGCGAGCGCGCCGATGAGCCGCATGATCTGGCGGGCGGTCTTCGGGTCGAGGCTCGCCGTGGGCTCGTCGACCAGCAGGAGATCCGGGTTCTGCATGAGCGCGCGGCCGATGCCGACGCGCTGGCGCTGGCCGCCCGAGAGCGCATCGGCGCGCGAATCGTGCAGCCCCGCGAGCCCCACCCGCTCGAGCATCGCGAAGGCGTTGGCGATGTCGCCGGGCGGATAGCGGCGAAGCCACGAGGCCATGAAGCCCACGGAACCCAGCCGTCCCGACAGGAGGTTCTCCATCACCGTGAGCCGGTCGACCAGGTTGAACTCCTGGAAGATCATCCCGATGCGGCGCCTCGCCCGGCGAAGCTCGCCCGGCGCGAGGGACACGATGTCGGTTTCCCCCAGGAACACCCGCCCGGAGGTCGGCTCCACCAGACGGTTGATGCAGCGGATGAGCGTGCTCTTGCCCGCGCCCGAGGTGCCGATGACCGCGATGACCTCCGGGCGCGCGACGGTGAAGCTCACGCCGTCCAGGGCGCGAGCGCCGCCGGGGTAGGTCTTGGTGAGCGCCTCCACCGCGAGCAACGGCCTCGCGCCGCCCGCCGGCGGCGCGTGCTCCCGCGCGAGCGCCATGGCGCTACTCGGCCTTCTTGCCGAGCTTCGAGAGCGTCTCCTGCGTGTACGTCACGCCGCCCGCCTTGTGGATCGTGAGCACGTCGCGCCAGTCCTTGCGGTACTCGATCGCGGCGAAGCGCTCCGTGTCCTTGAATTCGGCGGCGAGCTTCGATTTCTTGAAATCGAAGCCGATGAAGGCCTCGCGGATCTTCGCCTTCAGCTCCGGCGCGAGATTGTGGGCCACGCCGAAAGCGGTGCGCGGGAACGGCGCCGATTCGTAGACCACGCGCAGGTCGCCGGCCTTGAACATGCCGCGCGCCTGCATGCGCTCGACCACGGTGGAGGCCACCGGGGCCGCGTCGTAGTCCTTGTTCACCACGCCCATGATCGAGTTGTCGTGCTTGCCGGAGAAGAGCACCTCGTAGTCCTTGCCCGGCACCACGCCCATCGACGAGAAGAGCGCGCGGGGCGCCGCGTCCCCCGAATTGGACGAAGGCGAGACGTGCGCGACCCGCTTGCCCTTCAGGTCCGCGACCGACTTGATCGGGCTGTCCTTGAAGGTGATGAGCTGCAGCGTGTAGCCGATGCTGCCGTTGGCGCGCTGCATGCTCGCCACGGGCTCGAACCCGGCGAGGTTCACCGCGTAGGGCGTGGGCCCGGTCGCGACCCCCGCGATGTGCAGGCGCCCGGAGCGCAGGGCCTCGACCTGCGCGGCGTAGGATTCCGCCGGATACCAGCGCACGCGCTTGCCCGTCACTTTCGCCAGGTGCTGCATGAAGTCGTCGAAGACGTTCTCGTAGACGGCGGGATCCTCGACGGGCGTGTAGGAGAACACGAGCGTGGCGGGGTCCTGCCAGGCCTTCGGGTCCTTCGGCTGGTCGGCGATCAGGTCGCCGTTGTCGTCGCAGTAGCGCGCGTCGAGCAGGCCGCGGTTGGCGCAGGGCGCCTGCGCGAGTGCGACCGCCGCAAACGGTCCCGCTGCGAGCGTGAGCGCCGCCACGAGCCAAACCCTCCTGGAACTTGCCATCTTCGTGTCCTCCGGAACATTCGCGTTATCCGCCTCGGGGCGGGACCGTCGAATGCTATCACCGGAGGCGGCCGAAACCGCGTGGGATCAGTTCTCGCCGGACGGTTCGCGGTTGCCGCCGGCGGCCGGGGGCGGCCCTCCCGCATTGGCGCGGTTGCGGTTGCGATTGCGGCCGCGGCGATTGCGCCCGGACTTCCCCGCGCCTGCGCCGGCGCCTGCTCCCGTGCCTGCTCCCGTGCCCGTGCCCGCGGGGCCCTGCCCCTGCACGTGCTCCCGGGGCTTCTGGCCGTGACCCTGCTGCGACGCCTGGCCTTGCGCGGGCTGGCCTGCGACCACCGCCTTTCCGGAACCCTTGCCGTGGCCCTTGCCGCGCGAGCGCTTGCGTCCCTGCCCCTGTCCTTGCCCCTGGCCGTGTCCTTGCCCCTGGCTGTGTCCTTGCCCTTGGCCGTGCCCGCCGCCGTTGCCGTGGAACGGGCCCTGTCCCGCCGGTGCCGCGCCGGATTTCGCGCCCCGGCGCTTGCTGCGGCGCTTCTTCTGGTTCCCGTCCGTTGCCCCGCCGGGACCACGGGAAGGATGGTGGCCGCGGTGGCCCGCGGGCAGGCCCATGGAGCCCGTCGCTCGGTTGAAGCCGGGCAGGCGCTCGAAGTCCGGCTGGCGATCGTCGTCGTCCTCCTCGAAGACTTCCGGCTCGTTCGGCCGGTAGCCCTCCATGAGGTGGGCGGGCTGCAGCTCGTCCTCGACCTCGTCCTCGTCGTCGAATTCCTCGGGCTCCACCACGCGGTTCTCGTCGGTGATCTCGTTGCCCGGGGACGCCTCTTCCCCGTCCTCGTCGTCCTCGGCCTCGCCGGCCCCTTCGGCCATCCCCGAGAACTCGATCAGCTTCACCACCTCGGCTTCCGGCAGGTCGCGCACCATCCCGCGCTTGAGGAAGCTCGGCAGCTCCACCGGCCCGTAGCGCACGCGCATGAGGCGGCTCACCATGAGGCCCAGCGCCTCGAACATGCGGCGCACCTCGCGGTTCTTTCCTTCCGTGAGGACCACGTGGTACCAGTGATTGGAGCCCTCGCCGCCGCGGTCGACCAGGCGCACGAAACGGCACTTCTCGCCCTCGACCTCCACGCCCTCGCCCGTGAGGAGCTGCACCTGCTCGGGCGTGAGCTCGCCCATCAGCCGCACCGCGTACTCGCGCTCGATCTCGTAGCGCGGGTGCATGAGGCGGTTGGCGAGCTCCCCGTTGGTCGTGAAGATGAGGAGCCCGCTGGTGTTGAAGTCCAGGCGCCCGATGGACACCCAGCGTGCGTTGTTCACCTTCGGCAGCTTCGCGAAGACCGTGGGGCGGCCCTCCGGGTCGTCGCGCGTGCAGATCTCGCCTTCGGGCTTGTGGTAGAGGAGCACGCGCGGCAGCGCCGCGCCGAAGCGCAGCTGGATCAGCTTCCCGTCGACCTTCACGCGGTCGCCGGGGCCGACCGAGTCGCCCAGCTTCGCGACCTGGCCGTTGATGGTGATGTGCCCCTGGGCGATGAGGATCTCGATGTTGCGCCGGGAGCCGTGCCCCGATTGCGCCATCACCTTCTGCAGGCGCTCGCGCTTCGAGTTGTCCTTGCCGCGCGCTCCCTTGCCGCCCTTGCCGCGGCGCTGCGCGCCGGCGGGCACCTTCGCCCATTCGGGCACTATGCCCCCGGGCCAGTCGAGCTTCGGGGCGCGTGGGGTACGAAAGGGTCTATCCCGCATGGTCTGGGTGCTCCGTGTCTTGCGAGGGCGCCTTCGCCTCGTCTTCAGGGGTGGGGGTTGCGGCATCGGCTTCTTCCCCGGGCGCGCCGAGGAGCGCCCCCTGCACCGGCAGCGCCGGCGAGGTGTCGAGGGTGGCGTCGAGGGCGCTTTGCAGCTCCTCGAGCGCGGGCAGCTCCTCGAGCGACCTGAGGTTCAGGTCGTCCAGGAACTTGCGTGTGGTCGCGAAAAGCGCCGGGCGGCCGGGGGTCTCGCGGTTGCCCACCACGTCGATCCAGCCGCGCTCCTCCAGGGCCTTGAGCGTCGGGGGCGAGACCGCCACACCGCGGATGTCCTCGATGTCGCCGCGGGTCACGGGCTGGCGGTAGGCGATGATGGCGAGCGTCTCCAGGACCGCGCGCGAATAGCGCGGCGGCTTCTCGTTCGAGATGCGGTCCAGGTACTTCTGGTAGTCGGGATGCACGCGGAAGCGCCAGCCGCTCGCGACCGCGGTGAGTTCCACGGAGCGGTCGGCCCACTCGAGCTTCAGCTCCTCCAGGATCTTCCTCAAGCTCTCCACGTCGAGTTCGCCCGCGAAGAGGCGCCTCAACTGCTGCAGGGTGAGGGGCTCCGGGGCGGAGAGCAGCGCCGCCTCGAGGACGCGCTTCACGAGCTCCAGGTCCAGGGGCTCGCGGGCGGTTTCGGGCGCCCGGGCTTCGGCGGCTTCGACGGTTTCTTCGGTGNNGCGCTCGCTCTTCAGGCGCACGTAGATGGGTTCGAAAGCGGTTTGCTGCGTGATCTCGATGAGGGACTCGCGGGCGAGTTCGAGGAGGGCGAGCAAGCTCACCACGAGGACGGGCACGCCCTGCTCCGGCTCGAAGAGCCCGGAGAATTCCGTGAAGGCGCCGCCGGAGAGGGCGCGCAGGATGCGGCTCATGTGGGCGCGCACCGAGAGCTGCTCGCGGGTGATCTTGTGATGGCGGACCATCTTCGCGCGAGCGAGTATCGAGCGCCAGGCTTCCGAGAGGTCCGCAACCGCGATGCCCGGCACCCGATCGGCGAGCGCCTGCTCGACGTAGACCTCCACCAGGGAAAAGTCCCGGCCCGCGACGGGCGCATCCCCCAGCGCCATCGCGGCCTTCTTCATGTGCTCGTACTCGAGCAGGCGGCGCACGAGCTCGGCCCTCGGGTCCTCGGGTTCGGTCTCGATCTCGCGCCTCGGGCGCGGCAGCAGCATGCGCGACTTGATCTCGATCAGGAGGGCGGCCATCAGCAGGTACTCGGCGGCGAGCTCGAGCTGCTGCGTGCGCATCATCTCGACGTACTCCATGTACTGGCGCGTCAACTCCGCCATCGGGATGTCGAGGATGTCGAGCGAGTGCTTGCGGATGAGGTAGAGCAGCAGATCCATCGGGCCCTCGAACGCGTCGAGGAAGACCGACAGCGCCTCCGGCGGGATGTAGAGGTCCGTGGGCAATTCCGTGAACGGCTCGCCGCGGATCCTCGCGATGGGAAGCTGCAGGTCGAGCCCCGGCTGCTCCAGGGCGACCGGATCGTTGGCGGCGCGCACGCTCACTGCTTCTTCCCCCACACGATGTCGGCCGCGGCGCGCGACATCTTCGCGCCCTCGTGGCCCACGCCGGGCACGTAGGAGAGCTCCCAGCCGAGCTTCACGCCGAGCGCTGCCGCCGCGCCCGAGGCCGCGCCGAAGAAGTTCTCGCCGCGCTCGACGCGCTGGGCACCCTGTTTCATCGCGCCGTCGCTGCGGTCGAGGTCCGGGGCGTCGGTCTTCGTGTCGGTCTCGCCGAGGAGCACGTAGACCTTGCGGGCGAGCGCGCCCCGCAGCTCCGCCTCGCCGGCCGGAGACTCGACGAACGAGTAGGGCCACCGCGCGGGCGTCTTGTCGGCGCGCCACTCCGGCATCATGTACCAGCCGGCGTTGGCGACGATCGCCGCCGAGGCGCGGTTCTGCGGCAGGAGGAAGAGCATCCGGTGCACGAACTGCGCGCCCGCCGAGTGCCCGAAGATGCGGTAGTCCTTCTGGCCGTCGCGCATCTCGTCGAAGAGGTGCTCGATCACCGAGTAGGCCCACTGCTCGCGGTTCGGGTTGCCGGCGACGTCGCCCAGGTTGTAGGAGGCCGCCTTCGGCCACTGGCGCTCCGCGAATTCGGGGGCGATGACGAGGAAGCCGTGGCGGTCCGCCGCGAGTTCCCAGTAGTCGCGGTAGGCGGAGGCGTTGCGCTTCATGCCGTGCAGCACGAAGAGCATCGGGCAGGTGGAATCGCACTGCCGCGGCCGGTAGGTGTAGACGCGCACCGGCCGGTCCTCGTGGCCGCGCTTGTCGTTGAATACGAAGCTCCACTTGCCCGACGGCACGGGCGTGGCCGCCTGCGCCGGCAGCAACGTCGCCAGCCCCGCGAGCAGCACGCCCAGGATCTTCACGGCAGACCGGATTCCCATCGCTTTCATCGGAGTTGCCTCGCTTCTCGCCGCCATGGCGCCTAGCTGTAATCGAGGCCCATCGCCTCGCGAACGTCCCGCATCGTCTCGTCGGCGAGATCGGAAGCCTTCTCGCACCCGTCCTGGATGATCGAGCGCACGAGCGCCGGATCCTCCTCGTAGCCCGCCGCGCGCTCGCGCAGCGGCTTCAGTTCCGCGTTCACCGCATCGATCACCGGCTGCTTGCATTCGAGGCAGCCGATGCCCGCGCTGGTGCAGCCCTCGACCACCCAGTCGCGCGTTTCCTGGTTCGAGTACACCAGGTGCAGGTTCCACACCGGGCACTTCTCGGGGTTGCCGGGGTCCGTGCGGCGAACCCGCGCCGGGTCCGTGGGCATCGTGCGCACCTTCTTCGAGACTTCCTCGGCGGAGTCGCGCAGCAGGATCGCGTTGCCGTAGCTCTTGCTCATCTTCTGCCCGTCGAGGCCGAGCAGCTTCGGCGTGGCCGTGAGGAGCGCCTCGGGTTCCGAGAGGATCATCCGCCCGCCGCCCTCGATGTAGCCGAAGAGCCGCTCCTTGTCGCCGAGCGCGAGGTTCTGCACGTCGTCGACCAGCTCGCGCGCCTGCTCGAGCGCCTCCTCGTCGCCCTTCTCCTGGAAGCGCGTGCGCAGCTCCCGGTAGAGCTTCGCCTTCTTCGGGCCCATCTTCTTCACCGCCGCTTCCGCCTTCTGCTCGAAGCCCTTCTCGCGGCCGAAGAGGTGGTTGAAGCGCCGCGCGATCTCGCGCGTGAGTTCCACGTGGGAGACCTGGTCCTCGCCCACGGGCACGCCGGTGGCCCGGTAGATGAGGATGTCGGCCGCCTGCATGAGCGGGTAGCCCAGGAAGCCGTAGGTGGTGAGGTCGCGGCCGTGCTCGGCGTGCCGGTCTACGGAGTCCTTGTAGGTGGGCACGCGCTCGAGCCACGAGAGCGGCGTGAAGAAGGACAAGAGGAGCGTGAGTTCCGCGTGCTGCGGCACCTTCGACTGCACGAAGAGCGTCGCCCGGGAGGGGTCGATGCCCGCGGCGAGCCAGTCGATGAACATGTCCCACACCGTCTCCTCGATCACCGACGGGTCCTCGTAGTGCGAGGTGAGCGCGTGCCAGTCCGCCGCGAAGAAGAAGCACGGGTGCTCGTTCTGCAGCCGCACCCAGTTCTTGAGGGCGCCGTGGTAGTGGCCGAGGTGCATGGCCCCCGTGGGGCGCATGCCGGAAAGGACACGATCCTGGAACATGGTTCTTCTTCCTAGAAGCCGACGAGCGAGTAGAGGTTTTTCAGGAGCGCGCCCATCACCGGCCCGAGCATCCACCAGAGCGCGCCCGAGACGATGAGGATGATGAGGATCGGCATGCCGAAGGGCTCGAGGCCCGAGTACTGCCACGCGAGCCTGCCGGGAAGCACGCTCACGAGGATGCGGCCACCGTCGAGCGGCAGCAGGGGAAAGAGGTTCAGGACCGCGAGGCCCACGTTCACCTTGATGCCCGCGTCTGCCACGCGGATCCAGAACTCGAAGGCGATGCCCGAGCCGCCGGTCGCGAGGAGCGCCTTCGCCACCAGCACCCACGCGAGCGCCATGGCGAGGTTCGCGGCGGGGCCCGCGGCCGCCACCCAGAGCATGTCGCGCTTCGGGTCGCGCAGGTTCTCGAAATTCACCGGCACCGGCTTCGCCCACCCGAAGAGGAAGCCGGTGAAGGCGGTGAGGATCGGCACGACGACGGTGCCGATGGGATCGATGTGCTTGGCCGGGTTCAGGCTCGTGCGCCCGAGCATCCAGGCGGTCTTGTCGCCGAAGTACATCGCGGCGTAGGCGTGCCCGGCCTCGTGCAGGGTGATCGCGAACACCGCGGGGATCGCGTAGATCGCGATGGTGACGATGATGCCCTGGATGTCCATCAAGGGCCCTTACCCGAACCCTCTCCCGGGGGAGAGGGGCGGATCGCGTGAAGCGTTTTCGCGGGCGCCGGCATCAATGCAGCGCCTCCTTCACGAACCCGAAGGGGCGGATGTCGCCCTTGCCTTCGCGCAGGAGCACGGGCGCGTCTCCCGAGATGTCGATCACGGTCGTGACATCCAGCCCGCAGGAGCCGGCATCGATGATGGCGTCGAGCTGGTGATCGAGGTA
>CXWK01033543.1_pt1 | contig 10929 bp, 13 predicted proteins | sample 590851 | NCBI WGS metagenome assembly CXWK01 (sample SAMEA3498364, study PRJEB10139) | wastewater metagenome | biome: wastewater treatment plant; material: activated sludge | place: Denmark | collected 2014-08-01
CGTGCCCAGCGCCGCTCGGCGGCACGCCACGACGGTCTGGTCGCGCGCGAACTCCCCCTTGTCTTCAACGAGTCGCATTACGCCCTGTACCAGCGCTACCAGGCCTCGCGCCACTCCGGTGGTGGCATGGATCAGGACAGCCGCGAGCAATACGCCCACTTCCTGCTACAAAGCCACGTCGACAGCCGCCTGATCGAGTTCCGCGAGGGCGGCGCATTGCGCATGGTGTGCATCGTCGATGCGCTGACCGACGGGCTGTCCTCGGTCTATACCTTCTTCGATCCCGACGTGCCCGGCGCCAGCTACGGCACTTGGTGCATCCTCTGGCAGGTCGCCCAATGCCGGACGCTGGGTCTGCCCAATCTCTATCTCGGCTACTGGATCCGCGAAAGCGGCAAGATGGCCTACAAGGCCCGATTCCGCCCCATCGAGGGCCGCATCGGCGGCACCTGGCGCGAACTCGACGACCAAGACCTGCAGTGCCGTTAAGCGAGCATGCGGTGCGATAATATCGCGCCATGCTCTATCAATTCGCCCGCCCCTTCCTCTTCGCGCTCGACGNNGTGGCGGAGCATTCGGCTAGAATTGCCCGATGCTCTACGAATTCGCCCGCCCCTTCCTCTTCGCGCTCGACGCGGAAACCGCCCACGACCTGACGCTCGCCAGCCTGCGCACGGCGCAGGCGCTGCACCTGCCCGTCGTCTGCGCTGTGCCTGCCGGCAAACCCGTGCGCGTGATGGGGCTGGATTTCCCCAATCGCATCGGCCTGGCAGCCGGCCTCGACAAGAACGGGGAGTGCATCGAGGGACTCGCCGCACTCGGCTTTGGTCACGTCGAGATCGGCACGGTGACGCCGCGACCGCAGCCGGGCAATCCGAAGCCGCGACTGTTTCGCCTGCCGCTCAGGCAGGCCATCATCAACCGCATGGGCTTCAACAACCACGGCGTCGACGCCCTCGTCGCCAACGTGAGGCGCTCCGCCTACAAGGGCATTCTCGGCATCAACATCGGCAAGAACTTCGACACGCCGATCGAGCGTGCCGTCGACGATTACCTGGCTTGCCTGCGCAAGGTGTACCCCCATGCCGGTTACGTGACGGCGAACATCTCTTCGCCCAACACCAGCAACCTGCGCCAGTTGCAGGGGGCGGCCGAACTGGACGGCCTGCTTGGCCCCCTCAAGCAGGAACAGGAAGCCCTCGCCCAGCAGCACGGCCGCCATGTCCCGCTGGCCCTGAAGATCGCGCCGGATCTCGACGGGACACAGATCCAGGTCATCGCCGATGCCTTGCGCCGCCACCGCATCGAGGCGGCGATCGCCACCAACACGACGATCTCGCGCGAGGGCGTCGAGCACCTCGCCCACGGCGACGAGGCGGGCGGACTGTCCGGTGAGCCGGTGTTCGATAAGTCCACCACCGTGCTCGGCGCATTGTCGCGCGCACTCGGCAACGAGATTCCCCTCATCGGCGTCGGCTGTATGATGAACGGAAACTCGGCGCGCACCAAGCTTGAAGCCGGCGCGCAACTGGTGCAGCTCTACACGGGCCTCATTTATCGCGGGCCAGCTTTGGTGCGCGAAGCGATCGAGGCTACGCGAGATTTCTGAGGAGGAAATGATGAGCCCCCACGCTCATATTCGTTCGCTGCCCCCCGAGAGGACGCATGCCTCCCTCGGGGCGGCCCAACGTGAGACATGATCATGCGTATCGGCGTACCCAAAGAGATCAAGAATCACGAATACCGCGTCGGCCTGACGCCCGCCGGGGCGCACAGACTGACTCTTGACGGCCATGAAGTCCTGATCGAATCGAATGCCGGTCTGCGCGTCGGCTTTGCCGATGCCGATTATGCTGCGGCCGGTGCGCGCATCGCGACGAACGCCGCCGAGGTCTACGCCTGGGCGGACATGATCGTCAAGGTGAAGGAACTGCAGACGGCGGAGTTTTCCCTGACGCGGCCGGGACAGATTCTCTTCGCCTACCAGCACTTCGCGCCCGACCCCGACCTCCTGCAGCATGTCATCGACTGCAGCCTCTCCTGTGTGGCCTACGAAACAGTGGCGGATGCGCAAGGCAACCTGCCCCTGCTGGCGCCCATGTCGCGCGTGGCCGGGCGGCTGGCGCCCCAAGTCGGCGCCTGGGCGCTGCAGATGGCCAATGGCGGCTCGGGCGTGCTGCTCGGCGGCGTGGCCGGCGTGGCGCCAGGCAAGGTGGTCATCGTCGGCGCCGGCAACGTCGGCACCAATGCCCTGCAGATCGCCGTCGGCATGGGCGCGCAAGTAACCGTGTTCGACCGCGGCGTGACCAAGATCGCCGCCCTCGACCAGATTTACCGGGGCCGCATCGCCACCTGCGTCGCCGATCCCCTCACGCTCGAGCGTGCCATTGCCGACGCCGACCTCGTCATCGGCGCCGTGCTGATTCCCGGCAAGCTGTCGCCGAAGTGCATTTCACGGGTCCTGCTCGGGCGCATGCGTCCCGGTTCGGTCATCGTCGATGTCGGCATCGACCAGGGCGGCATCGCCGAGACCTCACGCCCCACCTCGCATACCGAACCGCTCTATGTCGAGGAAGGCATCGTCCACTACTGCGTGCCCAATATGCCCTCTGCGGTCGCGCGCACCGCCACCCTGGCATTAACGCAGGCCACCCTGCCCTATGCGCTCAGCCTCGCAAAACTCGGCCTTCGCCGGGCGCTGCAGGAGGACGCCGGTCTCCGGGCGGGCCTTCAGGTGCACGCCGGCAAGGTGACGCACGCCGGTCTCGCCGAGGATACCGGTCGGCCCCTCACATCGCCGGACATATCGTTGGAGCGCTAACAATGAAGCTCCTTTTATCCAGAAAAGTCATAAGGCTATAACAAGAGCAAGGTTGTTTGCTGCGGCGCAAAAAGGGATAATTCACGCTCACTCAGAGCCAGTCGGCATGACCGGATACCTCTTCATCGTCATCGGCGCAGTACTCGTCAACAACGTCGTCTTCGGCCGCATTCTCGGCTTGTGCCCCTTCATGGGCGTTTCCAAGAAACTGGAGACGGCCGTCGGCATGAGCGCCCCCACCACTTTCGTGCTGACGATTGCATCGGGCTCCGCCTACCTGATCGACCATTACCTGCTGGTGCCGAACGGCCTCGAATACCTGCGCACCCTGTCCTTCATCATCGTCATAGCCGGCCTGGTGCAACTGACCGAGATGGTCGTCCAGAAGACNNTCAACTGACCGAGATGATCGTGCAGAAAACCAGCCCGTTGCTGCACCAGGTGCTCGGCATCTACCTGCCGCTGATCACGACAAACTGCGCCGTGCTCGGCGTGCCGCTGCTCAACGTCGCCTTCAAGCACAACTTGCTCGAATCCCTGCTGTTCGGCTTCGGCAGCGCAGTGGGCTTCTCCCTGGCGCTGGTACTCTTCGGCAGCCTGCGGGAACGGCTCGACGGCGCCGACGTGCCGGTTCCCTTCCGCGGCACGGCCATTGCCATGATCACCGCCGGCCTGATGAGCATCGCCTTCATGGGCTTCGCCGGGCTGGATAAATACTGATGTTGAGTGCCCTGCTCGTCATGGCCGGCATCGCCGTGGTGCTCGGTGCAATGCTCGGCTTCGCCTCGATCCGCTTCAAGGTCAAGGGCGACCCCCTGGTGGACAAGATCGACGCCATCCTGCCGCAGACGCAATGCGGCCAGTGCAGCTATCCCGGCTGCAAGCCCTATGCGCAGGCCATCGCCAAGGGTGAAGCCGAGATCAACCAGTGCCCGCCGGGCGGTGAGGAAGGCATCCGCAAACTGGCCGATCTGCTCGGCAAGGAATTCAAGCCACTCTCCGCCGAACACGGGGTCCTNNTAAGCCACTCTCCGCCGAACACGGGGTGGAGAAGCCGAAGCAGGTGGCCATCATCGACGAGGCGGTCTGCATCGGCTGCACGCTGTGCACGCAGGCCTGCCCGGTCGACGCCATCGTCGGCGCAGCCAAGCAGATGCACACCATCGTCGCGCCGCTGTGCACCGGCTGCGAACTGTGCGTACCGCCCTGCCCGGTCGATTGCATCGCCATGGTGGCCGTGCCGGAAACCGTGGAAACCTGGAAGTGGCGCTACCCGGTCATCCGTCTCAAGGAACGGAAGAGGGAGCAGGCAGCATGATGGCATCGCTCTTCTCCTTCAAAGGGGGGGTCAAGCCGGCCTCGCACAAGGACGAATCGGCGCAAGTCCCGATCACCCTTGCGCCGTTGCCCAGCCGGTTGGTCGTCCCCCTGCGTCAGAGCGCGGGCGGCATGCCGTTGCCGCTGGTCAGTGCCGGACAGCGCGTGCTCAAGGGCGAGCGCATCGGCGCACCCGAAGGCAACTTCTCTTCAGCCATCCATGCGCCCACCTCCGGGCTGGTTGTGGCGGTCGAGCCGCGCATGTTGCCGCATCCCTCCGGCCTGTCCGCCCTGTGTGTGGAGATCGAAGCGGACGGGGAAGAGCGCTGGATCGATCTCGTCCCGGTGAACTACGAAACCGAAACGCCTGATGCGCTCAGGGACATCCTGCGCGACGCCGGCGTCGTCGGACTCGGCGGAGCGACCTTCCCCAGCCACCTCAAGTTGAAACCGGGCGCCAGCGGCCGCATCGAAACGCTGATCATCAACGGCGCCGAATGCGAACCGTGGATTACCTGCGACGACCGACTGATGCGCGAGCGTTCCGACGAAATCGCGCGCGGCATCGCCATCCTTCGCCATATCGTGTCCGCCGAGCGGGTGCTGATCGGCATCGAGGACAACAAGCCGCAGGCCATCGCTGCCGTGCGCGCCGCGACGGCCGGCTCGGAAGGCGTCGAAGTCGTACCGGTGCCGACGCGCTATCCGGCCGGCGGCGAGCGGCAGCTGATCCGCGTGCTCACCGGCATCGAAATTCCCTATGGCCGCTTTGGCGCCGATTTCGGCGTGCAGTGCTTCAACGTCGCCACCGCCTGCAGCGTGCATCGCGCCATCGACCTGGGCCAGCCGCTGATCTCGCGCATCGTCACGCTCGCCGGCAATGTCGAACGGCCGGGCAATGTCGAAGCGCTGATCGGCACGCCGATCGACGCGCTGCTCAAGCTGGCCATGCCGAAAGCCGACACGGACCGCACCATCATGGGCGGCCCGATGATGGGTTTTACCTTGCCCCGCACCGACCTGCCGGTGACCAAGGCGGCCAACTGCATCCTCGCTGCCAGCCCCGCGCTGTTCCCGCCGCAGGGCGCCGAGATGCCCTGCATCCGCTGCGGCGCCTGCACGCGCGCCTGCCCCGCCGAACTGCAGCCGCATGAGCTGTACTGGTTCTCGCGCGCAAAGAACTTCGGCAAGACCCAGGAATACGGCATTTTCGATTGCATCGAGTGCGGCTGCTGCGCCTATGTCTGCCCCTCGAACATCCCTCTGGTGGACTACTACCGCTTCGCCAAATCCTCGATGCGGACGCTGGAGCGGGAGAAAGCCGTGGCCGATGCGGCACGCCAGCGCTTCGAGTTCCGCACCGAACGAGATGAGCGCGACAAGGCCGAGAAGGCGGCGCGCCTTGCTGCCAAGACAGCCGCCGGACGGCAGGCGGCGGAAGGCCCCGGCGCAGCCAAGGCGACCGCGGCCCCGACGGCGACACAGGCACCGTCTGCGGAGGAAAAGCCACTGACGCCGCTGGACGACCGGAAAAAGGCGCTTATCGCCGCGGCCATCCAGCGCATCCAGTCGCAGAAGACAGGCGTGCAGCCGAAAAACACGGATAACCTGTCGCCGGAGAAGCAGGCCGAAATCCGTGAAATCGAGGCGCGCCGCAACAAGGTGCGCGAACTGGCCAAGACGCCGCCGGAAGAACCGGTTTGACAACCCCCATGAACAACTCACCTCACGTCCATCTGCCGATCAGCGTCCGCGTCATCATGCTCAAGGTGCTGCTCGCCCTGTTGCCGGGCATCGCGGTCTACGTCTGGTTCTTCGGCGCAGCCATACTCGTGCAGATCGCGCTGGCCTCAACCGCCGCGCTGGCCGGCGAGGCGGCGATGCTGAAGCTGCGCGGCAAGCCGGTGGGGCTGTTCCTGTCCGACGGCAGCGCGCTGGTGACGGCCTGGCTGATCGCGCTGACCTTCCCGCCCATCGCACCCTGGTGGTTGATCGTCTCGGCCACCCTCTTCGCCCTCATCGTCGCCAAGCACCTCTATGGCGGACTCGGCCAGAACCCGTTCAATCCGGCCATGGTGGCCTTCTGCGTCTCCATCATCGCCTTTCCGGCCATGATGTCGCAGTGGCCGGCCGTCGGCTTCACCGATTTTGCGGCGCAGATGCGCGTCATTTTCGAAAGTCAGTCCGCGCAGGACGCCGTCACCATGGCCACGCCGCTCGACGCCCTGCGCACCCAGCTCCATACGCCTGAAGCGCGCGCCACCGTGGCCGGCATCCTCGGCTCGCACGCCACCTTCGGCAACATCGGCGGCAAGGGCTGGGAATGGATCGCCCTTGCCTACCTCGTTGGCGGCCTGTGGCTGCTGCAGCAGCGCATCATCACCTGGCATGTTCCGGTCGCCTTCCTCGGCGTGCTGGCCACGATCGCCACCGTCTTCAGCTTCGCCAACCCCGACAGTTACGCCGGGCCGACCTTCCACGTCATCACCGGCGGCGCCATGCTCGGCGCCTTCTTCATCGCCACCGATCCCGTCTCCGGCGCCACCACGCCGCGCGGCAAACTGATCTTCGCCGCCGGCGTCGCCCTGCTGACGTGGGTCATCCGCACATTCGGCGCCTACCCCGACGGCATGGCCTTCGGCGTGCTGCTCATGAACCTGTGCGTGCCGCTCATCGACATGGGCACCCAGCCGCCGGTGTTCGGCCACAAAGATGACAAACGGGGCGGAGGGGTGCCATGAGCGAGCCGACCGCCCTCCGCGTCTCCCTGCGCACCGCATTCATCCTGACGGTGTTCACCGTGGTGTTCACCACGCTCATGGCAACGACCTACCGGGCCACCAAGCCCGCCATCGACGCCAGCACCGAGGCGGAAAAGATGAAGCTCGTGGACGAGGTCCTGCCTGCCCACCTATACGACAACGCACCGCTGACGGATACCATCCTGGTGGCCCCGCGCAGTGAGCTCGGCCTGGAAGATCGCGACGATCCCGTGCGCCTGCTGCGTGCGCGCAAGGCCGGCGTAGCGGCGGCCCTGGTGTTCGAGGCCGTGGCGCCCGACGGCTACGGCGGCAAAATCCGCCTGATGCTCGCCGTCGGCGCGGACAACCGGGTGATCGGGGTGCGCGTGGTCAGCCACAAGGAAACGCCCGGCCTGGGCGACTACATCGATCCAAGGAAGGACCGCAACAAGGCAGCCCCCTGGATCCGTCAGTTCGACAACCAGGGTTTTGAACAAGTCCCGCTGACCCACTGGAAGGTGAAGAAGGACGGCGGCCACTTCGATGCCCGCGCCGGCGCCACCATCAGCGCCCGTGCCGTCACCCATTCCGTGCGGCGGGCATTGCAGTTCGCCGTCGAACACCGCGACAAACTCTATGCCCTTCCGGCACAATCGAGTTTCGGGAAGGAAGCCAAGCCATGAGCGCCGCCCGCCGGGCCGCCCCAAGGGCGGCGCAGTCAACGACATGGAGCGGCGCAGCCGCGAACGACCGTCACCCCCTTCCTCGGGAAGGGGGCAGGGGGGTAGGCCAATGAACTTCAGGGAAATCGCCCACAACGGCATCTGGAAGCAGAACACCGGCCTGGTGCAACTGCTCGGCCTGTGCCCCATCCTCGCCGTCAGCACGACCTTCGTGAACGGCGTCAGCCTCGCCCTCGCCACCATCCTCGTCATGGCCCTGGCCAGCGGCATGGTGGCCAGCGTGCGCAGCTTCATCCCGCGCGAAGTCCGCATTCCGGTGTTCATCCTCATCATCGCCTCGCTCGTCACGATGGTGGACCTCGCCATGAACGCCTGGCTGCACGAGTTGTACCGCGTGCTCGGCATCTTCATCCCGCTCATCGTGGTGAACTGCATCGTGCTGGCTCGCGTCGAGGCCTTCGCCGCCAAGAACACCCCCCTGGTCGCCGCCTGGGACGGCGCCATGATGGGTGTCGGCATGGTCGTGGCCATCGCCGTGCTCGGCGGCCTGCGCGAAATCATCGGCACCGGCCTGCTGTTCTCCGGCATCGAGATGGTGATCCCCGGCGCACAGGCGCTGCAACTGCTGCCGGAGCACTACCCCGGGTTCCTCGTTGCCATCCTGCCGCCCGGCGCCTTCCTGGTGCTCGGTTTCATGATCGCCGGGCGCAACTGGCTCGACGCCCGCGCCGCCAGGCGCGTGCCCCCGGTGCAGCCCGTCGTCCAGGCGCACGCCTGAGCCAGCGGCCCATGACGCCGAAGAAAGTCCGCGCGATCTTCGAGCGCTTCGCCCAGGCCAATCCCGCCCCCACCACCGAACTCGAATACAAGACGCCCTATCAACTGCTGGTGGCGGTGATCCTCTCCGCGCAGGCCACCGACAAGAGCGTGAATCTCGCCACGCGCGAACTCTTCAAGGCCGCCGGCACGCCGCAGAAAATCGCGCGCCTCGGCGAAGCCGGGCTGCAGCCGTACCTCAGCCGCATCGGCCTCTTCAAGACTAAGTCGAAAAACGTCGCCGCCATGTCGCACATCCTGCTGGAACAGCACGGCGGCAAGGTCCCCAACGACCGTGCGGCGCTGGAGGCATTGCCCGGCGTCGGCCGCAAGACCGCCAATGTCGTGCTGAACACGGTCTTCGGCGAGCCGACGATCGCCGTGGACACCCATGTCTTTCGCCTCTCCAACCGCAGCCGTCTCGCCCTCGGCAAGGACGTGCGCGCGGTCGAAGACAAACTGCTCAAGGTCATTCCGGCCGAATACCTGGCGAATGCCCACCACTGGCTGATCCTGCACGGCCGCTACGTCTGCAAGGCGGCGAAACCAGATTGCCCGCACTGCCTCATCAACGACCTGTGCGAATGGCCGGAGAAAACGGCGGGATGAGCCAGATTGCCACTGCCTTGGCCAGCGCGGACAAAGCCGACCCCGAGCTGGCGGCCGCCGTCGTGCGCGCGGCGCTCGAGCGCGCCGACGTCGGCATCGCCCGCAGCGTGCTGCTCTTCCTCACCGCGGATTTCGCGCACATGGCCCATGCCGCCGTGGTCGCCGCATCGCGCGCCGGCCACTGCCTGCAGGTCACCGGCTGCACGGCGCCGGGCGTGTTCACCGAGGAGGACTGGGTGCTCGACCGGCCCGCTGCCTGCGCCATGGTGTTCGGCGGCGAGTGCGGCCTGGCGGCCCATGCCCCCGCGGATGCGCTGCTGCTCTCCCTGGCCGCACCGAACGCCGTATCCAGCGCCTGGCTGAAGGGCGGCGGGCGGCGCTACGGTCTGCTGTCCACTGACAACAGCGCACACGGCGCAGGCCGACTCTGGTGCCACGGCAAAATGGCCGACGACGGACGCTGCGAGACTGCCATCGTCGGCGCGCACGCGGCCATTGGCGTCTCACGCGGCATGCACATCCTTGGCGAACCGCGTCCCGCGACCAGCGACGGCCGTGAAGTGCTGAAAACAGGCGCGCATCCTGCGCTCAGTTCCTTGTTGCGCGATTTGCCGCTGGAAATGCGGGAAATGGAAAAGCTGCCCTTCCATCTGCTGGCCGCCGGCATCGTTGCGGGCGATCCCGAACACGCCATCGAGGAAGGACGTTACAGCCTGGTGCCGCTCCTCTCTGCCAACCATGATGATCGCTCGGTGACGCTGGCCATGCCCCTGGAACCCGGCGCACAGATTTTTTGGGCCCTGCGGCAAGCCCTGGCGGCAGAAAACGACATGCGCCGGCTCGTCGATGAACTGGCGGCCCAGCATGGGACCGTGCCAGACTTCGGCCTGCTCTTTTCCTGCCTCGGTCGCGGCCCCTACTTCTTCGACGGCGAGGACCGCGACCTGGCCGTGCTCAAGGCGCGCTTCCCGGGCATGCCCCTGATCGGCGCCTATGGCGGCGGCCAGATCGCCCCCCTGCTCGACGGCAATCGCCAGGTGCACAACGCCGCGGTACTGGCGTTATGCAGGGCCGATACCCTAAATTCAAAGGCGGGCACCCTTGTTTAGTCCCTCGCGAGATCAGGCGCGCCAATTCTTCATCGACGCCTGGCGCAAGCATCGCGCCAGGGAAGTCGTTTCCCCGCTCGAAGATGCAGCCATCCGCCTCGTCACCCAGCATCCCGAATATCACGGCCTGCTGGAAGACAGCGAGACGGCCCTGGCGCGCGAATGGACGCCGGAATCCGGCGAGGCCAATCCCTTCCTGCATCTTTCCCTGCACCTCGCCGTGGAGGAACAGCTCAGCATCAACCAGCCGCCCGGCCTGCGCGCCGCCTTCGAGGCGCTGCTTGTCCGGCGCGGCGACCGTCACGACGCGCTGCACGATGTGCTGGAATGCCTGGGTGAAACGATGTGGCGCGCGCAGAAAAGTCAGTCCCCGCCGGACGGCGAAGCTTACGTGGAGTGCCTCAGAAGAAGGATTTAGCCCCCGCGGTACGCCTGGATTTCCTTCAGATCCACCGCCAGGCCGCGTGCCAGGTCGTCGATATCATCCTCGAACCACCCCAGGTGGGCCAGGGCCGCTTCCTTGTGGCATTCGCATTCGGCATCGTCGGGATAATTGAGGAAGCGCGCGACGATATGCTCTGAAATGAGGCGGATCGCCACCAGCAGGCAAACGTCGGGCGTCGCATGCTTGCGCGGCGTGGTGAAGACGCTGGGTTCGTGGTGATAGCGGATGGCCCAGACCACCTGTTCGGGCAGGTACCAGTTGCGCGCCAGCAGGGCGCCGACGACGACATGGTTGGTGTGGTGGCGCTCGTCTTCCACTGACGTAAATGACAGCGGCGTGACATTGGCCTGCACCAGCGTCTGCTTGTAGCCGGGAAACTTCTGCATCA
>CXWK01068566.1_pt5 | contig 10926 bp, 12 predicted proteins | sample 590851 | NCBI WGS metagenome assembly CXWK01 (sample SAMEA3498364, study PRJEB10139) | wastewater metagenome | biome: wastewater treatment plant; material: activated sludge | place: Denmark | collected 2014-08-01
AGCAACACTTCAAGAATTGGAGATTGATTTAGCAATTCTAAGGGCAGCGATAAAACTTCGGCCGGGACTTTTTTTTGACCCCCAAAGCAATAGGATTGTAGTGCCGAAAAAATTCGAAGAAAGGTTTCCGGTCTTACAATTACTTGTTAAAGCAGTTATTGAGGGTATTAATCCGAAAGGGGTACATTATCTGTCTATTAAAGATCAGGCGCGGTTAGATTTAGTGGGTTCGGTTATTAGTCCTATGAGTCCCCAGAGATTAAGCATGGATGGAAAGACAGTCAAATTTACAGGACTGGCAATAGCGAAAGATTTACCTCTGAACACTATTTCTTTTATGCCTACCCCTGTTAAAAGTGCAAAAGTGAAACTTGGCGACGAGGAGTTTGAATGTGCGGGCGGTAGAGTTGGGATAATTATCGATTTGAGATTAGGGGGGTTTGCGTGAGTCATATAACACTTCTGGCAAATCGAAGAATAAGGATAAAACCCAGCAGTTGTATGCTGATTAAGCGAAGACTTAAAGGGCCAGGGAGAATACTAGCTCAAAAAAATACTGATGTTTCGCCTCATGATGTTTTAGGTCACTACAAGCTTGCGGTTGGCTTTACCAAGATTAATTTAGCCCGGGAGCTGAATGTGGCTTCTGCTGAGGTAGTTAAGTATGTTAAGAAAGATGTAGGTCAAACTGTTTACAAGGGAGAGTTGGTAGCTCTCAAAAAAAGTATGTTTGGTAAAGCTGAAGTAACTGCGCCAACTGATGGGATTTTCGAGAGTGTAGATATAAAAACCGGTGAAGCTCGTTTTAAGCTAATTCCGAGAGAGGTTGATTTAACCTCCGGTGTTTTTGGGGTAGTGGAGGCTGTTGATCCTGTTAAGGGAGAGCTTACTATTAAGAGCATGATGACTGAGATTTACGGAATGTATGGAACGGGAATTGAGAAAGAGGGTTTTATAAATGTTTTGTCGGGTCCGGGTAATTTAACAAGCGTGGATTCAATTACTCCAGCTCATCGTGGTCAAATTATTGTGGCCGGTTCGTTAGTTATGGAGGATGCTATTAAAAAGGCATTAAGCTGTGGGGTGTCGGGAATTATTTGCGGCGGGCTTAATATGAAAGATTATTTATCGATGGCTATGAGTCTAAATCCGATGAAGAGGATAGGAACTGAGATAGGGGTGTCGATTATTGCGACTGAAGGGTTTGGGATTTTGCCAATGGGTGAGGATTTATATGAACTTTTGAAGAAATACTCAGGCAGATTTGGGGTGATACAAGGAAATCTGGGGCGGGTTTTATTGCCATCGGATGATCCAAATAGTATACTGTTTTGCAGGAAAGTCGGACTTCCAGCGGTGGAAGCTATGGGAGTTAGGCCGGAATTAACTATAGATGAAATTAAAATTGGGGCGACAGTTAGGGTGGTAGAACCGCCCTTTATGGGGGCGCAAGGGGAAGTGGTGGCAATTGACGGAAGTCCAACCAGACTGGCCTCAGGAATTTCTACCTATCTAATTACAATTGCGACAAAGACGAAGAAAATGAAAGCTCCTTATAGTAATATCGAAATAATTTAATATGAACTATTTAAAGAAAGTAAACTTTATAACTTTAATTATCGCCTTGATAACGTTTATCATAGGCTGGCAGTTAGGCAATAATGACTTTAAAGTTAAAGTTTCAGACTTTAGACCTGAGGTGTCATTTTCGAACAATCAGGTTCCTGAGGAAGAGAGTGTTGATTTTAAATTATTCTGGCAGGTTTGGAATATGGTTTCTCAGGAATATGTCGATAAAGATGCAGTGAATAGTCAGAAGATGTTTTATGGAGCTATCTCCGGAATGGTTGCAGCGCTTGGGGATCCATACACAGTGTTTCTGCCTCCGACAGAACAAAAATCAACTCAGGAGGAGATTGGTGGGAGTTTTGAAGGAGTAGGGATTCAGCTTGGATATGATAAAGATAAAAGACTGGCTGTTATTGCGCCTGTAAAAGATACACCGGCGGATAAAGCAGGGGTTATGGCTGGAGATTTGATTATAAAAATAGCTGATAAAGACGCGACGGGGTTGTCTTTGCCGGAAGCTGTTAATTTAATCAGAGGGCCAAAGGGGACAACTATATCGCTGGAGATTTATCAGGAAGGCGCAACTCAGACAAAAACAATTGAATTAAAAAGAGATACTATTGTAGTTAAGAGTGTGGAATTTGAGGAGAAAACAACTCCCAAGAATAAAAAAGTAGCAGTTATTAAATTAAGTAGATTTGGAGAGAGAACTTTTACAGAGTGGAGTCAGGCAGTTTCCAGTACTTTAGCGTCCGGGGCTGATGCAGTTATTTTAGATATGAGAAATAATCCCGGCGGTCTTTTAGACGGAGCAGTTTTTATTGGTTCTGAATTTATAAAATCAGGGGATATAGTTCTACAAGAGAATGCCAGAGGCGAAAGAACAGGATATAAGGTTAATAGGGAAGGTAAGCTTTTGAATTTACCTTTGATTGTGATGGTTAATAAAGGTTCAGCTTCTGCTTCAGAAATTGTTGCTGGAGCAATTCAGGATTTGAAACGTTGCAAGCTACTGGGGGATACATCTTTCGGAAAAGGAACAATTCAGGAATCACAGGAATTGCCTGAAAAAACCGGGATTCATATTACGACTGCTAAATGGCTAACACCATTAGGCAGATGGATACATCAAAAGGGACTTGAACCGGATATCAAAGTTGTCTTAACTGAAGAGCAAATTAAACAGCAAATAGATGATGAAACTAAGGATTTCCAAATGGAGAAAGCTCTGGAAGAAGTCGATAATCTGTAGGGGACAGGGGACAGGGGACAGGGGACAGTTTTCTCAGGTTTTTTTAAGTTTAATTTTGTAATCTCTGTGATAGAATATCTCTAAATATGAATGAAAATGCTAAAAAAATTATAGTTGGGATTTTAGTTGTTGGGTTGTTGGGATTTGGATTTATTAGACTTGTTCAAACAGGGAAAGTTAGGTTAGATTTTGCGCCATTTCCAAAAATTGAAAGCACTACCACTCAAGAAACGAGGACTTTAGTTAAAGAAGAGAATGCGGTGATTCAAACAGTTGAGGAGAATTCTGATTCAGTCGTGGCAATTGGGATAACCCAAAGAATTGTTAATCCGTTTGATCCGGAGGCTTTACCAAGAAATAGACAATCGACGATAGGAACTGGTTTTATAGCTTCGGATAATGGGGTTATTGTGACTAACCGTCATGTAGTTGCCGATACTAATGCGACATATACAGTTGTAACTAAGGATGGAAAGAAGTTAGAAGTTGAGAGAATTTATCGAGATTCAAATTTAGATTTAGCCTTAATTAAAACCAAAGAAGAGGGTTTGAAGCCTTTAAGAATAGGGGATTCGTCTAAGCTAAAGGTCGGTCAAACGGCGATTGCGATAGGAAATGCTTTGGGCAGATTCTCTAATACTGTAACTACTGGAGTTGTTTCGGGACTCGGGAGAACTATTGGAGCCGGAGATCCATTTTCAGGCCAAACAGAACTACTAGATGATTTAATTCAAACTGATGCAGCAATTAATCCGGGAAATTCAGGCGGTCCGCTTTTGAATTCAGCGGGAGAAGTTATTGGAGTTAATGTGGCAGTTTCAGAATCAGCCCAAAATATTGGTTTTGCGGTACCGATTAATTCTGTCAAAGCTGTGATTGATGAATTTATTTCAACGGGGAAGATTTCCAGAGCATTCTTAGGCGTAAATTATAGAGTTATAACCAGGGATTTAGCATTGCTAAATGAGGTTCCGCAAGGAGCTTATATTCAGGAAGTTTCTCCTAATAGTCCGGCTTCAAAATCCGGGATAGAACCAGGGGATATTATTACTAAAATAAATGGTAAACAAGTGGAGGACCAGAACTTCATTTCAGAACTTATAAGAGGCAAAAAAGTAGGGGATAAATTAAGCATTGAGATTTGGAGAGAGAATCAGAATGGACAAGGTGAAACTCAAAATATAGAAGCAACGCTGGAAGAAGCAAATACAGAATTAAATGGATAGAACAGAATCTTCTGCTTAAAACTTAATAATAAAATAACGCTGCTGTTTGGCTAAATCTTCTTTAATTTCTACTTTGGCGTTGGGGAATATTTTTTTAGTTTCCTGAGTAGTTATTTCAGCCTGAGTATAATCAATTTCTCCAATTAAATATTTAGGGTAGAGATTATTGTTTTTAATTTGATGAAACAGTTTTCGGTAAAGCTCAAAGCCATCTATTCCGCCATCAAGAGCGATTTTTGGTTCCCAGTCACTAACCATTGGATCAATGTGTAAAAGCCTGGCTGTAGGGATGTAAGGGAGGTTGGTGACGATAACATCTGGAGCAATTCTCATGTCTTCGAGGAGATCTCTTTTTTGAAAGAATATTTGTTTTTCAACTTTATGAAATTTCGCATTCTTTTTAGCCACTTCAAGTGCCTTTTCTGATATATCGGTTGCGAGAATCTTAATGCCTGGCAAGTTTTTGGCGATTGATATAGCTATACAACCGGAACCTGTGCCGATATCTATAATGGTTGTGGGTGATGGGCCATGAGTTATGGGGGAGGTTGTAGGAGATTGCTTTGCATACGTTTGCAGTGATTTAGAGAGCATGAGGACTTCGTCCACTAGTAGTTCAGTTTCAGGGCGGGGGATTAAGGTATCTTCAGTAACTAAAAATTTTAGTTTATAAAATTCAGTCCAGCCCTGCTGGTATTGTTTAGGTTTTTCTGCTCTGATTTTTTCACCTTTTTTCATTTATTCTTCGGGGTTTTGAGCAGCTTCTTGGAGAGCGTCAACAACCGGACCTAAAGCACCCTCTAGAATTTGTTCCAAATTATGCCATGATTTGCCAATTCTGTGATCAGTCATTCTGTTTTGAGGAAAGTTATATGTTCTAATTTTTTCGCTTCTATCTCCGGCACCGACCATTAAGGAGCGGGCGTTGTCTACTTCTTCAAATTTTTCTTTTCTTTCTGCCTCCCAAATTCTGGCACGCAACAGATTCATGGCGTTCTCTCTGTTTTGGAGCTGGGAGCGTTCAGTTTGGCAGGTGACGACGATACCAGTGGGTTTATGTATAACCCTAACGGCTGTTGAAACTTTGTTAACGTTTTGGCCTCCGGCTCCTCCGGATCTAAAACTTTCGAAAGAGATATCAGCTGGATTAATAAAAACTTCGGATTCTTTTACTTCCGGTAAAACAGCAATTGTAGCGGTTGAGGTGTGAATACGGCCGCCGGATTCTGTTTTAGGTACCCGTTGAACCCGGTGGACTCCGGCTTCATACTGAATTAAATTAAAAGCGTCTTTGCCTTTTATTTTTATGGTGATTTGTTTAATTTGACCAATCCCGCCTTCAGAGCGATCGAGTTCTTCTAACTTCCAGTTTTTAGTTTCAGCAAATCTGGTATACATGCGAAGTAAGTCTCCGGCAAACAATCCAGCTTCGTCTCCGCCGGCTGCGGATCTTATTTCCATTATTGCGACGTTAGGGTTAATATCACTATCGATTGATTCTGAGTCATCACCTGAGGACATTGATTGAGAGGCGGAATCGGAAAGTTCTTGTTTTTGTTTCTCCAGATCGGCAATTTCGGCAGTAACGAGCTCTGCCATTTCCGGATCGGCCAGGAGTTCTTTTAGTTCGGCGATTCTGTTATCTATATCGCTGATTTGTTGTTGTATATAGTCTTCCATGTTGTTGGGGTAATACGTAAAAGGAGATACGCAATACGTAATTATTTTATCACGTACTGCTAGTTAACTTTGGATTGATTTTCGAGCCTGCATTAAAAGATCTTTAAGGGATGGCTTTTCTGTTTTTTCAGTAGTTTGTCTTTCAGCACGAGCTTGTAGAATCTTCTTTTTCTCAGCACCTTTTTGAACTGCTCTTTCAGTAAACTTCTTGAATTTATCTACCTGGCCTAAAGTATCAACTAATTTTTGCTGGCCTGTGTAAAGTGGGTGACAATTAGAGCAAATATCAACCCGGATCGAATCCATAGTTGAACCGGTATTAAAGGTTGCGCCACAGGCACAAACTACTTTTGCTGAGTCATTCCATGTCGGATGTATGCTTGCTTTCATAACGGAGGATAGTATACCAAATATAATCTCTGGGCACAACAGATAAAGGCAACGGCCAGTTATCAGGTTCTACTGTGCTTGTGATGCGGATGATGGTGGTCATCTTTGCCTAGAGTTCCCCAATAAACACCGAGAACTATTAAGCAGGTACCAATAATGAATGAGAAGGAAATACGTTCACCAAGCAGAGGGACTGCTAAAGTTGCGGCGACTGCAGGTTCAAGGTATTGAATCATATTAGCGTGAGAGATCGGAATTTTATTAAGACCCCAAAGAAGGAGAAAGTAAGCACAAATTGAAGAGAGAACAGTGATATAAATTAGACCAAAGATCCCCAAGATGCTGACTTTAAGAATCCAATTAGGGTTTTGGATGTATTCGATTAAAGCCGGAATGGAAAAAGCGACAGTGGCTGTAAGGAAAGTGATGGCCGTTATGACAAGCGGGGAGTAAATTTTAAGCATCTTTTTTAGAATCATGGAGCCGGCGACAAAAGAGATAGATGAAGCAATAATTAAGAAATTTCCGACTAGTTGTTTAGAAGTGAAATTTCCAACCAGTAATAATGGAATACCAATAACTGAGAGTGCGCCAAGAAGGCTGATTATTATGCCGACTAGATTAGCGGTATAAATTTTTTCTTTAAGAAACCACCAGCCGCCAATAACTGAAATAACTGGAATAGACAGCTCTAAGACTGATGCGTCAATGGCGGTTGTCCTATTTAAACCCATATAGAAAAAAGCAATGTTAACGCAGGCTACCAAAAGTCCGCCGAGGATTAATTTTGGTAAATGTTCAAACTTAATCCGGATGTCTTTTGGGGCGAGGCTAAAGAGAAATGGAGTAATTAAAAGACAAGCTAAACCATATCTGAGGAATCCCAGGCTCATAAGGGGAATTTCCTGAAGGGTTATTTTGGCAAAAACATAATTTGCCCCCCAAATTAGGTGGGCTCCGATGATTGCCAAATAGAAAATGGGTTTTTTATATATTTCTGAGTTCAAGACTTTAAAATGTTAAATTGCTAAATTGTTGGAAACTAGATAGCTTGAAATAATTATTGCAGGTTTTGGGTGGGAACGGAAGCGTTTTTAATTTTGTTCTCAAGATCAGCGATTTTAACGAAATCCTGAGTACGGTTGTGCAAATCTTTAAGGATGACTTCGTCTGCGGCTTCAGTTTCTGATAAGCCCGTTATGACAGCAAACCTAATACCCTTAACATCGGTGTATTTTAATTGCCGTTCCATTTTAGTCGTTGGATCCATCCAGATTTCGGAATTAATGCCTGCTTTACGGAGGTTTGCTAAAACACCAAGAGCCTTGGGGAGAAAATTAGCAGAGCCGACTGTTACTAATGCTCGAGTTTTAGTCAGAATTGGCTGAAGGAGATTATTGGCCTCAAGGGCTTCGACAGTCCGGTCAAAGCCGATTGCAAAACCAATGGCTGGAATATCAACGCCGGTGAATTTGCCAATCATTTTATCGTAACGGCCGCCGCCGCATAGAGATGAACCATTAGGATCTGACCTTAAAGCAACCTCCATGATAATCCCGGTGTAATAATCAAGTCCTCTAACTAAAGTCGGATCAAAGACTAAAACATTATCTGGATAACCGGCAGCTTTAAAATCACTGATAACCTGCGCAAGTGTTGGTGTAGGCTGCATGGATTTAATTTTACTTAGAGCATCAGCCGCTTCAGCGCCGCTTAAGCCTTTTCCCTGGAGCTCTTTCATAACTCCATCGATGCCAATTTTACTTAGTTTGTCGACAGCACTTAAGTATTTAGGATCGTATTCCGAGAGGAGACTCCGGTCGTTAATTTTAATAACAATATCCAGACCCAGGCTTTTATAGATTTCATAGGCCAGACTAACTATTTCGGCATCAGCAATAGGGGAAGAGACACCGACTATATCGGCATCGCATTGCAGGAATTCACGATAACGGCCTTTTTGGGTATTTTCACCTCTGAAAGCGGGTTGGATTTGATATCTCTTAAAGGGCAATATTAATTTTTGTTGGCCGACAGGTCCCCATTGGGCAACGACTCTGGCAAGGGGTACGGTTTGATCGTATTTTAAGGCTAAATAATCGCCGCCGTTGGTTTGGAATTTATAGATTAGCTTTTCTTCCTCGCCGTATTTTCCCTGTAAGGTTTCTTCATATTCAACAGTTGGAGTTTCAATTGGATCAAAGCCGAATTTTTCAAAGACGGAAATAATCCGGTCAATAACAGCTTTTCTTTTTAAAGCATCAACCGGAAGAAAATCTCTAAAGCCTTTTGGTGTTTGTAGTTTCATACTTATTCCTTCCAATCTTAACAATTTTATAGCAGAGAGTAAATCGAGGAGGTTTACCTCAATGCTATAGTCCTGATAGCTTTTGATGCCCCTAATGTTAAAGCTGATTTTTCAGGATCTAACTGAAAATGGTTTCCTCTAAGAGCATCTTCAATACAAGCTGAATAAAGTAGTGGAGGAGCCATTATGAGGGAGCCGCCTTCTCGAAGAATCTCACCGGCCTTGTTTATCTCAGCTTGGATTCTACAACTGCCATCTTTTCTTGTTCTGTCAAGGGAGGGGCTTCCATAGCCAAAAATGATGAAATCTAATCTATTTCCCAGTAGCTCGGTTATTTCTGAATAAGGACTGACAAGAAAATTTCCTCTGCCTATAACCAAAGACTCAGGATTTAGTCTGAGTCGTTCAGCTAATGTGGTTGCTGTTTCAGTTCTTTGTGATTGTTGTTCTATAACATACAGTAAATCGCCGTTATTAAAATCAAGAGATTCTGCAACACTTGACAACATTCTTGATCCTGTGTTTATGGTTAGCACTGTACGTCTTTTTTTACGAGCATTTTTACTGCTCACTATGTTCTTTGCAAAGTCAGAGTATATTTTAGGATACTCAGTTGATAGATGTGTTCCCTCGCTGGGGCGAGGATTAGGGAAGCCATCACTTCTTAAGAGTGCAATAGGATACCCGTTTTTTGCTTCAATATAGTTTAACGCCATAATTATTCTTTCCCCGTATTCACAGATTGTGCTGTTTCTTCAACTTTAATTTTTTGCATAAAAAAACTCCCGTTCTTTGTATTTGAAGTGTTAAATTGTTGTATTGCTAAATTGCTCTATATACAACTCAATTCAAATACAAGGAACGAGAGCGTTTAAGTATCCAGTGGATATTTAAACGGGTTAACTACATTCAAGCTTTCGCAGGAATATTATTACTAAGTTAACCCAGATGGCCAAAAAAATGACCGCTCCCGCGGTCCCATCCTTGTTGATTAATTATTTCTAACTAACCCTCTTAGTGGCGACTCCGCAGATAACTGTGACATCGTCTGTTTTATTTGACGGTTAAACTTCCGTAAGGCATTTTGGCCTTCAGCTCCTGAGTCGTGACTTCAGTAAAAACGCTTGTGGGAGAATTATAGTCTTTATTGAGGGGATTGTCAAAATTAAGGTATTTTCTCACTTAGTTCGAAAAGTAAAAAGGTATTTTCTCACTGCGTTCGAAAGATATAAGGGCGGATTGAGAAATATATAAAAGTGGAAATTTTGGCTCAAGAGTTATAGAATATTCATCTGTGACTGAAGAAACAAAAAATTATTATGCGGTTATTTTAGCTGGAGGGAGCGGAACTCGACTTTGGCCAGCATCAGTTAAAGCACACCCAAAACATTTATTAAAACTTCTAAATGAAAAATCATTAATCCAAACTACGTTTGATAGGGTTGAGGGATTGCTGCCAGCAGAGAATATTTATGTGATTACGAATAAAGCTCATTCTAAAGAAGTTGAGGAGCAACTTCCGCAAATTCCAGCCGAAAATATAATAGGGGAGCCGGTAGCGAAAAATACAGCTATGGCTATGGGAGCGGCAGCTGCAGTTATTCACTCGAGAAATCCAGATGCTTCAATAATATATTTAGCAGCAGATCATGTAGTCCGGGATTTAGCCCGATTTCATATGAATAGTTTGGCTGCTTTGAGAGTTGCTGCCAGCGGAGATTATATTGTGGCTGTCGGCATTAAACCGGAGTTCCCTCATACAGGTTTAGGTTATATAAAAATAGGACAAGAACTGGAAATGCTGTCTGATGTTGCTAAAAAAGGCTTTGTTTTTAAGGGTTTGGAATTTAAAGAGAAACCTAATATGGTAACTGCACAGTCGTTTGTGGCTTCCGGACAATATCTTTGGAATGCGAATTTATATTCTTGGTCATCAAAATCTATTATGAAAGCTTTTGAAAAGCATGCGCCTGAGATTTCTAAAGCGGTAAATTTAATTGCGGAAAAAGCCAAGGATCATGATTTAGATAAAGTCCTAGAAGAAGCATATTCAGAGCTGGAGAATCCTAATTCAATTGATTACGAGGTGTCGGAAAAAGTTGATAACTTAGTAGTTATTCCAGGGGACTTTGGGTGGAGCGATGTGGGGGATTGGAAAGAAGTTTATAATTTAAGGTCAAAAGATTCGAAAGGGATTGCGACTTCTGAGGAGTCAGAAGTTATTAATGTAAATAGTGAGAATGTTTTAGTTGATGCGGGGAAAAAATTAGTGGCTTTGGTCGGGGTAGAGGATCTAATAGTTATAGATACAGGAAATACGCTGCTGATTGCGAAGAATGATGCAACGCAGGATGTGAAGAAAGTTGTTGAGAAATTAAAAGAACAAGACAAAAAAGAGTACTTATAAGTTATCTCAAAGTTAATTCCGGAAGAGGAATATCTCTGCATGTTGTTCCTGGTTTGTTCTTTATGTATTCTGTGGACTGGTATATAGCTGGCGC
>CXWK01006786.1_pt1 | contig 10919 bp, 15 predicted proteins | sample 590851 | NCBI WGS metagenome assembly CXWK01 (sample SAMEA3498364, study PRJEB10139) | wastewater metagenome | biome: wastewater treatment plant; material: activated sludge | place: Denmark | collected 2014-08-01
TGAAGAACGCAACTAAAGTTGCTGACTACGAACAAAAGAATCCTTGTGAAACAGAGTACTTAGTCACCCGACGTCAACCTGTTTCAGTCCGTGACCCGTCTAGCCGTCCGGCGACAGCGTGATGATACCGCGCTCCAGGGCTGTGGTAACCGCCGCGGTGCGGTCGCTGACCCCCAGTTTATTATAGATATGGATGAGATGGGTTTTGACTGTGGCCGTGCTAATGTGCAATGTCTTGCCGATTTCCTTGTTGCTGTTCCCCCTCGCCACCGAATGCAGCACTTCGATTTCGCGCGCGCTGAGCTGGTCTTCGACCGGGGCGACCATGCGCATCATCAACCGGGTGGCGACGCTTGGCGCCAGCACCGGCGCGCCGGCAGCGGCAGCGCGAATCGCCCGGAACAGCTCTTCGCGCGGGGCATCCTTGAGTAAGTAACCCGTAGCTCCTGCCTCAATAGCCCGCAGTATTTCCACGTCGGAATCATAGGTGGTTAGCACCAGGATGTGGGCCGCGGGCTGTTGGGCTTTAATCGCCTCAATCGCCTCGACGCCGTCGAGGCCGGGCATACGCAAATCCATCAGGGTGACGTCGGGAGTCAGGCCGAGATGCATGACCACCGCCGTCGCGCCATCCTCAGCCATGCCAACCACGTCAAAATCGGGCTGGCCCGCCAGCATGCCGGCCAATCCCTCGCGGACAACCGGATGGTCATCGGTAATGAGCACGCGGATAAGGTTTTTAGTCATAGGAATGTCTCGCCGACCGCAGCCGGAATGCTCCCAGCAAGCGGAATCGTAACCACCACCGTGGTCCCCTCGCCGGGGTCGCTCTCCAGCGTCACCGTGCCGCCGCGCAGCGCGGCGCGCTCGCGCATGGCCTGCAGGCCGTAGCCGCCGGAGAGTGGCGAAGGTTCCGCACCGGCCAGCCCCACCCCATTATCCTGGACATCGAGGATGACGGCATCCGGCATGTAGGAGAGGGTCAATTGCACTTCGGTCGCCCGGGCGTGCTTGCGCACATTGATGAGCGCTTCTTGCGCCGCACGCAACAGGGTGACTTCAATGTCCGGCGGCAACGGGACGGGAACGCCGGTCACGCTGGTGCGCACCTCCAGCCCCGACTCCGGCTGCCAGCGCGCTGCCGCACGGTTAATCGCGTCGGGCAGGGAACCCTGCTCCAGTAGATCCGGGCGCAGATCCTGCACTACGCGTCGCGCCTGGTCCAGACTGACGCGGGCTGTCTGCCGTGCCCGGTCGATGTGTTTGTGCACGCCGTCCGGATCGGTGGGTAACGCCTGCTCGGCCGCTTCCAGGTGCATGACGATGCTCGTAAATCCCTGAGCCAGGGTATCGTGGATTTCGCGCGCCAACCGCTGGCGTTCTTCCAGAATCCCTGCGCGCCGTTCCGCTGCAGCCAACTCCGCCTGCGTTGAATCCAACTGTTCAATAAGTTGCCGTCGCCGCGTGCTCTGCCCAATAATCGCCGTTATCCACACGCCGAGGATGATGGCGCCCAGAGCCGTGAAGAGGAACACCCAGATGGTGGGGTTTGTCAATGATATCGTCTCGCCGGTATCGGCCAACTGCTCGTAAATGATAGACCCCGTCAGAATGAGGACGGCAATCACGCCATAGCGGAGGGGTAGATGGCGAAAAACCAGGCCGAATAAACCGAAAAGGGTGAAGTAATAGGCAGGTGACATATTGACCAACGCAAACCAGAGAACGATGATGCCAATGATTACGATGAAGCGGAAGATGTCGCTATCATCCAATTCATCCGATTTCCTGTAGGCCAGTTTCAATCCGCCCCAATGCCAGAGCAGCAAGATCCCCGTCAGCAACAACGCCACCCAGACCGGGGCTTTAAGGTCATCGTCCAGCAGCATTAGCCATGTGGAAGCAACAACGGCGGCGTAGAAGAGCGCTTTCCACAGCCAGTCCCACTTCACCCAGACGTCATTTTGCCTTTCCTGTTTAGCGTTCATGGGCTATGCCAATGGAAGTCACCAGCTTTTCGACCGTCGGTCAAGAAAACTATTCACCTGAGTTCGGGAATAGAGAGGGGGATGGCGTCCCCTGTTGGTAAAATCGGATTGTCACATCCCAATCCAACAGGAGATGCTTCCCATGAGTTTATTGAACCTTTTCGTCGATGTCGATGATTTCTGCCAGGCTCTTACCGCCCACTGGCTACAGCCGCTCCTGGGCCGGGCGAATCGACCCGGACCCAAGCCGAGTCTGGCCGCCAGCGAGGTCATGACCATCATCATCTTCTTTCATGTATCCCGCCATCGGGACTTCAAGACCTATTACACCCAGTACGTTCAGCGGCATCTGCGCAGCGAGTTCCCCAACCTGGTCAGTTACAATCGGTTTGTGGAACTGATGCCATTGGCGTTCTGGCCGTTGTGTGTCTATCTGCGTTCCCGGCTTGGTCCGGTGACGGGCATCGCCTTCATCGACGCCACGGCCATCCCGGTCTGTCACAACCGCCGCATCGGGCGGCATAAGGTCTTCGATGGGCTGGCCGCCAGGGGCAAGAGCTCGGTGGGCTGGTTCTTTGGCTTCAAACTGCACCTGGTGGTCAACGATTGTGGTGAGTTGCTCGCCTTCTACCTGACACCCGGCAATGTCGATGACCGCCAGCCGGTTCCCAGGTTGGCCAAACATCTCTTTGGCAAGCTCTTTGGCGATAAGGGCTACATCTCCCAACCGCTGGTCGACCAACTCCTTACCCACGATGTGCACCTGATTACCGGCCTGCGCAAGAACATGAAGAATCGCTTACTGCCACTCTTTGACAAACTCATGTTGCGCAAGCGGGCCCTGATCGAGACGGTTATCGACCAACTGAAGAACATCTCTCAGGTCGCCCATACTCGCCACCGCAGCGCCAACAACTTTCTGGTGAACCTGGTGGCCGGTTTGATTGCCTATACTCATCAGTCCAAGAAGCCGTCCTTGAACCTGCGTGATGCGTCCTTGGCCCTATTGCCCGCAACTCTCATCTAATGTCGAACTCAGGTTATTCGGTTATAGAATGCTGGTGACTTCTTTTCTCAATCGTAATCAGTGTACCATTACTCCCAGCGGAATGTGAAACGAGATATCACCAGGCCAAGGATGAGCACTACCGTAACTACCGCCACTGATGTGAGGTTCCAGGTTCCTTTCAACCAGAGGTCTTCGATCAGGATGACGACGTGCGTCAGCGGCAAGAATCCGGCGATCTGTTGCACGAACTCGGGCATGATGAAGCGAGGCATGGCCGCGCCGGACAGGAAAAGCATGGGGTAGAAAATAGCCATTCCAACTGCCTGGGCCGTTCGGGCGGAGGGCATGACGCCGGCCAGGACGAAGCCTACGGCGAAGAAGCTAAAGGCGCTTAGCAGGATGGCTGGAACAACAGCCAGATTACCGTTGGGAATGCGCAGATCGAAGATGGCCAGGCCGGCGATGATGAGCAAGATGATGCCCGCGGCTGTCATCACGACTTGTGCTGCCACCTGCGACCACAACACCGGACCGGAATCCAGAGGTGTTGCGCGCAGCCGCCGCAGAATGCCCAGGTCACGATAATTGGCCAGCGTCGTGGGAATGCTCAGCATGCCAATGGTGCCGATGACCATGCCGATGTAACCGGGAACGGACAGATCTACCCGGCCGTAGCCGCCGAGCGACTCATCGGCTTCGTTGCCGAAGATGAAGCCAAACAGCACCATTACCATCACCGGAAAGGCGAGGGTGAAGAAGAGAGCCAGCGGCTCGCGGAGCTGTAGTTTCAATTCCATGTAGGTGAGCTTGAGAAAAGACTTCATGATAAATCAACTCCTTTTGATCATGTGTGGTAAACCGGGTCAGCCCATGGCTTCCCCTTCACTCAATTCCTAATCGTTCGCCCGGTCAATGCCAAAAAGACATCTTCCAGATTGGCCTGCTCCATGCGCAGGTCGGCCGGAGCGATGTTGTGTTTGGCCAGCGCGGCGGCCACATTGGCCAGCAATGGACCTTTGCCGCTGACGGTGATGTGTTGGTTGCGTTGGTGTACGGCGGTGACGCCACTCACTTTCTCCAGTCGTTCCGCCTCAAATCCGTTGGGAACTGAGAAGAGCACCTGCGTCTCCCCGTTCAGGCCGGCGATCATGTTTTCCGGGGTGTCCAGGGCGATGACCCGTCCGTGATCGATTACGGCTACCCGGTCTGCCAGCGCTTCAACCTCATCCATAAAATGTGTGATCAATACAACGGTCTTGCCCTGCTCGCGGATAGCGCGGATCAGGTCCCAGGTCGCCCGGCGAGCCTGCGGGTCCAGCCCTGTCGTCAGCTCATCCAGGAATACGATTTGGGGATCGTTCAACAGGGCCAGCGAAATGAACAGGCGCTGCTTCTGCCCGCCGGAAAGATTCCCAAATTGAGAATTTCGCTTCTCGGCCAGGCCCCATTGTTCTATCAGCGGTTCCCAAGGGACGGTCTTTTCATAGAAGGAAGCGTATAAATCAAGCGCTTCCCATACTTTCATCCGATCCGGCAGCGCCGCTACTTGTAGTTGGGTGCCAATGCGGTTGCCCAACTTGCGCGCCTCGGTTTGCGGGTCCAGACCGAGCACCGAGACACTTCCACCATCCGGTTTGCGCAACCCGATGACTGACTCGATCGCCGTGGTCTTGCCGGCCCCATTTGGGCCGATGATGCCAAAGATCTCGCCTTCATTGACGGTGAAGGAAACATCATCAACGACCCTAACTCCATCGTATGCCTTGTGTATGTTTTGTACTTCAATTACCTGAGTCATCGTACGCTCCTTTCAAGCTCAAGCTCTATTTGCTGCCGCGCAACAAGATGAATGAAACACCAACGACAATGATGCCCAGAGGCCACAGGTCTGAAATGCTGTAGCCCAGCACCATCGCGGCGATGAAAGCGAAGGGCAGCACGGCGAAAACGGCAATACTGAAGACACGGCGGGTGAGGCGGCCGTCTTCCTTGTAGCGCCTGTAAGCCGACGCGCCGATCCAATAAATGGGGAACAAGGCTAACAGCATCGAGGGACTGTGCCCCGCGATGGTGATCCCGGCTGTCCCCATGAGGAAGATGGAGCCCGTGAGGATCATCAACGGTCCCATCCACTTCCCGGCTTCGGGTTCCCATTTCATCTGTTCTGATTTGACAATTGTTTCCTGTTTCATGACATTCTCCTGTCTGATTCCGACTGTTTGGTGGGTGTTCAATGGGTACAGGATAGCGTTAAGGGGGACGGCTGTAACCAATCAGGAGGTGGAAATGAAAGCGCCATCCGGACGATTCCTCGATCGTCCATTTGTCACGGGCGATCAACCGAATGGTTGATTGGGGGGGCGCAGAATCGTCTCTGCGACGGGTAGCAGGGATACCGAGGCAAGGGAAAGTCATGCCATGCGGAATGGCGGTGGCTTGCTAACGGTTCACATGATCACCGGCCGTCAGCCGCGATACTTCGCCGCTGCCAGCGCGTGGGCTTCGGCCAGCAATTCCCAAACCGTCTTCAGCGTCGCCGCGCCGGGGTTGAGCACGCACACCCAGTACTGCCGCCCGTAGACGGGATGGGGCATGAGGGTGTCGAGCGCTGTGAAGTCATATCCTTCATCGAACTGTCCTTCCAGCCCGGGCCGCGCCGGTCGCTCCTTGAACATCGAGAAGAACGTCTCCTTGCCGATGCCGATGTTCAGGCGAAAGACCCCCGGCCGGTTCAGGTTCGATGCCGTGTCATACTCATCGTCGGCGCTCTTGAGTGTGGCGAAGTAGATCTCGTCCGGTTGGTCGGGGTCGGGGTTGTAATAGAAAAACACATCACCCCAGGCCGTCACGTTGCGGACGTGGTCAAAGGTATCGAGTATGGTGCGGGTGATAGCGTTTTCGTCCATAGCCGCCCAAGTATCACGCGCCGCGGGGATTGGAGCAAGAGGCGGATCACCCGTGATGTCCTCATTGACAGGCGGCCGCGGCCCGATCTATACTGAAGACAGGCTGGCGCGCTGGGGAATCGGCTGCCCAGTGCGGCTGTGCTCGCCGGCCACGGGGGCGCCATGTTCGGTTTGGATACGCTTGATTCACTGTTCGTCGTATTTGCCTTCCTGTTTCAGACAATCCTGATCATCCACTTTGCCGTGCGGCGCTGGGACTTCGATACGGCCATGCATTTTGGCCCGTTCGTCTACGCGCTGGGCATACCGGCCATGGGCCTAAGCCTCGTCCAGATCGCCGCCGGAAAGCCGTGGACGCTGTGGCTGGCCGGTGTTCTCTGCGCGGTCTGGGGGCTGTTCGGCTACTATGTCGAGTATGTCCGCCACATCGACTGGCGCGCGGGCGGGCACGCGGCGGTCTTCGCCGTGTACATTCTGCTCTATCTGGCGACGGTCATGTTCTATTGGTGGCCGTTGGCGAACCTGTACCGGCCGCTGTGGTTCGCCTACGCCGTTTTGTTCGTCGCCGCCACCATTCTCAATGTGATGTCCCACCGCGGGACGAGCCGGCCCCGCCGGGTCGGATGACGGACGGGCAGACAAAGGTCGCACCTTTAAATCAGTGGCTGAGGCGGTTGGGGCAACCAAACAAATTGTATCAATCTGGGCCAAGAAATATCGCGAAAATGGCATGCCGGGCTTGGAAGATAAACCGATACCGGGTCGGCCGGTCACCATCAGTGGCGCGGACCGGGCCAGGATTACAGCTTTGGCCTGTAGTGAAGCACCGGAAGGGCACGGCCAGTGGTCATTGCGTTTGCTGGCCGAGAAAGCGGTTGAGCTAGAGTATGCGGAGCATATATCCCACATGCATGTGGGTTGTATTCTCAAAAAAACGAACTCAAACCGCACCTGAAACGCAGTTGGTGTATTGGTCCGATAACGAGTGAGTTTATCGCCCGGATGGAGAAGATTCTGTGGTTGTATGCCCAGCCCCACGACTCGCTCTACCCTGTCGTTTGCCTGGATGAGCGCCCCTGTTTCCTCATTGGCGATGTGGTGGAACCCCTGGCCATGCAGACCGGGCAGGTACGCAAGGAGCATTACGCTTATGCCAAGTTGGGTTCATGCACCTTGTTCGCCGCCATCGAACCCTTGACCGGCAACCGGCTCGCTCAAGTCCATACCCGACGCACCAAAAAAGAGTTTGCCGTGTTTTGTCAGGCAGTAGCCGCCGCCTACCCGCAAGCGACCAGGATTCGACTCGTTTTGGATAACCTCAACACCCATAACGCCAGTGCCTTTTACGAGAACCTACCGGCTGATGAAACCTTTGCTCTGGCCCAGCGGTTTGAATTCTTCTACACGCCCCAATCGGCCAGCTGGCTCAACATGATTGAGATCGAGTTCTCAGCCATATCTCGCTTATGCCTGCAACGGCGTATCCCGACCAGGGAACTGTTGGAATCGGAGCTGTTGGCTATCGTCGCCGAACGAAGGGAGAAGCGCATCAAGATCAACTGGCAGTTCTCGATTGAGGTGTGCCGCCGGAAGCTGAATTCGCGATATTCGATTGTTAACGAGGCTAATTCCAGGTTCTTGGAAATGCCGGTTATTTAGGTTACAGTGTACTAAGGAGTAGTGAAGAGCGCTCTTCACTACTCCCTGGTCCCTACTCCCTTCTTTGCCCCGCGCCGCCCTTGCCGTTACAATCCACGATTGGAGCATCGCCCATGCCCATCGACACATTCGTCATTGTCCCCACCTATAACGAGGCCGACAACCTGGACGACCTGCTGAGCCAACTCTTGGCCCTGCCGGTGCAACTGGGCGTGGTCGTCGTCGATGACAACTCGCCCGACGGCACGGGCGCGCTGGCCGATCGCTGGGCGGCGCAAGCGCCGGGGCGCGTCGTCGTTGTCCATCGCCCGGCCAAGCTCGGCCTGGGCACGGCCTACATCGCCGGCTTCAAGACCGCCCTGCACGAGTTGAACTCGGAGCGAGTGCTGACGATGGATGCCGACTTCAGCCACAACCCGCGCTATATTCCCGGCATGATCGCCCTTAGCCGCGAGCGGCACGTTGTTATCGGCTCGCGCTACGTGCCTGGCGGCGGCACGCGCCACTGCAGTTGGCAGCGCATCGCACTCAGTCGCGGGGCCAACCTGGTGGCGCGCACGCTGTTGGGGCTGCGCGCGCGCGACGCCACGGCCGGCTTCCGCCTCTACCGTCGCGAGGTTTTGCTATCCATTCCGCTGGACGAGATCTTCTCCAGCGGCTACTCCTTCCTGGTCGAGATGCTCTTTCTCTGCCAGCGGCGGGGCTGGCAAATCGGCGAAGTGCCGATCATCTTTGAGGATCGGCGCAAGGGAACGACCAAGATCTCGCGCCAGGAGATCTTCAAGGCCCAGTACACCATCTTTCGCCTGTTCCTGCGCCGGCTGCGCGGCGGTGAGCCACGCCGGCCGGCCATAGCCGTTGCGCCCGCTATTAGTAATGATCACCGTCAACTGTAATCTGTGTGGCCGGGACGACTATCGTATTCGTTTCCCGGCCACCGCAGAGCCGGACGCCCTGCGCGTCGATGCCTTCCGCTGTACCCATGCCGGCTACGGTCACCACCCGCAGATCGTCGAGTGCCGCCACTGCGGCCTCGTCTACACCAATCCGCGCTGGCCGATCGAGACGGTGCTCGACGCCTATGTCGCCGTCGAGGATGAGACCTACGTTAAAGAGCGCCACGGCCGTGAACTGACCTTTCGCCACCATCTGCGGCAAGTCGAACGTATCGTCGGCCCGGCCGACGGCCGGGCCCTGCTGGACGTAGGGGCCTATATTGGCGTCTTCGTCGAAGTGGCCGCCGCTGCCGGCTGGCGCGCTCAGGGGGTCGAGCCGTCGGCCTGGGCCGCGGCCGAGGCGCAGCGCCGCGGCCTGGCCGTCCACGCCGGCACGCTGGCCTCGGTCGATCTGCCGCCCGCGTCGTTCGATGTCGTCACGCTATGGGATGTCATCGAACACCTGTCGGACCCGGCGGCCGAACTGGCCTGTGCCCGGCGGCTACTGCGGCCTGGCGGCTGGCTGGTTGCCCATACGATGGACATCAGCGCGCCCATCGCCCGGCTCATGGGTGCGCGCTGGCCGTGGCTGATGGACATGCACCTCTTCTACTTCGACCGCCGCACGCTGCCGGCCATGATCGCCGAGCGCGGCTTCGACATTGTCTGGCAAGGGGCACAGGGGCGCTACCTGCGGCTGGGCTATCTGGCGTCGCGTGTCGGAGGGTTGCACGCCGGGCTGGGGCGCGTGGCGCTCAGGGCGATCGATGGACTGGGGCTGCGCGCGGCGGCCGTGCCGGTCAACTTCGGCGATCTGATCACCTGCATCGGCCGCGCGCCGTTGGAGGGGCGGTAGAATGTTCGTGTTGTTCGTGTTATACTGGGGTCAGTTCAGGTGGCTTGGAAGATACAAACAATGGAGCCAATCAAGCTAATGATCGTCGACGACCACCCCCTGTTTCGACAGGGACTGGTCGATGTCCTGGAGATGGACGATGGTGTGGCCGTGGTGGCCGCAGCGACCAACGGCGATATGGCTATCTATCTGGCCGAGGAGCATCGACCCGAAATTGTGCTAATGGACGTCAACTTGCCAGACATGAACGGCTTGCAAGTGACGCGGCGCATTTTGTCCCTGGTCCCGGAAACGAAGATCATCATTTTGACCGGCTATGACGACGCCGAGCAGGTCTACCACGCGATGCAGTTGGGGGCCGTTGCTTATTGCGCCAAGGACGTGCCGCCGGAGGGTCTGCTCAACACCATCCATGCTGTCTATGACGGCAACTACGTCATCCACAATCAAGTGTTGACCAACGAGGAGATCGACACCTGGTTCCAACGGCGGGCCACGCGTTACACCGCCTACCCGACCGAGGAGCAGCCTGGCAACACTACCTTTACCCCCCTCTCGCCCCGCGAGATGGAGATTTTGGACCTGGTTACACGCGGCGCCAGCAACAAAGAAATCGCCCACCGTCTGACCATCAGTCAGCAAACGGTGAAGAATCACATGACGGCCGTCTTGCGCAAGCTGCGCGTGGACGACCGCACCCAGGCCGCTGTCTACGCCCTGCGCCACGGCTGGGTGCGGCTAGACTCGGCCACACCGTCGACGCCGAGCGAATGAGCGCGAGCCGCCGGCTCGCTGTGGAGGAACGAACGTATGCGCTTCTTTAGAGGCGATGATGGTCAGGGGCTGGTGGAGTATGCCNNTGGTGCTGGTTCTGGTGGCGGTCGTCGTAATCGCTATCCTGGCCCTGCTCGGCCCCTTCATCACGGAATGGTTCAGCAATGCCGGAGCGTGGTTCCAGCAGTTGTTGAACGGCTGACGGCCCCCTGTGGCCGGCGTTGTATAGGAATAGTGGCTTTGACCGATCGACCGACAGGTGACAAAAAAGCGGAATGGGAACTGAGCGAGATTCGCGTCCGGCGCGACTCGCCGACGGTCGGCACGCGCGATGCCTTCCTCGACCTGAAGAATCGCCTATGCCGCCAACTACTGGCCATGCGTGATCCGGCTCTGGACGTGGCCGATCGCGCTCAGATTCGGCCCTTCGTCCACGATAGACTCGACGTGCTGCTGGACGAGCGCGCCATTGTTCTGAACCGCGGCGAGAAGCGACAACTCCTGGAAGCCATCGTCGCTGAGCTTTCCGGTTCGGTGTCGTGAGCACCCACTTTGCCCCCGCCCCGCTTGGCGCCCGGTTGCGGCGCGCGGGGTCGTTCTGCCTGGACGTTTTCTTTCCGCCTGTCTGTGCCGTTTGCGGGCGGGTGGGCGTTCTGCTCTGTCCCGGATGTGAGGCGCGGCTGCTGCCGGTGGCTGGGGACATCTGCGGCTGTTGCGGCCGCGCCATGGCCGCTGAGGTGGAATGGTCGCGCCCCCTTTGCCGTGCCTGTCGCGACGCCCCGCTGCCGCTGG
>CXWK01017407.1_pt1 | contig 10907 bp, 9 predicted proteins | sample 590851 | NCBI WGS metagenome assembly CXWK01 (sample SAMEA3498364, study PRJEB10139) | wastewater metagenome | biome: wastewater treatment plant; material: activated sludge | place: Denmark | collected 2014-08-01
AAATCATATTGTTGTTACTCTTAGTGAAGAATGTGATTCAGCATCCTACAGTAAAAATAATTTTAGTTTGATTGATTCGACAAGTAATACGATAATTCCGATTGGATATTCATACCAGAGTAAATCCAAGAAAGAAGAATTTGTTTTAGGATTATCTGATTCTTTAAACGCAGAAAACATTTATTTTTTACGTGCTGAAATGCTAAAAGATTTGATTGGGAACGTATTTGAGAATGAGTTAACTAGTATAGCAATTAGCGACAAAATTGATACATCATTTGCCAAACTTTACAGAACAAATCCAAATAAAAATGGTTCGATTGATTTTTTAAAACCTGAGATAGAAATATTTTTTGATGATGTAATTGCAGATAGAGATATAAGGAATGCAATCCAATTAACTGATACTTCTAAAAATAAAGTTAGTTTCGATATTATGTTTATTGATGATGCTTCGTTTAAAATCAAACCTTCAAAAGATCTAAAACCGGAAACAGTTTATGATGTCAGTGTCGATCTTTCAAAGATAAAAGATGCGGCAGGGAACAAAGTAGACTCGATTTATCAGTTAAGATTTCAGACGATTACCGGAGTAGAGTTCACCGGGATATCCGGAAAGTTAACATCAACAAAACAAAACGTAATTCTTGTATTACAGAATCCAAAGGATGAAAAAAAATTTTACACTGCAAGTCCGGATAAAACATCAACCTATTCATTTGAAAGAATTACACCTGGAACTTATACTTTATGGATTTATTCTGATTCTGACAGCACTAAAACATTTTCAACCGGCTATCCTGAACCGTTTCAATATTCAGAAGAATTTAAAATAGTTGCAGATACGATTATATTTCGTCCCCGCTGGAGTGTTACGGATAATAATATTGTGTTTGAATAATTCATACATAAGTCATTGCGAGAAAGGCAAAGCCAGACGAAGCAATCTAATATTAATGGATCACTTCTCCCCATAAATCAAGATTGTGATGACATTAACGTTGGTAAATTATCTCACCATCTTTAATTGTGTGAGAGAGAAGATTTCTTCCAACATTGTAAATTATTTCTGAGTAGTCATTAACATCAAACACTGCAAAATCTGCTTGCTTACCAATCTCAATACTCCCTGTAACTTTTTCACGATTAACGGCTTTAGCAGCGTTAATGGTAACGGAATTTATAACTTCTTCAACTTTCATTTTCATTTTTATAGAAGCTAAACTCATAATTAGTTGGAGATTAAGAATGTGTGATGAACCGGGATTGTAATCTGTTGCAATTGCAACAATTGCGTTGTTCTCAATTAATTTTCTTGCTGGTGCAAATTGATAATCAAGAAAAAATGAGACCCCTGGAAGCAGAACTGCAACAGTTTCTGAATTTATAAACTTTGAAAAATTTTTATCAAGCAATACCTCTAAATGATCTGCGCTTGTTGCTTTGTGTTTAAAAGCTACATCCAATCCGCCGATATTATTAAACTGTTCTGTGTGCAATTTTAATTTTAATCCAGCTTTAGAAGCAGCAGAAAATATTTTATTAATCTCTTCGGATGTAAAAGCAGTTGATTCACAAAATCCATCACAAAACTCTGCAAGATTATTTTTTGCAATATGTGGAATCATTTTATCAATGATCAAATCAACATAACCGGAATGATTATCTTTAAACTCAGGAGGAAAAGTATGTGCACCAAGAAATGTTGATACAATATCAATTGGGAATATTTCGTTTAGGACTTTTATTGTGTGAAGAAGTTTAATCTCATTTTCAAAATCTAATCCATAACCGCTTTTAATTTCTAAAGTAGTTACGCCTTGTGCTATAAATTCATGTACTCTCGGTTTTACAATTTCAACCAAATCGGTAAGCGAAGTACCACGAACCGCATTTACAGTTGCTAAAATTCCTCCGCCACGTTTCGCAATTTCTTCGTAATGAACACCTGCAATCTTTTCTTTAAACTCATTTGCCCGTGATCCTGCAAAAGCTGTATGAGTATGACAATCAACTAACCCAGGCAACAAAACTTTTCCTGATAAATCTATCTTTTCGTCTGCAGAAAATTTATTTGATGTGTAATTTGGAATTATATCTTTTATCAAATCATTTTCAACTACAACGGAATGATTTTCAATCAATCCGATATCAGATAAATCATTACCACGTTTATAACCTAATCCCTTACTGCTGCAGGTAACAATTTGTGAAAGATTATAGAATAGTTTTATCATTACTTAAAAATATTAATTTTATCTTTGATAACTTTAGCTTCTTTATAGCCAAGCTGATTCAATTTAAACTTTATTTCATCTGCGGACTTTTGCGAATCAAAATCACCAACTTTTACTTTGTAAAACGGAGGTTCAAAATCAACATAAATATCGTCAGCGTTTTTACTGAAATAAACATCAGCTTTTATTTGATTTGCTTCTTCAAGATTATCTGTGGTAATGACCAAAACTCTAAATCCATCAGCAGTTCCAATTAAAGATTTTGGTTTATTTATATTTTCTGGGGATGAATAATCAAACCAAACCTCATCATTGATATCTGATTTAATACTTTTTTTTTCAGGAATAACAATTTCTGTTTTGTACGGGCTTATATCAACATCTTCATTTTGATTGGAATTGTTTACAATTTCATCAGTTTTTTGTTCTGAATTGGATACTTCTTTTTTTTCATTATTTCCGTACCTGCTGCCCGTTGATGATGCGCAGGAAACAAGCAGAAGCAGAAAAAATAATATTAACGGTTTAACAATTTTGTTTTGATTCAAATACATAAGATAACTCGCATTAAACTGAGCAAATATAAACTTTTTTAGTGTAGTGTCGAAATAGGATAGGTAATTCGATGAATAATCAGAGTAGATTTAAACTTAACACTATCTTTGAAAAACTGCTCATTTTTTTGTATTTTTGCAACATCACTTAAAAAGAAAAACAAAATGGCAGCAAAAAAACTTAAAATATTGTTTGTAACATCAGAAGTAGTTCCATTCGTTAAAACCGGTGGATTGGCTGATGTATCTTCTGCTTTACCTCAAATGTTATCTGAATTAGGACACGAGGTAAGAATTGTTGTTCCAAAATACGGAGCTGTTGATGATAGAAAATTTAAAATTCACGAAATAGTTAGACTGAAAGATTTGCAATTTAAAATTGGAGACAAAGAAGTTATATTTTCTTTGAAATCCTGTTTTCTTCCCGGTCCCCGCGTTAGAGTGCAAATATACTTTTTAGATAATCAAGAATATTTTGGTAGTCGAAATAGTTTGTATGTAGATCCAAAAACTAGTAAAGATTATACAGATAATGATGAACGATTTATACTTCTTAGCAGATCAGTGATGGAGTTAATAATAAAGCTCGGTTGGATTCCGGATGTTATTCATCTTAATGACTGGCAATGTGGCTTAATTCCTGCATATCTTAAAACTGTATATAAAGACAACGAAGGTTTTGATAGATTTAAAACTCTGTTTACAATTCACAATCTGGCTTATCAGGGTGAGTTTCCTCAAGCATCATTCAAGAAAACAGATTTACCAAAAGAACTTGAATCAGTTTCAAAAGGAATTATCCATAACGGAAAAGTTAATTTTATGAAAAGCGGTTTGATGTTTGCTGATGTTATCAATACAGTAAGTCAAACTTATGCTAATGAAATAAGAACTAAAGAAGAATATGGCGAAGGTTTAAAAGATGTTTTAGCGAAAAGAAAAGACTCTTTATTTGGAATTGTAAACGGAATAGATAAAAACGTTTGGAATCCTGAAAAAGATAAATTAATTCCCGCAAAATATTCCGCAAAAAATATTGAAGAAAAACTTGTAAATAAAAAAGAACTTGCAGAGAGATTTGGTCTTCCTTTCGATGAAAAGATTCCTATCATCGGACTTATTTCAAGATTATTTGATTCAAAAGGGCTGGATCTTGTTCAAAAATCATTTAACGAGTTACTAAAATTAAATGCGCAGGTTATCCTTCTTGGTACTGGTGATCAAAAGTATCACACTTTGTTTGATAAGATGGCCAGCAAGTATCCAAAGAAATTTGCGTCTTATTTAGGATTTAATGATGAATTAGCTCACTTAATAGAAGCTGGTGCAGATATGTTCTTAATGCCTTCTAAATACGAACCTTGCGGCTTAAATCAGATGTATAGTCTTACATATGGCACAGTTCCTATTGTTAGAGAAACAGGCGGATTAGCAGATACAGTTATTAAATTTAATGAAAAAACTGAAGAAGGAAACGGTTTCGTTTTCAAGAAATATGATTCAGATGAAATGTTAAAAGAAATTAAAAGAGCAGTTAAAACTTTTGAGGATAAAAAAGTCTGGCAAAAAATTATGCGTTCAGGTATGAAACTTGATTTTAGCTGGGATGTTTCGGCAAAAAGATATATCGAACTTTACAAGACAATGCTTTCTTCGGACTAACGAATATTTGATGCTTAACAGAGCCGTTTTTCTAGATCGTGATGGTACTTTGAATTTGGATACAGGTTATATTGGTGATCCAAAAAGTTTAGTCCTTTTTTCTGATACAGGAAAAAATTTAGCTACTCTTAAAAACGAATATCATTTTAAACTTATAGTTGTTTCAAACCAATCCGGTATTGCACGCGGTATAATAACTGAACAGCAGGTACTTTCAGTTAATGAAGAAATGAATAAAAAACTTGCTGAATTTAATGTACAAATTGATGCCTTTTATTATTGTCCCTTTCACCCCGATTTTAACGATGAAGAAAAATGCAAATGCAGAAAACCTTCAGCAAAAATGATTTTTGATGCTGCCAAAGAGTTTAGCATAGATCTTAACAATTCATATATGATCGGTGATTCAGTTTTAGATATTAAAGCAGCATATAATGCAGGAGTAAAATCTGTGCTTGTTAAAACAGGTAATGGAGTAAACAGTTTTTCTATCTTGCAAAAAGATAATAATTTTCCAAGCTTTGTAGCTGAAAATTTAACTGATGCTTGCAATTTTATAATTAAAGATTCTAGTGGAGTAACTTTTAGTGATTAAAAAAATATCCCTCTTATTCATTTCTGTTATTTCTATAATATTAATAGTTGGCTGTAATGATTCCCCAACAGATCTTGGCACAGGTTTTCTTATCCAGGATGGTGTTGAGGTATTAAAGTTAGATTCATCAATTGATTCAATTCTACAATCATCAAATAGTTTTAAGAATGTGTTTACTCTCGGTGGATCGTCTCATCTGTTGCTTGGTAAAGCAGAAAATATAACTTCTCACGTTATGTTAAAATTTGTTTTTGCAATACCAGATTCTATCAAAGAGCAATTAATATTGAGAAATCTAACTGTAATTGATTCTTACGTTGAAATGTTCAAAAATTATTCTTTTGGCGATTCGAACGCAACTTTAGATTACAAAGTATTTAAGGTAAATGAATATTGGTCTTCTTCAACATTTACTGCGGATAGTTTTGCTTTTTTAGATTTTGATAATTCGAGTGATTTAAGTTTTAATAGAACTAATGTAAATGATTCTTTATACTCATTTCACTTAGATACAACTTTAACATCAGCGTGGCTGCAAAATTTTGCTGATACCAATGTTGCATCTAATTATGGAATTGTTCTATCACCAACTGACAATAGTCAAAAAGTGCTTGGATTTACTGCATTTAATACAAGTGGTGAAAATGATCCAAGGTTAAGAATTATTGTTGAAAAACCAGGTGCTTATGTAGACACACTCATTGGTTATATTTCAACTGATCTAAGTGTAGTCTTAGGTGATATTCCGAATGTTGGAATTGAAAATTTAGCGATTCAATCAAGCCTTACTTCTGAAGCAAAACTATTTTTTGACCTTTCCAGTATTCCAGAGAACGTAGTAATTAATTCTGCTTCACTTACCCTCACAATTGATACAATAGCTTCTAAAGTTGGAAGTAGTTACACTGATAAATTAGCAGTTTATCTTTTAGCTGATTCAGCTGAAAATGAATTAAATGACGATTATGTTTATTCCCTAAGTAGGAGTGGCTCCACATACACTGGAGAGATAACAAACATAGTTAGAGCTTGGAATAACAATGTAGAAAATCAGGGTATGTTAATTAAATCCTCTCTTGAATTTTGGGGACTTGAAATTTTTGCGATTAAGGGCAGTAATGCCGCTTTAATTGAACAAAGACCTAAACTTGAGATTGTTTATTCAAGAGGGAGTATTAAATAATGAGAAACATACTCCAAATTTTATTTTTATCAGTTAGCTTTAGTGCAATTGTATTAGCGCAAAGCAATTCAGTTTATACTAGATCTGGTTTTGGTGATCTGGAATATGGATACTCTGCAAAGATGATTGGAATCGGCAATATCGGTACATCTTTACTAGACCCCGATCATTTAATAGTTACAAATCCAGCTAGCTGGTCAGCACTAACGAGAACTAGAATTGAATTCGGTATTGGTTATAGAGGAACTCTTATTTCAGACAACATTCAATCAAACTATACCAGTGAAACAGATTTTAAAGGATTCACATTCGGATTTCCTGTTAGTCGTGAATATGGAATTGGAGTAGTTACAGGTTTGCTTCCTTATTCCAGAGTTAGCTATGAAGCTGTTAAAGTTTATCCAGCAGAAAATGTAATCCCATCATATAAATTACTTTATGAAGGAAAAGGCGGATTATCCAAATTATTCATTGGCTCTTCAGTTTTCTTGCCTCTTGATTTTTCGGCTGGTGTAACTTTGGATTATTATTTTGGCAATCAAAATTATATTTCAACAATAGAATTTGATGAATCCGATTATATAAATACGACATATGAAAATCTTAGAAGTTCCACTGGTTTTGGTACAACATTTGGCTTGATCTCATCAAACCTGGCAAAAGCAATTAATCTTGAAAACTTAACTGACTTAAGAATAGGTTTAGCATATAATTATGTTGGTAACCTTAATACTGATACTCTTTTTACACAGACATCGCTCTTTCTTGTAGACACAGTAGCTATTTCTAACACAGAAATGAAGATTCCTGCAAGATTTACAGGCGGCATAAGTTTTGTTTTACAGGATTCGTATTGTTTTAATTTAGATTATATGTTTCAACCAATGAGCAAGTATAAATTTAATAATAAAGCTGATATAAATTTGAAAGATGCGGCAAGATATAGTGCAGCATTTGAATACAAACCAAAAAAATCTGTTGGAATGACAGAATTGGAACAAATGGTTTGGAGATTCGGTTTAAGCTATGAACAAACACAATATGTCTTTAATGGAAAAGATATCAATCAGTTTTCTGTTTATGGCGGATTTTCTTATCCATTAGGAATAGATAATACATTAGATTTGGCTATTGAGTATTCTAATAGAGGAACAACTGAAAATAATTTATTGAATGAAAATGCAATCAAGATTTATCTTGGTATTAGTTTTGGCGAACTTTGGTTCTTAACGTTCGACAAATAAATAAAGAATAATCATAAGGGTTAGTAAAGTGAAAACATTTATACAAACATTCGTAATTTCTGTACTATTCTTTGCAGCGACAGGTTTTGCTCAAAACTCTGACTCAATGAAAGTTTTAACAGATTATAGTTTATTTTCCGAATACCACAAGAATAAAGATTATGTTTCTGCATTACCATATGGATGGAGTGTCATTGAAGCTAATCCAACAAAATTTAGTAAATGGCTCTATTACAAAATGGAAGAATGTTTGTGGGCTGTACATGATTCTGCTTCTTCAACTCCTGAGATGGTTAAATCTACACAAGACACGGTTTTATATTTCTATGATTTAGCAATTAAATATCGCGATCAGGACAAAGGATACTTTCAAGCCCGTAAAGCTTATGTTTCTGAGATTTGGTTAAATCTTCCTCCTGCTGTTACCATTCCGGAATATGAGCAAGCTATAGCTTGGCAGCCAGAGTTATCCTCTTTTTATTATAACAGGTTGGGTCAGCTTTATATAAATAGTGATGATGGAACAAATGGTTATAAGGTAAAAGCGATTGATATTTATGGAATTTTAGCAGAGCGTGAACCTGACAATGCGGTTTGGACAGATATTCCTAGAAATCTTTTTGAAAATATTGATGATTTATTAAAATATCTAAAAGAGACTTGGGAAAAAGATCCACAGAACGAGAAAAAAGCTAAAGCATATGCATCTGCTGCAATACAAGCAAGTGAATGGGCGCAAGCTGTTGCTCCATTAGAATTCTTAATTAGCAAAGAGCCAGAAAATGTTGGATACTTAACTCAAATTGGAAATGTCTATAATAAAATAGAAAACACAACAAAATCTGAAGAAACATTTTCTAAACTGATTACGCTTGAACCAAACAATAAAGATCATTATTTCTATTTTGGCAAAGCACTTATGGAATCCGGTAAGTACTCTCAGGCAAGAACACAATTTTTAAAAGCCAGTGAAGTTGGAAATGGTTGGGCATTACCAATTTTTTATGAAGGATTTTTATACGAGCAATCAGCTGGTGGTTGTACAGAATTTGATAGAAAAGTTGTTTATTTGTTAGCTCAAAATACTTACAGAAGAGCTTTGAATATGGATCCTGCTCTTACTGAAGCTAGAGATCGAATAAACGCACTTTCTGGTGCAGTTCCTACAAAAGAAGATTATTTCTTTAGAGGAATTAAATCTGGTCAATCTATGCCAATCACTTGTGTTGGTTGGATAGGCAAAAGTGTTACAGCTCCATAACTTTAGTTCATAATTTTTAATTTGGAAAGGTTTCTTGAGATTTCAGGAAACCTTTTCTAATTTTACCTCAATCATTCATCAAAATAAGCGGTTAATATGGAATCATATCTAAAAAAAGATGCTGAAATTTTTAAGGCTCTACAATCCGAAATTGGAAGACAAACTAACAAGTTAGAATTAATTGCAAGTGAAAATTTTGTAAGCCCTGCAGTTTTAGAAGCAGCGGGATCAGTTTTAACAAATAAGTATGCAGAAGGTTATCCTGGCAAAAGATATTATGGCGGATGTGAATTTGTTGATCAGGCAGAAGATATTGCAAGAGATAGATTAAAGAAATTATTTGGTGCTGAATATGTAAATGTGCAGCCGCATAGTGGTTCGCAAGCTAATATGGCTGTACTTATGACTTTTATGAAACCAGGTGATAAATTTCTTGGATTAAGTTTGGCTCATGGTGGACATTTAACTCATGGTTCACCTGTAAATTTTTCGGGTAAACTATACGAAGCTGTTGGATATGAATTGAATGAAGCTACAGGTTTGCTTGATTATGACAAGATTGCTGATCTTGCAAAAAAAGAAAAACCAAAAATGATCATCACAGGTGCAAGTGCTTATTCAAGAGATTGGGATTACAAAAAGTTTAGAGAAATTGCAGATTCTGTTGGTGCATTTTTAATGTGCGATATGGCTCATCCTGCTGGATTAATCTCAAAAGGATTATTAAATAATCCACTTGATTATTGCGATGTCGTTACTTCAACAACACACAAAACTTTACGAGGTCCTCGCGGAGGAATAATTCTTATCGGTAAAGACAAAGAAAATCCCTGGGGATTAACCACACCAAAAGGCGATAGGGTAAAAATGATGTCAGAGTTGATTGATAGTATGGTTATGCCTGGAATTCAAGGCGGACCTTTGATGCACATCATTATGGCTAAAGCTGTTGCGTTTGGCGAAGCTTTAACTGATTCATTTAAAGATTATGTAGTGCAAGTTAGAAAGAATGCCAAAGCATTATCTTCAAAATTAACTGAATATGATTTTAATATCGTTTCCGGTGGAACTGATAATCATTTAATGTTGATTGATTTAACAAATAAAAATATAACTGGTAAACAAGCCGAAATTGCGTTAGAGCATGCTGGCATAACTGTTAATAAAAATATGGTTCCGTTTGATAAACGAAGTCCGTTTGTAACAAGTGGAATTCGTGTTGGAACTCCTGCTCTTACAACTCGTGGAATGAAAGAAAAGGAAATGGAAGTTATTGCTTCAATAATTAATAAAGCAGTTTCTAACTTTGAAAATGAAAAGACTCTAAACGATCTACAGGAAGAAGTTAAAAAGTTTACTGCTTCATTTCCATTATTTACAGAATCAAAATAAGCAAAAATTATTTTGGCTGAAAAATTATTACAAGAAGAATTTGAGAATGGGGGAATCGAACCCGAAAAAGAAATGACTTTTCTCGAGCATCTTGAAGAACTAAGATGGAGAATTATCTACTCAATAATCGGTATTGTAGTAGGGACAATCATTGCCTGGATATTTATTGATTTTCTCGTTGATGTGGTTTTATTAAAACCTGCAAAAGATTCAGGCGCAATACTTCAGAACCTAAGACCATTCGGACAATTATTTCTTTATATGCAAATTGCAATTATGGTTGGGATGATAATTAGTATTCCAAATATATTTTATCAATTCTGGCAATTCATTTCTCCAGCATTAAGAAGTAAAGAAAAAAAATATATTTTCTGGATTGTTGTATTTTCATCAGTATGTTTTTTGGGTGGAATTGCATTTGCATATTTTGCAATGCTTCCGCTAACATTAAAGTTTGCTGCTGAGTTTGGATCTGAGATGATTAAGAATGAGTTTGCAATTGACGAATATATGTCTATCATTATCAGCGTTATGCTTGCAGCGGGTTTTGTTTTCGAACTTCCAATGATTTCTTTTTTCTTATCTAAACTTGGAATTCTGAAACCAGCTATAATGAGAAAATTCAGAAGACACTCAATTGTTGTGATAATGATACTTGCTGCGTTTCTTACTCCTGGTGCAGATCCTGTTTCCCAACTTGTACTTGCGGTTCCGTTGGTTGTGTTGTACGAGATAAGTATTTTTATATCTAAAATATCGCAGAAAAAATCTTGAGTAAA
>CXWK01013616.1_pt1 | contig 10905 bp, 9 predicted proteins | sample 590851 | NCBI WGS metagenome assembly CXWK01 (sample SAMEA3498364, study PRJEB10139) | wastewater metagenome | biome: wastewater treatment plant; material: activated sludge | place: Denmark | collected 2014-08-01
TCAATCGGATCACCTCGCGCGGGGTGAAGTGGTCGCCGGCGGTCTCGTTAGCCAGCTCGTTGAAGCGGCGGATCAGGTTCTCGAAGATCAGCCCCATCTGCTCGTTGGGTACGACGTTCGGGTGCAGGTCCACGTCGCAGAACTTGGAGACGACCAGGTAGAGGATGTTCGCCTCGCGCAGCTTCTCGATTTCGGCCTCGAACTCGAAAAAGTCGAAGATGGTGCGCACGTTGGCCGAAAAACCCTTGATGTAGCTGACCAAATGCTTGTCAATATGGTCGGGGTCGCCCTTGAGCTTCTCGAAATCCAGGGGCGAGTGGTTGTGGAAGCGCTGCCCGGCCGCGCGGTTGAGGAGCAGATCGAGGGCGTCGTCGTTCAGCTTGCCGCCTGTGCGCCGGCTGTGCTCGGCCAGCACCTGGGCCTTGGTTGGCGCCAGCACACAGTCGAAGCGGCGCAGTACGGTCATGGGCAGCATGACGCGTTCGTACTGCGGCGGCCGGTAAGGTCCGCGCAGCAGATCGGCAATCTGCCAGATCAGGTTGGCGAAGTAGGTATGGTCAGGCATCAATCACCTAAGCGGTTCGCTGACAAACCGTATGGTCTCGTCCGCCAACACGTAACCAGGATCAAAGGAGAAGCCGGTGCAGGCAGGCGGCATCATTCGTCAAGCAGAACCGACGATGCGGCAGACGGATGTTCAGTCATTTTAACGCCATCTGCCCGCGCTGGCAAGAAAGTCGCTGCGGTTCAGGAAGCTACCCGCTTGTCAAATATCAAAAATTACGCTACAGTATGGTCATCAAGCAAGGAGAACCAACCATGAACACCGTCAAGATTGCCAATCCGCCTGTTGCGCAGCCCGCGCGGCCATCGCCTCCCAGTGTCATGGCTCCACTGGGAAGCCGTAAGGCGCCCAAGGCCGAAATCTATTATCCCGAATCGGATGGTAAACCTATGGGTGAAACTGACTGGCACATTTCTGTTATCATCTACCTGCGTGAAGCATTGCGTTACGCCTTTCGCGCCGATGAGCAAGTCTATGTTGCCGCAGACATGCTGTTCTATTATGTCGAAGGGAAGCCGCGCATCTTCAAAGTCCCAGACGTATTCGTGGTGAAGGGCATTGCCCGCTACGATCGCCGCATCTACAAGTTGTGGGAGGAGCAAGTTGCGCCCTGCGTTATTTTTGAAATCACGTCACGCGACACACGCGATGAGGATGTAGGCGCGAAGCGCGTCCTGTACGAACAGCTGGGCGTCAAGGAGTATTTCCTGTTCGATCCGTTGGGTGAATACCTGCAACCATCCCTGCAAGGGTTCCGTTTGGAAGGTCATTTCTATGCACCGATCCCCCTGCTTGCAGACGGTACGTTGGTAAGCGCCGAGCTGGGGTTGATCTTGCGCCCCGATAAGACGATGCTGCGCCTGGTTGATCCGTCAACACGTCTCGTTATTCCCACAGCAACCGAAGCCATGATGCAAGCCCAAGTCCAAGCGCAGCGCGCGCAGGCTGAGGCGCAGCGCGCGGACCACGCAGAAGCCGAACTGGCAGGCCTGCGCGCGCAGCTGGCCCGTTTGCAAGCGCAAGCACGGGGTGCGGCTGATGCTTCACCTGACCACAAGACTGGCTGAAAGCCACGCTGTTATCGTAGAGATGACTCGATAGAAAAACCAGCAGCTAAAGCCTAAATTCCGTGGGGCATGGAGAATCGCTGATGAGCCTGCTTGTGTCTTGCGCCAAATGTGGCAGGCTAGTATAATCTCGCCCTATGATGAGCACCAGGCCGCGCATCCTTGCCACGTCACCCGCCACATTTGTGGTGATTCCAACCTACAATGAGGCCACCAATCTGCCGGCCATCGTCGCAGCCCTCTTTGCGTTGGCGGTTGATAATCTGCATATCGTCGTGGTGGACGACAACTCGCCCGATCACACCGGGGAGGTGGCCGACCGGCTGCAACAGACCCACCCCCGCCATCTGCACGTCATCCACCGGCCAGGCAAGCAGGGACTCGGCTCCGCGTATCGCGCGGGCTTTCGTTACGCGCTCGACCAGGGCGCAGAGCTGATCGTGCAGATGGACGCCGACTTTTCCCATTCACCCACCTACCTGACAGAATTCTTGCGCACCATCAAGGGCTGTGATGTGGTGGTCGGTTCACGTTACGTCAGCGGCGGTCGCCTCGATCGCCATTGGAGTTGGTGGCGTCAATTGCTGAGCTGGTGGGCCAACGCCATTTACGCACGGGTGATCCTGGGGCTGCACGTCAAGGACGCCACCGCGGGCTTCAAGTGCTGGCGACGCGCCACCCTGGAAGCCATTCTGACCTATCCCATCCGCAGCAATGGTTATGTCTTCCAGGTGGAGATGGCCTACCTGGCCGAGCGTCTCGGTTTTCGCGCGCTGGAGATTCCCATCTATTTCGAAGACCGCCGCGCCGGACACTCCAAGATGTCGAACTCGGTCAAGATTGAAGCGGCCTGGCGCACCTGGCTCCTGCGTTGGCGTTATCGTAACGTCCGCCCGCTGCCTCAACCTGCCTCCACGCGGCCAGCTGCACTCCAGGCAACCGGCGACACGCCTGATCGCCGATGAAAAAGGCCCTTGCTGCGCGGCTGCGCCGCCTGGCCGGACCGCTGCTCATCTTACTTCTGCTGCCGCTGCTGTGGTTTGCGCCGGTTTTATTCAGCGGCCGCACGCTGCTGCCGCTTGACAGTCTCTATACGTTCGAGCCTTGGCGCAGTCTTGCGGCTGCCCACGGCGTCACAACGCCGTACAACGGCTTGATCAGCGACTTGGTGCTGGAGAATCTGGTCTGGAAGACATTCATCCGCCAGTCGCTCGCCAGCGGACAGCTGCCGCTCTGGAATCCGTATCTCTTCAGCGGGGCGCCGTTCCTGGCTGCCGGCCAACATTCGGCGCTCTATCCGCTGAGCCTGCTCTTCTACATCCTGCCACTGCCGCAGGCCTACGACTGGTTCACGGCGCTGCAACTGGCATTGACCGGCCTCAACGTCTACATCCTGGCTCGCGTGCTGCGGCGCTCGCGCGTGGCGGCCACCCTGGCCGGCATCACCTTTGCCTTCAGCGCGTTCAGCATTGCCAGCGTCGTCTTCACCATGATCCTGGCCGCGGCGGCGTGGCTGCCGCTGCTGCTGGCGATCATCGAAAAGGTGATTCAGAAACAGACGGAAAAGGGCAATGTCCCCTTCTCGCCGGTCCCTTACATCACGGGCGGCGCGCTCATCCTCGGCATCCAGGTGCTGGCCGGTCACATCGAGATTACCTATTACACGCTGTTGGTCATGGCCTTTTTTGCGCTCTGGCGGCTGCTGACCATGCAGCGCGCGCTGGGCGCGTGGCGTCCCGTGCTGCGACTGGGCGCATGGCTGATCGTCATGGCGGCGGCCGGCCTGGCGTTGGCTGCGGTGCAACTGTGGCCCCTGGTCGAGCTGGTGCGCAGCAGCTTCCGTGAAGGCTCCGCCTCCTATGCCCAGGTCGTTGGCTGGGCCTGGCCGCTGCGCCAATTGATCACCTTCTTGCTGCCCGATTTCTTCGGCAATCCCACGCACCACGGCTACACCGACCTGTGGGCGCGCACCTGGCAGGCAACGCCCACCATCTTCTGGGGCGTCAAGAATTATGTCGAAGGCGCCAATTATGTCGGCGTGCTGCCAGTGGTCATGGCGGGCATCGGCATGTGGGTCTACGGCCGGCGCACGCGCCATCCCGCGGCGCGCCCGGTGGATGCCGCCCCGTCCGCACCCGGCCGCGTCGGCCGTTCAGCCGTCCTATTCTTTGCCGTGCTGGCCTTGCTTTCCCTGGCCTTTGCCTTTGGTACGCCGCTCTATGCCATCCTTTTCTACGGCCTGCCCGGTTATCGCCAATTGCACTCCGCGTTTCGGTGGGTCTTCCCACTGACCTTGAGCCTGGCCGTGCTCGCCGCGTTTGGCCTGGACGCGCTGCGTGCGGGGATCGGTCGGCGCTGGCTGACGCGGCTGGCCTGGCTGCTGCTGTTGACCGGCCTGGGCCTGGCGGCGGCGGTCGGCCTCAGCCTGGTGTGGCCCGGCCCGTTCCTGGCCCTCAGCGCGGGTCTGTTGGCCAGGGCTGATCTGGCGCGCGCAGCCTTTGCCGACCGCGCCGCCTTTTGGAGCTACCAGGCGCCCAACCTGCTCAAACTGGCGCTGGCCCTCGTCGCCGCCGGCGCAGTCTTGCGCTGGAGTCAACGGAGCGAGCAACCAGATTCCGCGCAGAAACCTGGCTTCTGGCGCGGCCGCTGGCCGCTGCTGGCGCTGGCGATCGCGGCGCTCGATTTATGGCTGGCGACGGGAACCTTCAACCCCGCCGTAGACCCGGCGCTGCTGGCGGTGGAGCCGCCGGCCATCCGCGTCCTCAAGGCGCAGGCCAGCCAGGAGCTGGGGCGCATCACCTCGTTGGAAGGTGAGACCACCTCCAAGACCCTCAATGCCAACCTGGGCTGGTTGATGGGCCTGCAAGATGTGCGCGGCTACGATTCGATCATCTTGCGCCAATACGTGCAGTACATGCAGGCCATCGAGCCGCAGGGCCAACTGCTCTACAATCGCATCTCGCCCTTCTACGACCCCGCCTCCCTGAACGATCCGCGCACGCAGCTGCTCGGCGTGCGTTGGGTGATCACCGAGCTGCCGCTCAATCTCCCGGGCTGGACGCTGATCTACGAGTCTTCCTCCGACCCGGTCAAGGTCTATCGCAACGAAAATGCCTTTCCACGCGCCTTTATCGCGGCCACAGTCGAGCTGGCCGCGCCTGATCAGGTGCTGTCACGCCTGGCCGAGGTCAATCTGCGCCAGACGGTTGTGGTGGACGATCCTGCTGCGCTAAGCGCCGCGCCCACGGCCGTTACTCCTGCGGCGGAGCCTGCCGCGGCGCCTGTCATTACCAGCTACCAGCCCAACGAGGTTTTCATTGACGTGGACCTGGCCTCGCCCGGCTGGCTGGTGTTGACCGACGCCTATTTCAGCGGGTGGAAGGCGTATACGCGGCCGCAGGGCGGCGCTTCAGAGGACGAACAGGCCCTGACCATCTGGCGCGCGGATGGCAATTTCCGCACGGTGCATCTGGAGGCCGGCAAGCAGACGGTGCGCTTCAAGTATGCGCCGCTGTCGCTGCAGTTGGGCCTGTACACCAGTTTCCTGGCGTTCATGGCCTTGTTCCTGCTGCTCGGCTGGTGGGCATGGGGGCGCTACTACCGCGGCGACCGTGAGTCGCACGAGGTCTCGCGCGTGGCCAAGAACAGCCTGGTGCCGATGGGGTTGGCGCTGCTCAACAAAGGGATTGATTTCGCCTTTGCGCTGGTGCGCCTGCGCATCCTCAGTCCGGCCGGCGAGGGCAGCTACACCTTTGCGATCGGCTTCTACGTCATCTTCGAGATTCTCGTGCGTTTCGGCCTGGGCACCCTGCTCACGCGCGAGGTGGCGCGCGACCGTACGCAGGCCAATCGTTATCTGCTCAATGTCACCGTGCTGCGCGGCTGGCTGTGGCTGGCGTCGCTACCCATCCTGGCCGCGGTCATGCTTGCCTATGGAGCCTGGGGCGGGCTGACGCGTGAAGAGGGGTTGGCGATCGGCTGTTTTGCCCTGGCGTTGCTCTTCGCCGCCATCGCCGACGGCATTAGCGCGGTGTTCAATGCGTTCGAGCAGATGGAGTATCCCTCAGGCATCTCGTCGGCGATTGCGTTGAGCAAGGTGGCGCTGGGCGCGCTGGTGCTGCTGCCGCCGCTCTCTTGGGGTTTCGTGGGCCTGGCCGGCGTCTCGGTGGTCATGAACCTGGTGCAGGTCTTCTGGCTGCTGGCCCTCATGCGCAGCAAGCTGCCGTTGGCGCCGGCCACGCGCCGCGACCTCGATCCGGCCTTGCAGCGCCGCATGGTGACCGATTCGCTGCCGCTGATGCTCAATCACCTGCTGGCGCACATCTTCTTTCGCCTCGACGTTTGGATTCTCAAGCCGCTGGCGGGTGCGGTTGCGGTGGGGCTGTACGGGGCAGCTTACAAGTACATTGACGGCCTCAACGTCATTCCTTCGTATTTCACGCTGGCGATCTTCCCCTTGATGTCGCGCTATGCGCAGGCCGATCAAGGCAACGGCGGGCGCACCACACTGCTGCGTTCCTACGTCGTGGCGCTGCGCCTACTCGGCCTGGTCAGCCTGCCCATCGCCATCATGGTGACCTTCATCGCCACGCCGTTGATCGCTATCCTGGGCGGTGCGGGCTATTTGCCGGGCGCAGCCGTCGCGCTGCAACTGCTCATCTGGTCCATTCCGATCGGCTTCACCAACAGCGTCACCCAGTATGTGCTGATTGCGGTGGACCAGCAGCGTTTCCTGACGCGGGCTTTCATCATTGGCGTGATCTTCAATGTCGCGGCCAAGTTGATCCTCATTCCGCGCTTCAGCTTCTACGCCGCGGCCGCCATCACCGGCCTGTCAGAATTGGCGCTGTGCATTCCTTTCATGCTCAGCGTTCATCGGCACGTGGGGCCCCTGCCGTGGGGGCAAATTGCCGGCCGGCCGCTGTTGGCCGGACTCGGCATGGCCGCGACGCTGGCCGGCGCGCAGGCGCTTGACTTGCCCCTGGTGGTAGAGATCATCCTGGGCGCGCTGGCCTACGTTGTGATTCTGATCCTCAGCGGCGCCTTCAACGACCCTGACATGCAGACCGTGCGGCGGGCTTTACCCTTTGGCCGCGCAAGGGCTGCAGATGGGGAGCCGTCGTGAGGATGTCGCGCGGCGTGGATCAGCAGTAGCCTTGCTCCCAGCCAGGGCAGGGTTTGGGCGATGGGGATGGCGAATATCCAGCGCATCGGCGCCGTGAACCTGACCGATCATTCTCGCCAGCGCGCAGCGCGCACGATGCAGCCGACTCTTCACCGCGCTCACCGTGGAGGCGGTCGCCGCGGCAATTTCCTCATAAGACAAGTTGTACCAGTAACGCATCACCAGCACGCTGCGGTCTTGTGCAGAGAGGGCGTTCAGCAGCGCCTGAATGTCGCCTTCTTGCTCGCGGCGCATGGCGCTCTCCTCGGGTGTGGGGGCCGGGCTGCGCCAGGCCGCGGTGTCCAAGGCCGGTTCGTCGTCTAACGAGAGCCAATCCAGCCGCCGGCGGCGCAAGCGGTCAATGCAGTGGTGATGGGCAATCGAGAACAACCAGGTCTTGAACGGCCGCGCGGGGTCGTAGCTGTCCAGCCGTGAATAGGCGCGCAGGAAAGCCTCTTGCGCTGCCTCTTCAGCGTCGTGGGGATTGCCCAGGATGCGATAGCACAGATTAAAGATCGGCGCCTGGTAAGCCTCAACCAGGGGGGAGAAGGCGCGGCAGTCGCCGCTGCGGGCGCGCTCGATGGCGGCAGGATCGGAATCGCCGGACAGGATGGAAAGCATCGCGTAATCCCTTCTCTTGGCAGCCTATGTGGAGCCGTTGGCCGTAGGCTCTCTGGCTGATAGCAGCGTTTTGAGCACAGCCAGGGCTTCCTCGGGGAGCGCGCCTTTGTAGACGAACGTGGCATTGAGTCGCTGAGCCATGACGATGTCATCGGCGTTCACACTCATCAAGGCCAGGCGGACGCCGGTTGAGCGCTCGAACAGGGCTGTGATATCTGCCGTGGTCAGGCCAGGCAGATGACAGTCCAACAGCAGTGCATCAGGTTTGAGCGCAGCCAATTGGCGCTCCAGCGAGACGCGATCCCAGGCTTCGCCCGCGCAATCTACTGCCAATTTGTGCTCGAGCAGCAGCATGAGCGCTTGACGGGTGCGGGAGTCGGCGTCAGCAATCAGGATGTGTGTCATGTGTCACCTCGCTCACGCACGCTGCCAAACCAGCGGCGGCGTCGGCTGTTTCTCCCAGGGGAGCGGACCGCTCACCTCCCAGATGCTGACTTCAGCGTCAATGGTGCTTTCGCCCAGGGCGCGAGCGACCGAGATGCGGTGGTGGCCGTCCTCCACGAAGTAGCGGTCGCCCACGCGCACCAGGTTGACCGGAGGCAGCGGGATGTATTGGCTGCGGGTCATCGCCACGCTGACCCAGCGGTCACGCAAACGGTCGTCCAAAGGATGAAAGTGGCGATCGAAGTCGTTGGCGCGGCCCATACTGCCGCAGATTTGGCTCAAGCTGACGCCCTGGATGCCGCCGTAGCGCCGATGGCGCACCTGATTGGTGGGGATAACGTCCAGGTCGAGCAGACGCCAGGAACAACGGCGAAAAACGCTTTTGACCCGTTCAATCGTGCCGCGCAGCCGGGCTGCGTTGAACATCTGGATTGCGCTTTGGAGCAGGGCAACATGGCTGTTGACGCTGGGGCGTGCGGTGAAGTAAAAATCGCAGCCCGGAGGGTGGACCTCGAACATGGCGTTACTCCTTTTCCAGATGCAGGATTGCTATCTGTGCAAAGTATACGCCTGTTCATGCGGCGCTGCCCCCGCCGCGGGGAGAGTATCGGACTGGTCAAGTGGATAGGAGGGGTGGAACCTGAAACGTGACAACGTGACAACGTCCTAACGCCTCACACCATCCTTCGCTGTATCGCTAACGTCACCGCCGACACGCGATTGTCCACACCCAACTTGCCCAGGATGTTGCTGATGTGATACTTGACGGTGGAAAGACTGACGACCAACCGCTCAGCGATTTCGGCATTGTTCAAGCCCTCGACCATCAGCTTGAGCACTTCGCGCTCGCGTTCGGTCAGGGATTCAGGCTCCTGCGCCTGCTGGTTGGCGCGCACCAACGCCTGGGCGGCTTCGGATGAGAGAGTCATCTTGCCCGCCTTGGCCGACCTGATGGCTGCGGCCAGCTCGCGGGCGGTGACGTTTTTCATCAGATAACCGATCGCACCCGCGCGCAGCGCGTTCTGCACCAGTTCATCTTCTTGGAAGCTGGTCAGCGCGACGATTTGAATCGCGGGGTGCTGACGTTTGATGGCCTGGGTGGCGGCGATGCCATCCATCACCGGCATCATCAAGTCCATCAGGATGACATCTGGCTGCAGGAGGCCTGCGCGCGCCACGGCCTGTTGACCGTTCTCCGCCTCTCCCACCAGCTCCAAATCGGAGTTGACGCTGAGGAAAGCGCTCAGGCCAGAGCGCACAACCGCATGGTCGTCAACGAGCATGACACGAATTTTATTGTTCATGATCTTTCCTTATCCCACACCACCGACACCTGTGTCCCTTCCCCCGGCTCACTGTAAACGCTCAATTTTGCGCCGATGGCTTCGGCCCGTTCGCGCATGATGCGCAGGCCCAGGTGGTCGGCAGCCACCCCGTTGGGGTCGAAGCCTGCGCCGTCATCGGCCACGGTCAGGCGTACCGGCTCTCCCAGGCGCAAGGTGACCACCGCCTGCGTGGCCCTGGCGTGCTTGACCACGTTGTTGAGCGCCCCCTGGGCGATGCGGTACAGCCCCACCTGCACGTCGGGAGGCAACCGACGCTCGCCCTCCGCGCTGAGCTGCACCACGATGCGCGATCGGCCCACCATCGCCTCGGTCAATTGTCGCAGCAGGGTGGCCAATGGGACTTCCGTCAGCGCGTTGGGTCGCAGTTCCACCAGCAGGGTGCGCATCTCGGCCAACGCGCCGCGCGTGAGTTGGCGCAGCTCCTCCAACCGGCGCCGGCCCTCGGCCGGATTCATGTCCCACAGGTCGGGGATCACCTCAGCGATCAGGGTGGTTGAAAAGAGGGTCTGCGTAACCGCGTCGTGCAGATCGCGGGCCAGACGGGTGCGCTCAGCGGCGACGGCGTCCAAGGCGGCCTTCGCCCGCAGCCGTTCGTTGGCCGCATTCAGCTCCTCGGTGCGCTCGGCAATGCGCTGCTCGAGCTGGCGGCGGTGCTCGGTCGCCTGATTGGCCAGCCGTTCGGCGGCGCGCTTTTGAGCGTCAATGTCGTTAATGAGGCCTACCAGGTAGAGTGGTTTGCCATCCGGGCCGCGCACCAGGCTCATCGAAATCTGCGCCCAAAACACTTCGCCGCCCTTACGCATGTAACGGCGTTCAGTGATGTAGTGGCTGGTCTCGCCGGAGAGCAGCTGCTGGAACTGCTCGGTGGAGGAGGCGAAATCGTCTGGATAGGTCACCAGCGCGGGGCTTTGTCCGATCAACTCCTCGCGTTCATAGCCGAGCATCGCACAAATCGCCGGATTGGCATCAACCACGACGCGGTCGAGCGACATCAACCCCATGCCCACGGCTGAGTTCTCGAACATGGCGCGGAAACGGGCTTCCGACTCGGCCAGCGTCTGCTGCGATTTCTTCTCCTCGTTGATGTCCTCGATCATGCCGACAATGTACTGTGGCTGGCCCTGCTTATCGCGCACCAGCGCGAAGTTGATTCGGCCCCAAAACTGGCTGACATCCCGACGAAGGTAACGTTTTTCGATCAGGTACTGATCGCGCCTGCCCGCGACCAGATCCAGGAACAACTCCCGATCTATGAGGCGATCTTCCTCGAAAACCATGTCCGAAGGATTGGTGCGGTATATCTCCTCTGGACTGTAGCCGGTGATGCGCGTCGCGGTGGGATTGACCTGCACAATGCGGCGGTCGAGGGTCATCATGGCAATGCCTACGGCCGCGTTGTCGAACACAGCCTTGAAGCGCGCCTCAGAGGCGCGCAGCTCCTCCAGGGCGCGCTTGCGCTCGTCAATATCCTCCGCAATGACGACCAGGTAAAGCACCCGGCCAGCGGCATCTCGCACCGGGGAGATGCTCTGGCGCATCCAGTAGATGCGGCCGTCTCCATGGACGTAGCGCTTTTCGACCTGGCACGCCTTGCGCTCCCCGGCCAGGACTTCCGCAAACTCCCGGCGGCCCACATCCCGATCTTCGGGGTATGTGATGCTCTGGCCGCCCAGCGCTATAAGCTCAGACTCGCTGCTA
>CXWK01012763.1_pt1 | contig 10904 bp, 7 predicted proteins | sample 590851 | NCBI WGS metagenome assembly CXWK01 (sample SAMEA3498364, study PRJEB10139) | wastewater metagenome | biome: wastewater treatment plant; material: activated sludge | place: Denmark | collected 2014-08-01
CTTTAGATTCAATGCTGGTTGAGCTTGCATTTGCTGCTTCAAATGCACTAATAAGTCCTGTGTTAACATATGGGTTATTAATATTTTTTGAGAGATTATTCAATATCACAACAGACTTAACACTTCTAGAACTATCAAATTTTGATAGACCGCTTTTACGTGAACTGGCAAGAAAAGCTCCAGGCACGTTTAATCATTCCATGACAATGGGAACAATTGCTGAAGCGGCAGCAGAACAGATTGGTGCGAATGCATTACTTGCAAGAGTAGGTGCATATTATCACGATATTGGAAAAACAATTTCTCCACAAGGATTTGTAGAAAATCAATTAAACAATCAAAATGTTCATGAAGATTTACCGCCGGAAGAAAGCGTTGCAATGATAGTAAAACATGTAAATGAAGGAATTGAATTAGCTAAACAATATAAATTGCCGCAGGAATTGATAGATTTTATTCCAATGCACCACGGAACAACAACAAGCACATATTTTTATGAAAAAGCCAAGAGTCTTTATGGTGAAGACAACGTTAAAATTGATGAGTACAAATATCCTGGCCCAAAACCCGATACAAAAGAAACTGCAATTGTAATGCTTGCAGATGGCTGCGAATCTGCTGTAAGATCAATTACAGAACCGGATCCAAATAAAGTGGAGAATATGATTAACAATATTTTCAACTCACGCCTTAAAGAAGGGCAATTGGATGAAGCTCCTATCACTTTTAAAGATATTACAAAAATGAAAGAAGCTTTCCTTTCTATTCTGATAAGCCAGCATCATAGAAGAATAAAATATCCGAAGCAGGAAGATGCTGAAAAAGGAATTAGTTCGGATAAAGATAACTAATGGATTTATTTCTTAGGGAATATTTAACACATCTTAAACTGGAAAAAAATCTTTCAGACAATACAATTGCATCATATAAAAATGATATTAACACATTTAATAATTACATAGGTAGCATCAGTATTGATGATCCATCAAATATAACTTCAGATCATATAAGCAATTTTTTTAAAACTTTAAAAGATTTGGGACTTTCGGGTACATCTTCAGCAAGATATTTCTCTTCATTAAAAGGATTTTTTATCTATTTACTTAAAAATAAATACATAGTTAAAAATCCAATAGAAAAAATTTCCTCTCCCAAAATTTCAAAAAAATTACCAGGCGTGCTTGATGTAAATGAAGTGGAGAACATATTATCGATGCCTGACGTAAGCGATAAACTTGGATTGCGTGATAAAGCTATACTAGAATTATTTTATGCTTGCGGTACCCGTGTATCAGAATTATTAAATCTTAAAGTAAATGATCTTTTTTTTAATGATGAAGTAATAAGAGTTTTTGGTAAGGGAAGCAAAGAAAGACTTATTCCAATTGGTTCAAGCGCAGTGAAGTGGATAAACGAATATTTGTTAAAAAGCAGACCATTGTTAATGAAAAAAATTAGAAGTGAAAATTATTTATTTCTGAATTCAAGAAGCTCAAAACTTTCTCGGATGGGAATATGGAAAATTATTGACAGGTATGTTAAGGAAGCAAATATTAGTAAAGATGTTCATCCACATACATTCCGGCATTCTTTTGCTACTCATTTAATTGAAGGTGGAGCAGATTTAAGAGCAGTTCAGGAAATGCTTGGCCACGCGGATATTTCAACAACTCAAATTTACACTCATATTGATCGCGACTATATAAAACAGGTTCATAAACAATATCATCCAAGAGGTTGATATGATGAAATTTAAATTTCCAATAATTATTCTGCTTACGTTTTTTTTTGTTTTAATGTTTAATTATTGCAGTGATCAACAAGATGAAAATGCAGATAGTGAAAATCTTTCAAATGAAATAAAAAACGCAACACTTAGAAAATTTAATGGTTTTTATTTTGTTGGTCTCCATTCAGGCGTTACCTCTATACTTAGATATGATTATGAAAAAGATAAAGTGAAATTATTTTGGCATTCTAAAGATGAAAGAGTTATTGACTTGCTAATTGCCCCGGACTATAAATCCGGATTTTTTATAACAAAAAGAAAACAAAGATTAAAGTCATCACTACCAGCAATAGAAAGAGGAAAGCTGTATAGAATTGATTTTGAATTGAATAAAGCCGAATCAATAACTCAGTTAGTTGAGGGAATACAAGTAATTCCGTTTTGGATAGATAATGACAGATTTACATTGGTAATTAATTCAATTGATAAAACTATAGCATCATATATTAATAAAAACACTCAAGTCTATAATCGATTTGGTAAGTTGTTATCAGACAACACGGAAATATTTGATATTACGAAGGATGGATATCCTTTAACAAAACTTCCACAGCTAAGTTTAAAATCACAAAATGAAATGTTTACTGTTATTGAAAAAAAAGATTCTATTTTTGTTAAAAACACGAAATCAAAAAAAGAAATTAAAACCCGATTTAAGAATAAAAAGATTTTACAAATAAACTGGGCAGAAAATAATAAACACCTGCTAATCCTAATGATTCCGAAATCTAACGTTCAGGTAAAAGTCGAGATTCTAAAACCTATCTTAGCTGTGTTTGATCTACAATTAAAGAAGACAGTTAAAATTTTTGATAATGTTAGCTTTAAAAACTTTGTGCTAATTGGTGATTTTCTGATATTTGATAAGGGTATTGGAAGAGATTCAGAAATAGAAATAGTTAAACTTGAATCATTAAATAAATTTAAAACAATAAAGTTAAATGGCGGCTGTAGTCTAAGAAGTCTTTAACACAAATCAAGATAAAATTGAATTCATACTATAGAATATTAACATATACAAAACCATACTGGCGACACATCTTATTAACATTTGTGTTTACTGTTTTATTTGCTGTCTTAAATGGAGTCTCAGTTTACCTTACCATTCCGTTACTAGATACACTGTTTCAAGAGTCTGCCACAAAACAGGTAATAGAAAAATCTGGTAATGTTGATAAAGCAAATAGTATTTTGCCGGATTGGATTGTGGGAATAAAAGATGATCTTGTAACTTCTTTTAATAATTTTGTTTTAGGCGGGGATAAACCTGAAGTTCTAATAAAAATTTGTGTTTTAATTTTAATAGCATTTCTTCTTAAAAATCTTTTTGGATATGTTCAGGGATATTTTATGGCTTATGTAGAATATGCTTCAATGAAGGATTTACGTGATGATGCATACAAACATTTACATAAACTTCCAATTGGATACTTTAAATCCGAAAGAGTTGGAAATCTTATTTCAAGATTTACAAATGATGTGAACATAATTCAACTAAGTATCTCCACTACGTTTTCAAATCTTATTAAAGAACCTCTTACAATAATTGTGTTTCTTAGTATTGCAATTAGCATTAGCTGGCAGCTATCTCTTTTTGCTTTTGTGATAGTTCCGTTTGCCAGTTTAATAATTGCATGGATAGGCAATAAACTTAAAAAACAAACTATCATTCTTCAAACAAAACTTGCTGATATAACCAGCATTTTACAAGAAACAATATCAGGAGTTAAAATTGTAAAAGCATTTGGAATGGAACGTTTCGAAAATCAAAGGTTTATGACTGAAACTAAAAACTATTTTAAATTGGTGTTGAAAACAGTTAGAACAAGAAATTTATCATCACCAATTACTGAGATACTAAGTGTAATTATTGGAGTTGTAATAATTTATTATGGCGGCATTCTTGTGCTTGTTGATGGGACTTTAAATGCCAGCCAGTTTTTAGGATTTTTATTTGCAATCTTTCAAATGATGCCTCCAATTAAGGAACTTGGTAGTGTTAATAATCGAATTCAGGAGGCAAGTGCGGCGGCTGATAGAATTTTTGATATAATGAATATTGAACCGCACATAAAAAATATTCCTAACGCGATTGATTTGAAAGAGTTTAATGATAGTATTGTTTTTAATGATGTTTCATTTACTTATGATGATTCGGAAATTACTGTCCTGAATAATATTAATTTTTCAGTAAAGCGAGGAGAAATTATTGCGCTTGTTGGTCCGAGCGGTGGGGGAAAATCTACACTTGCGGATTTAATTCCAAGGTTTTATGATCCAACTAATGGCAGTATTATTATTGATGGTAAAAACATTAAAGAAGTTACTATAGAATCCTTACGTGCTAAAATGGGAATTGTTACACAGGAAACTTTTTTATTTAATACAACTATTGCAGAAAATATTGCGTATGGTTTATTAAACTTTCCTATAGACAAAATTATTGAAGCTGCAAAAACTGCTAATGCTCATAATTTTATTTCAGAGATGCCACAAGGATACAATACAATTATCGGCGAACGCGGAGTTAAACTTTCAGGCGGTCAAAGACAAAGACTTACAATTGCAAGAGCACTACTTAAAAATCCGGAGATAATGATTTTTGATGAGGCAACATCAGCGTTGGATAATGAATCTGAAATTCTTGTGCAGGAAGCAATTGAAAGATTAATGCTTAATAGAACAACATTTGTTATAGCCCATCGGTTAAGCACAATTAGAAATGCAACAAATATTTTGGTTATTGATAGAGGATGTATTATTCAGCAAGGCACGCATGACAAATTAATTGCTGATGAAAAAGGTCTTTACAAAAAGCTTTATGAAATGCAGTTTAGAGATAATGATGTTTGAAAAGAAAAACACAATTCTAAAGTTTATTGATTCTGCTATTTTCATTTTCATAGTAATTTTTCTTTTAAGTTTAAGCAATTCGATATTTGTAAATCAGGTTGGATATTATGGTGCACTGCTATTAATATTAATTAAAACTGCAATATCAAAGCAAAATCCTTTTGTTAAAACAGGATTAGAGTTTGCACTTGTTTGGTATATCTTAGCAGAAATATTATCAACTGTTTTATCGTCAAATCCGGCTGCATCGTTTCATAATCTTTTAAAGCACGTCTTGCTGATTCCAGTTAGTTATGTTTTGGTTTCTTCTACAAATAGTTTTAAGGACGCAAAAACATTTTTTAAAATTTATATTGGGGCAACTTTAATTACGGTTTTAATATATCTATACTTTTCATTCCAGCATTATTTAGACAATTTGTATGGGATAACTGAATCCGGTCCATCGATCTTTCAGTATCCAATTACGGCAAGTGAAATATTAAGTTTTACAGTAATATTTTTATTTGCATTCCTTGTAAATGAAAAAACCTCAATTAAAAATAAAATACTGCTATTACTCGGATTTAGTTTGTCCTTACTTGCCCTTTTATCAACTTATAAAAGAACAGGATGGATGGGTGCGGCATTTGGAATGGTGATCATTTTAATGATGAAGAAACAATGGAAACTGCTTGCTGCGGGAATAGCATTTATTGTGATCTTCATTATAACTCAAAAAAATATTAGCGAAGTTATTGTTTATAATATTGAGCCGGAGTCTATTACTAAGCATTCAAGTTTAACAACGGAAGGAAAAGCTTATGATGTTTATCCATTGCAAAATCAACTGGTAATAGCTGACTACAATTACGGATTAAAGGTAATTACAAATGATTCTATCAATCAGAATATTTCATTTCCTTCTGCTGCAATTAGTTTCAATCATTGGATGGATGATTATTATTTAGTCGGTTTATCTGATACAAGATTTATTTTGCTTCGAAAAAACAAAAATACTTTTGAAAAAATAACTGAATTATTTTCTCCTGGTTATACATATTCACAAACTATTAAAAACGAATATTTTTATGTGCTCGATAAAGACAGTGGACTTACAGTTTTTATAAACCCAAGTAATTTAAGTGAAAGATTCAGAAAAACTAATATACCTTCATTTACAAATGTTTATGTTGATTCTAATATTATTTTATTAGCAGAAGCAAGTAAAGGATTTGCAGTCTATTATTTAAAAAACGGCCTGCCTACAGATAGTTTAATCGTTAAGGACTCAACAGTAATTTCGTTTTTCTTTTATGCATCTCCATATATATTTACAGAAACCAAGAACGGATTAAATGTTTTTAAAATTTATCAAAACCAACTTCAAAAGATTCAAAACTTTCCTGATGTTAAAAACATTTATCAAATGATATTTGACAATGATACTTTTGCCGCTGTAAGTACAAATGAAAATCTGTATTTAATAGATAAAAGTATTGATGACATTTTTCCCATTAAACAAAAGACAAATTTAGGTTACAACCCGAAATCAATTCGATTGAAAGAGAATAAATTATATGTCACTCATGTAGAAAGTAAACAAAGCAGGTTACTTGGTATTTTCGATCCATATCATCCTTCCAATGCAGGCCGACTAGCATTCTGGAGAGCTGGAATAGAGATGTTTAAAGATTATCCAATTTTTGGTGTGGGTGATATTGATTTGCAAATACTCTACAAGCAATACAAGAGACCCTTTGATAAGGAAATTCAAGGACATTTACATAACAATTTTTTTCACATTCTCGCAACTCTTGGTTTGTTTGGTTTGCTTTCGGTGATTTATTTATTCGTTAAAATTATTCTAATTGATTTCAAAATATATAAACAAGTTAAAGATCAACAATTCGTCTCATCATACGCACTGGGAACTATCGCTGCGTTTTGCGGATTTTTAATTTCAGGTTTAACTGAATTGAATTTTTGGGATCACGAAATTGCAACTTTAATCTGGTTTACTTTTGGATTGAATATTGCATTTTTCAAATCAATCAAACCGGAAATAAAAATTCATTAAAAGAAGTACCTTACTCCTATTCCACCGTTAAATGAAAAATCTGTTTCAGGGATTATATCAAGCAACGGAGCAATTTCTAAAAACACATCAATGGGCGAATTTCTTGGAACCCACACAAGTCCAACATCAAATCTAAATCCTAATCTTGAATCACCTTTATCTACAAGTTTTAATCTTGCACCTGGCCCATAATATAAAGCAATATTTTCAGACGTATTAAATAAATCTTTTGAGTGAAATAAATAATCTGCATGTAAATGCATACGGCTATTATTTTCAAAGGAATATCCAAGACCAAAATCCAACGCTGTTGAAGAGGAAGTCCAGTATTTAGCGCTAATTCCTGTTGGTTGACCAACAATAATTCCTAATCCAAACCCATTGGATTGTGCAGAAGATACGTTTGTAATAAATAGCATTAAAAGTATTGAGGCAATAATTGTGAATTTCATTTAGCATCCTTTTTTATATTTGTAAATTGCGCGCAAAGCTAATAATTACAATCAAAGATTAAAATGCAAAAGTTTGGAATAGGAAATTGCTTTAATTAATTTTTACAAAACAATTGTTCAAATAATGGAAATGCTAATAGAATGAGTGATAATAATTCTCAAATAGTTTATTCAAAAGTAAAAGAAAATTCAATAAAATTTAATTCAAAAAATGAGGTTGCAATAGTTCTTGCCGCAGGTCACGGTAAAAGAATTAAATCTCAGACTTCAAAAATGTTACATAAAATTTGGGAAATTCCGACTGTAGAGCGAGTTTACAATGCTTGTAAACTTGGAATCGAAAATATTAATTCTGTTATTGTAGTTGGAATAAAAGCAATTGATGTTATGGACGTAATTGGTAAACGTGAATCAAATAAGTTTGCTTTCCAAGAACATCAAAATGGAACAGGGCACGCTGTTCAGGTTGCTTTAAAAGAAATTGAAAGTGAATTTAAGGATGGAATTGTTTATGTGCTTCCCGGTGATATGGGTTTGCTTGATGATGAATCGATGAAACAATTTAGAAATGATTTTATCTCTTCTAAAAATGATATGATGGTATTAACTGGTATTTATGAAGGCAGCGATTCATTACAAAATTCTTATGGCAGAATAATAAGAACAAAAGATGAAAGTGGTAACACAAATGGAAACGTTATACAGATAATGGAGTTTAAAGACATTTTAGCTCTGCCAGATGATAAGCCTTATCAATTATCATATAGAAATAAAACTTATTCTTACACCAGGCAAGAGTTAATTGATACTAAAGAATTTAACTCAGGTGTTTATGCTTTTGATTACAAAAAACTTGTTGAGCTGATTAACAATATCTCCAGTAACAATGCACAGAATGAAATTTACATTACTGATTTAATTGCTCTGTTTAATCAAAAAGGATATTCAGTGGGTGCAGTTAGTCCCAAGCATCAATATGTTGTAATGGGATTCAATGATAAATCTGTACTAAAGGAAATGGATGAAATTGCACGAAGAAATGTTTATGAAAAATTAAAAAACATAATACAAATTGATGACCCTGACGATTTTTTTATCCACGATTCTGTTGTAAATGATTTAATTGAAATGGATAAAAAAGGAATTCCGCTTGATATTAAGATTGGTAAAGGAGCTTACATTGGTGATGGTGTAAAACTAAATTACAATATTGAAATTGGAAGAGCAGCTTACATAAATGGAAATATAATTTTTGGAAAGAACATTAAAATCTGGCGTATTGTTCACTTATCAACTTTTCAAAATCAAACTTTAACTATTGAAGATAATGTTAACATACTTTGGGGTGATATTATAAAAGGAAATATTGTAATTGGAGAAAACTCAATTATTGAATCAAGTGTTAATTTAACGGGCAGTGATGAGTTTCCATTGAGAATAGGAAAAAATGTTTTGATAAAAGGAACAAGTTATTTATTTGGCTCAATTGTAGAAGATGATGTAACTATTGAACATAGCGTTTTAATTAAGAAAAAAGTTAAAGCAGAAAAAGATAAAAATGGAAAGGTTAAAGCTGTAAGATTTTTTATTCCCGAAACAGAAGGTAAAGATTTGTTAAGCGATGTTTAAAACATTTTAAAGTAGGCTAACAATAATTTAACTTGACTTTGATTCTTATAATGCCTTATTTCTATAAGTATTTTCACGGGTATTAATTTGAAAATCATCCTTAATATATTTCTATTGTTTTTTTTCTCTTCTTTTATAAAATCTCAAGAGATGAATTGGCATAGTTTAAACGGCCCAATGGGTGGGGTAGTTGGAGATATAGCAATAAATAAAGATGGTGTAATATTCGCGGGTATGTATCCATTATTTCAAAATGGTGTTTATAAATCTACTGATAACGGTGATAGCTGGGAAAAAGTTAAAACTCAATTTGAGGATTTTGCTGTCTATTCAATTTATATAACTAAAACTGGTAACATCTGGGTTGGAACGGATACTCATACATTATACAGATCAACAGATAACGGAATTACCTGGGAAAATAAAAATATTGGTTTTAACACCAGTGAATGCTGGTCAATTGGCGAAAGCAAGGATGGGGTTCTTTTTGCAGGAGATGCGGATGCTGGTAGATTATTTCGTTCAACAAATGGTGGTGACAGTTGGGAATTATCGACAAACCTTGATCCACTTGCATTTGCAACTGATTCTAATAATACTGTTTATGCTGGAACCTTTAACGGGCTATATTTTACAACAGATAACGGATTGACCTGGTCACAAAATCTTAATCTTCCTGCCTTCCCAATTTCATCAGTATTAATAGATATTAACAATAATATTTATTGTGGAACAGGATATTACAACAATGGTAATGGAGTATTTTATTCCGATGATGGAGGAAAAAATTGGATACAGATAGGTTTAGAGAGCAAAGTAGTTTTATCTCTGGCTTTTGGCAGTGGTGGAAATCTTTATGCAGGTACCCTGAGTGATGGATTATATACTACTTCAGATTTAGGTCAAAGTTGGCAACAATATCAAAATGGTATATATAGAAAAGATGTTTATAAATTAAAGATAAACAATGAAGACGTTATCTTTATTGGTTCGGAAGGAAATGGTGTAACCGGATATGGAGATGGAGGTGTGTTCCGATCAACAGATGGCGGAAATTCATTTGATCACATAGGTCTTCCGGTTTCATTGGTAAAGAACATTGTATTCAGTGGTGATAGTTTAATATTTGCAGCCACACCTTCCGGCGTTCAGAAATATAATAGATTCGCACGGAAGTGGAAAAACCTGGGATTATATCGAGTCGAAGCTGTTTCAATCACACCTTCTAACAAATTATATGCAGCAACTAGAGATGAAGGTCTTTTTAAATCAACGGACTTAGGTGAAACCTGGTTTTTGACAAGACTTACAGCAGATACTTTGATGTCCGTTTACAATGTACTTGCTATCAATAACGATACATTATTTGCTTCAACACAGTATAATTTAAGAAGATCATTTGATGGTGGTGAAAACTGGAGTAAACTTAATGTATTTTATCCTAACTGTTTATTTTTTCAATCAGATATACTTTGGGTTATAGGTGTTAGTTCTTTCAAATGGCTTGTATATAATTCGTATGACTTAGGAGTTTCTTTTGACTCACTATATTCGAACTTTGATAATTATGATTTAAATAATTCTTTATTCGTTACAAATAATAACTATGCTTACTTAGCAAGTAGAAATAACAACCTAGATGGAATCATACGATCATCAGATTTCGGAAATTCTTGGGTACAGGTATTAAGTCTGAACCACACATCACCTGTAGTCTATGCAAATGAGTCTGGTATTGTATTAACGGGGACAATAGTACTTTCGTTATCAGATACAAACAAAATTTATATTTCAACTGATTTTGGGGAAACCTGGATTTACAAACCCCAACCAACAGATTTTGGATCTTCATTATCTGAGATAAAACAAGATCAGCTAGGCAAATATTTTATAGGCACAACAACCAATGGGTTATTTCAAGTAGATATAATAACAAGTGTTGAAGAAGTCCCATCCGTTTATTCGAATTTTTATCTTTCACAGAATTATCCAAACCCTTTTAATCCAACAACCAGGATACAATACACAGTAAACAATAAGCAATTTGTTACAATAAAAGTTTATAATGTACTTGGTAAAGAAGTCGCAACTTTAGTCAACGAAGAAAAAACAGCAGGCAATT
>CXWK01012934.1_pt1 | contig 10898 bp, 10 predicted proteins | sample 590851 | NCBI WGS metagenome assembly CXWK01 (sample SAMEA3498364, study PRJEB10139) | wastewater metagenome | biome: wastewater treatment plant; material: activated sludge | place: Denmark | collected 2014-08-01
CGCCACCGATGGCGAATGCTTATTCTGCTCGATCATCGAGATCATGCCGTTGGTGACGCCGGCGCGGCCCGCCAGATCGCGCTGCGTCAGGTTCTGGCTGACGCGCACGGCCTTGAGACGGCCGCCGACATCGACGCTCATGCGCGCCGGCTTCGGCTCTTTTCTCGCCTCTTTGACGTGGTGGGGCGCTGCCATGCGCAATGCCGTCCTTTCGCTGCGACAGCCGCTCCGGCGTCGTTGCTTAAATTATTGATCAATGTTAGGTCTGACGCAAGCGCCGAGTTCAAAGGCCGGGCCGAGGGCCGTCACTGCATCCTGCCGGACAACGCATAGGAACCAAGAACAATGGCCAAGGAAGCTCTCGCCGTCTTTTCCTGGGAAGACCCGCTCGATCTCGACGAGGCGCTGAGCGAGGATGAACGCATGCTGCGCGACGGCGCCCGCAAGTTCTGCGAGGAGCGCCTGAAGACGCGGGTGCTAAACGACTTCCGCAACGAAACATTCGACCGGACGATCATGACTGAAATGGGCGCCATGGGCTTGCTCGGCCCGATGTTGCCCGAAACCTACGGCGGCTCCGGCGTGACGAGTGCCGCCTATGGCCTCATCGCCCGCGAGATCGAAAGGGTCGATTCCGGCTACCGCTCGGCCATGAGCGTGCAGTCCTCGCTCGCCATGCACGCGATCTACGCCTATGGGACCGAAGAGCAGCGACTCAAATTCCTGCCCGAAATGGCAGCCGGCGACCTCGTCGGCTGCTTCGGATTGACGGAGCCCAATCACGGCTCGGATCCAGGCGGTATGCAGACGCGTGCGCGCAAGGCGGACGGCGGCTATCGCCTCAACGGTTCGAAGACGTGGATCACCAATTCTCCGATCGCAGACGTACTGATTGTCTGGGGTAAGACAGAGGATGGCGTCATCCGCGGGTTTATTCTCGAAAGGGGCATGAAGGGCCTTTCGTGCCCGAAAATCGAGGGTAAATTCTCGCTCCGCGCCTCCGTCACCGGCGAAATCGTCATGGATGACGTTCTGGTGCCCGAGGCCAATCTCCTTCCCAACGTCTCGGGTTTGAGGGGGCCGTTTGGCTGCCTCAACTCCGCCCGGTTCGGTATCGCCTGGGGCGTGCTCGGCGCCGCCGAATTCTGCTGGCATGCGGCGCGCCAATACGCGCTCGACCGCACCCAGTTCGGTCAACCGCTCGCCGCCAATCAGCTCATTCAGAAAAAGCTCGCAGACATGCAGACCGAGATCACGCTCGGGCTCATCGCCTGCCTCCACGCCTCCCGATTGAAGGATAAGGGCCGGCTGGCCCCCGAAGCGGTGTCACTGTTGAAGCGCAACAACTGCATGAAGGCGCTCGACATCGCTCGCGCCGCCCGTGACATCCACGGCGGCAACGGCATTTCGGACGAATACCATGTGATCCGTCATGTGCTTAACCTGGAAGCGGTCAACACCTACGAGGGCACGAGCGATATTCACGCTCTGATCCTCGGCCGCGCGCAGACCGGATTGCAGGCGTTCTCGTAACGCTTTGACCCGAGCCGCGGCGCGGTCCGCAGCTATCGGTTCAAGCAACGTCCGCCGCCGCGGCGCGGAAATGCCGGCGCGCACACGGTACTTATTTTGGCGATTTCGAGCGCCCATACTTGCCGGAAATTGTCCCTTTAAGTTTCTTGATCGCGTTGCTTAAAGTATTAATCGATGCTACGAGAGACCCATCATCCCATCCAGCCAAATCCGGGGCTAAGACATGCCGACGTCCGCTGAACTGCACGCCCGCCGCGCCGCCGCCGTTGCCCGCGGCATCGGCCACGTGACCGCGATCTACGCCAAGACCGCCAAGAACTCCGAAATCTGGAGCGAGGACGGCAAGCGCTACATCGACTTCGGTGCCGGCATCGCGGTGGTCAACACCGGCCATCAACATCCGCGCATCGGCGAAGCTGTCAAAAAGCAGCTCGAGGATTTCAGCCACGTCTGCTTCCAGGTGACGCCCTACGAGAATTACATTTCACTCGCCGAGCGCTTGAACGCGATCGTGCCGGTGCCGGGCCCCGCCAAGACCATGCTGGTGTCGACCGGCGCCGAGGCCGTCGAGAATGCCGTCAAGGTCGCACGTGCCTTCACCGGACGCCCAGGTATCATCTCGTTCGGCGGCGGGTTTCACGGCCGCACGCACATGGGCATGGCGCTGACCGGCAAGGTCGTGCCCTACAAGAAGGGCTTCGGCCCCTTCCCCGCCGATATTTATAACGTCGACTTTCCAAACACCTTCCATGGCGGCTCGACCGAACAGAGCCTGAAGGCGCTGAAGTCGCTGTTCAAGCATTCCGCCGATCCCTCCAGCATCGCCGCCATCATCATCGAGCCGGTGCAGGGCGAAGGCGGCTTCAACATCGCGCCGTTCGATTTTCTGAAGGCCCTGCGTGCGCTGTGCGATGAGCACGGCATCCTGCTCATCGGCGACGAGATCCAGACCGGCTTCGCGCGGACGGGCAAAATGTTTGCGCTCGAACATGCGGGCATCAAGGCCGATGTGGTGACGCTGGCGAAGGGGCTGGCCGGCGGCTATCCGCTCTCCGCCGTCGTCGGCCGCGCCGACGTGATGGATGCCGCCAATCCCGGTGGCCTCGGCGGCACCTATGCCGGCAGCCCCGTGGCCTGCGCGGCGGCCCACGCCGTGCTCGACATCATCAAGGATGAAAAGCTGATCGAGCGCGCCAACGCCATCGGCAAGATCATGATGGACCGCTGCCGCGAGTTGCAGGGCCGATCGAATCTGAATTGCATCGGTGATGTGCGCGGGCTCGGCGCCATGTGCGCGGTTGAACTCGTCAAGGACAAGGCCTCGGGCGAACCGGCGCCGCAGCTCACCGCCGAACTGCTCAAGACCGCGCTCGGCAACGGCCTGATCCTTTTGTCGTGCGGCACCTACGGCAACGTCATCCGCTTCCTCGCCCCCTTGACCGCAAGCGACGCCATCGTCCGTGAAGGCATGGACATCTTCGAAGCGAGCCTGTCGGAGGCCGTCAGCCGGGCGTGAGCGTGCGCCCCTCGACCGCCGGTGGACCATTAAAAGGACAGATCGCCATGAATGTTCAAATGAAGACCAACGACCTCGAAGCCTTTTGGATGCCGTTCACGGCTAACAAGCAGTTCAAGGCCAAACCGCGTATTTTCGCGAGCGCCCAGAACATGAACTTCACCACCGATGATGGCCGCAAGGTGATGGACGGCACCTCCGGCTTGTGGTGCGTCAATGCCGGCCACTGCCGGCCCAAAATCGTCGAAGCGATCCAGAAGCAGGTGGCAACGCTCGACTTCGCCGGCACCTTCCAGATGGGCCACGTCAAGGCCTTCGAGGCCGCCTCTCGCCTTGTCAACCTGGCGCCCAAAGGCTTCGACCACGTGTTCTTCACGAACTCGGGTTCGGAATCGGTCGAAACCGCGCTCAAGATGTCGCTCGCCTATCATCGCGCCAAGGGCAACGCCACCAAGGTGCGCCTGATCGGCCGCGAACGTGGCTATCACGGCGTCAACTTCGGCGGCATGTCGGTGGGCGGCATTTCGAACAACCGCAAGATGTTCGGCGCCCTGGTTTCTGGCGTCGATCATCTGCGTCACACGCACGACATCGCCCGCAACGCCTTCTCCAAGGGCGAACCCGAGCATGGAGCCGAGCTGGCGGATGATCTGGAGCGTCTCGTCGCACTGCATGACGCATCCACCATCGCCGCCGTCATCGTCGAGCCCGTCGCCTGTTCAACCGGCGTTCTGATCCCACCCAAGGGCTATCTGAAGCGTTTGGAGGCCATCTGCCGCAAGCACGACATCCTGCTCATTGCCGATGAGGTGATCACCGCCTTTGGCCGCCTCGGCACGGCCTTCGGTTCGGACTATTTCGGCATCTCCCCCGACATCATCACAACGGCCAAGGGCGTCACCAACGGCACGATCCCCATGGGCGCGGTGTTCGTGAAGTCGCACATCCACGAAGCGTTCATGAATGTTCCTGAAGGCGCCATCGACTTCTTCCACGGCTACACGTATTCGGGCCATCCGATCGCCGCCGCCGCCTGCATCGGCACGCTCGATACCTATCAGGACGAAGGCCTGATGACACGCGTGAACGAGCTTGCGGACTATTGGCAGGAACGCGCCCACGCGCTGAAAGGCCTGCCGCACATCATCGACATTCGCACCATCGGCCTCATCGCCGCCATCGAGTTCGCGCCAATTGCGGGCGAACCGTCGAAGCGCGCCTACGACCGCTTCGTCAAATGCTTCGAGACCGGCCTGCTCGTGCGCCACACCGGCGACATCATCGCGCTCTCCCCGCCGCTCATCATCACCAAGGCCGAGATCGATCAGCTGTTCGATGTCTTTACCGCCGCGTTGAAGAGCTGCAATTGATGCGGGCGCGCGGTTGCATCACCGCGCTTGCGGGCCAGCGGCAGCAGCGCTACCCATAGAACATGTGCTTTTCTGCGCCAGCAAGCTTCATGGCGGCCACTGTTGCAGGAGCGGCAGGCGTGGCCGCTCTTATGCGCACGCACTCGCGCCGCGAGGTACCGCTCGCGGCCATGCCGGTGTTCTTCGCCGCCCAACAGGCGATCGAGGGCGTTCTCTGGCTGACATTGCCAGTCGCGCCCGGCGCGCCTGTAGAGGCGAGCTTGATCAACCTGTTCCTGCTGTTCGCCCTCGTCTTCTGGCCCGTCTATGCGCCGCTCGCCGTTCTGGGAGTCGAAACGGACACGCGCCGCCGCCCTTGGATCGGAGCATGCGTTGCCGCCGGCGTCGTCGTCGCCGCATATTTTCTGTTGTCGATGCACGACGCGCCGCGCTCTGCCATCATTGATCACAGCCACATCGTCTACAGCGCCGATCCGCACCTGCCTGACGCCATACGGATTCTCTATCCGGCCGCGACGTGCCTGGCTCCCCTCCTCTCGACGTTGGGGACGGTGCGCGTCCTGGGCCTTCTGGTGACCATCGGCTCCCTCGTCTCCTACGTCGCCTACTGGGAGGCCTTCAGCTCGGTGTGGTGCTTCTTCGCTGCCGCCGCGAGCTTCGTCATCGTCTTCCAGTTCGAGCAGGCCAAACGGTCGAGAGCGGCGCGACAGGTCATCGCCGACTAGCTCTCGCAAAAAAGCGCAACGGCGCGGCAGACCGTATTGTGGTCCGCCGCGCCGCTTTTTCTGCACTCAATCAAACGCCCGCTCGTACTCTGCGATGTAGCGCAGCACCTGCTCCGAAAACCCGTCGAGGTGCACCCACTTGCCGTAGCCAACGCCGTTCCGGTTCGACGCGACGTTGATCAGGTAGGCCCGCCTCGCCTTCGGATCGGGCACCGCGTCATGGCTCTGCTCGTCGGTGATGACGATCAAGCGGTCATGCGCGATGCCGTTGACGTGGGTGACGGCCTTGCCAAGCAAGGTGCCGCCGTGGACCTGCGAGTTGAGGATCGCATCGATCCCTGCAAGCCCCCGGCGCGCCGGCACCTCCACCACATCGGTGGAAAACGTGAAGACGCGCTTATCGCCGTTGATAACGGACGCCAGCGCCGCAGCCGCATCCGCCCGGCGAAGATCCGAGCGGCGCGACAGGCTCGCGTCCATCGAGCCCGACACGTCGACGAGCACGATGGTGAGGCCCTTCAAGTCCGCCTGATCAGCAATCGCCGCCTGCAGCGCCTTGTCGATCTGACGATCGAACATCGGCGCTGCACGCGCAGCCGCAACGAAGCGGAACGGCAGTACGCGCTTCGCACCATTGCGGTTTGCAAGCGCCTTTTTGACGAGCGCGGGATTGACGTCCGCTTCCGCCATGTTGCGCAAGTTCCGCAACAGCGCGAGGTATCCGAGCTTGCCCGACTTCAGCAACCGCTCGAACGTCTCGCGCTTGTCCGCACCGGCCGACAACGCGACCTCCCACGTATCGGGAGAGTCGAGTTCCTTCTCGGCGAGCTTGCGCCACGTCTCGGCCTGTTCCGCAGCCTTGGGCTTGGCGTGAACAAGGAACAGCACGTCGCGCAACCGCACCGGGCCAGGACGGTCGTACTTCGCCAGTTCATAGGCATCGAACTTGCCGAAGGCCTGCGCCAAACCTTTTTTCATCTGCGCCGAAAGTGGCCGCTTGCCGTTGCGCCAGTAGACGGCGACAAACTCGGAAAGCTCGTCCGCCCGCTGGATCACCGAGGCGATCGTGTTGGCAACGAGCTTCTCCTTGCCGGCACCCGTCTTGACGAGCGCGCAGAGCAGCAACAGCGGCGCATGGCGCAAATTCATCGCGGTCCGCGCCTCGATGGCGAGCTTGGCCACGACTTCGGGTGAAACGGTCAACGCCAGCGCATGGATGCGCGCGGCAATCGTCTCGCCGTCCTCGTAGAACTCGTTCTCCCACAGCATGCAGGAGAGGACGGCGCGGCGCAGACGCTGCTCGTCCGTCAAGACGCGCACCGCCGGCGCACCTTCGTGCGTGCGCGCGCCTTTGCGCTTGCGGCCCTTGAAGATGTTCTTGCGCATGTCATCACCTCGTCCGACATCCAATTTTGCCCAGCCCTGAGGCCGTCCGGGGAACCGTTCGTTCACGGGGTCAGGGATTCGAACCCTTTCAGCCTTTTGGGCCTTTTCCACCGAAGTACCCGTCAACTTCACCACCGGACGGCGGTTTCAACTGTGCAAGCCGCCCCCAATGGGCGGATCTCTTTTCTACTTTCACACCTGCATGCCAGGGCGATGAGGCCGCCCGAGGAACCAGCGACAACGGTGGTTTGCTCGTTTTGGTGAACGAAGGAACCGCTGCCTTCACCATCGGGCGGCCGTCGTTCGCAACCGTAGAGGGACGTCCAGGGAACAGGCCGAGACGGTACAAAGCGCTCTACCACTGAGCTATCCCCTGATTGGTCAGGGGAGCGGGGATCGAACCCGCGACCTCTCGATTTACCGATCGAAGTAACCGTTCTCTTCACCACTGGACGCCCCTCAACGGGTGCGAACGCAAAGCCACATGTCTCACCTCCATCGCTGCTGGTGGAGGTGTCGTCGCTCATGTCCGCGGGGAGGTTCAAATGCAGCGAGCCCTCCCGCGGTGTTGACCGGGGAGGGCTCGCTAAAAAACTCAGCGATTGAAAAATTGCCTAGTCGGCAATCCATCGGCCCTTTCCGGTCGGCAGCATTTCAATGCCGCTGGCGCGCCATGCGCTCCGCAAGCCTTGCAGTGCCAGTTCGTTTGCCAGATCGTTTGAATGGACCAGCTTCATTGTCGTCTCGAAATCGATCGTTGCTCGTTCGCCCCGGCGTCATGAGGGAGCGAAGGGAGCGCCCTATGATGCAGCGCCCGATGATTGTCAACACACAGATCGCAGCTTTTTTGTGCCGGCGGTTCCGTAGCGGCAAAAAAATCGCCGGTCCGCGGGGAGGAAATCTCGCGGGCCGGCGCCGTATGTGAGCGTCACGAGGGGCGGGTGACGCTGCACGGGGGGTTGAGTTGCTCGGCGTATTATTCAGCCGCGACCGGCAATGGCTTTCCCGGACCACCATCGAAGCCGAGCGAGGCGGCAACCGCCTGATGCATGATGCGGCCGCCCTTGACGTTGAGACCGGCAGCCAGATGCGGATCGCGATCGAACGCGGCGAGGCCACGCTCGGCCAGCTTGATGACGAAGGGCAGCGTCGCGTTGTTCAAGGCCTGGGCCGAAGTCGTCGGCACCGCGCCCGGCATGTTGGCGACACAGTAGTGAATGATGCCGTCGACGATGAACGTCGGTTCGGCATGCGTCGTCGGTCTGGAGGTCTCAAAGCATCCGCCTTGATCGATGGCGACGTCGACGAGCACCGCGCCCTTCTTCATATCCTTCAGCATTGCACGGCTGATGAGTTTCGGCGCACTGGCACCGGCGATCAGCACCGCACCGACGACGACATCAGCGGCGAGCACTTCCGTCTCGACGGTCTCCATGGTCGAGGCGAGCGTCTTCACGCGGCCTTCGAACAGCTCGTCGAGTTGGCGCAGGCGCGGCAACGACCGTTCGATGATCGTCACTTCCGCACCAAGGCCGACGGCCATGCGGGCTGCGTGCGTTCCGACGACACCGCCGCCGAGGACGACGACCTTGGCCGGGCGAACGCCAGGAACACCGCCCAACAGCACGCCGCGTCCGCCGGTCGTGCGGCGAAGGCCCATGGCCGCCGCTTCGATCGAAAGGCGGCCGGCCACTTCGCTCATAGGCGCCAGCAGGGGGAGACCGCCATTCGGATCGGTCACCGTTTCATAGGCAATCGCCGTCGCGCCTGATGCCATCAGGGCCTTGGCCTGCGCCGGATCGGGCGCGAGGTGGAGGTAGGTGAACAGGATCTGATCCTTGCGGAGCATCGCGCATTCGTTGAGCTGCGGCTCCTTGACCTTGACGATCATATCGGCGGTATCGAACACCGCTTTCGCGGTCGGCAAAATCTTGGCGCCGGCCTTTTCATAGGCGGCGTCATCGGCGAAGATGCCGGCTCCGGCCCCGGCCTGCACGAAGACTTCATGCCCGCGTGCGGTCAATTCCCGCACAGATCCAGGCACGAGACCGACGCGGAACTCGTTGCTCTTGATCTCCGTGGGTACACCGATGCGCATGATGGGCCTCCTCAGCCGCCGTTGTTGCAGATGAGCCGGAGATTGCGCCAAATCAATAAATATTACCCGGCGTTATTCATTGCGCACCGCCGAAATAACGCAGATAATAGGCGCTTATTGAAGAATTAACACCGAAATGCGGCGGGATTTTCGATGGACACGCTCGATAGGGCCATCCTAGCTCAACTCGTCCAGGATGGCCGCCAGACTCAAGTGCAACTGGCGGAGCGCATTCCGCTGTCGCCCACCGCCATCGCCAGGCGCATCAAGGCGCTGGAATCCGGGGGGGTGATCGAGGGCTACGAGGCCCGCCTCTCCCGCAAGGCGCTCGAACTGTCGATGACGGCAATCATCCATGTCAGCCTGAAAAGTCAGAGCGAGGACTTGCTCGCCGCGTTCGAGAAGGCCGCGGCCGCGGCCCCGTCGATCATTTCCTGCCACCTGATGTCGGGGGAGGACGATTACATCCTGACGGTTCTCGCCCGTGACCTCGCAGACTTTGAACGCATTCACAAAGAAGAGCTGTCGCGATTGCCGGGGGTGGCGCGGCTTCGCTCAGGCTTCGCGCTGCGCGAAGTGATCAACCGCCAGCTTCCGGCATCGTGCTTATTGCCGCACGCACCGCGGCGGAAATGAAAGCCGTTGCACGTCAGTCGAGCGGTGTATTCCGCGAAGACCCGCGCAGCCACCAGATGACGGCAAGGCTGGTGCCGTAGATGGCGATTGCGAGAATGACGAACTGAAGGAACGGACTCGCCGGAAATCCATAAGCGACGTTCCAAAGCACTGCCCCGCAGAATGCGGCAAGAGCCGCGAGTGTCACCGGGCGCAAGGCTTCGACGCGAACCGGATGCACCCATGGCATGGGCACGAACGTCAACACGATCAAGGCCAACACGACGGCGTTGGTCACCCACGCCGCCGGCTCAATAGCAAAAATGAAATAGGCGATGATATTCCAGATCGCAGGAAAGCCGACGAAGCAGTTGTCCTTGTTTTTGCTGTCGTTGTCCGAGAAGTGATAAAGCGACGATAGGCAGATGCCGGCAGCCAGGATGACGCCGAATGTGCCTTGCAGATGGTTCCACGCCAGAAGCGCCAGAGCCGGAACGAACACATAGGTGAGATAGTCGATAATGAGGTCCAGCCGCTCGCCCGAGAAGCGCGGCAGGTGCGTCTTCACGCCGACGGCGCGTGCCATGGTCCCATCGACGCCATCGATGAAGAAGGCGACGGCCAGCCAGAAAAACAACGCTTCGACGTTCTTGTCATAGATCGCCAGCGTCGCCATGAGCGCGCAGACAACGCCGAGTGCCGTAAAGATGTGAACGCCCGCAGCCCAGAGTCGCAAAGGAACCTCTCCCCATTTCCGCACCCGCGCCGATCAGCCGTGCCGGGTGGCGACGATCATGCCCCAAAACAAATGGGGCGCCCGCGAAAGCGCCCCACATCATATTAAGCTCAATTCCGGGAGGCCACTCGCCAGAGGGCCTAGAAGTTGTGCTTGAGAGAACCACGAATCGTCAAGTCATCAGCTGGATCGGACGACTGGGGTCCCGGCTCTTGAACCGCCGGTGCCTTGGCATCGGCCGCCCCGTAGAGCAACTCCAGTCCGAAATCCATTTTCGGCAGCGTCCCAAGCTTGCCCAAGCCCGGAATGCGGATTTCAGGCCCTGTCTCGGGCTTAGCCACCGGGGCCGCATCCTGCACGCCAGCCTTAGGCGCATCCACACCAGGCGTCGCCACAGGCGCCGCGCCGTGCTGTTCCTCGAGCGCAAAGGCGAACGAACTGGCGGCCAACACCAGTCCGGCACAAACGCCCAAACCTAATCCAAGTCTCTTCACGTCTACCCCGCCATGCCACGAAAGCACGCACATGCAAAGAAGATGCTGCTTCGGGTCGGGAAACTCAATTGGCAATTCACCGCCAAGCCGTATCCGGCATGCTTTCTGCTCTAGCCTGTGCTCTTCGCGCCACGTAGCGACAACGCCACGTTTCATTCGATTTCAATGAGTTAGCGGCCTGTGATTTTCATGCGTTAACACTTTCGCGACACTTGCAGAGGCATCGGACCGGCAGGGAGGCGACGGCGCACGCCCGACCCAAGCGCAAGGCCACAAAAGGACGGAGGGGCCGCCCACGCGGGCAGCCCCCCATTCGTTCAGACGGGATCTGAACTTAGAACTTGATCATGCCGCCGGCGACGACGAGGTCGAGATCCTCGATGCCCGGGTGCGCTATGTCAGCACCGGCGCCGTTGACGAGGGTG
>CXWK01002052.1_pt2 | contig 10894 bp, 16 predicted proteins | sample 590851 | NCBI WGS metagenome assembly CXWK01 (sample SAMEA3498364, study PRJEB10139) | wastewater metagenome | biome: wastewater treatment plant; material: activated sludge | place: Denmark | collected 2014-08-01
CCGCGCATGGCGGCCATCAGCGTTAATCGCTTCTTAACCGATCGTGGTTAAGGATTGGTTCTGGAATTGGGGTATTGCGTGGTGCGGGCGTTTATCATGGGTAAAGTATTTTCGTTTGATTTGAAAACGAGTGTGTTGGCAATCGTCGCTGCCACCAGTGTCGGAGCCTGCAGCACGGACGTTACACGTCTTGATAGCTCGATGCTCGGCGCACCAAGCGGTTCGACCAGCAGTACCAACAGCGATCCGAGCATCTCTGCTCCTGCAAATAATAATCAATATCGTGCGAATGGGGCGAGCAGTGATCGTCGCTTCAGTCCGCCGCCTTATCGGGCGCCTTATTCGTCGCCAACGAATAGCCAACGGACAGCCTCGGCACCGCCTTCGAGTGAGCCACCGCCGTCCTATCCGACAAATATGAACCGCTATGCCCCGGTAACAGCGGCACCGCCGTCTGAACCGGCTTCGCGGGCGCCGTCATTCGAGCGTTCTGGAACAGGCGGCACGAGTGACGTTTCCAGAAATGCCGGGGGTGGTAGCTCCATTACTGTCGAAAGGGGCGATACCCTCTACGGTCTTTCGCGACGCCATGGCGTGTCGGTGGCTGATTTGAAAAGCGCGAATGGTCTGAATTCAAACATGCTGCGTGTCGGCCAGCAACTCGTGGTGCCGGGTCGCGGGAGCGGCTCAGTGAGGCATAGCGGGCCGGTTGGGGTTTCTGAGAGCGGAGCTCCGCGCCTTGAGCCGCGCTCCGCATCACGCCATGCGTCAAGCATGGAAAGCTCTGCGTCGGGTGGAAGTGATCCTTCGCCGGATGGTGACACCTATGTCGTCAAATCCGGCGACAGCCTCTATCAGATCGCGCGCGCAAACAATATGAGGCTTGCCGAGTTGCAGCGCATCAACGGCATCAGTAATCCGCGAAAAGTTCGCCCGGGAACGGTGCTGAAACTGAGAGGTGGTGCCGAGGTTGGCCCGACGGTTCGTCATTACGGCCCCCGTGTCGCGACAGTCAAAACTGTAACGACGACTGATGATTCGACGCCCCGTGGGTATGAAGCACCTGCCGCGCCACGCGTTGAGCCGGCCACTGTGGCGCCGAGCAGTGGCGGCACGTATTCACACTCCGGTACGCCTCGAATTATCAATGGTGAAAACGCCGGACAACAGGCGCAGCCCAACGTCAGGCATGCCAATGCAGTTGCAGCACCTGCATCCGCCGCGCCCGTGGCAAACGCGGGCGCGCTTGACAGCGGAGCCTTCCGTTGGCCTGCAACTGGCCGCATCGTGTCGGCATTCGGACCACGCCCTGACGGCTCGCATAATGACGGCATTAATATCCTAGTGCCGCTGGGCACGCCTGTTCACGCGGCCGAGGCAGGCACTGTGGCCTATGCCGGCAATGAGCTTGAGGGCTACGGGAATCTGGTCCTGATCCGGCATAGCAATGGCTGGGTCTCGGCTTATGCGCACAATGACGCCGTGCTCGTGAAGCAGGGGGATACGATTACTCGCGGTCAGGTGATCGCTAAAGCTGGCAAGACCGGGACGGTGGACCAACCGCAGATCCATTTCGAATTGCGCGACGGCGCCCGCCCGGTTGACCCGAGGCAGCATCTCGCGAAGATTTGAACTCAGTTTCCAATGGGCACGCCGAGCGGGTGGGAACTTCCGGGTTCCCGCCCGTAATGTTTTGAGGCCCGGTGCGTATCGAAGCAGCACTGCTTCGCGCATTTGACATCTTGCCGACAAAACAGGAACAATTCGCACCGATTAGCCGTCTTGTCGGCGACAACTGAAATATTGCGATCGGATCAATATGAGCACTGAGACTGAAGCCTCAGGCAGCCGCTTGGCTGTCGCCATCGTTCCCGTCACTCCGTTCCAGCAGAATTGCACGCTGATCTGGGATGAAGCGACAAAATCCGGCGCCGTGGTTGATCCAGGTGGCGATCTCGACCGGATTGAAGCTGCGATTGCTGAAACCGGGATGCGACCTGAAGTGATCCTGCTGACCCACGGTCACATCGATCATGCTGCAGGGGCGGCCGCCCTGAAGCGCAAGCTCGGAGTGGATATCATCGGCCCCCATCAGGCGGATCGCTTTCTGCTTGATGGGTTGGCGGATCAAGGACGCAAGTACCAGATGGCGGCGGAGAATGTGACGCCCGATCGCTGGCTTGAGGAAGGCAATACGGTGGATGCCGCCGGCATCACATTCGACATCTTGCACTGTCCAGGGCATTCACCTGGGTCGGTTGTCTACGTCGCGAAAAAGCACAAGTTTGCGCTGGTCGGGGATGTGATTTTCCAAGGCTCGATCGGGCGAACAGATTTTCCGTACGGAGACCATGACGCATTGATTTCGGCCATCAAGACCAAGTTGCTGCCGCTTGGCGATGACGTGACGTTCATCTGTGGTCACGGCCAACCGTCCACACTCGGGCAAGAGCGCAAGTCGAATCCGTTCATCGCATAATAAACTGTGCGAGCAGGCTGACCCGCGGGTCAGCCTGTGTATTGAATGTCTTAGAGTGAGGCAGCACACGGGACTGCCGACTTGGCGTCACCCAGTTTGCCTTTCGGCAAAACTCAGCCTCAGAACCAGAACTGGCGTGACAAGCAGCCGAACAGTCCGCACGGATTGTCGGTGCGGTTGCGGCCTCCCTGGTTTTCCCAGAAGTCGACGCTCTCGATGCGCAACGTTTCCGAACAGTTGCGCCCACAGTCGATCCACGTGCCGCCGGGCAGACGCACTTGACGGCCTTCGCGCGTCATTCGCACTGGCCCACTCACGGTGCCGTGTCCGAAGCGGCTCTCGGCAATCACATAGTTGCCGCCAGAATTGGCCCGCCAACGTGGCTCGCGTGCCTCTGTCAGCACGGGCATAGAAATAGCAACCGCAAGCAGACCTGCGGCGATGAAAAAGCGGTGCATCATGACCTCGCTTATGCGTTGGCGGTTTATCCGCCACGTGGCGCCAGTCTAGCCGCTTCGTGGTGCATGAGGCGTTACCGCCAAGACACGACCAGGCTACGTTGGTTAGGTTGCAATGGCCAAGAGGTAAGCAAACTCCGCGGACCCGATCCACGGGAATTGCTCCTTGAAATTCAAAGCCTGAGAGTGTTGGGAGTGAGATCGCCCGATCAGGACCATCCGCTCTAGACGAGCGCGAGCAGACAAGCGAGAATCAGTTCACGACAAACCGGGCTTTAGGAGAGGAGCACGCAATGGTTGAGAAGGTAGCGTTCGTGTCAGGGGCCGGCAGTGGTATCGGGCGTGCCTCGGCACTCGCTCTGCAGGCCGATGGCTTTCATGTTGCGCTGGTCGGACGGCGTGTGGCGGAGTTGGAGAAGACAGCGTCGATGGCGAAGGCCGGCGGTGGCCGAATGGTGGCGATGCCGGCGGATCTCGGTGTGCTGACTGATATCCCAAAGCTCTTCGCCAAGGTGAAGGGAGAGTTCGGCCGATTGGATGTGATTTTCAATAACGCTGGCATGGGTGCGCCGGCAGTACCGCTGGAAGATCTGCCACTCGAAACCTGGCAGAATGTCGTGAACCTCAATCTGTCGGCCTGCTTCGTGTGCGCTCAGGAAGCGATTAAGATTATGAAGGCACAGTCGCCAATGGGCGGCCGGATCATCAACAATGGTTCGATTTCAGCCTATGCGCCCCGACCAAACTCGGTCGCCTATACGTCGACGAAGCATGCCATCAGTGGTCTGACACGATCGATTTCGCTCGATTGCCGCAAGTATGACATTGCCTGCTCGCAACTCGACGTGGGCAATGCCGATACCGACATGGGCGGACGCATGAAGCACGGCGTGCCTCAGGCGAATGGTCAGATCATGGCTGAGGCCGTGATGAACGTGCAACACGTGGCCGATGCAGTTCGCTTCATGGCGAGCCTGCCATTGGATGCCAACGTGCAGTTCATGACCATCATGGCAACAAAGATGCCATTCGTTGGTCGCGGCTGATGCGATTGCCCGCTGACTGACGTCAGTTGGCGGGCAACGCGGCTGTCTGCTCCACCGTCCCGCACCGATAGCCGAGAGAAAATCCGCCAGCCCGCACAACACGCACACACGTTATGGTGCGGGCCTCGGGTGTGCGTTTTGCGGCTATCGTTTCGCCAGCTTCGCGCAGATCAAGTGCCGACCCAGTCGAGACCGCGAAGGCGTAGCCGCTATCGGAGTCGGTGCGGACGCCCGGGCCAAAACCTGCCAGGATCAATCCCGCGCATCCGAATGCCGTCAGACCGCCGGCGATCCAATCGCGTGCGTTCGTCATCCACAGGTTCATGCCCCTTGCTCCCCCGAATCTCGTTGCATCGCGCCAGTCTACTGATTCGCGGCGTAATTGTACGTGATGAAATGTATGCAAAAGCGATGCGCGTGCAGGCGATGACGGGTGTTGCCCAGTCGACTCACCTTGAAAGCTCCGGTCAGGCGGGCGGCGTGTCAGCTGATCCAGAGCCGGAGCGGAGTGCCGCGCGGTCCTCTCGCACTGCCGCGAATTGCACGATAACGCTAGCGGTGAACATTGCAGCAGCGCCAACCCAACCAATGGGGGACAGGCGTTCTCCGAGAAGTATGGCGGCGGCGATCGCGGCAAACAACGTCTCTAGACTGACGATGATCGTGCCCTCGGCCGCCGAGGTATAGCGCATCGCGATGGCAAGCAGCGTGAACGTGAGCGCGCTGGATAGAAGGCCAACGTAGGCAAGTTCCAGCCAGGCTGCACTGAGTTGCGAGAAACTGACAGGCTCGAAAATGATCGCACATGCGCCGGCCGCGATCGCCACCACAACGAATTGGATGAAGTTGAACGTAACCGGACGCGCCAGTGTCCCCGATCGTTTCACGGCATGCAGATGCAGCGCCCAGAAAACGGCCCCCGCCGCGACCACCCAATCCCCAAATCCGAAGCCAGCGAGTGAGCCGCCGCCGAGCAGCCACGTGCCTGCAAAGGCGAGGACCACCGCGCACCAGACAACCGGTGTGACGTGCTCGCGAAACAAAAGCAGGCCAAGAATTGGAACGAGGACGACATATAGTCCGGTAAGGAAGCCAGTGTTGGTGACTGAGGCTGTGACGAGCCCGATCTGCTGCAGCGCCCCGCCAAGGAAGAACAGCGCGCCGGCCACGAGCGCAATCGGCCAGAGCCGTTCTGGCACGAAGCGGCCACCGACCCTCGTGCCCTCGCGCCAGGCCAATGGGGCAAGCGCTATAGCAGCGATGACCGATCGCGCAGCCAGAAATAGCAGCGGCCCGATATGGTCCATCGCCGTCTTCTGAAAGATGAAGGCGAGGCCCCAAATCGCGGCGATGGTGACGAGGATGATGTTGGCGTCGATGCGGCGCATGGATCGGAGGCTTTAGAGCTTCGGCGAGGCACTGGCAATGGCTGAATTTATGGCTCTTGCCGGTCCGATTGAAAATCAAGGGGCAATCAAAGTCCGTGCGTCATCAAACAATTTCGGTCTAGTCTGAACGGACGACATGTTGGGAGAACGCTATGCTGACTGACCCACCCCTTCTTGTTGTCAAAAAAGACTGGTCACGACCGGACCCGGGTCTTCTGAAGCGGCTCGAAATCGCACAGACCGGGCATGTTTGCGATGCCATGGGCGGTCGCGGCGCGCTGGAGCCGGCGGTCAAAGCGTTGCTGGCGGGGCGAGAGCGCTTCATCGGCACCGCAATCACGTGTGAATGTGGTCCCTCGGATAACCTTGCGATCCTTGCTGCAGTTGCCCTGGCGAAACCTGTAGATGTGGTCGTCGCGGCTGCCGATGGTTTCACGCAGACTGCCGTTGTCGGTGATATCGTCGCCATGATGGCGCGCAATGCGAAGTGTGCCGGTATCGTGATTGACGGCATGGCACGCGACCTTATCGGCCTGGAGGCCGTTGGGTTGCCGATCTATGCGCGAGGTATCACGCCTAACAGTTGTGTCAGATCTGGTCCGGGTCGCGTTGGCTTCCCGGTCGTCTGTGCAGGCGTGCAGGTATCCAGTGGCGATGTCGTGATTGCGGACCGCGATGGCGTGGTCGTCATTCCGCAAACTCGCCTGGTAGACGTTGTTGCCCGCGTCGAAGCCATCGTTCTAGCCGAGGCCGAAACCATCGCCCAGGTCAGTGGCGGCCGGACTACGTTTTCTTTTATGGATGATCTTTTGCGTTCCGATCACGTTCGTTACGAGGAGTGACATGTTCAAACTAAAGATATTTCTGACACGCGCGGCGATATGCTTTTCACTGCCAGTGTTTTGCGTCGTCAGCATTCCGGCACATGCGCAAAAGCCGCAACAAGCACAAGTTGTTGCAAGCCAGACGGATCCGGTGGCAACGCTTCGCTCGCTCTATGACGGAATAGAGAACCCCCGAGAGCGCGAGCCGTTTTCGAAGCGGCTCGGGGCATTGCACGACGCTGCGGTGAAGCAATCGCAGAAACTTGACCAACCCGTCTCCGGTCTGGATTTTGATTATGCCATTGATGGGCAGGATTTTGCCGATGGGCTAGCGGCCACGGCGCGATATGACGTGCTCTCCAAGGATGCGAAGACGGCGCGCATCAGGGTGTCTTTCAAGAGCTTCGGCCCTAAAGTGATCCTCTACGATATGGTTCACGAAGGCGGCACATGGCTCATCGATGATGTCCGCAATGAAGGCGAAGATCCCTGGGTATTGTCGAAGTTATTGAAAGAAGGGGCGGCGGCCAAATAGTCGGAGCGTGGTGTGCCGAGGGTGCGAGACGCGTGCTTCCGTCCGCAGCGGAAGCCGATCGCGGTAAGATCAAGGCTATTGGTCAGGCACGTTTGGTTCGCAGATAGCTTGATTGTACCAGCGCTACGGTTTCTTCCGTGTCGTCGCGTGCGACTGTGATATCGACCTGACCGACACTCAGCGAATGCCCTTGTCGCAGAATGCGCGCTGAGGCGCGAAGTTCCTGGCCGGCTGGTATGGCGATAAAATTGATTTTGTATTCAACGGTGGAGATCTCGCTGTCTGCGGGCATCAGCGAAAGTGCTGCCAAAGCTCCGGCGGCCTCGCCGAGGGCGCCGGCAATCGCATTGTGAAACACACCATTCTGCCCGGTCAGACGATCGGAGTAGGGCGCTTTGATCACCACTTGACCGGGCTCAACGTGCTCAAGCCAGACGCCAAGCTGGCGCAGTAAGCTGCGGGCTGCAAATCCGTCCCGCACCAAGTCTTCACAGGCGCGCTGCGCCGTTGCCTGTTCAGCGGGTTTTCCCGCGGCACTTTCCACTGCGGGTTTGGGCGAGCGTTTGGACGGCATTTGCAGCTCCTGCACGGTCACGTCTATTAGACGTTATGCAACACGGCGAGCCACCTCGCATCAAGCTCGCTTTGCCAGAAATGCGATGACACCTTCCTTGAATTGTCGATCACCCACCGCCTTCATGTGGTCGCGCCGTTCGATTTCGAGCGCTTCTCCGTTTGGTAGAAGGCTCGCCAGGCCCTCGGCTGAACCGCCGATCACGTCCTTGCTTCCGACGGCAACGAGCACTGGCGCCTTGATGTGTGCCAGCTGTTCAGGCCGCAGAGGATCGCGAGCAGAGCGGATGCAAGCTGCGAGTGCTTTCAGATCACCGCCGGTTTGCTCGGCAAAAGCGCGGAACGTGCGTGCTGTCGGGTTCGTCACGTCATCAATGCTGGCGGCCTCCAGCGCATGTGCAATAGGTCCTGTGCCGGCCATCGGGCGCACCATGTTGGCGCCGAGTCCGCCGAATACGAGACTGCGGACGCGCTCAGGGTGGGCGATGGCGAAGAACGCCAGAATACGGGCGCCCATCGAATAGCCGATCAGATCAGCCCGCTCGATTGCCAGATGGTCCATCAGGCGGCGCACATCTTCAGCCATTATCGGCGCGCCGTAATCCTCGAGACGATACAGTTTGGCGCTGTCGCCATGGCCACGATTGTCGATGGCGATGACACGGTAGCCTGCTCCTCGCAGTGTCTTGAGCCAGCTCGTTTCAATCCAGTTGACCGTGAGGTTCGAGGCAAAGCCGTGGACAAGCACAACGGGATCGCCTTCGCCTTCGTCGAAGTAGGCAATATCGACGCCATCTGAAGAAAAGTGGGGCAAAGTGAACTCCTGATCGGTTCAGCATGGTGATTTTTGTCACTGCTGCGTCATGTCCTCCCCTACCATTGCTGCGTTGCTGAGGCTATGGTCTGGCCTCGTTGCACAGGGAACGAGCGAGGAACATTGCATGGCTGGCCATACCGTACCGCATTTTGCCAACGATAGCGGGGCCGACCGGATCACTATTGGTGTGAAGGAGTTCCAGTGCATGGGCGCGCGCCCGCCTTTTGATCATCCCCACGTCTATCTCGATATGGGGCGCGACGCACAGATCATCTGCCCTTATTGCTCGACGCTTTATCTGTTTGATGCTCGACTGAAGGCGACCGAATCCGAGCCGCCTGCGGGCTATGTTGAAGCGCACGAAAGGGTCGGCTGAGCCTAGCGATCGATCCTTGCAAATGCGCCATCGATTNNACTAAGCGCGTCCGGGCAAGACGATAACGTTTTGCGCGTCATTGGAGCTATCTTGAGCACACACGCTCTAATCGGGCACCTTCGGCAGGCCGGTGCCGATCATGCTGTCGCGCGTCACGCACCGGGCAAGCGCAGCTTCATCGAACCCGTTTGTACCTTCAGGGCGCATCGGCAACACCAGATAGCGCAGGTCCGCCGTCGCATCATGCACCCGCACGTTCGCTTGCCCCGGGACGGTCACGCCAAACTCGCTTAGTACGGCGCGCGGGTCACGCACGACGCGACTGCGATATGCTAGGCTCTTGTACCAGGCAGGAGGTATGCCGAGCAGCAGTTTCGGATAACAGGAGCACAGCGTGCAAACGATGACATTGTGCGTTGTTGGCGTGTTCTCGACTGTGCGGAATTCGGCCAATGTGCCGATGTCGATGCCGACTTCCGCGAGGGCCGCTCGGGTGTCTGCCAGCAGGCGCGCTTTGTAACCGGCATCAGCCCAGGCACGCGCGACGACTTTTGCGCCGAGAGCCGGGCTGCGACTGTCCATCAGATCAATCTGGCCCTGAATTTCGGCTGGCGTCAGCACACCCTTTGTGACGAGAAGCTCGCGCAACGCGCGTTCGAGCACTTCATAAGGCGTTGCCGGGCCTCGATCATGGTCGGGTTGGAATCGGCCGTGATCATGCCCGTGGCCGCTGCCGTGTGTGTGGGGGTGCTCATGGTCGTGCGTGTGATCATGATCGTGGTCATGAGAGGATGGGTTCTCATCATGCATTTGAGTGCTCCATCACCGGCACGAGCCAGTTTTCGTAAATGTCGGCTTCCAGTTCGTCGTGTTCGTCCCCTCGGTAGTCGGGCCATAGATCGCATTGTCGGAAGCGAACCTTGTAAAGAATGCGCGCCGGCAGGCCGGGTCGATGATAGGCAAGGCGCTCCGGATCCCGGAAGCAGCCGTGCACCGATACAACCTGACCGATCTGGCCTCGCAAGTACTTGGGCGAGCGACAATGGCCGACCGCGTGGCGATCATCAATTTGCACTGCTTGGTCGATTGTATAGCGAGGAGAGTGAGGGAACGGACTCTGGGTCATGCGCGCTTCCCTGATCCATCATCCGGCACTGTTCCCTCAACAACGGCGCGGCCTTCACGCTCGAAACCTGCGCGGGCCGCTTCGAGAGCCTGTTCCAACTCGGCTTCTGTAATAACCGCCTGCTCGAGCAGCAGATTGCGGATCGCCCGAGCCCATTTCTCGTAGTAGGTCGTCGCGTCGTATTGTTGCTCGCCGTAATCCTCGATCACACGGCGCATCGCATCGATCTTGAAGGCACCCTTCTTCGGGCTGACGAGGAGGATAAGCATCGCGTCGACGCGCTTCTCCCAATGTGCAAGGTCGTGATCGCTCCGGTCGATCGCGCCGAAGTTCAGGCCGCCGACATCGTGGATTGCATGTCCGCCAGTCTCGGCACGCAGTTCCGTTTTGGGGATCGGGTCGACCATGTCGTGGGCCTCCAGGCATCGAGGGGCAAGTATAAGCCGACATGTTCTAGATGCGAGGCCGCCAAGGCAAGAGGCAAGGTGCGAGTCACAGCTTCAAATTGGCGGCGGACTTGGGCTGTCCCCTGCGCTGTGATCGGTTTCAGTGTCTGCGTAACAAGAGGCGCTGAAACCGTGAATCACTTTCAAATACAAGGGGCTGGGCTCAACTCCGCGGTGAGTCTCAGTCCCTTTGATGCTGAAGCACGTTAAATCACTGTGATCGCCCCAACGAGGGCAGTGCCTGCCGCCGCCAGCGCTGCGGGCCGTAGCACCGGGCGATCCGGCTCGATGCTGTCTCCGTTCGCCATCAAGATGACGGCGTCAGCCAAGCGAGCGATCCGCTCGGAGGATGTTCCTGTCGCAGCGTCGGTGAGTGTTCCGACATCTACGATCACGCGTGAATAGCCCACGCATAGCTCGCGGAGACGGGCGATGGTCGCGGCAAGTCTATCGGCTTCAATGTGGCGGCGCTGCAGGCCTGAGGCGGGAACGAGATCGAATGTATCGGGATCGCTCCAGGTGACGTCATCAAGCGTTAGCGTACCTTCGACGACATCGGCTAGTCCGCGCACCGCGGATGGCACCAACGTGCGTGACAGGCGCCGTTGAGTGAGATCGGCGTCGATCAGCAGGATGCGCTCGCCGGAGGCAGCACTTGCCAATGCGATATTGAAGGCGCCGAGCGCACTGGCATCGCACCCCTCGTTTGCCGCCACGACAACAAGGTGAGGGCCGTCCTCGCGAGCATCTTTGGCGAGTAGATAGGCAGTTGCGAAGAATGCATCGGCATCCTCTGAGGAGGGTGCGGCAAATACGATATCCCGAA
>CXWK01009269.1_pt3 | contig 10890 bp, 7 predicted proteins | sample 590851 | NCBI WGS metagenome assembly CXWK01 (sample SAMEA3498364, study PRJEB10139) | wastewater metagenome | biome: wastewater treatment plant; material: activated sludge | place: Denmark | collected 2014-08-01
CCTGCACCATGAGCAGCTTCCAGGTGGCCGTGGACTGCAACAAGCCCTGTTCCAGCCAATAGCGCTGCCCGTAGAGGCCCAGGTTGTCGCCGTCGAGCATGGATTTCTCCGGGCCATCAGGGTCGTCTACGTTGTCACGCTCACTGCGCGCATCAATCAGGAAGATCTCGACCGGCCCCAGGCGCAGTTTTTGCCAGATGCCGTAGGTGGACGGCGTTGGGTAGAGGGGGAAGAACTCGCGGATGACTCGCTGCGACAGTTCACGGCCAAAATAGCCTTTGTCTTCGTCATTGCGCCCATAGTCATGATCGTCCCACATGTGCGCCACCGGGCTGCGCCACAAGACATCGGTGACGAAGCTCGCCATGTTTGGATCGTTGACGTTGTAAAGGTCTTTGAACATCTGGCGTTTGTCTTCCAGGCTGTGCGGCTCACGATGGTCGAAATCGCCGCCGATGACCACCAGATCGGCGTTTTCATCACCGGCATGGGCAAAGGTGTTGGTCGGCAGGATGGTGCCGGTGTTCCAGGTCGTGGCAAAGTCGGTCAGGTAGACGATCTTGACCGGGCGTGTGGCCGCGGCGGGGAAGGTGCGAAAGCGCGGCAGGTCTTCGACCGCTTGGGCGACTCCGTTGACCAGCACCTGCAGATAATAGGTGGTGGCCGCTTGCAAATCTGAGAGGGGAATCATGGTGGTGAAATCGGCCTCACGGCGGGTAATGACAGGCGCGGTCAAACGGCGATCGCCCTGGCCGTCTGGAGTCGTGGCAATGCCCAACTGCACGGCCGCCATGCCGAACGTACGCACAAAAACGGTCGCTGTGCTGTCCGTGACAGCGCCTACGATCGGCCCATGGGTGGCTGGGGTTAGGGCGTCGTTGAGGTATTGCCAGGGCAGGTAGGGAAACCAACGCTTGGAATGGCTGACCGGTTGCGGCGCAGGGGGCATCGGCGACGCAGCCGGTGCAGGGGACGTGAGTATACCAAAGTCAACAGCCAGGAAGGGAAGATGATTGAAGCGCCTGGGTGATGCCGCCGTCGGTGGGATCGGTGCGGGGCGCGTGATCGTGCGTGCAGGCTTCTCACGGCAGTTCGTTTGAAAATCGCACGCTGCCGGATAGGGATGTACGGGCGCGGCCAGGGCGTGGCTCTGCAGCAGGAGCCACAAGCAGGCGCCGGACAGCGCCCAGCACAGGCGTCTCGCCTGCCGCATGAATCGGCGCTGCGCCTGTGCGTTTGCTAACGGGGTGGCATGCTGCGTGTCGCGAAGAGGCTGTGGCATCGCTGGCTTTCAGACTTCCGAAGTCTCGAAGACTTCGGAAGTCTGAGACTCCGGAAATCTTTGGCTGGAACTAATTTTACTATGGCTGCGTCTGGAAGGCGAAATCAACCGCCCCCGCGAACAGAATCAAGCGCATGGGCTTTTTTCGCAACAGGAGGATGCAAGATGATGCGTCGAAATTGGACTCTCAAGACCCTGATGGTCGCACTGGCAGCAATGCTGGCGCTCTCGGCCTGCTCCACCCCACAGATGGCAGGCAACCCCGCCACCGGCAATCAAAGCGGGAACAACGCCGTTGGCAACCAGGCCGGCCCCAACGCCGCGGGCAACCAGACCGCGCGCACCACGGGCGATCAGCCCGGCGGCTTGATCACGTCATCGGGTACGGAAGTCCCGGCGCCGGCCGCGGCGGGCAGCGACCAGGTGCAAGCCGGTTCCAGCGCCGGTTTGAGCGGCGCGACGGACAGCGGCAGCATCGGGGACGCGGTGTCGCACTTCCAGCTTTACCGCAGTGATCTGTGCCATTTCCAGATCGGCTACCCCAACGGCGCGCCGGCCGACTATGTGCCGCAGGAAGGCGCGGTCGAGAGCCAGGGTTCGGCAACGGTGTGCCGGGTGGCTTTCCAGGATCGTGTGCTGGCGCAGTCAGATACAGCCGCGTTCCAGCCGCCCATGTTCCTGATCGAGGTCTTCGATCGCGGCAACAGCACACAGACCCTGGACGCGTGGCTGCAGGGGCAGCCCATGACGGGCAAGAACACCGCCACGATCGAGCCAACCACGCTCAGCGGCGTGGCCGGCCTGAAGGTGACGCTGATGCAGGAGATGGCGCCGAACCAGTTCTTCTATGTCGCCAAGGGGACCTACGTCTACAAGCTGACCCCCCTCGGCCTGTATGGCAACGCGATGCTGGGAACCTTCAAGCTCACCGAATAGAGCCGCATTGAGAATATCCCCGCAAGACAAGTCCCCGGCCCTGGCAACTGCCAGAGCCGGGGACGTTTGTTGTCAGGCAGATGGCGACCTGGAAACCATCCGCATCGGCCACCTGGCTATGTCCCCCCTTCTCCTCTCCGCTGTGCGGAGAGGAGAAGGGGTCGGGGGATGAGGTGAGGTTGCTTACGTCTCCCTCAGCTTATTGAGGGGTTGCCCAGTTGTACAGCGTGACTGCGCCGTTACCAAAGTATGGTGAGTACATCTGGTAGGGCTGATTGGGGTTGATGTACTTGTACGAGTTGACGCCATTGACGTAGTTGTAGGCGCCAGCGTACTGATCGAACCGGTAGATCCACGGGCCGCCGCTGGAGCCGCCGGTCAGATCGCTGCCGATGCCGATCGGATTAGGCGAGAAGTTGCCATCGTCGCGCGCGTGCGACGCGGCGTTCAGGTGCAGATACTGCCCGGCAAACGGCGCGGCCTGCGGATAGCCAAAGTCCATCCAGTGCAAGACGCGGGTGGCGTTCGCCAGGAAGCCCAGGTAACCCACCGTGCTGCCGATGCTGCGGCCGTTGCGGTCATTGATAATGACGGTCGCATAGTCGTAAGCGATGGAATTGTTGGTGCCGGCGGAGTAAGCGGTCAAGACAGCCGCGTCGTACTGGGACCAAACCCCGTAGGGCGCTGCGCCGTTGCGATAGGCCGGCACGAACACCCAGTTCGAGTGCCACGTGTGATAGGTGTTGTCATAGACACAGTGGCCGGCCGTCCAGACCATGCGATTGTAGCCCACCGAACCAGAGCAGACGTAGTTGTAGCCGCCGGAGGTGAAGAAAACCTTGCCCAGGGTGCGGAACGGATAGACCTGGTAGTTCCAGGGCACGCCAAAGCGTGTGTAGGGCGGTGGATACGAATAGCCGGTAGGCGATTCGCCGCCGACGCCGATGGCGCCCAGCTCGGCCAGGGCGTCTGCCTCTGCGCCGGTAGGGGCGCCCGCCATACCTGCGCTGCCCGGGGCCACGGTCAACGGCCCGTTCGGTTCAGCCGGCGCCCCATCCTTCAACGGCATCGCGACGCCCGGCAGGGGGTAGGGAATCGCCTTCGCCATCTCTTCCGCGGTCCACACCTTCTGCGGTTCGTTTCCGACCGGACCGCGGGTTAGAATCTGCAGCGATTCCGCGGCGGGAGCTGGCGCAACCGCGCCCGCGCCTGCGGTTACCAACATGCTGATCAGCACGAGGCTGATCATGACCACGACAACTGGTATTCTCCTCATTGCACTTTTCTCCTTGAGACTCGACATGAGACGACGTTTGAACGGCAGCTTGCGCTGCCAGGGGTGATGTGACAGCGATGCAACGGTGATGTGGTGGGCAAACTACCTTATCACGGACCGCATCCGTAGTTTAGCACATAAACGGGGCGCGGTCAATGGCCTGAAAGTAGTATCGGGACAACTCGCTGTGGAAAAAGAAGGTCGTCAGAGCAGCTGTTGCACTTTGAAGGCAACTTGTAGCATCAGCCGCACCTCCGGGTCGTCCAGGTCATGCCCGATGATGGCCGCGATGCGCTCCATGCGGTACAGGAGGGTGTTGCGGTGCAGAAAGAGGGTTTCGGCGGTGCGGCCGAGGTTGCCGTGATGCGCAAAGTAGGCCGCCAGCGTCTCCACCAGGCTGGTCTGCTGGCGCGCGTCGTAGGCCGTCAACGCGCCGAGGGTTTCTTCGTAGAACTTGCGCAGGACATCGCCGCCCTGCAGGGGCAGCAGCAAACGAAACAGTCCCATGTCGCCGTAGTAGCTGACGGGGTCAGCGCCGCGAATCCGCTTGCTGAGCTGCAGCGCCTGTGCGGCCTCGTTGATGGACTGAATCAGGCCCGCGGCCCCGTCGCCGGAACGGCCCACGCCAATGCGCAAGGGCACCGTGGGCAGCTGCGCGACCAGGCGTTCGTGCAGCGCCGTGGCCAGGCGTCGGCCGCGGCGGGCCGGTTTGCCAGGCCCCATCCCACAGAGGATGAGGATATCGCCGGTTTCCTCATCTGGCACCACCAGGTTGGCGACGCGGCGTTGGCGCAGCTCCGCTTCCACCAGCTGCGCGCAGCGGTGCAGCAGCGCCATGGGGATGGGTTGATCCGATCCCAGGCAGAAAGCGACCTGCCGGCGATCCAGCTCATAGCTCCACTGCAAACCGCGCTGCGCCAGGCTGATCGAGCCTGGCTCCGCGGCGGCCAGCAGGTCGTTTACGAACTGGCGCCGCCGGCTCAGCTCACTCGCGCTGATCGTCTGCCGCCGGCCTAATTCCAGCGCGCACGTCAGCGCGCCCCGTTCGGCCACCAGCTTGGAGACATCGTCTACATCATCGCCTGACGCAAGCGCGGACAAGGCGCCGTAACGCTGTTGGCTGCTGGTAATGATGACAACCCAGCGGCTGCCGCGCTGGCCCGGCAGCGGCGCCAGGTAAGGCGCATCGTCAGGGCGCTCGCGCAGCAGGCGGGCCGTCTCTGCGCCCAAATCGGCCAGCAGTCCCTCGTCCGGCCCGCGGCCGCCCGGCGCGGCCGCGGCCAGGAGGTCTCCCAGCAGGCCGTGCACGGTAATGGCGCAGTTGGCGTGACGCGCCAGGGCCTGCGCCATTTGATCGAGCGAGGCGCCGCCGACGAGCAGGTTGGTCAGTTCGTTGGTGACTTGACTGGCGAAGCGCTCCAACTGCGCCTGGCGGTTGACGATGACGCGAATAACCTCGCGTTCGACTTCGGTCAGGCGACACGCGCTGGGCAGCGCAAACAAAGGGGTGTGCAGCTGCGCGGCGACGTTGATCGCTTCTGCATCCACGGCGCCCAAAGCGGCCAGGCCAGCCACGCGCACGGGCGCCAGGTCTGCAATGACGCGGCTCAGGGAAAGAGAGGTGTCGAGCAGGCTGAGATCGGCGAGGTCAATCAAGACCAGTTCACCGCCGTTGAGATGCGGAAACGCCGGCGGGCTGGGCCGTAATGAAATTGCCCAGGAGACCGACGCCTGCAAATGCTCCTGGCCCGTGAGTACGCGCGTGCCTCGCGGCAGAGCCAGGCGCAAAAGGTCGGCTAACGTGGTCATAAACCTTGCCTATCCCCACAAAGTGAAATTCCTGGCGCGTGGCCAGGAATTCGACGCTGAAGGTGGTGACGCCCAGACTTGAACTGGGGACCCAGGAATTATGAGCTCCTTGCTCTACCGACTGAGCTACGTCACCGCAGAATGGAGTTGGTACGCACAAGGGAGGAGAGTCGTGTGATCTCTCCTCCCTTATGTCCACCAGGTAGCGGGGGCAGGATTCGAACCTGCGGCCTTTGGGTTATGAGCCCAACGAGCTGCCACTGCTCCACCCCGCATCGCTTTCAACATGGAGATTGTACCACCGAAAGAGAGCCTGGTCAAATCCTCACGAACCAGTGCGCAAAGATCGGACGCTTGCGTTCAGGACGGCGATCAGGACGCAGATAAACGCAGGCTGTGCACGCAGATTTAGCTGCGGTTGCTCTAGCGCCGGAACAACGTGTCCCACAGGCGCTGCAGCGCGGAGGGGTTGGCGGTGGGCGCTGGCGTGGGGGTGGCGAGGGATGCGGTGGGTGTGGGCGCGGCCACGGGGGCCACCAGCACGTCACCGGGGCGCACCAGGCCGAGCGAACCACGCGCCTGCTCTTCCAGGTAAGCCGGGCTTTGCACCGTCTGCAGCTCGGCTTGCAGGCGCTGGGTGCGCGTGGCTTCGGCCGCCACCGTGGCTTGCCATTGGTGCATCTCGGTTTGCACGGCTTGCAGCTGCCAGCGGCGGCTGACATAGCCGGCGCCAAACGCGCCCAAGAGCACAAGAAGGATCAACATGACGAGCTGGCGCCGTGTGGCGCGCAACCAGGGGCCTGATCGTTGCACCGCATCCTCCCAGGTGAACTGGAAACAGTTTGGGGGCTGCGTGGATGAAACCACACAGCCCCCAACCCTGTTTGTTTGCTGAGTGCCGAAGGAGGGACTTGAACCCACACGGGCTAATGCCCACTACGCCCTGAACGTAGCGCGTCTGCCAATTCCGCCACTTCGGCGATCACGGGACGCATGTTACCATCAGGGACGCGATTTGTCAAGCCGGGCAGCCTGACCCGCGCTGACGCGCTGCGTGACGATGTACCATTCGCTGACGGTGCGGAAACGGTCGGCCGCGCGGTTCAGCTTGCCGATGGTGACGCTGCGCACTTTGTCTTCTACGCCAAAGGTGTACACGGGATGATAGAGAAGCAGCGCCGGCGCCTCCTCGGTAAAGACGGCCTGGAACTGCCGGTACAGCTCGATGCGCTGCGCTTGATCGTTGGTGCGGCGGGCGGCCTCCATCAGTTCATCGGCCTGGCGGTTGCTCCAGCGGGCGTAGTTCTGACCACCTTCGATCTCGGTGGAGTGCCACAAGGGATAGGGGTCGGGATCGCCGCTCAGTTCCCACGTCACCAGCGCAGCGTCGAAATTGTGCGTGCCCAGGTAATCGGCCGCCAGGCCGGCGAAGTTGGTGGTCTGTGTTTGCACGCCGACGCCAATCGCCTGCCACTGCTGCGTGATCAAACGTCCCAGCGCCACCTGGTCGGGCGCATCGGAGGTAAGANNCTTTGTCGCGCAGGCCGTCCGCGTCGCTGTCCACCCAGCCGGCGTCGGTGAGCAGCTTGCGCGCCGCGTCGGGATCGAAGCTGTACTGGCGTACATTGGCGTCATAGGCCCAGTTGCCGGGCTGAATGGGAGAGTGCGCAATCAAGCCCTGGCCTTGCAGGGCCTCGTCAATCAACTGCTGGCGGTTCAGCCCTTGCAGCAAGGCCTGGCGCACCGCCTTGTCCTGAAAGAAAGGCACGTTGCTGCTGTTGAGATTGAGATAGATGAGCGCGTACCCCGGCAGGGTGGATGAGAAGAGATTGAGCCGCGGCTCGGTGAGCGCGGTCTTGATATCGTCTGGGTAGAGATGGGCGATGGCGTTGATTTCACCACGGGCAAAGGCGGACATGACGCGCCGCGAGTCGGAATAGAAGTGAAACTCGATGCCGCTCAAAAACGGGAGTGGGCCGTCGAAGAACGGATTCGGCTCCAGGCGCACGTGGTCGGCGTCAATCTGGGTGAGCTGCCAGGGGCCGGTGCCCACGGGCCGCGTGTTCAACTGCGCGCTGGTAAGCTCAGCCACGGGATAGCGCGCCCACAGGTGAGAAGGCAAGATGCCGATGGTGGTGTAGTCCAGGAAGGGGGCAAAGGGCTGGCTGAGCGTAAAGCGGATCGCGACGTCGTCTATTTTTTCAACCTTGACCGATTTCCATAACGCCGAAAGCCAGGGCGCCCATTGGTAATCGTCGCTCTGCATGACGGAGACCGTGAACATGACGTCATCTGCGCTGAAGGGCGCGCCATCGCTCCAACGCACATTGCTGCGCAAATAGAACGTGTAGGACAGGTTGTCCGCGCTGGCCTCCCAGCGGTCGGCCAGGTCAGGCACAACAACGCCCCGCTCGTCCAACGTGGTGAGGCCGTTGAACAGCAGGGCGACGAGATCACGATCTATGTCGTTGTAATGGCTGAGCAGCGGGTTGAGATACTGCGGATTGCTGGCAACCCCTTCGCTGTAGACGCCTCCCCGGGCCGGAATGACTTTGGTGGGAAAGGTGTAAGCGGTGTAGGAGAGCAAGCCTCCGAGAAGCAAAATGCCAAGCACGGCAACCACTGCCTGCCAGCGAACATATTTACCCACAGGATGCTTTAGCGATTCACCAGCACCGAGATGACAGACACGGCAAAGAAGGCAATGGAGACGCCAATCGTGACATTGAAAAGGGTGCGTTCAATGCCGCGGCGCGTCTTGTAGACGCCGCCATCGCCGCCAAAAACGCCGCTCAAGCCGCTGCCCTTCGCCTGCAGCAGCACGAGCGCCATAACCGCAATCGAAAGGATGATCTGAATGATGAATAGATAGGTCTTCACAGGTAGTAACCTCCAGAATTGCTTAAGAGGCTACGCATCTCCCAAGCGGTTTGCGATTATACCATTGCCCCTGGATTGCGGCAAATGGGGTGCAACCTGACTTACCTCCGGAATTCCTGAAACGCGCCGGGCCAGCCGCCGTGATCCTCGATCACCGCGTCAATCTCCCCCATGACCCGCATCGTCTCGTTGAGCGCGACCACGATGCGCTGGTAGTGTGCGATATCCTCCGCGGACAGCGTGCGCCCCTTGCGATCCTTGAGCCACTTCTCGCATACCTGGTAGCCGCCGATGTGGAAAGCCCACACCGCCGCAGGCACGCCGCGAAAGCCGGCCGTCTGCGCCTTGTCCAGCCACACCGCGCCGCCGACATACGTTACCTTTTCGACCGTAGGGGCCGCGGAGCCGGTATAGGTCGTGATGGGATGTCGTAGGGGCGATCCTTTGTGGCCTTCCCCGCCCCTGTTCCACGACGCCGCGGGATAGTCGTCTTCCAGCAGGTGCAGCGCCACCAGCTCGCCGCCGAGCGCGGCCAGACCGCGGAAGAGCTCCAGGCTGGCCGTAAGCGGGACGCGCGGGAAGTCAATTGTCAGGAATTCGGCGTAACGGGCGCGGTAAGTGGGAGAGTGGAAGATGGCGTAGATGTAGTGGAAGATGTCTTCGGGGGTCAGACCGCGAGGCAACCCATATTCGCCTTGACCGACCTTCAAGCAAGCTGCCAATCTTGCCCCAAATGCCCAGGAGAAGCTTGGACTAGAAAGCACATCCACGGATAGTGCGCGTTGTGCGTGATGACCAGTCGGATACAGCCATAGCGGGGCGAGAGAGGTTCGATCATAGACAGCCACGATCTTGTGCGTTGAGATATGTTGTGTTGCAAGAACAGCAAAAGGCTCTTTTGTCTGCCGACACACCAGCAATGCGATGTTCGGATTAAGCATGTGGCCTTGTACTTCGAAAACCGGCCTACTCGTGAACCCAACCTTGTAGTAGATGTACCGCCAATCAAAAGGGCTATAGATGCAAACTCGCACAGCCTTCGAGTCGAATTCTTGCTTTTTGGCAAGAGCCAGTGGATCATAGCTACTCGATGGTCGGAGGTTGTAGGTCTCGCAGAATTCCTCATCAAACTCGCCTGAGAATACCCGTTGCATACGATTCTCAAGCTGTGACTTATCAAAATCGATACACAAATCGTCCCGATCCGTGTTCAGACCACTGCCAATGACAGAAAATACGTCGCCCAGCGGAACCAATGATTCATACTCGCCTCGTAACGTTTCATCCTGAGGAATCAAGAAAAACTGCTCTTCTTGGGGACCGAGTCGGTGCCACTGGAACGAATGTGGAACGTTTGTTGCGAGAGCTTCGTATTTACTCTCTCTACTCCCCGAAAACTCCAAGTGCATCACAGATTTAGTTGTTCTGAATCCACGTTTTGCCCAGAGCGATATCGTAACACCTTGTTGGATATCAAAGACGTTTTCGTCTGGTCTTCCATCGCGAGTTTTGTCTCCTCGACGACTGTTTCCACGTAGGTCCACAATGTAACAATCATCGAATTGAGCCAGCAACGACTCACGCATTTTCCGATGGACCAGTCCATCGAGAAAACTGCTGTTGGTGATCAAACCGAGAATGCCTGCACCAGCAGAACTAATGATATGTTGTCCGAGCCTGAAGAATTTGAGATAGTCATCATCTAGATTGAGTTTCTTCTCATTAAGACCCCGCTTATAGTCGTCCAGCAACTCGAGAATCCACGGAATTCGATTCAGCTGCCCAAAATTGGCGTACGGTGGATTCCCCATCACCACCGTGAACCGCTGCCCGCGCTTGATCGCGTTCACGGCCTGCGCCTCGTGCGCCAGCGCGGGCGCCACGAACGCGAACTGATCCTGGAAGTCCTGCGCCGGCTCCAGCGCGTTGGTGAGGTAGATGTGCGCACGGCCGGCAAACTTGAACTGGTAGTCCGGCTGGCCCAGCCGCGTGTTGATCTCCGACAGTTTCAGCCCCAGCTTCATGTGCGCGATCGCGTAGGGCGCCATCATCAGCTCATAGCCGAAGAGCCGCGGGAAGAGGTGCTGCGGCGCGTACGCGTTCCAGGCCGCGGCCCGCTGGCGGACGTTCAGCCCCTGCCGCGCCCACTTCGCCTGCAGCGCCTGGAAGATCACCCCGATCACCTCAACCAGGAAGGTGCCGGTGCCGGTCGCCGGGTCCAGCACGACCACAAAGGGCGCGTGGGGCGATACGCCGTCGGGGATCGTTAACCCCTTGTGGCGCGCCTTCATCTCGCCCCAGGTGACGGTCGAGGCCAGGCCGTCCTCCAGGCCGAACTCCGTCTGCAGCAGTTCATGCACGCTGCGCACGATGTAGGACACGACCGGCTGCGGGGTGTAGAAGACCCCGCGCTGCACCTTGCGCCGGGCGTCGTAGGCTTTCAGGAAATGCTCATAGAAATGGACGACGGGGTCCTCGCTGCGTTTGCGATTGCCGAAGTCGGCCTTGACCGCGTCGGCTTGGGCGCGGTTGAGCACCTCGACTACGTCCTGGATGCCCAACTCGTCGAAGTTCAGCGTCTTGGTGTGCCCGGTGGCCTCCAGGAACATCTCCAGCAGTTCGCGCAAGAACGGATTGGTCGGCGGCACCATGCGCGGCAGATCGTGCACCGAAATGCCCATGGGCCGCGAGAAGCGCGCGGCCAGAC
>CXWK01000011.1_pt1 | contig 10887 bp, 7 predicted proteins | sample 590851 | NCBI WGS metagenome assembly CXWK01 (sample SAMEA3498364, study PRJEB10139) | wastewater metagenome | biome: wastewater treatment plant; material: activated sludge | place: Denmark | collected 2014-08-01
GATCTGTACGGGACCCGGGACGCCTACCTGTCCGCGTACCGAGCAGCAACCGAGGTAGCCGTTGCGGCCGGATTCATCCTCGCTGCGGACGCCGCCGCTCTGAACGCCGAAGCCGAAGCGGTCGCCTTCGACTAACGCCTGAGCCCTGGCGCACAAAGTCGGCATCGAAGAGCTGCTCGCCGTCGATTCACCGTTGCAGCGGCTGTCGGTGCCCCACTCGTCCGCGTCCCTCTTGAGTCGTAAGCCGACCACACATCCAAACCGCAAGCGGCGCCCACCGTCATCAACATGATCTTCGGGTTGGTTCCGAACCGTTCTTCTGCCGATCGAGGCAGATGGCCTACATCGTCGAACGCAAGAGCCGCTTCTATGTCGTCGCCTACGACGGCACCGACCCCACCACCGGACGAGAACGCCGCCGCTGGCACCCCGCCGGTCACAGCCGAGCGGACGCGGAAGCCATCGCGGCCCGACTCGACGCGATCACTTCAGCCGACGCGGTCATAGCGACCGGCCAGCTCACCTTTGGCCGCTACCTGACCGAGCAGTTCATGCCGATGCGCAGAAGTCGGCTCCAGCCCACCACCGCCTACCGGTACGACTGGATGATCGACAACTACATCGCGCCGGTCCTCGGCTCAATGCCACTGCGCTCCGTTCGAGCCGAACACCTCGACCGCCTCTACGCCGAACTGCTCGCCACCGGCGGGGTGAGGAGGGCCGGTCTCGCACCGAAGACCGTGTACGACGTCCACGTCGTGATCCGCACCGCGTTCACCCAAGCGGTCCGCCAGCACCTCATCGCCGTGAATCCTGCGCTCGGAGCGCAGCCCCCACGGTCTCGGTTGCGACAGCGCAGCGGCCCGGAGTGCTGGACCGCCCAGCAACTCAGCCAGTTCCTTGCTGCGACACGGCATCTCCGGCTGCATCCGGCCCTGCATCTCGCGGCGTTTACCGGGATGCGCCGCGGTGAGGTCGCCGGGCTCCGCTGGGGCGACTGGCACACGTCCACGCACCGGCTGTCCATCGCCAGGAGCCGCCAGGTCGTCGCCGGACGCTCCGTCGAAGTCGCAGTGAAGACCAGGACGAGCCGGCGTTGCATCGACCTCGATGCCGACACCGAACGGGTGCTAAGTGCATGGCGACGCCGCCAGGAACGAGACGGCCACCCGGTCGGGACAACCGATCCGATCTTCACCAACGCGAAGGGGCAACCGGTGCACCCCGAATCGATCTACCAGCTCTTCCACCGCCAGGTCCGCCGCCTCGACATGCCCCGCATCTGCTTCCACGGACTGCGCCACACCCACGCATCGCTCCTCGTCGCCGCCGGCACACCCATCAAGGTCGTGTCCGAACGACTCGGCCACGCCCACCCCGGCTTCACCATGGCCACCTACCAACACGTCATGCCCGGCATGGGTGCCGAAGCCGCAGATCGGTTCAGTCAACTGCTTGCTGCCACCCGGTAGACGTCTACCGGCTCGACCCGCCGACAACCCAGCAACAGCAAGGGACCGTCAAGCCTGCCGGTAGACCGACCCGGTAGACGCGGCCCTCCGCCGACAACGACGAAGGCCCGGAATCCCTTGAGATTCCGGGCCTCGTGCTTGGTGGCGGGGGCAAGATTTGAACTTGCGACCTTCGGGTTATGAGATTGCATCCAATTCCGTACCAGAATGTACCGCTGACCAGGGCCTTCCCGAATATGGCGTGTCGGTCTGTACCCACCTATATCACGAAATACCAGTTCGTAGAGTAGAAAAAAGTGTAGAAGATAGGGTACTCGGATGCTGCCCGGCCGGGCCCGTTTTAAGCACGGGCAACGGTGGCCGCCGCCGCTGTCGCCGGCGGCGTCCTCGCCCGGAGGTTGCTTCGCCTGGGTGACCTTCGGGTTATGAGTCAGTACAGCAGGTTGGCGATGATCACGCCGGGAACGGCTGTCGTCACGCCGAGCACCAGGACCGGGATGATGAACGAGTGGTCCAAGAGCTTCGTGCCGAGCTTCGTGGTCCCGGTGGCGTCGAAGTTCGCGGCGGCGATCTGTGAGCCGTTGGTCGGCAGCGTGAACACGCCGGAGAAGCCGCCTGCCCACATGGCGCTGACCACTGCCGGGTGAAGGCCGACGGCGAGGCCGATCGGCACGATCGTCCGCGTCGCCGTGGATTGGCTCGTGGTGAGCGCGGCCACCAGGAAGACGCCGATGAAGAACACCGACTGCCAGTCGTTGACCCAGCCGCCGACGGTGTCGACGATCTGCGTCTCCCATTCCACGATGAAGGTGTCGGTGAGCCAGGCGAGGCCGAAGAGGGCGACCGCGGAGATGATGCCGGCCTTGTACACCGACGACTCCGGGATCTCCTTCGGGTCCGGCTTGCTGACCAGCAAGATCAATGCAGCGACCACCAGCATCACCATCTGGATGATCACGGTCACGCTGATGGGTTCGAGGCCGCCCTCCTCACCAGGGATCTGCGGGCGGATGTCGGGGAACAGGCCGAAGATGATGATGACCACCACGCCAGCGAGGAAGAGGAAGGCGGCGTTCCGGCCGGCCTTCGTGAAGGTCAACTCGGACCCCTCCCCCTCTGGGATGGCCTCGAGGCGACCGTCGGCCAGCCGTGCCTGGTACTCCGGGTCGTCCTCGAGGTCCGAGCCGACGCGGTTCATGACGATCGAGGTGAGGAAGATGCCGATGAGCGCTGCCGGGATCGTGACTGACAGGACCTCGACCATGCTGAAGTTGTAGGGCGAGACGTCGGTGAGAGTGATCATCGCGGCCATCGCGGCGGAGACGGGGCTGCACGCGAGGGCGATGCCGGACACCACGACGGTGATGGCGAGCGGCCGTTCGGGTCGGATCTTCTGCTGGTAGGAGACGTCGTAGATCACCGGGAGCAGCGGGTAGACGATGTTGCCGGTACCTGCGCCGAGGCAGAAGAGGAACGACATCAGGGGTGCGATCAGCGTCACCTGGTTGGGGTGGCTGCGGATCGCGTTGGCGGCCTTCACGACCATCCAGTCGATGCCGCCGGCCACCTGCATCGTTGCCGCAGCGAGGATGACGGCGAGGATGATGAGGATCGCGTCGATGGGCGGCGAGCCGGGCGCGAGGCCGAACACGAACACCAGGACGGCGACGCCGACACCGCCCCAGATGCCCAGCGCGATGCCGCTCGACTTGGTGCCCATCACGATGGCACCGATGACCACCGCCGCTTCGAGGGCGAACAGCAGGCCGTCGTAGTCGCCGGTGTCGTCGTCCGAGGTGCCGCTCTCCTCGGCGGGTGCCGCTGTGGTCGTGGGTGCGACGGTGGTGGTGGGCGCCGCGGTCGTCGTCGGGCCCGCGACCGTCGTGGTCGCTGGTTGGGCCGAGGTCGACACCGGTGACCATCCGATCAAGGTGGTGACCGAGAGCACGAGCGCGCACAGCCCGAGTCCGACGAGCACCGCGATTCTCCGCCCCGCCCCGTCATCCCGCTTCGACCTGAATCTCGCCATGCGACGTCCCCTTCCGTTGGTCATGCCTCGTCACCCGCTGCCGGGCACTGCCCCTCGAGCTGGTCCACCACAGTGGCGGCAGCGTCAGCCGCGTCCTGGAGGTCGTCCTCGATCAGCGGCTCCCAGGTCGAGGAATCCGCGTCTTCGGGGACAGACTCCAGCGTCGCCACGACGTTGCGGGCGACGACTTCGAGGTCTTCGAGGGGCTGCCTGAACCGGCTGTCGTCGTCGTCGGCCTTGGCGACCTCCTGCAATCGCAGCACCGCATCGAGATAGTCGTCGGCGACTTCGGCCGCTTCCGCCGCTGACGTCGAATCGAGGTCGATGCCCTGGACCACCGCTCGCTGGGCGAGGAAGTCCTCGTACGCGGGGCACAGCGACCGGTCCTCGATGTCGCCGCACGCGCTCACGGCGCTGACGCCCACCACGGCCAGGACCGCAATGGCGGCCATGCGTCGACGTCGTCGCCAGCCGGACCGGAACCGCCGATCAGCTCGCACGCACTGCCCCCCTGTCCGTCGTCCCGCTCAGGGCTTCGTCAGTATGGTCGACGCCCACACCCCAGCGACGGACCAGGTCGTGGGCCCGACGCAGGCGCTCCGCCAGCCACTCCACCCGCTCCGGCGGCGGGCCGGTCCAGTCGGTCCCCGGCGTCATGAGCGTCGCCGTCGACGCCGGTCCGAGGAGGAACTCGCGGAGGAACTCGTTCTGCCATGAGCCGAACCGGAGGCATCGCGCCGGTCCGACGTCGGTCCGCACGACCGCTCGCGGTTCGAGCTCGCGGAGCCGCGGACCGATGACCTGGGTCTCGTGTCCTCCGGTGTACGGCCGGTTGAAGGCGACATCGCCGGGATCATGGGCCCCGAACGCAGTCCGGTAGGCCTCGGCGATGCTGCGCAGCCGACCGGGGTGCATGGTGGGCACCTCGATCGACGGTCGGAGCCCGACCTCGTCGCTCACGCTGACGTCGCCCTCGAGGTCTCCGCGGTTGGACAGGGCCACGACGTTCGGCAGCCGATCAGCAGGCGCGCGCTCCACGCAGAGGGCGCCGTCGGCTCGGGCGGTGTGGTTCATCGTGTCGTGGAGCGAAAGGTGGTCGAGCGTCGACGCAGAATGCCGATCAGATGGCGACAGCGCTGCCAGGTCGAGGGTGCCGAGCCGGCGGAGCTTGGCCTCGATCACCCGCTCGATCAGGTCGTCGCGCACGCGCTCGTAGGCGTCCACGCCGAGCTCGCCTGCGGTCACGAACGCTTTGCCGAGGGCCTGCCATCCGTCCTCGTCCTTTGGTTGGTCCAGGACCGGGAGGTAGGCGAACGTGACCGGCCGCACGGCGTCCACGCCGGCCAGCGAGGGGCGCTCGTCGGGGCCGGCATTACCTAGCCGCTTGAACGCCTCGCGCAGGCCTTCGACAAGGTCGGGCGGGCGGGGGCGGTTGGCGTCGCGCACGGCACGCGGATGCGGATCTTCGACGTACAGCACCTTCGGATCGATCTCTGCCCACCGGCGCGCCATCGGACTGGTCGAGACATCGGTGAAGTCGTGTTGGAGGCGCCGGGTCATCCTGGGGTGGACGAAGGGCGCCATCTCCTCGGGGAACGCTGCCGACGCGTGGGGGCCGGTGACGATCAGGTCGATGTCGGCGAGGACGTCGTCCAGCTCCCGTTCACCGCGTCCGGCGAAGAAGACCATGTCGTCCTGCCCGAAACGCTGGCCGGCCGGGATCCAGTCGATGCCCGGAACGGCCATCAGGCCGACACCGCCTCACGCTCGGGGGAGCCGGGCGCTGGGGTCGGGAGAGTGTGTGAGGTGGACGACGCGGACGCGGCTCGGTCCACCGCAAGGGGCTCGGGGGGCCGGTGACGGCCCGCGAGCAGCGCCAGACCGATGCCGAGGGCGCTCACGATGGCGAGCACCAGGGACGAACGGGCGAAGGCGGCGGCCAGCGCCTCATCCGCGGCCTCGCCGGAGGCCGTGCGGTCAGTGATGGTCGCGGAATACACGGCGGCGACGATCGCGGTCATCACCGCCGCGCCGACATATCGGGCCATGTTCGAGATGCCGGACGCGGACCCGACCTGGTCTTCGGGCACTGCGCTCGTCGCCATCGACGAGCAGGGGCCGTTGGAAAAGGCCATGCCGGCAGCGACGAGGAGGATCGGGATGACGAAGGCTCCGTAGCGCCAGGAGGCATCGGTGCCCAGGAAGAGCACGAAGCCCGAGGTCATGGCGATGAAGCCGATGAGGATCACCATTCGGCTTCCCAGGCGGGTGGCCAGCTTGGGGATGAAGGGGGTGGCCAGCACGAGCCCGGCGGTGGCGGGCAAGGTCGCCAATCCGGCCTCGAACGCGCTCAGGCCGAGGGTGGCGGGGTCCTGGAAGTACAGGCTCATGATGAACATGAGCCCGTTGATGGTCCCCGCGCCGATGAGGATGCCGAGCGTCCCGCCGATCAGCAGGCGGTTACGGAGCAGTGCCAGATCGACCAGTGGCGCGGCCGACCGCTGCTCCACGACAACGAAGCCAACCACCGAAGCCGCCGACACCACGAAGGTGAGCAGCGTGGCGGGGGACCCCCATCCCCAGTCCGCGCCCTTCGAGAAGCCGAGGATCAGCGGGGCGAGGATCAGGGCCACGAGCGCAGTGCCGAGCCAGTCGATCGACGGGGACCGGTTCGGGTCCTTCGACTCGGTGATCTTCTTCAGCGTGACCGGGATGCAGGCGGCGGCGATGAGGGCGTCGATCCAGAACAAGCCCTGCCAGCCAGTCGAGTCCACAAGCAACCCGCCGACAAGCGGACCGGCGGCCGCCCCGATCGCCGAAGCCGCGCCCCACAGCGTCACGGCCCGCAATCGATCGTCGCCATCGGTGGCGATGGTGAGGAGGCTCAGGCCGCAGGCCAGGATCGTGGAGCCGGCCGCGCCCTGGATGCAGCGACCCAGGATCACGCCGAGTCCGGTGTCGGACAGCGCGATGAGCACGCAGGAGCCGATGAAGAGGAGTAGACCGCCCAGGAACACCTTCCGGCGACCGAGCACGTCGCCCAGGGCGCCGGAGGTCACAATGCACGCCGCGCCGACGAGGGAATAGCCGGTCACCGCCCACTGGAGCGTGCTGACCGGTGAGCCGGTGTCTTCGCTGATCGACGGCAGGAGAATGGCGACCGCCGACGTGTTGGCATTGACGACAAGGGTCGACACACAGGTGGCGGCGAGCACCCCGGTTGCCCTCCCCTGCGCCGTCACAGCGCTGAGTATGGTGCAAACCGCGCCGCGATCGCGGCCACGCGAGCAGTCGAGTGGAGGATCCCAACGATGACCACCGTCGAATCCGTGAACAGCTATATCGACGAGGTTTGGGAACGGGACGTGATGCCGACGCTCGTCGAGTACATCGGCATCCCGAACGTGTCGCAGGTGTTCGAGGCGGACTGGGAGAAGCTCGGCCACATGGAGCGGGCGGTAACGCTGCTCGGCGACTGGGCCAGAGCGCGTCCCGTCGACGGCATGGAGTTCGAGATCCACCGGCTCGAAGGTCGTTCGCCGGTCCTGTTCGCCGAGATCCCGCCCGCCAACGGCGGGCCCGCCGACACCACGGTGTTCCTCTACGGGCACCTCGACAAGCAGCCCGAGGTCACCGGGTGGCGGGAGGGCCTCGACCCGTGGACCCCGGTGCTGGAGGGTGACAAGCTCTACGGGCGCGGCGGCGCCGATGACGGTTACGCAACCTTCTCCGCGTTCACGGCGATCGAGGCCGCGCAACAGGCGGGCTTCGCCCACGCCCGCTTGGTCGTGCTGATCGAGGCGAGTGAGGAGAGCGGCAGCCGCGACCTGCCCGCCCACGTGGAGGCACTGGCCGACCGGATCGGCACCCCGAGCCTGATCGTCTGCTTGGACTCCGGCTGCCTCGACTACGACCGGCTTTGGCTCACGACCTCACTGCGCGGCCTGCTGGCCGGCCAGCTCGACATCGAGGTCAGCACCGAAGGGGTCCACTCCGGTGATGCCAGCGGCGTCATCCCTTCGACCTTCCGCATCGGGCGGATGATCATCTCGCGCCTGGAGGATGAGAACACCGGAGAGATCCTCCCCGACGAGCTGAGGGTGGCGATGCCCCCGGACCGCGTGCAACAGGCGGCGGAGACCGCTCAGGAGATGACGGGCACGCTCGCCGGCAAGTTCCCATTCCTCGACGGCGTACAGCCCGTCACGATCGACCCCACCGAACAGCTGCTCAACCGCACCTGGCGGGCCCAGCTCGAGATCACCGGGGCCGACGGGTTCGCCCCGATCGACCGGGCCGGCAACGTCTTGCGCTCGAAGACCTCGTTCTACATCTCGTTGCGCCTTCCCCCGAGCCTGGATCCGGTGGCGGCCAGCGACGCCCTCGAGCAGTTGCTCACCGAGGACCCGCCGTACGGCGCCAAGGTCAGCTACCGGGCCGACAAGAAGTCGACCGGGTGGAACGCCCCGGCCTTCGCTCCATGGCTCGAGGAGTCCCTGGCCCAGGCGTCGACAGAGGCGTTCGGCAACCCCGCCCGGGCGATGGGCGAAGGCGGTTCGATCAGCTTCATGGGGATGCTCGGGCACCGCTTCCCGGAGGCGCAGTTCGTCGTCACCGGCGTGCTCGGCCCAGGCAGCAACGCCCACGGGCCCAACGAGTTCCTGCACGTGCCCACCGCACGGAAGGTGACCGCCGTGATCGCCAACGTGCTGCGTGATCACGCCGAGGCCTTCGGAGGCGACGGCTCCGCTCGTTGAGCCTCGACGACGACTTCGGGAGCTCTGGCGAGGAGCTGCCGCTCCTCAGGGAGTTCGTCGTCCGCGTGGGAGGGGCGATGACGGCGGCCGGGGACTCGGTCGACAGCATCAACGACCGCCTCCGCCGGATCGTCGACGCCTATGGCGTGCCCGGCTTCGAGTTCTTCGTGCTGCCGACGGGCATGTTCGTGGAGAGTGGAGAGGCCGCGACCGCCACCGTCCTCCTCAGCACGGATCAGCAGCGGGTGCGCTATCGGTTCGATCAGATCGCCGAGCTGTACCACCTCGTCGGTCAGGCCGAGGAAGCGGCCACCAGCCCCGCAGAGGGTCTGCGGGAGCTGGCTCGGATCGAGGCCATGGCCCCGTCCTTCGGGCCCGCCGTGCGGGTGCTGGGGCACGGGATCCTGACCGCGGGCCTCGCGCTATTGCTGCAACCGACCCTCGGCGGGATGGCGGTCGCGTTCGCGCTTGGGATCCTGGTCGGGCTCCTCAAGCTCCCACGCCTCGCCACCCTCGACCTGATCTTCCCGGTCGTCGCCGCCTTCGTCGTCGCCGCCACAGTCTTCGGGGCGACGCACTTCGGCGAGATCGGCGACAACCCCGTGCGCATCCTCATCCCCCCGCTCGCCACATTCCTGCCGGGCGGCGTGCTCACGATCGCAACCGTCGAGCTGGCCGCTGGTCAGATGGTCGCCGGCGCCAGCCGCCTCGTCACCGGCATCGTGCAGCTCGGGTTGCTGGCATTCGGCATCGTCGCCGCAGCATCACTCGTCGGCGTCGACCACCAGGTGCTGATCGACGTCCCCGTCGACCGGCTCGGACCCTGGGCGCCATGGATCGGCGTCCTGATCGTCGCCATCGGCGACTACCTCCACTTCTCGGCCCCGACCCGGTCGCTGTGGTGGATCCTGCTCGTGCTCGCCGTGGCATACGCCGGCCAAGCCCTGGGTGGGGCGTTCTTCGGCGGAGAGCTCAGCGGATTCTTCGGCGCACTGGCCATGACCCCACTCGTGCTCTGGATCAACGACCGACCCTACGGAACGCCGTCACTCGTGACCTTCCTGCCCGCGTTCTGGCTGCTCGTCCCGGGCGCCGTCGGACTCATCGGCGTGACCGAGATCGTCGGCATCGACCACTCGATCGGCGCTGAGGACCTCGCCGTCGCCCTCACGTCAATCATGAGCATCGCCCTCGGCGTGCTCATCGGCTCGGCCTCCTACCACACCGCTACGGCGGGGGTCCGCAGAGTGGTCCAGACCCTTCCGCCCATGTCGATACCCGTGCCAAAACACTTCTGGCAACGCAATCGGCGACGCGGCGGCTCGTGAGGGTGCACTTGCTGATATCGGTCAGCGCATGGGTGCAGTGGGTCGTTCCCGTCTCGGTCTGCGGGAGTGCGGCTTCCGTCACATACGACCCGATTCTCAGTCCGCTCGAGGGACCACCGGATTCGTTCCACCGACTCTGCGGACCGGCGCAATAGCGCTGCGCTCCCGGAGATACGCAATCCCTCGACCGCTTCGGACCCAGGTTGACGGGGCGTTCTACCGATTGTTCCTCCGGGTTCTGATCGTCGGGATCAACACCTTGAAGGAGGAACATCATGAACGGATACGTGGCACAGCGCCGAGGCCGGTTCTACGCGGTGATCTATGAGGGCCGAGACCCGGTCACCGGCAAGGAGCGCCGCAGGTGGCATCCGGCCGGCACGGATCGGGCCGAAGCCGAACGTCTCGCCACCAAGCTGGCCGCCGAGGAGACCAAGCGCACCGACGCGGTGCGATCCTTGACCTTCGGCGCCTACCTCACCAGCCAGTGGCTCCCCGCCAAGAAGCTCCACCTCGCCACCAGCACCTACCGGGGCTACGAACGCAACGTGCAACTGCACGTTGTCCCGGTCCTCGGCCGGACCAGCATCCGCAGGCTGCGCTACCAGCAGATCGAATCGCTCTACGACTCGCTCCTCCACCCCAACCGAGGGCGGGGGCTCGCCCCGAAGACTGTGTATGAGATCCACCTGATCATCCGCGGCGCGCTCGCCGACGCCCATCGCCGAGGCCTGGTCACCCGCAACGTCGCGCTCGTCGCACGAGCCCCGAAGCAGCGATCCCTCCAGAAGATCGAGGGCAAGTCGTTGACCGAGGACGAGCTCCGTCGGCTCCTCCGATCCGCAGCGGGACACCGGTTCTTCCCCATCTACTGGCTCACGGCGACGACCGGGATGCGCCGCAACGAGGTCCTCGGCCTCAAGTGGCCCGACATCGACTTCAAGAAGAAGCGGCTCCACCTCAACCGCGGCCTCGTCGCTGTCGGCTACGAGCTCCACCAGACCCGCGGCAAGACCAAGACCGCGCGACGCAGCATCGACCTGGACGCAACCACGCTGACCGTCCTCGCCGGCTGGGGGGCGTATCAGGCGGCGGAGTTCACCGCCATCGGCATCGACCACGACGAACAGTGGGTGTTCACCGACGGTGAGGGCGAGCCCGTCCACCCCCACGCCGTCTACCAGACCTTCGGACGGATCGTCCGCAACGCGGGCCTTCCTCACATGCGCTTCCACGATCTGCGTGTGCGCCACGAGGCGCCATGTATCCGGGTGCGGGTGAGAGACCCGCCCCTTCGGGCT
>CXWK01007284.1_pt3 | contig 10886 bp, 1 predicted proteins | sample 590851 | NCBI WGS metagenome assembly CXWK01 (sample SAMEA3498364, study PRJEB10139) | wastewater metagenome | biome: wastewater treatment plant; material: activated sludge | place: Denmark | collected 2014-08-01
TCCCGCAGCCGAGAAGCCGCCCGCGCCCACTGCGCTCAGCGTCCACTCTGAAGCCAGTGCCGTGCCGCCGTTGTCGTTGACGACTTCCTTGACCAAGGTCAGGGTCGGCGCAACGTCGCTGTTGATGATCGTGCAGACGATGCCGCTCTCGCCTTCATTCAGTGTGACGCTGCTGCCGGACACTGTGCCGCCGGTGCAGCTCCATGCCGAGGCGTTGTAGCCCGGCAGAACCGACTCGCTCAGCACATAGCTGGTATTGGCGTAGACTGTCTCGAAGACGCCCGACCCGCCCTGGTTGCTGAAGTTGCGGTCGGTGCGTCCTTCCGCGCTGGCTGTCGCCGCGAGCGTCCAGTCGTCCGGCTCGTCGTCGCCGCCGCTGCCGTTCTGCACTTCCTTGACCAGCTTCAGGGTCGGCGGTTCATCGATGTTAGCAATCGTGCAGGTGATATCGTCGCCTTCGTCGAGCGTGACCGTGCCGCCCAGCGCCGCCGCACACTTGGCGTCGCCTGTGATGCTGACGAAGGAGTAGCCTGCGAGTTGCGTCTCGTCGATGGCATAGGGCGTGTTGGCGAGCAGCGTGTAGGGCACGCCCGAGAGGGCAGCATTGCCGCCGATGGTCAGGTTGAAGTCGTCCGGCAGCGCATTGCCGCCGTCGTCATTCACGACCGTCTTCACAAGCGTCAGTTGGGGCGCGATGTCGGTATTGACGATCGTGCAGGTGATGGTCTCACCTTCGACCGGTACCACCGTGCCGTTCAGCACGTCCGGGCACTGCGCCGAGTCGCCGGCGCCTGCGCCGATCGAGACGAACTCGTAACCGGCCAGACCTGCTTCAGTGAGGGCATAGGCCTGATTGGCTGCGACTTCCAGCGCCACGCCCGATTGGACGGCCGTGCCGCCAATCGTCAGCCCAAAGTCGTTGACTCCGGCGTTGCCGCCGTTGTCGTTGACGACTTCCTTGACAAGCGTGATCGTCGGCGGCGCGTCGTCATTCGTGATCGTGCAAACCGCGCTCTCGCCTTCACTCAGGGTAATCGAAGCGCCTTCAACTGGAGCTCCCTCACCTACCACGCAGCTCCAGGCGCTCGGCGTGTAGCCGGAGATGCTGGACTCGCTGAGGCCGTAGGCCACGTTGGCCCGGACGTTCCTCGTCAGGCGGGCCTCGTTGAGCGGCGGGACGCTGGTGTCCTGGATGCCAGAGCCGGAGAAGCCACCCATGCCTGTCGCATAGAGTGTCCAGTCGCTGGCAAGGTTGTCGCCGCCATTGTCGTTGACGACTTCCTTGACAAGCGTGATCGTCGGCGGCGCGTCGTCATTCGTAATCGTGCAGGTGGCGGATGCGCCGAGGTCGAGCGCGATGGAGGCGCCGGCCTGAGTACCGGTACCCTCACAGACCCATGCCGACGCGCTGTAGCCGGTCGGGCCGCTTTCGCTGAGATCGTAGCTGCCGGCGCTGAAGGTTGCACCACTGGTAGTGCCGCCTGCGCCGGAGATGGGCGTCGGGCCGTCTGCCGTCAGTGTCCAGTCGGTGGCAACTGCTGTGCCGCCGTCGTCCGTGACGACGACCTTGACCAGCGTCAGGCTGGGCGGGATGTCGTTGTTGGTGATGGTGCAGGTCTTGGCATCGCCATAGGCGAGGCTCACCGAACCGTCGGCGGCGCAGTCGCCACCCCATGGCCCCGGCAGATAGCCGGCCTGCGGCGTTTCGGAGGCAGTATAGGCTCCGGGCGCGAGCCGCTGCGGGATTGCCCAGACTGCCGGTTGTGCCCCAATGAAGGCAGGGAAGCTCGCTGCAGTCAGTGTGCCGCCGTTGTCGTTGACCACACTCTTGAGCAGTGTCAGCGTGGGCAGCCGGCTGTTGGTGAAGGTGCAGGTCACATTTTCGCCCGGGTCAAGCCCGATCGTGACGCTGCGGCCGGCCAGGTTCTGGCTGCTGCCTGAACCGGTGTCTCCCAAGCAAACGATGTTGGTGAGGTCCCAGGCAGCATTTGCGCCTTCGGCGATTGTGAAGCTGCCGGGGAGCAGGGCGCTAAAGAGCCGCGAGGCTGGCAGCGTCGCGTCGGCGTCGTCGTCGAGACTGAAATCGCCCAGAGTGCCGCTGAAGGTGAAGTCCTGCGCGGCGTCAGGCTGGGCATCCTTCACGACTGTAATGCTGCCGCGCTTGGTGTTGGTATAGGTGCAGGTAACCGTTTCGCCCGGCTGGAGATCGATCGAGGCCACGCCGGTTGCGAGGGTGGCGCTGCCGCCCGCGCTGCAGGTCAGACCTGTCAGATCCCAGCCGTCCTCCGCAAGTTCCGTGACAGAATAGGGTCCCGGAATCAGGTTGTTGTAGACCCTGCTGCCGCTGCCGCCGGTAGTGGCGACAACGAAGCTTGCCGGATTGAGACCGCCGGTGCTCTCAAAGTCAAAGGAAGCGTCGCCGCCCAGCGCCGTCTTGTTGATGACGATGCTGCCATACTTCGTATTGGTGAAGACGCACTTGACAGCTTCGCCCGGCGCGACGTTGAAGGCCGCGGTGCGTGTGCCGACGTTCCCACTCGAGTTAGTGGTCGGGTCCGTGCAGTTGATGTTGGTCAGGTCCCAACCACTCTGAACGGTTTCGACCACAGCGTAGGCACCCGGCGAAACCGAGAGCACCGTGCTGGATTGTCCATCGGTCAGCGAACCTGCAATTGCGCCGGTGAAGCTGAACGACTGCGTGTCGCCGTCAGGTAGCGTCTGCTTCTCGATCTGGATCGAGCCGCGCTTGGTGTTGGTAAAAGTGCAGCTCCAGATCTGGGCACTGCTCACGCTGGGAATGGTCGCGGTGAGCCCTGTGCCGCTGGCCGTAGCGACCGGGTTGGTGGCAGAGCAGGACCAGGTTGTATCGTAATTGGCGAGGACAGTGCCCGCGCCCGCCGACTCGACAATGGTATAGGGACCCCCTGTGGCAACCGTACGCTGGAAGGTGCCGCTGCCCACGGTGCTGCCGGTGAACGTGGTGGGGCCGTTGCCCCCGAAGTTCCAGTTCGTGCTCGTGTCATTCGGCACCACGGTCTTGGCCACGTTGATTGTGCCTGATGCACGCGTGTTCACATACGTACAGGTCACGGTGGCGCTCTCGGCGAGCACCACGCTTGCGGTTCGCGTCCCCTGATTGGCCGTGCCGCCGGTCGTGCAGCTCAGGCTCGTGAATGACCAGGGCGCGACAGGCAACTGCTCCTGCACCGTATAGGTGCCGGCAGGCAGCGAGAACGTCCGCTCGACCTGGCTCGCGCTGGTAATGGCGAGCGGGAAGGTCGTCGGCCAGATCTGCGGCGGCAGATTCTGGACGGTAGTGGTCGTGTCAAAGTTGAAGCTCTGCGGCGTGACCGGGCCCACAACCTGCTTGCGAATGATCAGGATGCCGGGGCAGTCCACCTCCGTGGTGACACTACGCCTGAGCGTGATGGTGCGCGAGCCTTTGATCGCGGTCACAGTCGCCGTGTTCTCGAAGTTGGCCGCGCAGCCCAGATCCTTGACCTTGACCTGGAAATAGACGCTCCAGGTCGCACCTGCAGGCATGTTGGTAAAGACAATGCCGCCCTCGTCCAGCGGGAAGGGGGTCTGCGGCGCAAGGTTGTCCGATACCGGCGCCGCCGCAGGGGTCTTGCGGATTGTGGTGCCGAGCACGTAGTCCACGCTTGCGGGCGGCAGCGTGTCCTCAATGCGCACAGACGAAAGCGCGCTGAGGCCGGTATTCTTGACGGTCACCGTGTAGAAGATCGTGTCGCCGGGGGCCACATAGGCATCGCCGGCAGTGTCGCGGAAGGTTTTGGAGGCCTGTACGCTCAGCAGCGGCGGCGACGTGCCGCCCACATCGAAGCCTGGAGCGCCGCTATCTGCAGGGCCAGGGTCTTCGCCCCAGACCACCACCAGGTTGCAGCCTTCAGAACCGCCGTTGTTGGCAGCGTTGCGGCTGTAGACACGCATGCCTGTTTGGTCGCTGTCGTTGGGGTCGAAGATGCGGATCGACTGGAGGGGCGCGATCGCCATGCCCAGATTGGATGTCGCTTCGTTCAGCCCCGTGATGCCGTAGACGTTCGTATCGTTCGTATCGTCGTCGCCGGTCAGATCTACCACATCAGGGGTACCGTTGCCGTCTAGGTCTGCATAGACCCATGTCGTGGTCGCGGTGGTGCAGGCGTTCGTCACCCAAACCGGGCTGCCATTCTGACGGTTGGTCGGAAGAGTCGTGCTGCTGTAGTACTCAGGGTCGTAGCCAATGCCCAAGCCCACAAGCGACTGCGTGTCGAGCGCGCTTTCGGAAACCAGCGTCATACCCCAGTCGTAGGCGTCTCCTGCATCGCTGCCACCTTCATATCTGGCTGCGTCCACAGTCGCAATGGCGAAGAACTTGCCGCCGTTTGGGGCGCGGCTCGCATCCGACGTGCTGACTGCGGTGTAGCAGTTGGCTCCCGAATTGGCGGGAACCTCCCAGTAGGCGACGTCGCCGGCGGCCACCGATTGCGTCGACTCGTAGCTCGTAGTGCCGTAGAAATCGCAGCGAACCGGCAGCGCCGTCGTGCCTGGATTGAAGACGGTGATCTGCGTCGAGTAAGTGCTGCCGCCCCCTCCTACGTTGCCGGACAGTCTTCCGCTGACCGGGCTCCAATAGCTGTTGGACCAGGATGCCGTGGGGAAGAGTGTATAGGCCGAATACTCGAATTGGGAGCCAGTATCGCCAGTCAACATATGAACCTGGATGATTTTAGTGGCTGAAACTGTCGCCCCCTGCGAGATGCCAGCCACCAGCTGGCTCTGCCCCTGTTGCAGAGTATAGGTCGTGATGCCGCCGCTCGCAGTGCCGTTCACATCGACTGTCAGGGTGGTGTTGGGCTCGGCCGCCTGGATCGTCAGGGCCGTATACTGAAACATCTGCGACGAGTTGGTGTTTATGCCCACCGGAGAGGTAAAATCCGTGCCCCACTCGTCGGTCGGATAGACCTCCACGGCGCCCGCCATCAGCGTGCTGGAGCCGGTGGCCCAGAAGATTCGGCTGACGGCGATTTGCTCTGTCGCGCCGATGCGATCGCCGCCATCAAAGTCGATGGTCATTCGAGCGTTGGCGCCGGTCAGATCGCTGACCACGCTGCGCAGCACGACAACGTTGCCCGCCGCCAACATGTCCCATGCAGGCGTGCAAGTGGGGGCTGTCGCGGCCCAGATTCCATTCTTGTTGTTGGGATACCCGTCGGCGCAGTTGCCGTTGCCCCAGATTTGCGTGCCGTCGAGGTTGGTGGCGTCATAAATGTCAATGTTGGCGAGATCGGCAAAATAGCCATTCTCCCACTGGTCATAGTAGACGTAGGTGCCGCTCGTGCCGATCGCAATCGACACGTAGCTGTACATCGGCGCGTTCGCCATCTGGTTGATGGTTTCCAGGGATGCAAGGGCATCATCCTCGTCCGCCGGCACGTAAAAGGTCTGCACTGGCGCGGGGTTGCTGGTGGTCTGCGCCAGTGCAGCGTGGCTTCCAGCCAACAGGGCTGCCAGCAGCGCGATCGCAATGGCACACGCGAAACGAACAGCATCTGCAACCTGACACGACCTCGAGATTGACGTGCAACACTGACCGTGATCAAACTTGGGGGATTTCATGAGGAGACATCCTTGTCTACATGCGCATTCAATGCGAATGCTGCTGCGCGCTGCTGGTTCACTTCGGACCAATCAAAATTGCCCATTGCCCAATCGGGCAATGGCATATGCAAGCTGCCGTGGCAGGACGGAAATAGGGGAGACGCCAATCGCATTCTTGCTCTGGGCTCTTCTGCTTGTGGTGCACGGGTGCAACGACCTGTCGGCACCGTGTGTAGATGGCCTGGACAGATCCTGAGTGCGGGAAAGCGCACTTCCATTTGGGTTTGAGGCAAGCTCCGCCTCTCGAGCGCGTCATCCGCGTCGAACCATGGCGCTAGTGCCGTTGGGCGTGCGCCATCTCCAGAAGCAGGAGCGCTACGAGGCCAGAAGGCCTTCGCGCTTGCTGTCTCCGGTCTGAACCAACTCTCCGCGCCACCGGGGGCTTGTGGCGGGAACTGTGACGATCTCTACGGGATTCGGTCGATCGTGTGTCTGTGCGCCCCGACGGGGAACTGCCTACTCTTGTTGACTCAAACTCCAGCCTGCGAGGTCTCTTGGTTGGGGAAACGTGTGTTTCCGTTGCTTCATAATCGTTGCTCCGCAATCGATTCCTTCGCTCCGCGACGCGTTATGCAAATTCTGCAAACTTGTGCCACGTCGCGAAGGAATCGATTGCGGAGGCGTGGGGCCGGCCCGCCTCGTCGCCTCCAATTCTGTCTTGCCGGAACGCGCGCAGAGGGGCGTCCAAACTTCGGACGCCCCTCTCTTGCGGACTTCAGGTTGCGCGGGGACCGCGCTGCTTGCTGCCTGCGGACTACTTGCCGATAACCGGCAGGTAGATTTGGTTGAGTGACTCTTCGGGGTCCTCGCCGTCGTTTGTCGGCGTCGGGTAGATGCCGGCATCGCGGGTCAGGTCCACCGTCCGTGCCGGCAGCTCGAAGTTGGCCATCCGCCCCGTCGTGTCGATGTCGCTGTCCGTGGCGTCATTGCCCCCGGCATCGCGCGGGGAGACCGTGAAGCCGGCGGGCTTGGTGAACACGATGTAGTAGGTGCCGGGGTCGAGCGCCGTGAAGAGGTAGAAGCCGGTGGCGTCAGTCATCTGCTCGCCGATGAGCGTGTCGGCCACGGCAGCGGCCTCGACGGCGCCGGCCTGCGCTGTCGGCGTGGCAACCAGGAAGAGCTGCGCCTTGACGTTGGGCACGCCCAGCTCGCCCTCGTCCTGCACGCCGTTCTTGTTGGCATCACGCCAGACCCGGTCGCCGACGTCTGAGGAGCCGGCGTCCGAGGTGTCGATGATGGCCGCATCCCAGATGGGGCTGTCGCCGGTGAGAGCGATGAGGCCGGAGAGGGCGCGGTTGGGGTTGGCCGGGTCGACGGTGATGTCGCTGTCGATGGCATCGTCGGTCCCGACGTTGGGCAGGCTCGACCAGGCGGTTGCGCCGGCAGGCTTGACGAAGACGAGGTAGTAGGAGCCGGGCAGCAGCCCGCTGAAGCCGTAGCCGCCCNNGTTCGACGCTGACGCCGCTGACGCCGATCTCGGTGGGGCTGTTCTGCAACCCGTCGCCGGCCAGCTTCTCAGGCGTCGTCGCACCGTTGGGGTTCGTGTCCAGCCAGACACGGTCGCCAAGTGAGACCAGCTGCGTGTTGGTGAAGGTGCAGGTCTGGGTGGCGCCCGGCTCGACAGAGTAGTAGCCGGTGCCTGCCTGTCCCTGCGGCTGGAGGCAGTTCGGCGAGATGCCGGTCAGTGCCCAGCCTGCAGCCACCTCCTCGGTCACGCTGTATTGACCCCACGGGACGACCTTGACGATCTGCTCGCCGTTGCCGATGCTGCCGGTCAGGTCGCCGCTGAAGGCGAACTTCTGGGTGGCGCTGGCGGGGAGGGTCACCTTCCTGACGATGATCGTCGAAGTCAGGCGCTTGTTGCGCACGGTGACAGAGGCTGTGGTTCCGGCGTCGACCTGCGCCGGCGACCCTTCGACGGCGACGAGCTCGTAGCCGTAGGGAGCTTCCTCGCTGGCGGTGTAGCTGCCGGGGAGGATGTCGCTGAAGGTGCGGCTTTCGCCATCCTTGAGGTCGACGCAGACATTGGCCAACGAGGGGCCGTTGACGCAGACCGGGAAGGTCTGGCTCGCATCGGCGGGCGTGTTCCCCCAGTCCACAGTCTTGGTCACGGTCAGGCCAACCAGCTTGACGTTCGTGTAGGTGCAGGTCAGGGCCTCGCCCGCCTGCAGATCCAGCTCCTTGCGCGGGTCAAGCCCATTGCCGGGGACGCCAAGCGCCTGGGGCTGGCTGCCGTCGTCGCTGCAGACAATGCTCTTGAGGTACCAGCCGGACGGTACAGTCTCGGTGACGACATAGCTGCCGGGCGGGAGCAACGCGCTTGTAACGCCCTGCGGCTCGGCGCCGTTTGTCGTGAAGGGGTCGCCCCAGGTCGGCGTGAAGGTCACGGGTGTCGTATCGCCGGCAGGCTCCGTCACTTTGATGATGGTGATGTTGCCCTGTCTGATATTGTCAGCCGTGCACTCGATACTGCGATCCTCGGCCAGGAGATCGATGCTGATCTGGTAGCCGGGCGTTTGGGCGTCGAGATCCGGGGCATCCGCGCAGGTGATGGGCTGCGGCAGGTACGGGCCGGCGGGCAGTTCCTCGATCAGCGTGTAGACGACGCCGGGGATGGCCGGCCAAGCGACAGTTGGCTGCGCAGTAGAGACAGTCTGCAGCACGCCATTAAGGCTGAAGACGAAGCTCCAAGGCGCCTCATTGACGTCCTGCACGGACTTGGTCAGCGTGATGACGCCGTCGCGGTACTCCTTGAGCGCCGGGCCCGAACCAAGCGGTCCGAAGTTGTCGCTGGTGCTCCGCACCATTACGTCGCCCTGATCGTTGACGGGAAGCGTGACGCTCGCATTGGCGGTGAAGCTGCCGACGACGCTGCTGTTGATTGTGAACGTGCAGGTGCCATCGGCTCCTGTGCCCGGAATGGCGCAGGTGTTGTCGGTAATGCCGCCATCCGGGGCCGGCGTCACAGACACCACAGGAGTCGCCCCCTGTACTGGCGTCGTCACCACCGCTTCGCCCTGCGGCGCGTGGCGAAGCACCGTGACCACGAAGGTGTGCGCCTGCGTGACCGGGTTGATATCAGTCTGCGGGTCGATCTTGATGCTCAAGTCTACCCATGTCTTGATGGCGTTCGGGCCGTTCAGACCGCCCGTACCGGTCTTCACCAGTGTGGGCAGGCCGAATACGTCCACTGTCGCCGAAGCTTCCAGCGTCGTCGCCCCTGCCGCTGCCGAGTTGATCTCGAAGCTGCACCGACCGCTGATATCGGTCGTGCAGGTCGGCGCCGTGAGCGAGCCCGCGCCCGTAACCACGCCGTCGACAAGCTGTCCATTGACCGGCTGCCAGCTGACGCCGTTGTCGGCGCTCGTCTCGACCAACACCGTGAAGCTGTGTGGATGGTTGACCTCGTTGGTCGCCAGCGGCTTGTCGATCGAGATGCGCGCCAGCCCCTTCGTGTTAGTGAAGGTGCAGGACTCACTCTCGCCCGCGCTCGGGAAGTAGGTCCCCGTGTTCGGGCTCGGCTCGGCAACGGGCGCGCCCTCGTTTGTCGCACAGACGATGCTGCTCAGCACCCAGCCTGCGGGCAGGGCCTCAGTGACCGAGTACGCGTACCCGGCCTTGACGGTCCGCTGGATGTTCTCGCCGTCGCCGATCGATCCCGTCAGGTCTTCGCCGAAGACGAACTTCTGTCCGTCGCCGTCCGGGACGGTCTCCTTGTGCACGACGATCTGCGCATACTGCTCGTTGGTGTAGGTACAGACCAGGTTCTCGCCTGCGCTCAGCGTCAGCGCGCGGCTCGGGGTATCCTCGTTGCCCAACTCCGGCGTGGCGCTGCCCTGCGTCGTCTGCACGTCGTCAGAGCAGACCACGCTCTTGAGGAACCAGCCTGCGGGCACAGTCTCCTCGACAGTGTAGCTGCCCGGCAGCAGCGGCGCGCTGACGTAGGTGTTGGCGCCGGATTCGCCTGTCAACACGAACGGCGTCGTCCACGAACCCGCGAATCCGACCGGCTGCGCGCTGTTGACCGGCACGGTGACCTTGACGATCGTGATGGTGCCCTTCTTGACGTTGCTGACATAGCAGGCAATCGTCTCGTTCGGCCCGACCAGCGCCTGGAAGCCTGCGGCCTCCGCGTCGGCATCCTCGATGCTCTCGCCATTGCGTGTGCAGGTGAATGCTCCGCTGTCGACGGTCGCGCCCAGGTCTTCCTCGTTGAGGGTATAGGTCGCATAAGGCAGGATGTTATCCCACTGGACAGTGGGCTGGATCTGTGTGGCCGTCTGCGTGCTTCCCGGTGTAAGCGTGAAGTCGACCGACCACTCGTTCAGGCCGGCGAAGCTCTTGGTGGCCTTGATGGTGCTGAGCACCAGCGTGTTGGTGACGGTGTGCCCGACGCTGCTGCCGTCTGCCGGCAAGGTGACGACGCCACCCGAGCCGGTGACAGTCCAGGCGCTGCCAGGCTCTGTCTCCGTCACGGTGTAGTCGCCGGGGATCAGATTCAGCCAGCTCAGCACACCGCCGTCAAAGTCCGTGGTCTGGCAGTTCGGCGTCGGATAGGTCGGGCCCGTAATGCAGAGCTCGAAGGTCTGGCCTGGCTGCGCCGTTGCGCCCCGCCAGTCGACGATCTTGGTGACATCGAGGCTTCCGAGCTTGCGCGTGTTGGTGACAGTTGCATGGGCGGGCACGCCGGTTGCCGGCACCTGGGTCGCCGCAGCTGGGACAACGGTTGCCCACTCGGGCTGCCCGGTTTCCGTCACTAGGTAGTCCCCGTGCTGCAGCCCGTTCCAGACAAGCGTCGCGCCGCTAGAGATCTGCTCTGTCGTAATCGTCTTGCAGTTGGGCGTCGTCGGGTAGGACGGTCCGGTGATGCAGATCTCGAACGAGTCCGCTTCCGGGGTCACGCCGTTCCACCGCACAACCTTGGTGACTTCCAGGCTGCCGGGCTTGTCGCTGTTGGTAATCGTGCAGGTCGCCGACTCGGCCAGGCCCAGCGTGATCGATGCGCCGTCCTGCGTGCCGCCGACACAGCTCCATGTCGAGGCCACATACGCTGCCGGATCGACGCCGGCGGCAGTGAGCGCCTCACTCAGGACATAGGTGCCGGCATCGAAGGTCGCATCGCTGGTTGCGCCGCCCGGTCCGAAGATCGCGGCCGGAGATGTACGACGGTTTTGACGAGGGTGAGGCTGGGAGCGATGTCGTCGTTGGTGATGGTGCAGGTCTTG
>CXWK01003134.1_pt1 | contig 10878 bp, 8 predicted proteins | sample 590851 | NCBI WGS metagenome assembly CXWK01 (sample SAMEA3498364, study PRJEB10139) | wastewater metagenome | biome: wastewater treatment plant; material: activated sludge | place: Denmark | collected 2014-08-01
GATGTCGAGGACTTCGAGGCCGGGATTGCCGATCGTCTCGCCGATCACGAGTTTCGTGTTGGCCTGGATCGCGGCGCGGAGGCCGGCATGGTCGCGCGGCTTGACGAAGGTGGTCGTGATGCCGAAGCGCGGCAGCGTCTGCGCCAGCAGGTTGACCGTGCCGCCGTAGAGCGAGGCGGACGCGACGATGTGACCGCCGGCGTTGAGCAGCGTGGCGATGGCCAGATGCAGCGCCGCCTGGCCGCTCGCCGTGCAGACGGCGGCCGAGCCGCCTTCGAGCGCCGCCAGCCGCTCCTCCAGCACCGCGACCGTCGGGTTGGAGATGCGCGAATAGATGTGCCCGCCGACTTCCAGGTTGAACAAGGCGGCGGCGTGGTCGACGTCGCGGAACACGTAGCTCGTCGTCTGGTGGATCGGCGTCGCGCGCGAGCCGGTGACGGGGTCGGGATGCTGGCCGGCGTGCAGGCTCAGCGTTTCGAAGGCGGGCGGTTTCGGCGCGGGCATGACGGCTCTCGGTTTCCGGGGCGACCAGACAACACGAACGGGCGTGGCGGCGCAATCCGGCCGCACGCCTTGCCGGGACGAGAAGCGGGGTTAGATTCGAAAGTGGAGCGCCGAGTCTGCACCATCCTCGTCCTGAGGAGCGATCCGCAGGATCGCGTCTCGAAGGATGGGGTTGCGGCCATCCTTCGAGACGGCCGCCATTTGCGATGTCGGCCTCCTCAGGACGAGGATTCGAGGAGGAGAAATGCCCGCACGCGTTTATACCGATGACGAGATCGCCACCCGCCTCGCGCGCGAGAATCCGCGCTGGCGGCACGAGAACGGCGCGATCGTCCGCACGTTCCGGACCGCGTCCTGGAAGGGCACGATGCTCGCCGCCGGCGCCGTGGCGCACCTGGCCGAAGCCGCGTGGCATCATCCGGAGATGGTCCTGAACTATTCGGCGCTGGAAATCCGGCTGAATACGCACGACGCCGGCGGGATCACCGACAAGGATTTCGAACTGGCCGCGCAGATCGAACGTGTCGTCGGCTGGCGCCCGCAGGGAGGCGCGCTCGAGGGAACGCCCGAGGATGCGGCGAGCGCCTACATCCGCTATGACCGGTGACATGACCGTCATGCCTGTCATTCCCGCGAAAGCGGGAATCCAGTTCCCCAATCGTCCTGTGATGCGGCCCGTCCTGGGGTCGGCCTGCGGCCGCTCGCCATGACAGGCGACATGACCGCCTCGACCTCCCTTCACGCCCGCCGCGACGCTTTCCTCGCGACGCTCGCGCGCCGCCGCGCGATCATGGGCATCCTCAACGTGACGCCCGATTCCTTTTCCGACGGCGGCCGGTTCGACGCGCCCGACGCCGCGCTCGCTCAGGCGAAGGCAATGGTCGCCGCCGGCGCCGACATTGTCGACATCGGCGCGGAATCGACACGGCCGGGCCATACGCCCATTTCCGCCGACGAGGAGATTGCGCGGCTCGAACGCTTGCTGCCGCCGCTGCTGGCCGCCGTCGACGCGCCCTTCTCGATCGACACCTACAAGGCCGCGACCGCGCGCCATGCGACGAGGTGCGGCGTCGCCGTCGTCAACGATGTCTGGGGCCTGCAGCACGACGCGGGCATGGCCGATGCGGTGGCCGAGGCCGGCGCCGCCGTCGTCGTGATGCACAACCGCGAAACGAAGGATGAAGCGCTCGACATCGTCGCCGACATGAAGCGCTTCTTCGAGCGGTCGCTCGCGCTCGCGCGCCGCGCCGGCGTGCCGGACGCGCATGTGATCCTCGATCCGGGGATCGGCTTCGGCAAGACCAAGCAGCAGAACCTGCAGGCGCTGCGCGCGACGGACGATCTGGCTGCTACCTTCGGCCTGCCCGTGCTGATCGGCGTCTCGCGGAAATCCTTGTTCGGCCTGCTGCTCGGCGCCGAAGTCGATGCGCGGCTGATCGGCACGCTCGCCGCCAATCTCGCCTGCGCCGCGCGCGGCGCGCGTATCTTTCGCGTCCACGACGTGGCGGAGCACAGGGCGGCGCTGACCGTGCTCGATGCGATCGATCATGCCTGAGGCCGCGCGCGTCGGGCTCGGGCTCGGCTCCAACGTCGGCGACAGCCGCGCTGCGCTCTCCCGCGCGCTGCACGAGATCGAGGCGCGCGGCGTCGGGCGCATTGCGGCCGTTTCATCGCTGTGGCGCACGCCGCCATGGGGCGTCACCGAGCAGCCGCCGTTCCTCAATGCCTGCGTGCTGATCGATACGAGGCTCGCGCCGCGCGACCTGTTGGCGGCGCTGAAGGAGATCGAAAGCGACCTCGGCCGGACGGAAACGACGCGCTGGGGGCCGCGCGTCCTCGATATCGACATTCTCTTCTACGGCGACGCAACGCTGGACGAGGCCGGGCTGACGATCCCGCACCGCGATCTCCTGCATCGCGCTTTCGTCCTCGCGCCGCTTGCGGAAATCGCCGGCGACGCCATCATCTCGGGCAAACCCGTCCGCGACGCGCTGGCCGGCGTGGACTGCGCAGGGCTGGACATCATCGAAAAAGGCGACGCCTGGCGACGCACAGGGGAGAACGCAATGGGCGAGACGATCGAACTGACCTGCAAGGACGGCGTGAAGATCGGCGCCTATGTCGCGCGTCCGTCGGGCCCGCCGCGCGGCGGCCTTGTCGTCCTGCAGGAGATTTTCGGCGTCAACCATCACATCCGCGCCGTGGCGGATCGGTTCGCGGCCGAGGGTTATCTCGCCGTCGCGCCGGCGCTGTTCGATCGCGTCGAACGCAATGTCGAACTCGGCTACGGCCAGGCGGATCGCCCGCGCGCCATGGACCTGCGTGGTCAAACGAAGCTCGAAGCGACGCTGGCCGACATGGAAGCGGCGCTCGCCGTGGCGAAGCAAGGCGGCAAGGTCGGGCTGGTCGGCTATTGCTGGGGCGGCACGCTCGCCTTCATGGGCGCCTGCCGGCTGTCCGGCGTGGCGGCGGCGGTCGGCTATTACGGCGGCGGCATAGCGGCGGTCGCGAGCGAGCGGCCGCGCGTGCCGGTGATGTTGCACTTCGGCGCGCTCGACAAGCACATCCCGCTGACCGACGTCGAGAAGATCCGTCGCGCGCAGCCGACCGTTCCCGTCTTCGTCTACGATGCCGATCATGGCTTCAACTGCGACGAACGCGAGAGTTTCGATCAGGCTGCCACCGACGAAGCGCGCCTGCGCACGCTGGAATTCCTCGCGGCCGAACTGAAGTAGATCGACGGACGAACGCCGAAACGAAAAAAGCCGGCTCGCGCCGGCTTCTCTCGTCTTGCATCCGTGCAGATCAGTGCGTCTGCAGCTCGTGGCGGCCGACCACCATCCAGTGCACCTCGTCCGGACCGTCGGCGAAGCGCAGGTGGCGCACATCCGTGTACATTTCGGCGAGCGGCGTCCAGTTGGAAATGCCGGTCGCGCCGTGCATCTGGATCGCCTGGTCGATCACGCGGCAGGCGCGCTCCGGCACCATGGCCTTGACCATCGACACCCAGATCCGCGCTTCCTTGTTGCCGAGCACGTCCATCGCCTTGGCCGCCTTCAGCACCATCAGGCGCATGGCTTCGATCTCGCAACGCGCCTGCGCGATGATCTGCATGTTGCCGCCGAGCTGTCCGAGCTTCTTGCCGAACGCCTCGCGCGTCAGTCCGCGCTGCACCATCAGGTCGAGCGCCTTTTCGGCCTTGCCGATGGTGCGCATGCAGTGATGGATGCGGCCGGGGCCGAGGCGCAGCTGCGAAATCTCGAAGCCGCGGCCTTCGCCGAGCAGGATGTTCCCCTTGGGCACGCGCACGTTGTTGAAGCGCATGTGCATGTGGCCGCGCGGCGCGTGGTCGTGGCCGAACACGTGCATCGGTCCGATCACCTCGACGCCGGGCGTGCCGACCGGCACGAGGATCTGCGACTGCTGCTTGGAGGGCGCCGCGTCCGGATTGGTCTTGACCATGACGATCATGATCTTGCAGCGCGGGTCGCCGAGGCCGGAGATGTAGTACTTCTCGCCGTTGATGACCCATTCGTCGCCTTCGAGGCGCGCGGTGGTCGAGATGTTCTTGGCGTCGGAGGACGCGACGTTCGGCTCGGTCATCACGTAGGCCGAGCGGATTTCGCCGTTGAGCAGCGGCTTCAGCCACTTCTCCTTCTGCTCCTTGGTGCCGACGCGCTCCAGCACTTCCATGTTGCCGGTGTCGGGCGCCGAGCAGTTCATCGCTTCGGAGCCGAGCGGATATTTGCCGAGTTCGGCGGCGATGAAGGCATAGTCGAGATTGCTCAGGCCTTCGCCGGTGTCGGCGTCCGGCAGGAAGAAGTTCCAGAGGCCTTCCGCCTTGGCCTTGTCCTTGGCCTTCTGCAGCACGTCGAGCTGGCCGGGCGCGAACGACCACGGATCCTTCTTGCCGCCTTCGAGCTTCTCGAACTCGACCTGCATCGGCGCGACGGTTTCCTTCAGGAATTTCTTGACGTGATCGAACAGCGGCTTGGCCTTGTCCGACATCCGCAGATCGTTCAGCGGGTCGGAGGGATCGAGACCGTAGACGGTGCTGGACGGCGCTTCGGCGACGACGTGGCTCATCTTCCTCAAGTGTTCCTCTCCTTGTTTTGGACCGTTGTGGGCTTGGTGATGCGAAACGGCCCGCGACAAGGTCGCGGGCCGGATTGTCCGACAATCTGAGTGTCGCGCGTTGCGGCTACGGATGCAACGCGTTTGTGCGCAGGGGACCTGCGCGCGTCGCGCCTACCACCAGCGGTAGTAGAACCGCCGGCGCGGCCGGTAGAAATACCGCGGCCGGTAATAGTAGCGCGGCCGGTAGTAATAGCGGCGAACGAAGCGCCGCCGCCGCGGCCGGCGGTAGACCCAGTAGGCCTTCTCGGGCTTGGCTTCCGCGCCGGACTCGACCGGCTCGACCGGCACGGCGGGCGCGCGGTCGACAGGCAACGCCGCCGCGGGCGCTGCACTCAGCAGGACGGCAGCCGCAGCAAGGCCGCCGGCGAAAGAAAAGAACGAACGTCTGTCCATGGTCCGAGTCCTCCAGCCTGGAGCCGCATCGACAGTCTGCGGCGACCCTGGTCAGGAGGCAAGACGACGCGATATCGCACCGTGCGCTATGGCACAGGCCGCGATCAGGCCATCGGCCATTCGCGCGGCTTCGGCCGCATCTTCTCCCAGGCGCGCGCCATCTGCAGCACGCCCAGATCGTCGAAGCGCCGCCCGGCAATCTGCAGGCCGATCGGCAGCCCATCCGACGTATAGCCGCAGTTGATCGAGGCGGCCGGCTGCTCCGACATGTTGTAGGGCAAGGTGAAGGCGATGTGTTCGAACGGGCGTTCGGGATCGTCGGTCGGGCTCGGCAGCTCGGCGGGGAAGGCCGGGATCGGCGCGGTCGGCGACAGCACGAAGTCGAACGGCCGCGTCGCCTCGACGGTCGCCTTGCGCATCGCCATCGACTGCAGGAAGCCGGAATAGACCTCTGCGCCGCTGAGCCGGCCGCCGGATTCCGACCAGGCGCGGATGAACGGCAGGATCTTCGCCTTCCTTTCCTCCGGCAGCGGGCCGACGTCGGCGAAGGCCCGCGCCCGCCAGAACCTGTCCTGGCCGTCGAGCATCTCCCGTGTCAGGAAAGCGCCGAGCGGTTCGACGATCGCGCCCGCCGCCTCGAAGGCGCGGGCCGCCGCCTCCACCGCCGCCCGTACCTCCGGCAGGACCGGCAGGCCTGCGCCCGGATCGAGATGCAGGCCGATCCGCAGCCCCCGGACATCGCGGTCGAGCGCCATCCAGTCGATCTCGGCCGGCGGCAGGCTCATGTGGTCGCGTGGGTCGGGGCGCGACAGCACGCGCATGAACAGGGCGCTGTCGGCGACGGTGCGCGTCATCGGTCCGGCGACGCGGCCCTGGAACGGCGGGTCGATCGGGATGCGGCCGAGGCTCGGCTTGAGCGTGAAGATGCCGCACCAGCCGGCCGGCAGGCGCACCGAGCCGCCGATGTCCGTGCCGATGTGCAGGGGGCCGTAGCCGGCGGCGGCCGCGGCGCCCGCGCCGCTCGACGAACCGCCGGGCGTCTTCGTCCGGTCCCAGGGATTGCGGGTCAGGCGGTGGAAACTCGATTTCGACGACGACAGCATCCCGTAGTCGGGCATCGTCGTGCGCGCGAAGATCGCGCCGCCGGATTCGCGGATGCGCGCCGTCGCCGGCGCGTCGGCGGCGTAGGGCGCGAGGTCGGTCGCTGCCGTGCCCAGCGGCATGGGGGTCCCCTTCGAGGCGATGTTTTCCTTTATGGTTACGGGAACGCCATCGATCGGCCCGAGCGGGGCGCGCCGACTCCAGCGCGCCTCGGAGTCGCGGGCGACCGCCAGCGCGCCGTCGAAGTCCTCCGCCCACAGCGCCATGATCTGCGGTTCGAGCGCCTCCACCCGGCGCAAGACGGCCTGCAGCGCCTCGACCGGCGACAGGCTGCGCCTGGCGTAGGCGTCGACGAGTTCGCATGCGGTCATGTCGGCGGGGTTCATGAAGCGGCTCCGTGCAGGGTCGCGCACATCCTACTGTTGTTCGTCGACAACAGAAATCGCCCCTCGTGCGCCGCAGCAATTGCTTAAGGATGTTGCTGCATCCTGCGGGCCGCATGCCCGTGGGGCCAGACACGGGCGCCTGAGTTTCGAGAAGTAACCAATGGCGCTTGTTGCGATCGTCGACGACCGGGTGACCAACCGGAACATCTTCTCGAAGCTCGCCGCTTCGATCGCGTCGGACATCGAGGTCCGCGCGTTTCCCGACCCGCGCAGCGCGCTCGCGTGGCTGGGCGAGAACACGCCCGACCTGATCATCACCGACTACAAGATGCCGGAAATGGACGGCGCCGATTTCGTCCGCGCGCTCAGGGCCATGCCCGGCAACGCCGACGTGCCGGTGGTGGTCATCACCGTCTACGAGGAGCGCAGCTACCGCCTGCGCGCGCTGGAGGCCGGGGCGACCGACTTCCTCAATTCGCCGGTCGACCATCACGAGTTCATCACGCGCACGCGCAACCTGCTGGCGCTGCGCCGCCACCAGAAGCTGCTGGCCGAGCGCGCCGACACGCTGGCGCAGGAACTGGCCGACAGCGAGCGTTCGCGCGAGCGCGCCATCCGCGATTCCATCGAGCGGCTGGCGCAGGTCATCGACACGCTGCCGGTTCTGATCAACGCGGTGGACCGCGAGAGCCGGACGCTGTTCGTCAACGCGTTCGAAACGGATTTCTTCGGAGTCGATCCGGCGCAGGTCGTCGGCAAGCCGCTCGCCGACCTGACCGGAGTATCGAACGCCGACCGCAACCGCACGCTCGATCAACTCGTGTTCACGACGGGCAAGGCGTTGCCGGCGTTCGAGGAGGATCTCGTCAGCGCCAACGGCCGCCGCCGCAGCTTCCTGACCACGAAGACGCCGCTGCGCGATCACGCCGGCGCCGTTTCGGGCGTGCTGACCAGTTCGCTCGACATCACCGCGCACAAGCGCACCGAGGAGCACCTTCGCTATCTCGCCCATCACGATCCGCTGACATCGCTGCCGAACCGCACGCTGCTCGCCGAAAAGCTGCGCGCCTCGATCGCCCGCGCGCGCCGCGGCGACAAGATATTCGCGCTCCACCTGATCGATCTCGACGGCTTCAAGGCCGTCAACGACGTGCATGGTCATTCGACCGGCGACCGCTTTCGGAAATCGGTCGGCGGGCGCCTCGCGCAGGTGGTGCGCGAAACCGACACGCTGGCGCGCCTCGGCGGCGACGAATTCGCCATCCTGCAATCCGATGTCGGCTCGAACTACGACGTCGCGGAATTCGCGGCGCGCATCGCCGAATGCATCGGCTCTTTCTCCGATCCCGAGTTGCAGAACATGAAGGCGACCGCCAGCATCGGCGTCGCCATTCACCCCAACGACGGCGCCGACGCCGAGGAATTGCTGCGCAACGCCGATCTCGCGATGTACAAGGCCAAGGGCGAAGGCGGCAACGCCTATTGCCTGTTTGCAGCCGACATGCAGGCGCGCGCCCGAACCGCGCTCAATCTCGAATCCGATCTGCGCGAGGCGCTCGCCAACGACCAGTTCGTTCTTCACTATCAGCCGCAGTTCGACGCCTCCACCAACACGATCGTCGGCGTCGAGGCCCTGCTGCGCTGGAACCAGCCGGGCGCGGGCCTGGTCGGCCCGGGCGCCTTTCTGCCGCACGCGGAAGAAAACGGCCTCATCATTCCGATCAACGAATGGGTGCTGCGCAAGGCCTGCGCCGACGCCTATGTGTGGCAGCGCGCCGGGCTTCCTCCTTTCCGCGTCGCCATCAACATGTCGCCCATCCAGTTCCGCAAGAAGAACGTGCCGCTCCAGGTTGCGCGCATCCTCTCGGAAACAGGGCTGGAGCCGCGGCGGCTCGAACTCGAGCTGACCGAAAACATCGTCATGCAGGATGTGGACGCGGTCGCCAACGATCTGCGCGAACTGAACCGGCTTGGCGTCTCGATCGCCATCGACGACTTCGGCACGGGCTATTCGTCGCTGAGCTACATCAAGCGGCTGCCGGTGCAGCGTATCAAGATCGACCAGAGCTTCGTGCGCAACATGACGCAGGACCCCAACGATTCGGCGATCGTGCGCGCCATCATCACGCTGGGGCGAAGCCTGTCGCTCGACGTGGTGGCCGAAGGCGTCGAGACGCCGCGCCAGTTGCAATGCCTGCGCGAAGCCGGCTGCGACTATGCGCAGGGCTTCCTGCTCGGACGCCCCATGCCCGCCGACGATATCGCGGCCTTGTTCGGCGGCGGCGCTCCCGTCGCGCTGAGCGCGTAGCGCCATGCTTCTCGGTTCAGCGCCCCAGGGCCTATCCGGCGTCGCCATCGGTCCGCGCCCCGACAGCGAATACGACATGGCGATCAATCGCGTCGTGATCATCACGACGCTGTTCGGCGCGGCGATCCTGTTCGGCCACGCCGACGAGAAGGTCAGCTTCGACTTCGTGGCGCGCCTCTACATTCTTTATCTGGTCTGCGCCTTCGCTATCTTCGGCCATGTCAATTTCAGGCCGGAACCGCACAGCGCCCGCCGCGTCTTCGCGATGCTGGTCGACATTTGCGCGCTCTCCTACGTGAGCGTCTACGTCGGCCCGTCCGTGGTCGGCTTTCTCTACACCGCCTTCCTGCTCATCGTTTACGGCTACGGCTTCCGCTTCGGACCGCGCTGGTTGACCGTATCGGCGGTCATGTCGGTCGTCGGCATCGTCGTCGTCATCGCCGTGTCGCCGACCTGGCAGGAGGCGCCGCTGATCGCCGGCGGCTTGCTCGTCGGGCTCGTCATCACGCCGATCTACGCGCACAAGCTCGTCCGCAATCTCTGGCAGGCCAAGGCGCTCGCCGAGGAATCGAACCGGGCCAAGAGCATGTTCATCGCCGCGGTCAGTCACGACTTGCGCACGCCTCTGAACGCCATCATCGGGTTGGGCGACATTCTCGCGGCGTCGAAGACCGGCGGCGAGGAAGCCGACATGGCGCGCATGATCGGCGACGCCGGCCGCAACCTGCTCAAGCAGATCGATTCGATTCTCGACTTCTCGCGCCAGGAAATGGGACGGACGCCGCTGTCGATGGAGGCGGTCGACCTGTACGAGCTGCTGTACGACGTCCGCGAGCTCCTGCACATTTCCGCGCACGCCAAGGGCGTCGCGCTGCGCCTGAACGTCGGGCCGCGCGTGCCGCGGCGGGTCATGACGAGCGCCCGCCACATCAAGGACGCGCTGACCAATCTCGTCGGCAACGCGATCAAGTTCACCGATACCGGCGCGGTCGAGATCGGCGTCCGCGTCCTTCCGGCGAGCGGGTCCAATGCCCGCCTGCGGTTCGAGGTCCGCGATACGGGCATCGGCATCAGCGCGCGCGCGCAGGAACAGATTTTCGACCGGTTCACGCAGGCCGACGACAGTATTCGCGACAGGTTCGGCGGGTCCGGGCTCGGGCTCGCGATCGCGCGCCAGCTCATCCAGGCGCTGCGCGGCGAAATCGGCGTCATCAGCGCCGAAGGCGAGGGCAGCACCTTCTGGTTCGAGATCGAGGTCGGTTTCGCCGCCCTGCCGTCCGCCCTGCCGTCGCTGCCGGTTTCGGCGGTCGTGGTATCGGCGTCCGACGACGTCATCGAAGCCGTCAGGGCGACCGGCGCGGACGTCAGGGTGGAACGCTCGCTCGAAGCGCTGCAGGAATTCGTCGTCGCCGCGGATTCCGTTCCCGCTCTCGTCCTCGACCGGCCGTCGTGCACGGGCTGGACGCCGGAGCGCCTCGCGGCCTGTCGCTACAAGGACAATTGTTCGCGCTGCGGCGTCGTGGTCATCGGCGACGGACAGGAATTCGCCTGCCCGGCCAACATCGCCCGCCAGGTTGTGCGCGCGCATCCGGTCGACGCCCTGTCGCTGGCGGACGCGCTGTATCTCGCCGCCGGCGCAGGCCGCATGACCGCGCCGCAGCCGCTCGCGCTGTCGCCGCGTCGTCGCTTTTCCGTTCTCGTCGCCGAGGACAACAAGACCAATCAGAAGGTCATCGCCAAGATGCTCGAACTGGCCGGAAGCCGCGCCGAGGTCGTCGGCGACGGTCAGGCCGCGCTCGAACTGCTGATGCAGAAGCGTTTCGACATCGTGCTGATGGACATCAACATGCCCGTGCTCGACGGCGTCGAGACCGCGCGCCGCCTTCGCATGCTCGAGCGCAATCTGGGACGACGCACGCCGGTCATCGCGCTGACGGCCGACGTGACGGATGAAGCGCGGGAGCGCTGCCTGCAGGCGGGCATCGACGATTGCGTGACCAAGCCGATCGAACTGCCGAGCCTGATGTCGATCATGAATCGCCTGATGCA
>CXWK01000415.1_pt5 | contig 10875 bp, 6 predicted proteins | sample 590851 | NCBI WGS metagenome assembly CXWK01 (sample SAMEA3498364, study PRJEB10139) | wastewater metagenome | biome: wastewater treatment plant; material: activated sludge | place: Denmark | collected 2014-08-01
AAGCGCGTGCAGCGCGTGGCGGAGATCCTTCCGATCCTCGACGCAGAGATCGCGCAATACCACTGCACGGCCGACCAGATCCTGATTCGCCAAATTCGTTTCCAGAAGGATTACGAGGATCAGCTCCAGGAGAAGCAGTACCTCCGCCAGCTCGCCAATCTCGACCAGGCGTTGACGCGTCAAGCCGAAGAAGAGAAGACCGTCAACGCGATCGACCGTCAGATCCAGGCTGCCGAACTCCGCCTCGGCCAGGAATGGGAGAAACGGATCCAGGAGAAAAAATCGGAGTACGACGTGATCGTGGCGCAGATCCGCGCCGATGCTGCGGTGTACGCACGGCGTACACGTGCCGAAGGTGAGGCGGAGCGCGTGATCTCCACGGCCAATGGCCGACTCGCGGTCGAGAAGGCGGAGGCGCTGCGCAACGAACTACGTACGGCCGCACTCGATTCCGATGGCGGTCGCGTTTTGCTCGCGCTCGAAGCGGCCGAGCTCTTGCAACTGCCGAGCGTGGTGCTCAACAGCGACGATCCGGCGGTGCCGAAGATCCTCGACCTCGACAGCTTGGTCAAGCTGTTGGTCGGCGCACGGCCCTGAGTTCGGGCTTCAGTCGCTCGTCTCGTCGCCCTGGGTGCCGCGCACGCGGAGCGCGCGCCGTAGGTGCAGGACTTCGCTGCGCTCGAGGATGCCGACGAGGCGCGCATCGCCAACTGCCGCGATCACCGGTGCGGCGTTCTCTGCGTAGCGGCGGAAGAATGCCTCGGCATCGGCCAGCGTCGCGCCGGCTGGGAGCGCGGCTTCGGCGAGGTCGAGGGTGGCGATGTCGAGCGCGGTGACCAAGCGCGCCGTGCTGGGGTCGTAGGCGACCTCCTCGAGATCGCGCATGCGGATGCAGCCGGTGAGCCGGCCGGCACCATCGGTAACCGGGAAGACGTCGAAGCGTGATTGGTTGGCGAAGCGCAGTAGCTCGTCGAGACCCGCGCCTTCGGCGAGTGAGGCCGGCGCACGGCGCATGATGCGTTCCACTGGCACGACGTCGGGAGTCGCCCGACGGCGCAGTGCGCGACCGCGCAGCGTGCGCCCGAGCACGCGCAGTGGCGAAAGCGCCTCGGCGCGTTGAGTGTGCGTGCTGAGTTGAGCGAGACTGACCTCGCCGGCCGCCACCACCACGTGTTTGAGCAGCACCGGACCGATCAGTTCGAAGATCAGCACCGCGCCGAGCACGGTGTTGAGCAGAGAAGCGCCGAGTTGTGCGTCGTAGCTCTTGGCGTACTGGGCGAGCGCGATCGCAGCGCCGGCTTGGCACAACAGGCCGAGTCCGAGCGGCGGTTGCACGCCGCTGAGCGTGCCGAAACGCAGCCCGCTGAGTCGCAACCCAATGCGCGTTCCGAAGATGCGCGCCGCAGTGCGCACCAGCACGTAGAGACTGACTGCCAGCCACTCGCGGCCAAGCAGCGCGAAGTCGAAGTGCATGCCGGCGAAGACGAAGAAAAGGATCAGCGCCGGCTGCGCGAAAGTCTCCACTGCCTGTTCGATCGGCTCCATCAGGCGCGAGCGATTGGCGACCACTACTCCGGCGACCAGGAAGGCCAACATGTGGGGCACTTCAAGGCCCTTGCAGACTCCGATCGTCGCGATCGTCACTGCCAGCAATGGCGCGGCGGCGGAGGTCCAGCGCGCGCGCTCCTGCAGGAATATCAGCAGATGCGCAGCGAGCAGTCCGATCGTCAAGGAGCCGCCCTGTTTGGCGAGCAACGAGAGCGGTCCGACGTCGCCGCCTTGCGCGAAAGCCAGCACCAACAGTGCGGCGTCGAAAAGCAGCACCACCCAGAAGTTGGAGAGCGCGGTGAGCAGACGGATCAGATCGGTGACGCGGCCGCGCGCGCCGTACTCGTTCAGCACCGAGACGGTGGTGGCGGGCGCGATCTCGAGCGCGAGCACCGCGAGCAGCAGCGCTCCGTCGCGCCGCGGCAAGACCAACAGCGCGGCGCCCGCCACCGCACTGAAAGTGATCAGGGCTTCGGTGATGGAGAGCGTCAGCAGAGGCCGCGTTCCGCGCCGCAGCTCATCGAGCCGGATGCGGCCGCCGAGGAAGAACAGCACCGCGGCAATCGCGAAGTCGTTGATCGGGCCTTCGACTGCGCGCAGTGCGCCATCCGGCAGCAGGTCTGCACCTTGCGTGCCGATCGCGATGCCAGCCAGAATGTAGCCGGTGAGCGTGGGCAAGCGCAGGCGGCGCGCAAGTCCGCCGGCCAGCAATCCGGCGAGCAGGACCACGCCGAGGGCGAGCAGCGGACCGCCAGCGGCGAGGCTCAATGCGCGGAAGCCCAGTCCGGGCCGTGGCCGACGTCCACCTTGAGCGGAACCGAGAGTTCCATGACCGTCTCCATGCCCTCACGCACGAGTGCGGTGAGGGATTCGAGTTCTTCGCGCGGGCAATCGAAGACGAGCTCGTCGTGCACCTGCAGCAGCATGCGCGCGCGCAGGCCGGAGTCGCGTAAGCGTTCGTCCACGCGCAGCATCGCGAGCTTGATCAAATCCGCTGCGCTGCCTTGCACCGGAGTGTTGACCGCGGCGTTCTCCGATTGCGCGCGCACGCGACCGTCGCGCGATTGCAGTTCGGGCAGGAGGCGGCGGCGTCCGAGGAGCGTGCGCACCTCGCCGCTGGCGCGTGCCTCCGCGAGGGTGCGGTCGAGCCAGGCGCGCACGCCCGGCAGCGCTTCGAAGTAGCGTTCGATGAAGGATTTCGCCTCACCGAAGGAGATGCCGGTGCCGCGCGCGAGCCGCGCCGGACCCATACCGTAGAGAATTCCGAAGTTGACCGCTTTGGCGCGCGAGCGCAGCAGCGGATCCACTTCCGATTCTGGCACGCCGAAGACCAGAGCCGCCGTGCGCACGTGCACGTCGGCGCCGTCGCGGAAGGCTGCGCGGAGTGCGGGATCCTCGGCGAGGTGGGCGACCAGCCGCAACTCGATCTGAGAATAGTCGGCCGAGACCAGCACCCAGTCCGCCGCACGCGCCACGAAAGCGCGTTTGATCTCACGTCCTTCCTCGCTGCGCGCCGGAATGTTCTGGAGGTTCGGGTCGGAGGAAGACAGACGCCCAGTCGCCGCCACCGCCTGGTGATAGGAGGTGTGGATGCGACCGCTTTCGGGATGAATCCAGGCTTCGAGGGCATCCACGTAGGTGCCGAGCAGCTTGGTCATCGCGCGCCAGCCGAGCAGCGCGTCCACCACCGGTTCGCCCTCGAACTGCTCGAGAGTGCCGGCGTCGGTGCGCCAACCGGTCTTGCTCTTGGGCGGCGGTTTGCGCCCCGTGCGCTCGTGGATCTTCATGCGCTCGAAGAAAACTTCGCCGATCTGCTTCGGCGAGGCGAGATTGAAGTTCTCGCCGGCGAGGGCGTGGACCTTTGCTTGCAGCGCTTCGGCGCGTTCGCGGAACTTCACCCGACAGTGCGCGAGCTGTGCGCGGTCCACACAGATGCCCTCGGCCTCCATGCGCAACAGCACGTCCACCAACGGCATTTCGACCGCTTCGAAGAGTTCCGTCGCGCCGCAGCCTGCGAGCTCGGCGCGCAGCGGCGGCACGATGCGGAACACGGCCTCGGCGTCCTCGCAGGCGTACTCGCAGACTTCCTCGACCGGCACTTGATCCATGGTGCGCTGATCGCGGCCACTGCCGAGCAGCTCAGAAGTGGGAATCTTTTCCTCACCGAGGTACTGCTGAGCGAGCGCGTCGAGGTTGTGCGCAGCGCCCGGCGCGACCAGGAAGTGCGCCAGCATGGTGTCGAAGCTGAGTCCGCGCAGCTCGACGCCGTGGCGGCGCATGACGTGAAGGTCGTACTTGGCGTTTTGACCGTACTTCAGCACCGCCGCGTCCTCGAGCAGCGGACGCAGATAGCTCAGGGCGTCTTCGCCGTTGGGACCGCGCGCGGGCGGATCGAGGTTGAGGGCGACATAGTCCGCTTGGCCCGGCTGCTCGCAGAAGGACATCCCGACCAGCCGCGCGCGCAACGGATCCACCGAAGTGGTTTCGGTGTCGAAGGCGAAGCCGTCGCTGCGCGCGAGACGCTCGCGCAGAGCGTGCAGTTCGTCGGCGCTACGCACCAGCCGGAAGCCCGCGCGCCGCGCACGACGGTGGAGCGCGTCCACCGCCAGTGGGGCTACGGTGGGCGTGTGTTTCTCGCGAGCTGCAGGCGCGGTTGCCGACTCGCTGTCGTCCGCACTTCCGCTGCGCTGCGCTCGCCATTCAGCGAGCCGACGGCCCAAGGAGTTCAGGCCGTGTGCTTCACAGAAGCGCGTGAGAGCTTCCCAATCCGGTTCGTTGCCGCGCAGCGCCTCGGGTTCCTCGCACTCCAGATCGTCGCGCAAGGTCACCAACGGCAGAGCAGCGCGCGCGGCGTCCGCGAACTCGGCGAGCGATTCGGCCAGCTTGCCTTTCTCCTCCTGTGGTCCGCGCGCCAGAGCCGCCTCCAGGCTGCCGTACTTCTGGAGGAGTGCGGTCGCTTTCTTCGGACCGACTCCCGGCACGCCCTTGACGTTGTCGGTGCTGTCACCGACCAGCGCCTGCCATTCGGCCATGCGCTCGGGCGGGACGCCGTACTTGGCCTCGATCTCGGCTGGACCGAGACGTTCGGGCGGCGCATCGGCCTTGGGCGGGGGACATTGCACCACCAGCGGACCGACGCACTGCGCGAGATCCTTGTCGGAAGAGAACAGCAATACTTCCCAATTCGCCTCGCGGCCCCGGCGCGCGAGGCTGGCGAGGAGGTCGTCGGCCTCGAAACCCGGGCGCTTCAGCGAGGGCAGGCCGAGCAGCACCACGAGTTCCTGCATCCACGGGAATTGCCGTTCGAGGTCCTGGTCGAGATCCTCGCGGTTGGCCTTGTAATCCTTCGCAAGTTGGTGGCGGAAGGTCGGTTCGGGCGTGTCCCAGGCCACTGCGGAGGCGTCGGCGCCGTGATCGAGCAGCGCGCGCAGCAGACTGTGGCCGAAACCGTGCAGCGCTCCGCTCGGACGACCTTGCGGATCGGTGAGGCCGCGAATCGCGAAGAAGGCGCGGAAGGCCAGGGCCGTGCCGTCCACCACCAACAAGCGCTTCATCCGAGCCACCTCAGCGCGAGGAAGCCGCCGATCAGCAGCAGAGTCGCGGCGATCGCGACGAGATCGAACCAGCGGTCCACCCACGCCGCGATCGGAGCTCCGAAGTAGCGCAGCAATACGCCTTCGACCCCGAAGCGCAGGCCGCGCCCGAGCAACGAGAATCCCACGAAGGCGCCGAGCGGGAAGCCGAGTGCACCGCTGGCGATGGTGAAGACCTTGTAGGGAATCGGAGTGATCGCGGCGACCAGCAGCGCGAGCGTGCCGTACTCCGCGTACCAGGCCTCGATCTTGCCCCACACGTGACGGTCGGAGTCGTAGAGATCCAGCAACCAGGCACCGAGCGTGTCCATCAGCAACGCGCCGATCGCATAGCCGAGCAGCGCGCCGAGCACCGAGCCGATCGTTGTGACCACTGCGTAGCGCACCGCGCGCTCGGGCCGGCCTGCGCCCATCGCCATGAGCAGGGGATCGGGCGGGATCGGGAAGAAGGAGGACTCGATGAAGGCCAGACCGAAGAGCGCTTTCTCCGCGTGCGGCTTGCCGGCGAAGCCGAGCATCCAGCGATAGGCGCGACGCAGGGGTTGGGTGAGCGGGTGGAGGAAGCGCATCCTCAGCTTCCGGCGCGCAGATCACGCAGCGTCCATTCGACCGAGCGGCGGCCGCGGAATTCGTTCACGCCAAGGCTGACCGCCACGTCCAGGCGTTGACCGGCTTGCAGATGCTGCAAGCGCCCCATCATGCGCCAGGCCAGCGCCCGGATCGAATTGCCGTCGCGTTCGAGCAGAAGTTCGGCGTGGATGCCATCGGTGCCGATCGGACGCGGGTCGCGCGCGAGGCGCAGGCCGGCGCTGAGGAATACCGGTTCGGGAAATCCTTCCCCATAAGGCGCGAGCTCGGCGATCGCCAAGGCAGCCTCGAGCTCGCTCTCGGCCGGGGTGATCTCGCCGTCGAGCTGCAGTTCGGGCGCAGCCGGGGCCGCGAGCGCGGATGCTGCTCGCTGCAAGGCCGCGCCGATGTGGGGTGCAGCCGCGGGATCGAAGTGGAAACCGGCGGCGCGCGCGTGGCCGCCGTAACCGCCGAGATGCTGCGCCGCCGCGCCCAACAGTGCGACGAGATCGGTGCCCTCCGGCGCGCGTGCGCTGCCGCGAGCCACGCCCGGCGCGCACTCGGCCCACAGCAAGGTCGGCAGGCCCGTGCGCTCCGTGAGTTGTCCCGCGACCACTCCCAGCACGCCGAAGTGTGCTTCGCTCCTGCCGGCGAAGATCACGGCCTGGCCGGAGGCGCGTTGCGCGGCGACGTCCGGCTCCAGGTTGGCCAGTTCGCGCTCCTGCACGCTGCGCCGTTCGAGGTTGAGAGCGTCGAGTTCGGCGGCCAGCCGCTGCGCTTCACCGGCATCGCGCGAAGCGAGCACTCGGAAGGCGAGCTCGGCGCGCTGCAGGCGACCCGCCGCGTTGAGTCGTGGCGCGACGCGGAAGGCGAGATCCTGCGCGGTGGGAGCACCGCGCACGCGACAGACGCCGAGCAGTGCGCGCACGCCCGGCAGACCGCTGTCGCCGAGCGCGCGCAGTCCTGCACTCACCAAAGCGCGATTCGGTCCGGTCAGGCTCATCACGTCGGCCACCGTCGCGAGTGCGGTGAGGCCGAGAGTGTCGTTCAGGAAGCGACGCGCCACAGGCGGCATGGCACCGGGCGCGCTGCCGTGGCGCCCGCGTAGCACGCCCCACGCAAACAGCCATGCGGTCGCGGTGCCGCAGAAGTGCGGAAAAAGCGTCTTGTCCAGCCAGGGATTCACCAGTGCGGTGCATTCCGGCAGCGTGGCGCCGGGCAGATGGTGATCGAGCACGATCACTGCGATGCCCTTCGCCTTCAGCGCCGCCAGCGCTTCGTGTGCACTGGTGCCGTTGTCCACCGCGATCACCAGACGCGCGCCGCAGCGCTCGGCCGCAGCGAGCGAGCGCGGGCCGAAGGAGTAACCATCGGCGAGGCGGTCGGGCACGAAGACCTCGCAGCGCACGCCGATCAGTTCGCACAGGAAGTGGAGCAGGACCGCGCCGCAGGTTCCGTCCACGTCGTAGTCGCCGTGGAGGAGGACGGTGTGACCCTCGGTGGCCGCGCGCTCGAGCGCGGCGGCGGCGGCGGCGAAGTGAGGCAGACGTTCCGGCTCGGGCAGCGTCAGCAAGCTGGGGCGCAGGAAGGCCGCGGTGTCGGCCGCAGAAATCCCGCGCTGCGCCAGTACGTGGGCCGCGAGCGGATGCAGGCCATGGCTCGCTTCAGCATTTCGGCGCACCGCAGCCGTGGCTTCAGCACGCATCCTCCAGCGGTATTGAGGCGCGACGGAGGCAGGCAGCACGCGTAGGATTCTAGGGTGGCCGAACCTGCGAGTCCGCACCGCATTCCGCCGATGCACCTCGTCCTCGAAGCGGCCGAGGCGCGCGTGCTCGCCGAGCGCCACGACCGCGAGTCGCTGCGCCGCGCCTGTGAACGCGTGATGGACGAGGAGCGCGCGCGACTGCGCGCAGGTGGCTCCTTCGGCGGCATGAACGGCGCCTTCTGGTCGCGCGTGCGCGCGGTGCTCGAGGTGCTGCCTGGGCTGAAGACGCGCCGCGCCCTCAACGCCACCGGAGTCGTGCTCCACACCAATCTCGGGCGCGCGCCCTGGCCGGAGGAAGCGCGGCAAGCGGTGGTGAACGCCTCCGGCGTGGCCATGGTCGAGGTGGATCGCGCCAGCGGCAAGCGCGGTCGGCGTGAGAGCGCGGTCTCGGAGTTGTTGGTGCGCCTCACCGGCGCCGAGGCCGGCCTCGCCGTCAACAACAACGCCGCGGCGCTGCTGCTGACGGTCTCCGCGTTGGCGCGCGGGCGCAAGGCGGTGGTGGCACGGCGCGAACTGGTGGAGATCGGCGGTTCCTACCGCATGCCGGAGGTGATCGAAGCGGCGGGCGCCGGAATGATCGCGGTCGGCACCACCAATCGCGTGCATCTGCGCGACTACGAACAGGCCGTTGCCGATCCTGCGGTGGCCTGCGTGTTGAAGGTGCATCCGAGCAATTTCAGCATCGAAGGTTTCACGGGGGAGCCGCCGTTGGAGGAGTTGTCGGCGCTCTGCCGCGCGCGCGGGCTGCCGCTGGCCTACGACCTCGGCTCCGGTGTGCTGGTCGGCGCCGAATGGCCAGCACTGGCACAGGAACCGACCGTGGCCGATGCGCTCGCGCGCGGTTGCGATCTGGTCACCTTCAGTGGTGACAAGTTGCTCGGTGGACCGCAGGCCGGCCTCATCGTTGGTGCCAAGCCGCTGGTCGAGCGTCTGCGCCGCGACATGCTCACACGTTGCCTGCGGCTTGACAAGGCGATGCTCGCTGCCCTCGAAGCCGTGCTCGCGATCCACGCACTCGGGCCGGAAGCCGCAGTGCGCCGCATTCCCGCCCTGCAGCGCCTTTCCGCCAGTGCGGAAGAGTTGCGGACGCGCGCCGAGGCGCTCGCATCCGCCCTCGACGGACGCACCTTTGGTTGGAGTGCACGCGCGGTCGCGTGCGAGAGTCGGGTCGGCAGCGGCGCTTCTCCGACCGCCGGCTTGCCTTCTTGGGGCGTGCAGCTCAGCGCGAGCGGACTCGGCGGCGAAGAGATGGCGGCGCGTCTGCGGCAGCTCGAGCCGCCGATCTTCGCGCGCGTGCAGGACGACGGACTCCTGCTCGATCTCCGCACGCTCGGCGCCGAAGACCTGACGGAGCTGCGCGCGCTCCTGGGCGGCTGAACGCGCCTAGACGCGGGGTGCCACGGCGCGGCCGAGCCAACGCTCGAGCATCGCGAGGAACTCATCCTGGCGCAGCGGCTTCGAAAGATAATCACTCATGCCTGCCGCTAGGCATTTCTCACGGTCGCCGACCATCGCATTCGCGGTCAGCGCCACAATCGGTAGCTTCGCGTACTGGATGCCGAGCGCGCGGATCCGTCGCGTGGCTTCGTAGCCGTCCATGTCCGGCATCTGGCAATCCATCAGCACGATGTCGTAGCGGTTCTGCTGCACCTTGGCGAGCGCCTCGGCGCCGTTGATGGCGACATCGGCGGCGAAGCCGGCGCGCTCCAGCATCTTGAGCGCGAGCTTGCGGTTGACCGGGTTGTCCTCGGCGAGCAGCAGGCGCTCGCGGGCGGTCGGACGGAACTGCGCGGCCGACGGAGTACTCGTGACGGACTCCGGCACCGGCGCCGTCGCGGTGGGCGTCGCGTCGGGCGCGACGTTGGCACGCGGTGCAGTCGCCTGCGGCGCGGGTGTGCTGACCAGCCGCGTCATCTCCTGACGCAACACGGCGAGCTTGACCGGCTTCGCGTTCCAGGACTGGAACCCCGCAGCGCGCGTCTCCGCGTCGTCGCCGAGATCTTGAAAGGAGGAGAGCAGCATCAAGCGCGTGGCGTCGTTGCGACGATCGGCGCGGATTTTGCGGCCTAGTTCGATGCCGGTGAGGCCCGGCATGCACTGATCGGTCCAGACGCAGAAGTAGGGATCCCCGGCTTCGGTGGCCTTGTGAAGGAGTTCGAGTGCTTCTTCGGCGGATCCTGCCGCGTCGTAGCGGCAGCCGAGTCGTCGCGCCTGTCCGGCAAGCACGCGTCGGTTGACCTCGACGTCGTCCACCACCAGCACACGACGACCGACCAGCAGATCGGCTGCGTCGGGCTCGGTCTCAGCGGCACGGTCGCACGCGAAGTCTGCTTCGAAGAAGAAGCAGGATCCGGCGCCCGGCGTGCTTTCGACGTCCATTTCGCCCCCCATGAGCTGCACGAGCTGGCGCGAGATCGCGAGTCCGAGCCCGGTGCCGCCGTAGCGCCGCGTGGTGGAAGAATCCGCCTGCACGAACTTCTGGAAGAGTCGTGAGCGTCCCTCGTCGGAGATGCCGATGCCGGTGTCGCGCATTTCGAAGCGTAGGCGCGTGCGCCCGGATTCCACTTCCTTGAGCGTCATCACTTCGAGGGTGACCTGCCCCTTCTCGGTGAACTTGATCGCGTTGCTGGCGAGATTGAGCAGTACCTGACGCAGGCGCAGCGGATCGCCGACCAGGCGCGTGCACACGCTCGGACGCGCGAAGGCGTTCCAATCCAATCCCTTCTCGGTGGCCTTCGGCGTGAGACCGTCCTGCACGCCCTCCAGCACTTCGATGAGATCGAAGGGCACCGACTCCAGCTCGATGCGTCCGGCCTCGATCTTCGAGAGATCCAGGATGTCGTTGATCAGATGCAGCAGGTTGTCGGCGCAATCGCGCACGGTGAGCAGGCAATCCCGCTGCTCGGCATGCAGCTCGCCCTGCAAAGCCAGCTCGGTCATGCCGAGGATGCCGTTCATCGGCGTGCGAATCTCGTGGCTCATGGTGGCCAAGAATTCGCTCTTCATGCGGCTCGCCTCGAGCGCTTCCTGCGTGGCGCGGCGCATTTGCTCCTCGATCTCCACGTGCATGCTCACGTCGGAGAGGCACAGCACGAAGCCGTCCTGACTGGTGGTCACGCGAGCCTCGAAAAAGGCATTGCTGACCGGATGCTTGACGCGCAAGGCCTTCTCGGAGGAAACGTAGGAGAGGCCGGTGAGCGTTTCCGTGTCGAGCGCATCCACCCCGAGCAGTGCAGTCAGTCCATGACCCGATTTTTCGAGCGATTCGCGCAAACTCCGCGCCGCCGGATTCTCCTGGCGTGCGCGCACACTGCGCTGACCGCGCTCGGTCTCGAAGATCGAAACCGCCTCGGTGAGACTACCAATCGCGTTGCCGAGCGCGCGCTCGGCGTCGCCCTGACG
>CXWK01003465.1_pt1 | contig 10875 bp, 10 predicted proteins | sample 590851 | NCBI WGS metagenome assembly CXWK01 (sample SAMEA3498364, study PRJEB10139) | wastewater metagenome | biome: wastewater treatment plant; material: activated sludge | place: Denmark | collected 2014-08-01
GCCGTGCCGGCCAGCGCGGCGCGGGCGGCGACGTTGACGATCTTGCCCCGCCCGCCGGCCAGCATGTGGGGGATGATGGCGCGAGACATGAAGAAGACGGTGCGGGCGTTGAGGTTCATGTTGAACTCCCACGTCTCGGTCGGCGTTTCGTGCAGCGGCGCGCCGGCGCGATAGCCGCCGGCGGCGTTGACCAGCACGTCAATGCGGCCGAAGCGCTCATGGATGGCGGCGACCATCTCGGCCACGGAGCGTTCGTCCATCAGGTTGCCGGTCACGTAGGCGCAGTACTCCCCTTCAGGTACGTCGCTGCCCAGTACTTCGGCCGTTGTCTCGCGGTGGCGGTCAACCACAGCCACGCGCGCTCCGGCGCGGTAGAAGCCGCGAGCCAGGGCCGCGCCCAGATTGCCCGCCCCTCCGGTGATGACGACCACTTGATCCACGAAGTTAAACATACGGCCTCCGGCTCACTCGTTGCCCCGTGAATCCTATCACGCCCGCCGCCGGAGACCAACTGCCGGCACGTAGCGCGATTCTCCAGAATCGCGCTTCTGACATCCGCAACCGTAACGCGATTCTCCAGAATCGGGCTATCTATGCGCTAAGAAGCGCGATTCTGGAGAATCGCGCTACGGTTGCCGCTGGCGCGATCCGACAGTATGATTCCTATTCGACTCCCAATAGAGAGGTGTTCAATCAAGAAGGCAATGCCGACACATGTGAAACCCCTTTCACCGGACAAACTCCGTCTGGTGTGCGACCCGGTCGGGCTGCCGTTTGAGACGACGGCCGACGTCGCGCCAACGACGGCCATCATCGGCCAGCCGCGGGCCACGCGCGCGCTGGAGTTCGGCATGGGGCTGAAAGGCAAGGGTTACAACATCTACGTCATGGGGTCGTCGGGCACCGGGCGTAGTATGGCCATCCGCCACTTCCTGCGCGAGCGTTGTGGCCGCGAGCCAACCCCACCGGACTGGATCTACATCCACAACTTCGACGCTCCCCACCGGCCGCGGGCCATGAGCCTGGCCCCCGGCCAGGGAACCCTGCTGGCCGAGCGCATGAAGCAGCTCATGGAAACCATCCAGTCGGAACTGACGCAGGCGTTTGAAAGCGAGTCCTATCGCCGGACGGTGCAGGCGTTGGATCAGAAGGTGTCCGATCGGCGCGAGGAGATGCTCGACGCGCTGGAGCTTAAGGCGACGGAGCAGGGCTTTGAGCTGCAAGAGACGGCTTCGGGTCTGACCGTGATGGCCACGGAAGACGACGACGAGGGCGGCAACGGCAAGGCGGTTGATAGCGGCGCGGCCGACGCCGACCACACCAGCCGCCGCGACGCCCAACGCGCTTTGCAGACCGAACTCCAGGACATCCTGCGCCAGTTGCGCCGGCTGGAGCGCGACGCCCGCGAGGAGCGCCAAAAGCTCGACAGCGACGTGGCCGACACGGCCACCAAAGACGAGTTCGAGACCATCCGCGCCCAGTATGAAGACCAGCCACCTCTGACCGAGTACCTCGACGACGTGCGCGAAGACCTGCTCGATCAGGTCTCGCGGGCCGCGTCGGGGCTGGACGAGAAGGAGTTCGACCAACTGGTGGACTTGCGGCGCTACGAGGTCAACGTGCTGGTAGACAACAGCGCCGAAGAGGGCGCGCCGGTCGTCGTCCAGCTCAACCCGACGCACGACAACCTGTTCGGCGTGCTGGAGTATGAGCCGCAGGGCCATACCATTACGACCCACTACACGCAGATCAAGCCGGGCGACCTGCACCGGGCCAACGGCGGCTATCTGGTGATGTACGCCCTGCATCTGGACCGCCAGCGCGAGACGTGGGAGGCGTTGAAGCGTTCGCTGAAGGCCGAGGAGATCGAGATGCGGCCGCCGCAATCCGACGGGCCGGTCATCGCCAATTCGCTGTGGCCGGAGCCGGTGCCGCTGCGCCTGAAGGTCATCTTGCTGGGCAGCGTGACGACCTACTACTCGCTGTTCAAGGATGAGGAGTTCCGCGACCTGTTCAAGGTGCGGGCCGACTTCAGCGACACAATGCCCCGCGACGTGGCCAACGAGCAATCGTATGCCGAGTTCGTGTCCGCTCGCAGCCAGGAAGAGAAGCTACGCGCCTTCGACCGCGCCGCCGTGGCCAAGATCATCGAACATGGCGCGCGCATCGCCGAGCACCAGTGCAAGCTGAGCACGCGCTTTGGGGCCATTGCCGACCTGGCGCGCGAGGCCGACTATTGGGCCGGGGCCAACGGCCACGAGGTGGTGACGGGCGAAGACGTGCAGCAGGCGTTGGACGAACGCACGCTACGCGCCAACCTGGCCGCCGAGCAGTCGCGCGAGGCCATCCTGGAAGGCACGGTGTTCATCGCCACCGAGGGCAGCGTCGTCGGCCAGGTCAACGGCCTGGGAACGTACACCATCGGCGAGTTCACCTTCGGCGAACCGGGGCGTATCACCGCGCGCACCTTCATGGGCGACGACGGCGTCATCCATATTGAGCGCGAGACGGACATGTCCGACCCCATCCATGACAAGGGGGTGCTGACGCTGAACGCCTATCTGGGCGGAACGTATGCCCAGCGCCAGCCGCTATCACTCAACGCCAGCCTGACGTTCGAGCAGAGCTACGGCTACATTGACGGCGACAGCGCCGCGTCGAGCGAGTTGTATGCGCTGCTGTCCAGCCTGAGCCAGATTCCCATCCGCCAGGATATCAGCGTCACCGGCTCGGTCAACCAGCGGGGCGAGATTCAGCCCATTGGCGACGTCAACGAGAAGATCGAAGGGTTCTTCGACATCTGCCGCGCCCGCAGCCTGACCGGCGCGCAGGGGGTCATCATCCCGGCCACCAACGTCATCAACCTAATGTTGCGCGAAGACGTGGTGCAGGCGGCGCGTGACGGGCAGTTCCACATCTGGGCGGTTAGCACCATTGAAGAGGGGCTACACCTGCTGACGGGTATCCCGGCCGGCACGCTCAATGAAAGCGGCGAATATCCGGCGGGAAGCGTTCACCACGCGGTGATGACGCGCTTGCAGCAGCTGGCGACGGAACTCAAGAACTTCGGCGAAGAGCACGACCGGGGTGATGACCTGGCTTAAGAGCCTCGCGCAAAGATCGCCAAGGACGCAAAGAACGCCAAGAGAACTGTTTCTCTTGGCGTTCTTTGCGTCCTTGGCGATCTTTGCGTGAGGTCTTCTTTACAGACTAAAGTGGCGGGCGGCGCGCAGGATGCCGACGACGCTCTTGGCGTCGTCCAGCCGCCCATCAATGGCCATCGCCGCCAGTTCGGCCAGCGACCACGCTTCGACGGCGATTTGCTCATCGTCGTCCATCGGCAACGGGTCGCCCGACAGCCCTTCGGCCAGGAAGACGGCCATGCGCTCATTGGTCAGACCAGGCGCGGCCCAGACTTCGCCCAGCGCGGTGAACGTCGCCGCCCGTTGGCCGGTCTCCTCGCGCAGCTCACGCTGGGCGCAGACGAGCCACGGCTCATCCGCCTCGCGCGTGCCGGCCGGCAGCTCCAGGATGGTGCGCTCCAGCGCCGGGCGATACTGGCGCAGCATCAGCACACGCAGGCCGTCGTCGCCGGGCAGTAGGGGCACCAGCACGACCGCGCCGGGGTGGTCAATGACACCGCGCTCGTAGACGCCGCCATCGGCCAGGCGGAACGTGTCTACGCGGAGGCGCCACTTTCCCTGCCAGACGATGCGGGATTGTTGGAGGTCCATGAATCAGCAAGAAACCGAGTTTCTTCTTGGAAACTCGGTTTCTATCCTCTATTTCGCCGGGATGCGGATTTCCTGGCCGACGTAGATGCGGTCAACGTTGGGGATGTTGTTGTAGGTGGCCAGTTCCTCAGCCGTGAAGCCATACTGCAAGCCGATGCGGAACAGGTTTTCGCCGGCGGCCACGACGTGGATCCTCTCGCCGGTGGCCGGGGCCGTGGGCTGGACGGCCGGCGCGGCCGTTGGCTCGACGGCGGGCGGCAGCGGCGTGGGGCTGGCCTCCGCCGGCAGCGGCAGCGGCGTGGGCGAGGCAGCAATGGGGATGGTAGCCGTCGGCAGGGGCAACGTCGGCAGGAGCGCGCCGGGCAGGGTGGCCGTCGCTTCGGGCAGGTTTTCCGTGCCGGGCGCGGGCCGGACACAGGCGCTCAGGGCCAAGACCAACAGGGCCATTGCGGCCAACAACAGGGGATAGGTTGTGCGTTTCACCCGCAGCCTCCTCTCAAGCGCTAGGGCAGTCTCGGCCGGCGGCGGCCGAACGTGTAAACATAATGTAGTTTATCATATTGCGGGGCGATTTGGCAAATCGCCCCACAGACCGGATGATCGTATAATTATCCGAATGCTTGCCCGCAACAACAGTCGGAATCGGGGGCCGTAAGGGTGGCCGCGCCGCACACACCACACGCCAGACGACAGTTCAATATCGGCATCAACGCCCATCTTCTATCGGGCGAAGCCGGCTATCGCCGCGCCGGTATTCACCAGTACATCGCTCAGGTCTTGCGCCACCTGCCGGCCGACGAGGAGCGCCACTACACCATCTATACCCGCCAGACAGACGGCTGGGAGGCGCGGCCCGACTGGCGCGTGCGCTCTACCCCTCTGCCGACGGAGCGCCCCCTGACGCGCATTGCCTGGGAGCAGGCCGTTTGGCCGTGGCGGGCGCGGCGCGACGGGCTGGACTTGCTGCACAGCATGGGTTTCGCCATGCCGCGGCTAGCCCCCTGCCCGGTGGTGGCCACGCTCTATGACCTGAGCTTTGTCCACACCCCCGATGCCTTCCCGGCTATGCAGCGGCGCTACCTCCACGCGGCCACGGCCACCTCCTGTCGCCACGCGCAACGGCTTATCGCCATCTCCGAGTCGGGCCGGCAGGACGTGCACCGCGTCTATGGCGTGCCCCTGGAGCGGATTGACGTTGTTGTGCCCGGGGTGGGCGAGGCCTACCGGCCGCTGCCGCCCGACGAGGTGGCCGCCTTCCGCCGCTGCCACGACCTGCCGGAGCGCTTTCTACTCCACGTCGGCACGCTCCAGCCGCGTAAAAACGTGCCGCTGCTGCTCGACGCGCTGGCCCGGCTGGGGCGCGACGACGCGCCGCTGGTGCTGGTAGGCGGCAAGGGCTGGTTCTACGACACCATCTTCGCCCGTGTGACCGCTTTGGGGCTGGGCCAGCGGGTGCGCTTCGCCGGCTACGTGGACGACGATGCGTTGCCGCTGTGGTACAACGCCGCCGCCGCGCTGGTCTTCCCATCGCTCTACGAGGGGTTCGGCCTGCCTATCGTCGAGGCGCTGGCCTGCGCCACACCGGTCGTGGCCGCGCGCACCTCGTCCTTGCCGGAGGCCGGCGGCGACGCGGCGCTCTACTTCGATCCGACCGACGCCGACGACCTGGCCGCCCGCCTGGCCGACGTGCTCGACCGGCCCGAACTGGCGGCCCGGCTGCGCGCCGCCGGCCCGGAACAGGCGCGCCGCTTCTCCTGGGCGCGGGCCGGGCAGGAGACGGCCGCCGTCTACACGCGCGCTCTGGCCGCGCCGGAGGGGACGCGATGAACCGGCGCGCCATCCAGTGGACGACCATCGCCGTCGATCTGCTGCTCATCAATTTGGGCTTTGTGCTGGCCTACGTCGCCCGCTACGTCTGGCAGTGGTTCTTGCCGGTGACGTTCCTGGAGCCGTACCGCAGCTACATCGGCCAGCAGCTTGTGCTGACCGGCTTGCTGGCCCTGACCTACCAGACCACCGGCGTGTGGCGACGGCGCGGCGATTCGTGGCTGGAGGAAGTCACACGCGTGGGCACGGCCACAGCGGCGGGCATCACGCTAATGATGGCCGTGACCTTTTTCTTCCAGCCGGCCCCCTTCTCGCGCCTGCTCATCTTCTGGGCGCTGCTGTTCATCGTCCTGTTTATCGCCATCGCGCGACTGATCCGCCGCCTGCTGCTCAATGCCCTCTACCGGCGGGGCATCGGCGCAGCGCGGGCGCTGGTCGTCGGCATGGGCGAAGCCGGGCGCAGTCTGATGCGCACGCTGTTGGCCCGGCCCGACCTGGGCTTTGCCGTCGTCGGCTATCTGGACGACGGCGGCCAGGAGAACAACGTCGGCCTGGGACGCATCCCCCGGCTGGGCCACTTCGACGACCTCGACCGCCGGCTGATGGAGTTCGCGCCAGTGCACACCGTCTTCATCGCCCTGCCCGGCGAAATGCACCGGCAGATGTTGAGCCTGCTGCAAGTGTCGCAACAGCATGGGGCGCGCGTCCAGGTTGTGCCCGATCTGCTGCAACTGAGCCTTAACCGGGTGGAGTTCAACAACATGGGCGGCATTCCCGTGCTGGGCGTGCGCGATATGGCCGCCTATGGCCACATCAGCCGCGCCAACCAGTTCTTCAAGCGGGCGCTTGATCTGACCATCGTTGCTCTGCTGGGCGTGCCGGCGCTGGCGGTTATGGGGCTGGTCGCCATCGCTATCCGGCTGGAGTCGGCCGGGCCGGTGCTCTACTCCTCGCCACGCATTGGCCGCGAGGGGCGGCCGTTCGACATGTACAAGTTTCGCTCAATGGTCGTGGGGGCCGATGAGCAGAAAGAGGCACTGCGGGAGTTAAACGAGGCCGACGGGCCGATGTTCAAAATCCGAGACGACCCGCGCCTGACGTCGGTCGGCCGGGTCATTCGCCGTCTGAGCCTGGATGAGTTGCCGCAGCTCTACAACGTGTTGCGCGGGCAGATGAGCCTGGTGGGGCCGCGGCCGCCGCTGCCGGAAGAGGTAGCCGCCTACCGGCCGTGGCACCGGCAGCGGCTGGCCGTCGTTGGCGGCCTGACGGGGCTGTGGCAGGTCAGCGGCCGGTCGGATCTGACCTTCGACGAGTTGTGCCTGCTGGATATTTACTATATCGAAAACTGGTCGTTGGGGTTGGATGTGCGGATTCTGTTGCAGACGATACCACATTTGATTAGCAGAAGAGGGGCTTATTAAGAAGTTAAGAGAGTGGAGTCCGCATCCTCAGATGCGGACAGGCAGATGTGTACTGCCTTGCGCATCTGAGGATGCGCACTCCGCAAGGCGAGCGTTTATTCGCCCGACTCATCCTCCGGCGCGCTCGGCTGATCCAGCCGCAGCACCTCGCCATGCATGTCAACCACCACCCGGAAGCCCAACATCCCCAACATGTCGCGCGCCTGGGCGGGTACGCCCTGGGCCATGATCTGCTCTTCGTTAATGTTGCGCAGCGAGGCGTCTACCGCCGCCTTGGTCAGCAAGTCATCGCTGCCTAACATCTTCAGTGCCTGCTCTACGGCCAGGTCTTTGTTCTGCTGTAGCTGGTTCAGGAAGAAGCTCAACACCTGCCGATCAACAACTTCGGCGTCAATGTGGCGGCGGAAGCCGTCGTCGTCGAAGACGTATTGCGCCTCGCCGCCGATCACCGTCGTCGCCAAGAGGTTTTCATAATCGTCGTAGACCAGACCGTCGAACATCGCTTGTCGAGCCATCAGTGGTTCACTCTCCTGGCACGATCATACCACATTCGGCTAGCGCGGGGCGGACGTTGGGGAAGCTTTAATTAGGGATTCGGGAAGAGAGAAGAGGGCGACATTATACGTCGAGGAGCGCCGGGTGGTTCTCTAAAAAGCGGCTCTCTAAACTGGAAATGAGGAGAAGCGACGGCAGCGTGACGGGCATTCGACCTATGTTATAATTGAGAGATTGGATGCATGGAACCGTGTCGGTTCGCCTACGCGCTCGCCTTTGTGTAACAGGTGGCGGCTTCATCGGCGGCGACTGGACAGCGGGCCAAAACCTTGGCTAAGGACACGTAGATACTTTGTTCAGACCACTCGATTGGCTGCTGGGCTTCTTCTCCCTCGACATCGGCATTGACCTGGGCACGGCCAACACGCTGGTGGCTGTGCGCGATAAGGGCATCGTCATCAATGAGCCGTCGTGGGTGGCCATCAACAAGCGCACCCGCCGGCCGCTGGCCATCGGCGCCGAGGCGCGTGAAATGGTTGGCCGCACCCCCGGCGACATCGTTGCCATTCGCCCCCTGCGCGACGGCGTCATCTCCGAGTTTGAGATCACCGAGGCGATGCTCAAGTACTTCATTGACAAGGCCCACGAGCAGATGCTCGTGCCCTTCCCCCGGCCGCGCGTCGTCGTTGGCGTGCCCAGCGGCGTGACCGAGGTGGAGAAGCGCGCCGTCTATGACGCCACTATCTCCGCCGGGGCGCGCGAGGCCTACCTGATCGAAGAGCCAATGGCCGCGGCCATTGGCGCCGGGCTGCCGATCATCGAATCGCGCGGCAGCATGGTCGTTGACATTGGCGGCGGCACGACCGAAGTAGCCGTCTTCGCCATGGGCGGCATCGTTGTCAGCCGCTCCATCCGCGTAGCCGGCGACGAGATGGACGAGGACATCATCGCCTACGTCCGCAACAAGTACAACCTGCTCATTGGCGAGCGCATGGCCGAGCGGTCAAAGATTGCCATCGGCTCGGCCTTCCCCCTGCCGGAAGAGAAGACGATGTCGGTGCGCGGCCGAAACCTGATCACTGGCCTGCCGCAGGTGGTCGAGATCAGCAGCATCGAGCTGCGCGAAGCGATGTCACCGTCCATCAACGTCATTGTGGACACTGTCCTCGACGCGCTGGACGAGACGCCGCCCGAACTCGTCTCTGACCTGATCGAGACCGGCGTTTGTCTGGCGGGCGGCGGCGCGCTCATCCAGGGGCTGGCCGACCGGCTGGAGGACGCCGTGAAGATGCGCGTCTGGGTGGCCGAAGACGCCATGACCTGCGTCGCCCGCGGCGCGGGCCGGGTGTTGGAAGACCTGGACAACTATGAGCGCGTCCTGGTCGGCCTGCACCGGGGCAGCACGCGCCACTAGCGGCGGCCCGGCGGCCGCCGGCGGCCAACCATCATGAACCTGGGGCGAACCCAACAGCGCATCCGCTGGATCACCCTGGCCCTCCTCGTCGGCAGCGGTTTGCTGCTGACCATCCTCGACAGCACCGGCGCGCTGGTCGGCGTGTTGGGCTTTGTGCGCGATCCTCTGACGACGATTAGCTCCTGGACGTCGGCGCGTGCTGACGACGCCGGCGACCTCATCGCCGGGCCGCGCAATCTGGCCGCCGCCCGCGATGAGATCGCTGCCCTACAGGCCCAGGTGGACGAACAGGCGCGGCTCATCGAAGAGTTGAGCGAGGCGCAGGGTGAAGCCCAGGTGCTGCGCGACCTGTTCAACCGGGCGGCCGAAACCCCCGAGTATCGCCGCGTCCTGGCCGACGTCATTGGTCAGGACACTAACCCGGCCATCCAAAGCATTCTCATTGACAAAGGGGTGGACGACGGTGTGCGCACTGGTATGCCCGTCGAATCGGCCCGCGGCCTGGTAGGCCAGGTCTATCGCTCCAGCAACAATGCCGCCCAGGTGGCCCTGCTGACCGAGACGGCCAGCGCCATCCCCGTGCGGCTGGGCACCACACGGGCCACCGGCATCCTGCGCGGCGCGGGCCGCGGCGCGCTGCCGACGATTGACTGGATTGACCTGCAATACGTGGTGGAAGTGGGTGAACTGGTCATGACCTCCGGTTTGGGCGGTAAGTTCCCGGCCGGCATGGTCATCGGCCGCGTCGTACAGGTGGAGCGCAACGAGGCCGAGCTATTCCAGAGCGCCGTTGTGCAGCCGGCGGTTGACTTTCGCACCCTGGAGTCGGTCTTCGTCGTGACCGAGTTCGAGACGGTCAATACGGAGCTATTTAGCGAGGATCCCTAGCCGTGGCCGTCAACTTCTACGCCGCCATCCCGTTGATGGCCCTCCTGGCCATCGTCCAGACGGCCATCCTGCCGCGCTTTCCCATTGCCGGGGTGGAGCCGCAACTGCTGTTCCTGTTGGCCCTGGCCTGGGGGCTGGTGCGTGGGCTAGAAGAGGGGCTGGTGTGGGCGTTCATCGCCGGCATTTGGGCCGATCTGTTCTCACTGTCGCCCATGGGCCTGTCGTCACTTGCTTTCATGGCCGGGGTGTCCGTGCCCATCCTGTTGCAGCCGATGATGCCGCCGCGCCGCCTGCCGGTGACGGCACTATTGGGCGCGCTGGGCACGCTGCTCTATCTCCTGGTCTACGTGGTGGCCCTGGGTCTGTTGGGGCGCGGCCTTTCGGCGGCCGGCGTGGCCGGGCTGTTGCCGATTGTGCTTCTCCATGCCGTCTTCATCTTGCCCATCTACTACGTCGTGCAGAGCCTGCTGCGGGTGCTGCAGCCGCGTCGGGTGGAGTTCTGAGCGCAGGGCAACCGATTGTGTGAGCTCGGTGAAATGAGTGGCTTTCGCCGCTCGTCGCAGCTATAAGTGTGGGTCTGTATGTCCAGCATCGGATGGAAACCACCTGAGGAACGCGACCCGGAGATCCAACAGATCGTCGGTATCGGCGCGCGCATCATGTTCATGCGCGTCGTCGTCGTCATCATCCTGAGCCTGTTGGTCTATCGCGTCTACGCCCTGCAACAGACCAAGGGCGAAGAGTTGGCCCTGCGCGCCGAGGACAATCAGTTCGCCACCCTGACGACCGACCCGTCGCGCGGCGTCATCCTCGACCGCCACGGCGAGCCGCTGGCCACCAACACCCCCAGCTTCAACGTCACGGTCATTCCGGCGTTCCTGCCGCCGGTGCTGCCCACTGGCGAGAACAGCCCGGAGCGCCAGGGTGTGTTCGAGCAGCTGGCGATGTTGACCGGCGTGCCGGTGACGAATACGGTCAGGCAAGAGGAACTTATCGCCACGGCCAACCCCGAACTGGTCAGTACCTATAGCCGGCTGGCCGAAATCTATGGCGCGTCGGTCGAGGAGACGCTGGATCAGGCCGGCGTGGTGGAGCA
>CXWK01003648.1_pt1 | contig 10875 bp, 8 predicted proteins | sample 590851 | NCBI WGS metagenome assembly CXWK01 (sample SAMEA3498364, study PRJEB10139) | wastewater metagenome | biome: wastewater treatment plant; material: activated sludge | place: Denmark | collected 2014-08-01
GGGTTGAGGTCCATCGCCGGGCGCTCGACGCCCCAGTAGGTCACCGTGGCGACGACGATGCTCGCAGCGAGGACGAACACCAGCTGCCACCAACGACTGCGTGGCACCTCGCCCTCCAGGCCCATCCGGAAGAACAGCTTGACGAAACCCGGGTGCCACAGGTAGAGGCCATAGGAGATGGCGCCGAGTGAGGCGAACACCCACGAGCGCATCAGGGCACGGATGGCGCCCTTGTTTTGATCACCGAGGGTGAGCGGCAACAGCAACAATCCCGCTCCGAGGCCGTGGGCGCCGTGCCGGGCGAGGGACTGGCCCATCGTCGGAAAGTAGATGAAGTAGTAGCGCAGCTGCACCGCCACCCACACCACCCCGACAACGCTCCCCCAGCAGAACCATGGCCTGTCCGACATCCAGCGGATCCACCCCGGCGGCGGTACGCCGCGTGCCTGTGCCGCCGCCAACGCCGAGAAGAACATGCCGACAGCGAACCAGTCGAGCATCGACGGCATCCACACGAGCGACGGATGGGTCGTGTCCCGAAACGTGATGATCAGCACCTTGACCACCAGCGAAAACACCACCTGAGCGCCGACCATGACGTAGACGCCGATCATGCGGTCGCGCACCGAGGTGCCGAAGGCCTGCGCCACCCGCCGGTACAGCAGCGCCAACAAGGGCAGGACGAGATAGAACGCCATCTCGACGCCCAGCGTCCACGCAGCGAAGATCGCCCAGAACTCCCCGCCGGGCACGTAGATCTGGCCAAAGCCGAACAACGCAACCCAGCCGATGGCGTTGGTCGGCAGGTCGACGTCGGGAAAAACGGTGATGTAGAAGAACAGTGCCACCCAATACAGGGGCACCAACCGCAGCAGGCGGCCGATCGCGTAATTCCTGAGGTTTGGAAATGGGGTGTCGTCGAGCGTCGCCTCGATGAAGGGGCGGAACAACAAGAACCCCGACAGAGCGAAGAAGGTGCCGACCGACATGTGGCCGATGTGCTGGACGAACTGATCGCTGGCGCCCAGGCTGGTGTGAAAGACCCCCAGCGTGTGGGTGCAGATCACCAGAAAGGCCGAGACGAACCTCAGCCCGTTGAGGCCCGGGTAGTACGTCCGGCTGATCACCGGCCGGCCGGTGATCCCAGCCGCCGACGAGTCAGTCGTGCCCGCCCCGCCCGCCCCGCCCGCACCTTGGGCAGGCGGCCGCTCGACGGTGGAGGTCATCGGCCGGTATCGCCGGCGGCGGCCGGCGTTGTGCTCGGTGATGCAGCGGCGGTGGTGGGCGTCGCACCCGGCGAGGCACCACCACCCCCATCACCGGTCGCAGCGCCACCATCGGCCGGACCGGGAATGCTCGGCTGGGGCGTCGCCCCGCCCGGAGCGGCGGGCGCCCCGCCGGTCGGAGCGGCGGGCAAGGTGGTCACCGCACCGGCGGGCGGGTCGGGGTCGACCGCTTCGGGCTGCAACTGGCGAACCGTCGGCTCGGCGAACAGGGCAAAGTCGTCGAACTGTGCACCCCGGGCGGCACGGTCGACGCCGACCAACCCGGCGGACTGGTCGGCCTCGGCAAAGGTGTCGTCGCGCACCCTGGTCGAGATCGAACCGTCCACCCACACGCTGAAGCCGCCGTCTTCGAAGCGCACGGTCACCAGGGTCGCCCCGAAGGCGTTCATCGAGTTCTTCTGGGTTCGTCCCACCTCCTCCGGCTCGCCGTTGACCACCCGGAGGATGCGCAACGATTGCTCGCTCTCCTGCGGGTCGGCGACGACCGCCCAGTAGTCGTCGACCGAGGCGATGCGAAAGGCCAGCCCGGCGTTCACCTGGGGTCTGGTCAGGCGGGCCTGGACCGCCGAGATCGGTACCGCCCAGCCCAGCGCCGCCATGGCGGGAGCGTCTGCGTCGACGTCGATGATCGCCGCCTGGCCGGCGTTGATCCCCCAGATGCCGCCGTAGATCGACCAGCGATCGGCCTCGTAGAACGGGTTGATCGACTCCTTGGAGTCGGCGATGCTGCCAAGTTCGTCGCTGGCGATGCCACGATCGAAGCTGTCCATGCGCACGGTGGTCTCCATGCCGTCGATCACCTCGGGCGGTACGACGTAGGCGTTGATCAGCACCGCGGCGGCGCCGAGCACCAACGCCACAGCGACGACGATCAGAAACTGGCGGTTGAGGAACGGCAGCCGGTCGGACGCGAACAGTTCCCGGGTGCGTTCGCCGAGTGACCGCTCATCGACCGGGTCGACCCCGCCGGCCTCCGGGGAACCACCGACGCCGGTTTCGTCGGCCTCACCATCACCGTCCTCGTCATCGCCCGCTCGGTCGCCCGCATTGATCTGCTCACCGATGCTCATCAGTCCAACGAGGTCCTTTGCTGCGAGGTGCGGAGCGTCTGGTGACCCCCGCTGCGGCGTCGCCCCGCCCCGGGGCCGGGCGCACCGCCAGCGATGCTACGCCGACCGACCGCGTCGGACAGAACGGCCTCGTAGCCGTCGATCGTGCGCTCCCAGGTGAACGTGGCGGCGCGACGACGTGCGGCGGCGCTCAGCCGGCGGCGTTCCAGCGGATCGGCGGCCAGCGAGGCCAGCGCGGCCCGCAGGGCGACCGGATCGCGGCGCGGCACCACGCGTCCGGTGTCGCCCACCACGTCGCCCAGGCCGGGCAGGTCGGTGCTGACCGGCACCAGACCCGCCGACATGCCTTCGAGCAGCACCATGCCGAATGCCTCGAGCTCGTTGACCGACGGCAACACGATCACATCGTGGCTGCGATAGGCGGCCAGAAGTTCGTCGTGGGGCACCCGGCCGGTGAACACGGCGTTGGTCAACCCGAGCCGGGCCGCCCGGTCTCGATAGGTCGCCTCCTCCAGACCGCCGCCCACCAGGGTCGCCTCGACCCCGTCGAGTCCGTCGAGCGCATCGAGCAACACCGGTATGCCCTTGTACGAGCGCATCTGCCCGACGAAGAGCACCCGGAGCGGCCGATGGTGGCCGACATCGCTCCGACGAACGTCGGCATGGTCCGGGTGATCGTCGCCATCCCCCACGGCGTCATCGTCGATGGGGTCGACGGCATCGACCCCCCAGGGGATGACGTGGGCACCGGGCACCCCTGCGTGGGCCATGATGTCGGCGTAGGTCGGGGACGTCACCACGACCGCGTCGGCCACCCGGGCCAGGCTCTCCTGGGCGGTGTTGACGGCGACCTGCGCCTGGCCGAGCACCGCTCGACCCCGCCCCGCCGCCTCGACCATCACCTGGAAATGATGGGTGTAGACCACCGCCGGCCGACGTCGTGCCAGGGCGATGCGAGCGAGAAACAGCTCGGAACAGAACGGCGACGGCCCATGCAGGCCGACGACGTCGTAGCCGTCGACGAAACGCGCCAGGCGGGCGAAGCGGCGCGCGATGAAGTGCACCCGGTATTCGCCGAAGGTGAGGCCGCGATCGGCCAGGGCCGACACGGCATCCACCCGATGGCCCCGCTCCTCCAGCCCCCTCCGCAGCCGGTCGACCGATCGGGCGACCCCGGAGGTCACCGGGGGCAGTTGCGAGGCGAGGAGCAGGATCGACAGGGGTCGATCAGCCTGCACCGGCTGGTCCTGGGCCGGCGCGTNNNTCGGTCACGGGGTCAGGGTTCGTTCCGATCGAGGAACTCGAGGCCCTCGACGCGGGGCGTGGGCGGTTGGGGTCCCCAACCCACGCGGGTGCTCCACCACAGCCCGACCAGGTGCTTGATCATGTTCCAGCCCTCGACCAGGGTGCTCTTGGTCTGGCCGTCCTGGCGGGTCTCAAATCGGTAGGGCACGTCGACGAGCACCTCCCACTTCCCCCGCACGAGGATCTCGACCAGCATCTTGTACCCCTCGGGCGCCAAGGCGGCACCGTCGAGCACCTCGGGACGGATGGCGAACAGGCCACCGCCCGGATCCGACGATCGACGGGTCTCCCGGAACATCGCCTGCACCAGCCAGCGCGACCCGACCGACGCCCAGTGACGCCAGCGGTATTCGAGGCCTTCGGCGGAGCCGCCGGCCGCATAGCGGCTGCCGACGGTCACCTGGGCCGGCCCATCGAGCAACGGCGCCACCATCGGCTCGGCCACCTCGGGCGGGTGCTGGAGGTCCCCGTCCATGACGATCACCGCCCGGCCGGCCGCCCGGGCCATGCCCAGCGTGAGCGCCCCGGCCAGCCCACCGTCGCGCCGTCCGGCGGGCCGATGGATCATGCGCACCGGTTCGCCCGCCGCCGAGGCCGCCCGGACCAGGTCGGGCGTGTCGTCGTCGGAGTCGTCGACGAACAACACCTCGTAGCTACGCCCGGTCTCGCTGAAATGCGCCGACAGCCGGGACAGGAGCCGATTGATGTTGTCCCCCTCGTTACGCGTCGGCACGAGCACGGTCACCGCAACATCCCGGAGCCGATTCTCCCCGGCCAAGCTGTTCGTCTGCGCCTCGGCAGCTTCGCCGCTCACGCGAGGTGGTCGACGAATGTTTCGAGCTGGCGCAGGTTTCGACACTCGAAAGCGCCGTCGCAGTACACCGCATAGTCCGACACGATCGAGTCGCCGGTATCCCAGTAGCTCTTGGGCTCGGGGTTCAGCCAGTACAGGTGTCGGGCCCGGTGGGCAATCTCCTTGACGACCCAGCTCTGGCTGGCGTGATAGTTGTTGCGGGCGTCGCCCAGGATGATCACGGTGCTCTTGGGGCTGATCTCCCGGCCCGCACGCTCCCAGAACGCCTCGAAGGCGTGCCCGTAGTCGCTGTGCCCATCCACCCAGACCACGTCGGCCTCGGTGTTGACCCGGTGGATGGCCTCCATGATGTCGTCGGTGCCCTCGAACAGGTGGGTCACCTCGTCGATGCCGTCGATGAACACAAACGAACGGACGCGGCTGAACTGGCCAGACAGGGCATAGACCAGGTGCAGGGTGAAGCGGGCGAAGGCCGCCACCGACCCGGAGATGTCGGCGATCACGAAGATCTCCGGCTTGTGGGGGCGCGGCGGGCGGAACTGCGGGTCGGCGGGTACGCCGCCGGTGCTGAGCGAGTGGCGGACCGTCGAGCGGAAGTCCAGGGGGCCTCGCCGGCCGCGACGCCGCTTGCGGGCCAGGCGCACGGCCAACTTGCGGGTCAACGGGTGGATCGCCTGGCGCAGCAGCTTCAGCTCGTCGCGGCTGGCATGCATGAAGTCGATGTCCTCGGGCAGTGGCTTGCGCAGCGTGCGCGACATCGCCTCGACGCCCCGGTCGGCCACCAGTCCCCGGCGGATCTCCGCCTCGATCTCGCCCTTCAGCGCGTTGATGCGATGCTCGTACTCGTCGGCCTCCAGCCGCGCATCGAGGCTGTTCTGATCCTCGGGGGCGGCCTCCCTGGCCGCCTCGAGCAGCTTGGACAGCACACCGTCGAGGTCGAGCTGGCGCAGCGTGCGATACAGGTAATAGGTGCCGCCGACCGGTCGGCCGGGCTCCATGCCGGCGTAACGTCGCACCGCCTGGCGGGCGACCGCCCGCATCTGGGCTTCGTTGCCCTGCAACAGCGACTGGTACAGCGCCTGGGCCAGCTCCTCGGGGGTCATCGCCTCGCCCCCGGCCCCCCCTGCGCCCTGCTCACCCTCGCCGGAGGGCATCTCCATCTGGTCCTCGAGCTCGGCCAGCGCAGCCGCAGCGTCCTCATCGAGGACGTGGGCGGAGCTGCGGTGGCTGAAGTACACCTCGAAGACGGTCTCGAACACCCGCCAGTGGCTGTGCGTCTTCACCAGCGTGGCCGCCAGGGCGTACTTGAACGCGTCGCGGTCCTCGAGCGGGATGTGCCCAACCGCCTCCATCGCGTCGAGATTTTCGGTGAGGCTCACCGGCAACCCCGCTTCCCGCAGGGAACCGATGAAGCCACCGAGCAGGTCGAGGAACGGCTCGCCGGTGACGGCGAGGGATTCAGTGGGCACGATTAGCCCAGCATCGACTTGGCGGCGGTTTGGCCACCGTCCTTGGCGAATTCGCGGGTGGCCTTGGCGATGTCGGAGTGGTACTTCAACAAGATGTTGGCCGTATCGGTGGCCACCTTCTCGTCGACCTTCTCGACACCGAGCAGCATCAGCGTGCGGGCCCAGTCGAGCGTCTCGGACACCGATGGCGCCTTCTTCAGCTCCAGCTGGCGGATCGAACGAACGATGCGTGCCACCTGGTCGGCCAGCGCCTCGGTGATGCCCGGCACCTTGGTCAACACGATCTCGCGCTCGCGCTCAAGATCGGGGTAGTCGACGTACAGGTACAGACAGCGGCGCTTCAGCGCCTCGGACAGCTCGCGGGTGGCGTTGGATGTGAGGAACACCAGCGGGATCTGGCGGGCGGTGATCGTGCCCAGCTCGGGGATCGACACCTGGTAGTCCGACAGCAACTCCAACAGCAGCGCCTCGGTCTCCACCTCGACCCGGTCCACCTCGTCGATCAGCAGGACCACCGGGTCCTCGGCGCGGATCGCCTCGAGCAGCGGGCGGGTGAGCAGGAAGTCCTCCGAGAAGATGTCCTCCTCCAGCTCACCCCACCCCGACGCCTCGTTGTTGCCTTCGATGCCCGCCGCCTGGATGCGCAGCAGCTGCTTCTTGTAGTTCCATTCGTACAGCGCCTTGGCCTCGTCCAGGCCCTCGTAGCACTGCAGGCGGATCAACCGACTGTTGGTGATTTTGGCCACCGCCTTGGCCAGCTCGGTCTTGCCGGTGCCGGCGGGCCCTTCGACCAGGACGGGCTTGCCCAGGCGGTCGGCCAGATAGAGGATGCCGGCGATCCCGTCGTCGGCGAGGTACTCGACCTCGCCCAGGCGGGCTCGCACCTCGTCGACCGCATCGAAGCGGGGCTCGGTCTCGGGCAGTCCGTCGTTGCGCGCGCTTACCGTCGTCATCGCCGCTCAGACTACCGATCGGCGGGCGAGTCGCCCCCAATCCTTTGATCCTCGGGTTTTGGGGACCCACTCGTCCGGCGAGCCGCCCGTCGGGTGACCGGTTGTCTGCCGACTCGGTCGTTTGGCGACCTGCGGTCGTGGGAACATCGGAACCATGTTGTTGCGACGTATTGCCCGACCCCTGATCGCCGGCGTGTTCATCAGCGAGGGCCTCGCCATCGCCCGCGACCCCGAATCGAAGGTGGAAGCGGCCGCACCGGTGCTGGCCGCAGTCAAGGACATCACAGGCCTCACCGCCGACGACGTCGCCCTGGTCAAGGCCAACGGCGCCATCATGTTCGGCGCCGGAGCCCTGTTCGCCCTGAACAGGTTCCCCCGCCTGTCGGCCATCGCCTTGGCCGGCACCTTGGTACCGACCACGCTGGCCGGTCACCGGTTCTGGGACGAGGAGTCCAACAGCGAGGCCCGCACCCGGCACCGCATCCAGTTCACGAAGAACGCCTCGATCCTGGGCGGGTTGATGCTGGCCGCCGCCGACACAGAGGGCCGGCCCGGCCTCGGGTGGCGGGCTCGCCGGGCGGCCAAGGACACCGAGCGGATGGTCAACACCGCCCAGCGCGAGGCCAAGCTGGCCAGCTCGCTGGCCCAGGCCAAGATCGAGGCCGCAACCGCACCGGTGGCCGCTGCGTTGAAGTGATGACTCCTCGGCGCATGGTCCCCCGAGGAACGGCCGACTGAACTGGTCGTGGCACACTGGTGCTCATGAGCCGGACTCAGGGCACGGCCCTGCTGGGTGCAGCGGTCGATCGGTTCTGCGCCGGGGTGACCGCCTCGCTGCTGCACGTCACCGAAGCCGGCGACACGGGCGTCGACGTCTCCGACAGCGATCTCGCCGGGGATGTGGCCGTCGAGGCCTACCGAATCGCTTGCGCCTTCATCGACAGCGACGGACGCCACTCCGATGACGAGCTGTTGCCCCTGATCGCCACCTTCGGCGGCCGCTTCGACACCCAGCTCTCGGGCGCCACCCCCGGCCAGGTCCGAGATGCCGCGTTGCTGCGCGGCGCTGCTCGATGGCTGGATCGGCCGAGCGACCTGTTTGAGATCCTGCTCGGCGCCGACCGCGCCGAGGGTTCCGACCACGCGCTCGGCTACTACCGGCACGCCATGGGGATCGCCCACACGATCGTCGCCCTCGACGTGATCAGCACCGAGGGGGAACTGGCCGCGATCGAGCGATACCGGGACACGTTGCTCGCCCGAATCGGACCTGCGCGGTCGTCGGGATCGGCCCCCGTCGGCGGCGACGACCACTCCGACCCGGCCCGGGGTCAGGCGGACCCGGTCGAGCCGGACGGCGCTGCCGAGCCACTCCCCCCGCCGCGCCCGCTCGAGGAGCTGATGGCCGAGCTCGACGACCTGATCGGGCTCGCCGAGGTCAAGGCCGAGGTGCGACGCATCACCGACCTGATCCGGGTCGGCGAGCTGCGGGCCCAGGTCGACCTGCCGGTGGCCGAGCGCTCAAACCATCTGGTGTTCACCGGCAACCCGGGCACCGGCAAGACGACGGTGGCCCGCCTGCTCGCCCAGATCTACCGCACCCTCGGCGTCGTCGAGCGCGGCCACCTGATCGAGGTCGACCGTTCGTCCCTGGTGGCCGGCTTCGTCGGCCAGACGGCACCGCTGGTCACCAAACGCTTCGACGAAGCCGACGAGGGGATGCTGTTCATCGACGAGGCCTACTCGTTGATTCGGGGTTCGGAGAGTGACTTCGGCCGGGAGGCGGTCGACACCCTGGTGAAGCTGGTCGAGGACCGGCGGGACCGGGTGGTGGTCGTCGTCGCCGGATATCCGGACGAGATGACGGCGTTCCTCGACCTCAACCCCGGCCTGCGCTCGCGCTTTCCGCGCACGGTGTTCTTCCCCGACTACTCGACCGACGACTTGGTGGCGATCTTCGAGCTGCTCGCCGACAAAAATGGCTACGAGCTGGCCGACGATGCCCGCAGCCGGCTCGCCGAGGTGCTCGACGCCGTGCCTCGCGAGCAGGGCTTCGGCAACGGCCGGCTGGCCCGCAACCTGCTCGAGGAGACGATGGCGGGCCACGCCAGCCGGGTGGTGGCGCTGACGGACCCCACCCGCGACCAGCTGGCCACCATCGTGGCCGCCGACATCCCCGACGAGCCCCCCGGCCACCGCCGGGGTTAGCTTGCGGTCGAGGGGACGAGCCTTTGACCGAGACGACGGGGGGAAGCGCGATGAGCGACCGGGTCTGGATTCGCAGGGCCTACGACGAGCCCACGCACAACGACGGCTACCGGGTGCTCGTCGACCGTGTGTGGCCCCGGGGGGTGTCCAAGGAGGACGCCCAACTCGACGAATGGTGCAAGCAGATCGCGCCGTCCACCGAGCTGAGAAAGTGGTTCGGCCACGCCCCCGAACGGTGGGACGGGTTTCGTAGCCGCTACCGGGCCGAGCTCGGCGACCGCGACGACCTGGTCGAGGCCCTGGTCGAGCGCACCCGTCGTCAGCGGGTGACCCTGGTGTTCGGCGCCAAGGACACCGAGCACAATCAGGCGGTCGTCCTCGCCGAGCTGATCGACGAGCGCCGCCACTCCGCTGAGTGATCGCTGCGGTCGCCGGCATCCCCGGTCCTCGGGTGGGTAGCCGACCTTTGGTGCGCCGGGGCCATCGGCAGGTTCGGGCCGATTCGGGCGACCACCGCTGCCGCCAGTATTCCCAGGGCGATGGCCACGGAGCGGTAGGTGAACCAATAGTGGACCTGGCTGTGGTTCCGGAGCATCTCGTACCAGACGAGAGGAAGGGCCGCCGGGGCTGCCAAGAGCGCCCGATCCGGCCACCTCATGTCAACGACCGAGACGCCCGAGCCGGTCAACCGCCGCCACAGCACAACCCCACAGGTCAGCACCAACGCGACCAGAACAAACTTCGAGAGCGGCATCGCCCACCAGGTCTCGACGTTCCGCTGGATCGACGCAAACCACCGTTGCTCGACGGCGATCTGCTCGCCGTCGACCCGAAGCTGAACCTGCGACGAGATGTTGTCCCTCACGGTGCCAAAGCCCACGACGAGACCCGCCAGAACCCATTTGCTCAGCCACATCCAGCCATATCCGAAGACCCAGAACACCGTTGCGACGCCCAACCGTGCGCTCAAAGCTCGCCCACCGTGGGTGCCGGCGGCCGCCAGGCCGATCAGTGCGGTACACAGAGCCCAGCCACCCGGGGGCATGGTCAGAAAGTCGGCGAAGACAACCAAGGCTCCGGCGATCATCGATGCGGTGGCGATTCGACTGATCGAGGTGCCTCGGGCCGCGTACTCGAACGCGAACCAGCTGGACCCGAGAACGGCCAACGCTCCGATCGCATGGGTGAATTCGGTTCCGAGGTCGATGAAGTCCGTCGTGAGAACAAACGGAAGGAACAGCACGGCGGCGGTGACCGCTCCATGGCGACGTCCCACCGATCGGGCAATGCCTGCCATGACTCCGAGGAGCGCCATGGTCACCACCAACCGGGTGCCGGCCAGCCCGACGACGGCCAACAGCGGCCGACTGATCACCGCATAGCCATGCCAGTACCTGTAGTAGTCGTACTCCCGTTCCAGCCCGTCACCGGCGAGATAGGTGCTGATGTTCTCGGTCGTGGTCTCGCAGTTGCCCAGCGTGGGACTTCTGATCGCCGATTCGAGCGGGTTGGTGCCGATGGGGTTGCCAAGCCCCACGGTGGTCCCGATGCACTCGGTGAACTCGTCGATCTGGTTGCCGTAGGGAGACTGGCGGTACTGCTCAGCGGTCAACCGGCCGGAGGATTGGTCCTCGACCAGGTGGTCGACGATCGGTTTGCTCGGCACCAGGTCAGCGACAACGACGAGGAGGAGCCCCATGGCCGGAAGGGCCGCCATGAGGATCGCAACCCTGAGGAGCAGGGTGATCCACCCGGCCGTGGACGGCCCAC
>CXWK01003901.1_pt1 | contig 10875 bp, 16 predicted proteins | sample 590851 | NCBI WGS metagenome assembly CXWK01 (sample SAMEA3498364, study PRJEB10139) | wastewater metagenome | biome: wastewater treatment plant; material: activated sludge | place: Denmark | collected 2014-08-01
CGGGTGAGGGCGCCGCGATTGCTACAGAAATTTGAGTAGCGGCACGTCCCTCATCCGTCGCGCCTTCGCGCGACACCTTCTCCTGCTCCGCGGGAGAAGGGGCGGCCAGCGCGTCCGCAATCCGCCCTTCCCTGCCGTCGAACATGTCCGCCCCCGAGGCAATTATCGCGTGCAAACGGCCCGGTCCGTGATAAGCTAGCTGTCTAGCTGGATCACTCCGATGCGCTCCTACGGGACTTTCGAAGCCAAGAACAAGTTTTCCGAGCTCATCGACCGCGTCGAGCGCGGCGAGGAGGTCGAGATCACGCGTCGCGGCAAGCCCGTGGCGCGGATTGTAAGAATTGATCCCGCTGCGGAAGACCGGCGCAAGCAGGAAGCGCTGGCGCGTCTGCGTGAAACCCGGGCATTCCTCAAGAGGGAAGGCGTCACCTTCACGGTCGAGGAGATCCTTTCCCTTCGCGACGAAGGCAGGCGCTGAATGCCCGCTTTCGTGTGCGACGCCTCCGTCGCAATCGCGGGCGTCGCCGACGACGACCTGCACGAAGGCTGCAAGGCGCTCCTGGAGCGCGCTGTCATGGATGGCGCAGTCGCTCCGTCGGTGTGGCCTCTGGAAGTCGCGAACATCCTCACGCTGAAATTTCGCAGGAAGCTGATCTCCGAAGAGGGACGCCGACGCGCACTCGACTCGCTCGTGGGGCTGGCGTTCGAAATAGACGTCGTCGCCTGCGGGGCGCTGTCATTTCAAGAAACGATCGCTCTCGCCGACGCGCATCGCCTCACGATCTACGACGCCGCCTATCTCGAACTGGCCATGCGGCTCGGCGCGCCGCTGGCGACGCTCGACAAGGCTCTGGCCGACGCGGCCCGATCCGAAGGCGTCGGTCTGCTGCTCTGAACGCTCCCGCTTGGCCCAACGGCCACATCATGCTTATCTCCATGAAACGAAACCGTTTCGGACCCGTTCACGTTGGGGTTGGATGATCGTCTGCGCATGATCGTTTGTTCTTGCAACCGTCTGACGGAGGCCGCGATCCGCGACTGCGCCGCCCGGGCGCAGGGCGCGGTCCGGGTGATGGACGTCTACGGCATGCTCGGCTGCCAGGCGCAATGCGGGCGCTGCGCCCGCACCATCGCCGACATTCTGAGCGGGGCAGACCGGGCGGCGCCTGTTGCCGGCGCCGCGAAACCGAAATCCGGCGCGCGCGCCGCTTGAGAGGGAGCCGACCATGAGAGGCGACGACAAGGTCATCGAATATCTGAACCGCGGCCTGCGCAGCGAGCTGACCGCCGTCAACCAGTACTGGCTGCACTATCGCATCCTCGACAATTGGGGCTTCAAGGACCTCGCCAAGAAGTGGCGCGAGGAATCGATCGAGGAGATGCAGCACGCCGACAAGTTCGTCGCGCGCATCCTGTTCCTCGAGGGCTTCCCCAACATGCAGAGCCTCGATCCGCTGCGAATCGGCGAGACCATCGAGGAGATTCTCGCCGCCGACCTCGCCGCCGAGATCGGCGCGCGCGCGCTCTATCTGGAAGCCGCCGCCTATTGCTCCTCCATCAACGACCGCGTGTCGAAAAACCTGTTCGAGGAACTGGCGGGCGACGAGGAAGAGCACATCGACTTCCTCGAAACGCAGCAGGAACTGATCAAGCAGGTCGGCGTCCAGCTCTACGCGCAGAAGCACATCGGCAAGCTCGAGGAATGACGCCTATTCGTCCAGCGTGAAGTTCAGGCAGACGAACGGCAGGAACGCCGGGTCGACCAGCGCCGCGAAATCCGTCGCGGCGATCTGCCGGCGGACGAGCTTAGTATCCCCGCTGCCGCCGATCATCGAGCGCGCGCCCTCGCGCGTCGGGATAAGGCCGCACCAGGAGCCCGCGGACGGCGCGAGCGCGCCCGCCGCGGCGTCCAGCATGTGATCGACGACCCACGCTTCCCAGCCGAGCACGCGCACGCCGCGTGCGTCGCAGAAATCGAGCCATGCGCCGGCGTCGGCGGGACGCATGGCGATCTCGCCGTTGCGCGCCGCGAACACGCGGGTATCGGGCGCTTCCATCGCCTTACGCCACCTGCCGCAACAACCGCGACAGGTCCGCCTCCAGCCGATGCCAGCGCGGCGCCGATTGCACCCACACATGGCCGTGCGGCGCGTAGAGCGAGATGTCGTCGAGCGTCCCGGCGCTGACCGAGGTCTGCTCGGGATGCGCGGCGTTACGCAGGAAAAGATGGGACCCGCAGGCGCCGCAGAAGAATCGCGTCACGCGATTGCCATCGTCCGAAAGCTTTGCGTAATCGACCGGCGCGCCCTGCGTGATCTGCACGGCGTCCGTGGGCACGACCAGCGAATGAGCCGGCCCGCCGCCGGCGACGAACTGGCAGTCCCGGCAATGGCACGCGCCCTGGGCGCTCGGCTCGGCGTCGCAGATGTAGCGCACTGCGCCGCAAAGGCATCCGCCTTCGTATTTCGGCATGTCGTCCTCCGCTTCCCGAAGCGGAATCATACGACCAAGCGTGACCAGAACGTGGCGGCGCGGCGGCGGCGGCTTGCACAGATGCGCAATCCTTTTCTATGAAGGCATTGCGACGAGAGGACTGGACATGCGCTATTTGCGAAACGCCCTTTGTGCGGCCGCGCTCGTCGCGGCGCTGACGCCGGCCCATGCCGAATGCGCCGACGAGATCAAGAATTTCGTCGACCGGCGCGATGCGCTGATGAACGAAATCGGCCCGATTCCCTCGCCCGGCGAAGAGACCCGCCTCACCGCCGCCGCATGCCCGAAATTGCAGAAGCTCGTCACTACGCTCGACGAGACCGTAGGCTGGTTCCAGAAGAACAAGCAGCAGTGCGGCGTCGTCGATGCGGTCATCGACAGCATCGCCAGCCGGCGCGCCCGCATCGCCGACGCGACCGCGGATCTCTGCAAGGCCGCGCCGAAGAAATCCAACGCGAAGAAGCCCGCCGCGCGCTGAACGCACTGGAGCCATCGCCATGCGCGCCTCCGAATGCGACATACTCGTCCTGCCCGGCATGGGCGGCGGCACGCCGGACCATTGGTATGCGCGCTGGGCCGCGAAACTCTCCACGGCGCGAAGAGTCGAGCAGCGCGATTTCGACAGGCCGGTCCTGCGCGAATGGACGGAACGGATCGCCGACGCGGCCGGCGCGGCTGAGCGCCCGGTCGTGCTGATCGGTCATTCGATGGGGGCGCTCGCGGGCCTGTTCGTCGCGCCCGAACTGCCGAACGTCATCGCCGGCATGTTCGTGGCGCCGTCCAGCGCGCGCGTGCTGCGCACGATGGACACGGTCGACCCGGCCTTCGCCGCAGCGTCCATGCGCCGGCTGCAATTCCCGGCGTTGCTGGTCGCCAGCCGCGACGATCCCTATTCGACCTACGAGGAATCCGCGGAGCGCGCGAGCGCGTTCGGCGCGACGCTCGTCGATGCGGGCGCGTCAGGCCATATCAACGCCGACAGCGGCCACGGCCCCTGGCCCGAGGGGCTGATGCGATTTGCGCAGTTCCTCGGGCAGGTGAAGGCGTAGGACTCCTGGAACCCGACCACACCAATCCTCGTCCTGAGGAGCGCCTGAAAGGCGCGTCTCGAAGGGCGGCAGAAGCGTAGAATCCTCGATCATGCATCGAGACGGCGCTTTCAGCGCCTGCTCAGCACGAGGGTCTCGGGTTCGCCCGCGAGTTTCCGGCCGGACGCTTACGCGCCGGCCGTCTTCGCGGCGATCGCCTTGGCGGCCATGATCGCCGGCGGAATGGCGACGACCGCGCCGATCAACGCGGCGACCGGTATCGCCTTCATCGGCGCCAGCGACGGCATCAGGAGAACGACCGTCACGAGAACGCCGGCCAGAACCGTGCCGCCCATGAGCCAGAGCATAATTGCAAGACGCCACATATCGCGGTCTCCGTGCTTGATGTTTGCGCCCTTCTCGCGCGGGTTGCGTCGGGCGGTCGTTGATTGGCGACAAATGTCAATGCGCGGCGCCAGGTGGCGACCGGCGCCGCGAGGACAGGGTCCTCGTCGTCGCCTCTCACGGACAATCGGTCGGCGCCGGGCCGGACGCGGTCCTGCTCAGATACGCGGGACCGAAGGATGAAATGCGCTCGACGGTCGACAGGCTCCACAGGGAATAGCTCGTCGTGACCAGCCTCGACGTCCCGCATTGCGCTTGCGTGGCGACGTGACGGAAAGTCCTTTCGAAGATCGGCTCCGAGCACCTGACGCCCACATCGGCGCCTCTGCATCCCAGATGGAACGACACGAGCATCGGTTTCCCCATCGGCGTCCAGAATGTTCGCAATTCTTCCTTTGCCGCCGGCTGCGCGTAGCCGTATCGCGCTTCGTACAGCTGTGGCGAGATCGCGTCGGCAGCCGCAAGCAAAAGCCGGTTTCGCCGCGCCATCGCAGCTGTCGTGCTGACGATCAGCCTCAAAGGTCTGTCGACGCCGCTTCCCCGACCCTTGACGGCGTCGATCAACGCCGTCGTCACAGCCGCGAAGTCCGCGCCGCCGCACGCAGACGGCCTGTCCGTACGCCAATTTCCTTCGATATCCAGTTCGATGTCCTCGACACCCAGCCTTCGGGCAAGCGCGAACGGGCCGGCTCGCAGCGAATCGACGTAGGCCATCGTCTGCGCTTGAGGCGACAGGATGAAGATCGGCTTGATGCCGGCGCCCTTCAACTCGTTGACGAAGGCTGAGAGCGTCTCCTCCTTCCAGCGAACGGAGCCGTGAGAATCCGTGTAGGAAAACGGCTGGCACCGTGACCCGTGGTCCGAATCCCACTCGTTGTCGTTGAGCCAGACATGGACCTCCGAGGCGCCGATGGACCGCAGATAGTCGATCCGCGTGGGAAACCCGGCGGGAATATGCGACGCCGCGCGATCCCAATAGATGCCTCGCTTGAGGGCGATAGAACCGGCTGAGGCCGACGGTCCGGTGAGCGCGCACGCCATCGCTGCGCCGCATATCAGGATGTTTCGCATTGCCCCCTCCCGCGCTTCCCCGTCGAAGGATGGAATGGCGCGAGCGCGTGGGCAATCGCCCAAACGAAAAAGGCCGCCCGAAGGCGGCCTTTCCCGAACTGCATCGCGTGAAGAAATCAGCGCGAATAGAACTCGATCACGAGGTTCGGCTCCATCTGCACCGGGTACGGCACTTCGCTCGGCAGCGGGATGCGGCTGAGCTTGGCGACGCCCTTGGAATGGTCGACCTCGTAGAAGTCCGGCACGTCGCGCTCGGCGAGGCCCTGCGCTTCGAGCACGAGGATCATCTGGCGCGAGGCTTCCTTGATCTCGACCACGTCGCCGACCTTCACCTGATAGGAGGCGATGTTGACGCGGCGGCCGTTGACCTTGACGTGCCCGTGGTTGACGAACTGGCGGGCGGCGAACACCGTCGGCACGAACTTGGCGCGATAGACGACCGCGTCGAGGCGGCGCTCCAGCAGGCCGATCAGGTTGTCGCCCGAGTCGCCCTTCATCCGGATCGCTTCTTCGTAGTACTTGCGGAACTGGCGCTCGGAGATGTTGCCGTAATAGCCCTTGAGCTTCTGCTTGGCCTTCAGCTGGGTGCCGAAGTCCGAGAGCTTGCCCTTGCGGCGCTGGCCGTGCTGGCCGGGGCCGTATTCGCGGCGGTTCACCGGGGACTTCGGACGGCCCCAGATGTTCTGGCCCATGCGACGGTCGATCTTGTACTTGGATTCTGCGCGCTTCGTCATGTTTCTGTCCTGTTCGGCCGCGGCGACAGGACGACGGGACGCCGGCGCTGCGCGCCTCGTCTGATCCGCGATCCTTCCACCGCTGGCGGGGCAAACCCCGAGTGGAAGAACGCGCCCTCCTTTGTCCTGCCCGAAGGCCGGACCGACAGGCTGCTCACCCTTCGCGAGAACGCGGAGCGGGAACGGCCACGGGTGCGAACGCTCGGGGCCGCAAGCGACCCGAAGCGGGGCTCTCCTACCGCCGCAGGCAGGCCAAGTCAAATCCTGCCGTTACGCGGAGGGAGAAATGCTGCCAACGGACTCAACGCCGCACGGTTTGATCTTGGCTTTACGTTAGGTCCGCATTGCAATCAAACTAAGTTCGGCGCATTATTGAAGTCTATAAAACGCTAAGCGTGCATTATACTTTCAGTTCGTAGTCCAAAGTCCGAGTTTGTTTCAACCACTTAGGCGCCCCCGCCTCATTTCGCCGGGACATTTCGCCATGCCCAGATCCGGCTTCTACAGCGTTCTGATCGTCGCAGGTATCGGAGCGGCGCTTCTCACCATCATCCTCGCGGCTGTCCAGCCCACGCATGTCGCGCGGTCCGCGGACGGGCAAGGGTCATACGAACTGCTGGCCGGCGCAGCGCTGCTCGTCGCCGCCGGCGTTTTCGGGCTCAGGCGCGACGTGCGCAAGGCGCAGCGCACCCATCACCGCGACTGACCGCGCCACAGCCACAAACCAGAAACGCGCGACGGCGGAAACAGTCGCCAAATCGTCACGAACGTCCCATAGGTCGGCGGCGCACGCGAGGCCGACCATGACCAGCAACCCACAGCCGAACGACACGCCGCGGCAGCTGCCGGAAGAGCCGGAGGACGAGGATTTCGTCGCCGGAGACACGGGTGAAGACGTGGGCGAAGATTTGGGCGAAGACGCCGACGATCCGGGCGACAGCGTCGAGCCGCACGTCGCGCGCCCCCCGCGCCCCAAGAAGGCCCCGTCGGCCATCAGCGGACGCAAGTACCGCAAGCGCGATCTGGTCGCCATCGACGGCCTGCGTCCTTCGCTCGCCGAGCGCATCCGGCGCGACTATCCCGACCTCGCGCCGAGCGCCAAGATCAGCCTCGGCGAACTCGCGCGCTATCGCATGCTCTATGTCGAGGAACTGCTGCAGGAGGAGCACGGCGAATTCACCGAACTCGACCGGCAGGTCGCCGAGAGCATTGCGAAGCAGGATACGATCGCCGAGAACATCGAGGAGGAATTCGACGAACACCGCACCTTCGGCGAGCGCCTGTCCGACCATCTCGCGAAATTCGGCGGGAGCTGGTCGTTCCTGATCGCCTTCGCGATCGTGCTGTGCGTCTGGATGGCCTTCAACATCTATCGCGGCGAGAAGGAAGCGTTCGACCCCTACCCGTTCATTCTGCTCAATCTGCTGCTTTCCTGCCTCGCCGCCATCCAGGCGCCGATCATCATGATGAGCCAGAAGCGCCAGGAGGCGAAGGATCGCGAGCGTTCGTTCAACGACTACAAGGTCAATCTCAAGGCCGAACTCGAAATACGGCACCTGCACGAAAAGCTCGATCACCTGATCTCGCGGCAATGGCAGCGCCTGTCGGAAATCCAGCAGCTCCAGATCGACATGCTGCATCAGGATCGTCGGCGCACGAAGGTCAAGGCGGCCCGGCGTCCGCATGGCGAGGCGGCGCCGGAGGGCGCGGACGAGGCCGAAGCCTCGGTTGACCGGGCCGACCCGCGGACCGCATCATCGCGCGTCACGGGAGGAAACACATGACGGAAACGAAGGGCGGCTGCCTGTGCGGCCAGATCCGCTACACGCTCAAGTCGGCGCCGGCGCTGACGGTCGTCTGCCACTGCACGCACTGCCAGAAGGCGTCGGGCTCGGCGTTTTCGACCAATCTCGTCGTTCCGCGCGCCGACCTCGACATCGCCGGCGATCTCGCCGCCTACGACGACACGGCCGACAGCGGCAATATTCTGAAGCGCTCGTTCTGCCCTAAATGCGGCTCCTCGATCATGAGCGAATCCAGCGGCCGGCCGGGCGTCGCCGTCCTCAAGGCCGGAACGCTCGACGATCCTTCCGGCGTGAAGCCGGCGATGCAGATCTGGACCAGTTCCGCCCAGCCCTGGGTGAAATTCGCCGCGGAAATGCAGTCGATGGAGAAGGGCCGGTAGCGCAGCCTCGACGCCCGGTCCGCAGGCGAATGTCGACCCTGAGCGTCGGAAGCGTACAAACCCTCGCCAAGGATGAATTTCAGCCGGCTCGTCATGGCTCCTGAAACGAAACGCCCCCGCGGCAGGCCAACGCTGCGGGGGCGCCATCGTTGCGGGAGGGAGCTTCAGCCCAGCTTGACGAGCTGCTTGCCGAAATTCTTGCCCTTGAGCATGCCGAGGAAGGCCGACGGCGCCTTTTCCAGGCCGTCAGCGATCGTCTCGCGCCACTTCAGCTTGCCGGCGGCGGCGAGCGCCGTCAGTTCCGCCATGGCCGGCTCCTGTGCATCCTTGAACTCGGACTGGATGAAGCCCTGCATCGTCAGCCGACGCATCAGCATGATCCGTACATCGGACAGCACGGTCCGTTCCGCGCCCTCGTAAGAAGCGATCAGACCGCAGATGGCGATGCGGCCAAAGTCGTTCATGCGATTCATGGTCAGCGCGAACGGCTGGCCGCCGACGTTCTCGAACAGCCCGTCCACCCCGTCCGGCGTGGCCTTCCTGAGCTGTTCGCCGAAATCCGTCGCCTTGTGGTCGACGCAGACGTCGTAGCCGAGTTCCTCCACCGCGTAGCGGCACTTGTCCGGCCCGCCGGCGATGCCCACCGCGCGCGCGCCCATCGCCTTCACGAGCTGGCCGACGACCGTGCCGACCGCGCCCGTCGCGGCAGAGCAGACGACAGTCTCGCCGGGCTTGGGATGAATGATCCTGTTCAGGCCAATCCACGCGGTCACCCCGGGCATGCCGGTCGTTCCCAGAAACGCCTGCAGCGGGACTTTCGAATCGTCGACCTTGCGCCACAACTTGCCGTCGCCCACGGCATAGAGTTGCCAGCCGCCCGGGCCGACGACCCTGTCGCCGGGCTTCAGCCCGTCGTAGTTCGACGCAACCACTTCGCCCGCCGCGCCGCCGCCCATCACTTCGTCGAGCTTCTGGTTGGCGGTGTACGACCGACCTTCGTCCATGCGGCCGCGCATGTACGGATCGAGCGACAGCCACAGGTTGCGCACCAGCACTTGCCCCGGACCGGGTTGGCCGATTTCCTTTTCGAAGAAGCGGAAGTTGCTTTCGCTCGCCGCGCCCTGCGGACGCGATGCGAGCACGAAGCCCTTGTTGAGCGGCATGGTGTTTCCTCCGTGGGGATTGTTCAGAGCGCCGGTTGTTCCACCGGCATCGGCGCGAAGTCTACAGCCTCGAGTCCGAAACCGCGAAGCGCCCGCGCGAGCGGCGCGTCGGGCGCGCGGCCGGACGTGAAGAGCGCGCGAAAGCCTTCACGCCGAGGGGCCCGCGCAGCGGGCGCCTCGAAGCGCGGGGACTGCCCATGCTTCGAGACTGCCCTTCGGGCCTCCTCGGCATGAGGGCGGGACTCCAGCACCCGCGCGACCTGCCGCGCGATCGCCGGCGCCGGGTCGATCCATTCGACCGGCCACGGCGCAAGACGCCGGAACTGTTCGATCAGCAGCGGATAATGCGTGCAGGCGAGCACGATCTCGTCGGTCCGCACACCCGCGCGTTCGACGAAGCAGGGCGCGATTTCCGCGGCGATCGCTTCGTCCGGCACGACGGCGCCGTGCATGAATTCCTCCGCCAGACGCGCCAGATGCTTCGAGCCGACCAGCTCCACCGAACAATCCGCGGCGAAGGAAGAAATCAGGTCGCGCGTATAGTCGCGCGCCACCGTGCCCGGCGTCGCCAGCACCGAAATCATCCGGGAGCGCGAGCGCTCCGCCGCCGGCTTGATCGCCGGCACCGTGCCGACGAACGGCAGATGTGGAAAGGCCGCGCGCAGATGCGGCAGCACCAGAGTCGACGCCGTATTGCAGGCGACGACCGCCACGTCCGGCGTCGTCTCCGCGATCAGCCGCCGGACCACGGCGACGACGCGCCAGACGAGATCGTCGGCCGTCCACGCGCCATAAGGAAAACCCGCGTCGTCGGCGGCGTAGACCAAATCCGCGCCCGGCATTGCGCGAGATATCTCGCGGAACACGGTCAGGCCGCCGAGGCCGGAATCGAAGACGAGAATGCGCGGCTGCATGGTCGGCGCAAAATATCCGGTTTCCTCGCCGACCGCGAGCTTCGGAGGGTTAACGCATCGTTACGCCGCAGCAGCGCCGTCCTGACCCGTTCCGGGACAAACGGGACGGAGCGTGGACAAACCGCGACAGAATCGGGCGCCGGCGATTCGCGCTTTTCAAACCTGAAGAAAGCGTTGCCTTGGCTGGACGCTACCGCTCGACACAGGCCCGGGCGCGGCGCGCGGTTCAGCTTGCGCAGCGTTGCGCCGCCTCGCGCGCCGCGAGCGCCGCGCCGCCGGCGGTCATGGCGCCGCCGACCAGACCGGTCGCCTCGCCTGCAAAATAGAGGCGGTCGCCGACGGGTTGCGCGAGTTTTTCGCGCGCATCCGCCCTGCCCGGCAGGCAATGCGAATAGCAGCCGAGCGCATGCGCATCGCGGAACCACGCGTGCGCCCTGCCGCCTGCGAAAGCGGCGCGCGCCGATCCGCCGGCGCAGCGCACGAAGGCGTCGAGCGCGGCGGCGATGGCGTCTCCATCCGTCCTTGCAATGTCGCGCGCGAAATCGCCGCCGAACACGGCGACGACCACGTCGCGCCCGTGCGGCCGGCAATCGAAGTTGAACGCGCCTCCGCTCGCCTCGCGCGTGAAAATGTCGCCGGCCGGCAGGTCGAGCTTCGAGAAATCGAAGGACAGGCCGACCTTCGACAGCGCGCCCATCTCAAGGCCGCCGAACGCATCGCGCGTGACGGCGGGAAGCTCCGGCGTGAACCGGATCGCGCCCGACTTCAGCACGCCCACGGATACGGTGACGATGGCCTTCTTCGCCCGGATCGTTCCGGCGCCGGTCGTGACGACGACGCCCTGCCCCGACCAGTCGATCGCCTCGACGCGCACGTTTTTCC
>CXWK01006565.1_pt2 | contig 10874 bp, 11 predicted proteins | sample 590851 | NCBI WGS metagenome assembly CXWK01 (sample SAMEA3498364, study PRJEB10139) | wastewater metagenome | biome: wastewater treatment plant; material: activated sludge | place: Denmark | collected 2014-08-01
AACTTTCCGGCGACCGACACGCCGCACGACGAGTGGTACCAGGAATACCTCGACGATGCGGATATGATGCGCCCATGAACACACGTCACAAGTGCATTTTCCTCGCCCTCGCCATCATCGTCGCCGTCGGCACTGGCGGCGGCGCAGCCGCGCAACAGGCGGGGTTCACGCGCACGATGCTGCTGGACCAGGATCTGTCCATCACGGGCCAGCACGTGGTGCAGGCGCGCGCCGAGTTTCAAGCCGGTGTGGGATCCGGCCGGCACACCCATCCCGGCGAGGAAATCGCCTACGTCCTCGAAGGGCAGGTGGAGGTTGTGATCGACGGCAAGCCGGCAATCACGGTGAAGGCCGGCGAGCCGTTTTTTATTCCCGCGGGCCTGGTGCACGAAGGGCGCAATACCGGCACAGCGGTCGCCAAAGTGCTGGCGACCTACGTCGTGGAAAAGGGGAAGCCCGTCTCAACGCCGGCGAAGTAGCTTGCGCATGATTCGCTGCGTCAGTGGACCAAAGGGCTCGTCGCTGGTCAGGTAGGTCCATGTGGCCCCGCGCTGACGCGCCTTGCCATCGCCAGAGCCGGATGCCGCCACGCGCGCCTCGACTTCTTCGTCGATGGACGCCGTCATTCGTTCGAACATGTCGTGAATGGCCCTGATGTACGACGCGTGTGGATTTGTGCCGGCGTACGACAGCCACGTCGTGCCTGAACGCATCTCAGCCGTCGCAGCAAGATAGTCGGACCAGAGTTCGTCGAGGGTTTCCAGTGTGACGTCGCGGGTCGTGGCCGCGCCATCTGTCAGTACCGCTTCGCGGCGCTCACGCATGGCCAGCCGTTGCGCCTCAATGACCCGCTCGTACTTCTGCAGGAAGAGACGGGCATCGAGGTTGCGGCCCTCGGCCATCCGCTGCAGTTGGTCGACGCCTGCGGCGGCATCGCCGTCGGCATGGTTGATGAACAGCGCGTCCTGCCGCGACACGAAAAACTGGGAGCTGCCTGGATCCCCTTGCCGGCCCGCGCGTCCGCGCAACTGGTGGTCGATCCGGCGGCTGTGGTACCGGCTGGTGCCGATGATGTGCAGGCCGCCGAGTGCCGCCACACCTTCGCCCAGAACGATGTCCACGCCGCGGCCTGCCATGTTGGTGGAAATGGTGACGGTGCCGCGTGCACCCGCGCGGGCGATGATGGCGGCTTCCTGCGCCTCATAGCGCGCGTTCAGGACGTGGTGCGGGATGTCGGTCAGCCGCCGGCTCAGTTGCTCTGATTCCTCCACGCTTGCCGTGCCCACAAGGACAGGCCGGCCCGCGCCATGCATCGCGCGAATCTCGTCGATCACCGCCGCGTCCTTCTCGGCTCGTGTAGAGAACAGACGGTCCGCGTGATCGATGCGAATCATCGGACGATGCGTCGGAATCGGAATGACGCTGAGGCCGTAGACGTCGTGAAGCTCCCGCGCCTGTGTGACGGCGGTGCCCGTCATCCCGCACACGCGTGCGTACAGCGCCACGAGGTGTTCGACCGTCACCGACCCAAGCACCCGACCCTGCGCCCGCAGGCCAACGCCTTCTTTACACTCCAGGGCTGTTTGCAGGCCTGCCGGCCAGCGTCGGTCCGAGACGATACGGCCCTTGATTTCGTCCACCGACAACACGGCGTCGTCGTTCACCACGTAGTCCACGTCTCTGCGGAGCAGCACGTGTGCATGTAGGGCATCCTGCACGGCCGTGTGGGCCACAAGATGACCCGCGTCGAACAGGTTGCTGATGCCCATCGTTCGTTCGACGTGTTCGACGCCAGTGGACGTCAGCACGACGTTNNGGTCTGACGCGATCGGCAGGTCCGAGACATCGGACGAGCCGCCGGCGATCACGAGCGGAATGCGCGCCTCGTCGATCAGGATCGAATCGGCTTCGTCAATGACGACGGCCACGTTCGACAACGTCCGATGCACCTGTTCATCGGCGTGGTACGCCAGTCCGTCGCGCAGATAGTCGAAGCCCACTTCGTTGGCTGTGGCGTACGTGACGTCTGCGCGGTAGGCCGCGCGCCTTTCGGCTGCAGACATTCCCTGGCTAATGGACGCGACCGACAGCCCCATCCGTTCGTAGATCCGGCGCATCCAGCTGGCATCGCGGCGGGCGAGATATTCGTTCGCGGTCAGCACGTGCACGCCCTGATGCGTGCGCGCCAGCCAGACGATGGCCGGCACTGCGGCCAGGGTTTTGCCTTCACCCGTCTGCATCTCCACGACGTGGCCTGCGGTCAGTTCGACGGCGGCCTGCAGTTGCTCGTCGTGCATCTCGAGTTGCAGCACGCGGGCTGCCGTCACTGCAGTGACAGCGATCACCTCAGGCAGCGTGGCGGCTCGCATGGCCGCTGCCGACAACTCGTCATCGGACTTGCCCTGGAGAGCGGCGCGAAGGGCATTAATCTGCGGAACCAGCGGAGCGGGCAACGGCCCGCGCGAAAACCAGGAACGCCATAGGCGCATGGAAACCTCCTCACAATGCGAAACACGGGTGGCGCCGAAGTCACCACGACTCCGGCGTTAACGGATGCGTGTGCGTGAGGAGAGAGGGGGAGGGCGCTGAAACAGTGAATGCCGGAGAGGCGCGTCTACGGCCCTGGGCCTGGAGACGGCCGTGCGCAACGGCTGAGTCGGTTCGGTGACGACGTGCCGCGGGGCAGGGGTGACCTGCGCCGGCGCGACGCGCGCGTCGCCGGCGGCCCAGGCGATCGACATCTCGGCGCGCGAACACGCCCGCGACGGTGCCACCGTGGCGCCCGCGAGCGCCAACACAACGACGAGCAGTGACCCGAGATGAGCCCGGCGCAGGGGCATGGGCGGAGAGTATGTCACAGGCGCGGCCCCACTTGCTCCGAGCCTCCCAGCCTCCGTGTGATCCGTCGTGNNTGTGATCCGTCGTGATACCTGAAGTAGTAGACTCCCTCACACAGGCGTTGGCACTCTTGAACGATCACTGGCAGTACTTCCGTCACCAGACGACAGCTGCGGTGAGCGCGGCGGGCGATTATGCCGAGTCGCTCCAGCGCCACCTGGAGCGGGGTTTTCGCTCGATGCGTTTCGATCCGTCGCTGGAGGCCGCGTACCGCGACGAACAATTTCACGACAGCCTGGCGTTCCTCCGAATCAACCTCGTGATGTTGATGGCCCTGGTCTTTGCCATCGTCCAGGTGGACCGCGTCGTCATTCCCGAGTTCAGCGAAGCGGTGCCCGGTGTCGCGCGTTTGGGCGTGATGGTGCCGATTCTCGCCGTCGGTTTTGTGCTCACGTTCGGGCGCCGGGCATCGTTCTGGTATCCGCGCGTCATGACTCCGCTGATGACGGCGGGTCTGATGGGGATCGCCTGGATAGGCCTGTTGGCGTGGGCGCTCCCCGAGGATCGAGTGTTCGTGCGCCTCATCATTGCGACAATCGCTGTCTATTTCATCCTGGGCCTCCGGTTTCGGCTGGCCCTGGCTGCCAATTTGATCTCCATCGTGTTCTACGTGGGCGCGGCGAGGTGGTTTGGGATGCCCACGGTGGTCATGGCCCAATTCCTGGCCATGCTGTTGTTGGCGAGCGTGATTTGCGCGGCCGGCGCGTACAACCTCGAACACGCGCGCCGCATGGCCTGGCTCGAAGGACAACTGCTGTCGGAAATTGCGCTTCGCGACGGACTGACCGGGATCAGCAACCGGCGCCGGCTCGATCAGCACTTGCAGCAAATCTGGCAGCATGGCCAGCGTGAACGCAAGCCAGTGGCCGTGTTGTTGGCCGACATCGATTGTTTCAAGGCGTACAACGACCACTATGGCCATCAGGCCGGCGACGAGGCGCTGAAGGCCGTGGCCTCGGTGCACGCGCGCTTCGGGCAGCGGGCACTGGATATGGTGGCGCGGTTTGGCGGGGAAGAGTTCGCGGTCGTTTTGTTCGATACGGGCCCCAGCGAAGCGCTGAGGGTCGGTGAGGAAATCAGGCAACAGGTGCGCGCCCTCAATCTCGCACACGCCGGGTCTGCCGTCACACCCGTGCTGACGGTCAGCGTCGGCATTGCGAGTATGGTGCCATCGGCGAAACGCGATTGCGGCGTCCTGCTGCAGGCGGCCGATCAGGCGCTGTACTCAGCCAAGGACGCCGGGCGCGACCGGGCGCGCCTGCTTGATGTCGACCCCGACGCTACGACACGCTGACGGTCACGGTATTCGACGATTGACCGGGCGGATTGATGATGGCCAGCGTGTACTCGCCTGAGACGTCGAAGACAAAACTCAGCTTCACCAGCGTCGGCGTCGACGCGTCAAGCGCTGTGCCTTTGACAACGGTGACCGTGCCTGTCGGGTCGGTCACGGCCACAGTCAGCCCCGGCGCGAACTGGCTGCCACTGAGTGTTACCGCCTGGGCGACAGTACCCTTGGTCAGGCGGTCGGGAGAGACCCGATCGATCGTCGGCCGCGACTGCGGCACTGGAGGTTCGGGCTGGCCGGCAGGACCGACGTTGACCTTGAGGGGGAACGGATCGGACACACCACCGTCGGTGTTTCTGACCAGGAGCATCGCCGCGCCAGGTTGCGCCAGCACCACGGCAATCTCAAACGTGGTGCTCCGTTGTCCCTGCACTGCCGCGCCAGAGTAGGTTTCCGTATTCCCCTGTGACATGACCTCGACGATCAGGCCCGGGGCAAACCCCGTCCCCGTCACTTTCAGTGTCTGAGGCTTCGGGCTCGTGAACAGGGGCGACGGCGCCACGGCGGTGACGCGCGGAGTCTCAACGGCTCCGATGACGCCCGCCAGGATCACACATGCGAGAGCGGTAGGAAGTGTGCGCATAGGTCCACCCTATGCCCCGGGGCGCCTGCCGGCTGTACGGAAAGGCACACCACTTCTCTCAGTCGCCACCCAGGGCGTTCAGCGCACCACTGGCGACGCGGTCCAGAACAGCAGCGACCGGAAGCCCTGCTGAAGGAAGCCGCCGCTGAACGACTCGAGGCCGCCAAGGCCGTCTGCCGGATTGCGTAGCTCGGCCACCTCTGTGAACCCCGCCGCGCTCACCGAATAGGCACGCAGGCGAATGCGCGGCTGGCCGGGCTGATCGATTTGCGACACCACAAGCAGGCGCCGCTCCGGGTCAAAGGCAATGCGGGCGCCTGTGGCGGTGGTGAGTCGCGCGACGACCGTCGCCGTTGGGATGTCGATCGCCACGAGGTGCTTGTCGTATGTGGCAAACAGATACTGTCCCGACGGGTCGGCATCAAGATACGCCGGTGTCACGAGCGGACCCTTCACCGGCCAGGGCGCCAGCGTGTGTGTGGCCGCATCGATCACGTAGAGGCCCGACTTGTCGGCGACCGAGAAAAACACCTTGCCAGGGACAGCCTCGAGCATGGTGGCATACCAGCCGGGCAACTCAATCACCGGTCCGCGCTCGCCGTTGTCGGTGTCGTAGACGACGATGCCCGATTCGCGGGTGGCGACATACATCTGCTTTCGCGTGGGCTCGTAGGCCAGCCGCGCGGTGCGCCATTGACGGCCGGCCAGTGTGCGCGCCGGCTCGTTGGTGCGCAGGTTCACATAGCCGAGTTCGTCCAGGGTGGTGTAGAACAGCCGGCCAGAGTCAGGTGCCACCTCGATGGTGTCAATGCGCTTGCGCAGCAGTGGTCCCTTGATGCGCGGGTCGCTTTCCCGCAGGTCGACCCAGAACACACCCTCGCGCGATCCGGCATACATGCGCCGATCGACCGGGTCGAAGGCGAAGCTGGAGAAGCCCTGTCCGTCCACGATGGCAGGCACACGAGCGACCTGCGAATAGGGAGGCGTATCGGCGCCGCCTTGCACAGCGACGGCCGCGAGCAGCGTGACGCCAAGTCGAACCAAGAGGACGCGCATCATGGTGAGCACCTTATCCGTTCCGACGGTGGCAAATGGCTGGCAGCTCCATTATCACCGGACCCAATTGGTGAGTCCAGCCAGAGTGGGCGGCGTATCCAAGAGTTCGAATGTCGGCTCGTCCCGCCTGATGGATTGATCACTCGGGCCCCATCCTCGTCCCTCGCACACAGGGCTCGTCCCGCTCGGGTGCGACGCCACCGTCTGCGGTGCCGGGCACACCCCTTGCACTCCCCTGAGGAGCCGGCCGCAATGCCGCGTGCTGGCGCAGTGACGAGGACGCATCGATGTCAGACCGAATGTTGAGGAGAACACCCGTAGTTGTGCGATGGGCCGTGCTGGGCGCATCGCTCGTTGTCGGAGCGTGCGGCAGCAAGTCGCCGACAGCGCCAACCGAGCCAACACCCGTGCCGCCACCCGGCGCGACCGTTGCCATGGTGGCTGAAGGCAAGACCTTGTTCCGCCAGGGCAGTTGCGCGCAATGCCACGGCCAGAACGGTACGGGCGGCGCGTTTGGTCCGCCACTCAATGACTCCATCTACCTGCACAATTCCGGCAGTTTCGAGGAGACGATTGACATCATCACGACCGGGGTGCCTGCAGACAAACTGCTCAGTCCCAGCAGCTTCGTGAACTTCCCGATGTTCCCCCGCGGCAACATGCTCCTGACCGACGCGCAGCTACGGTCGGTGGCGGCGTATGTCTGGACGCTCAGTCATCCGCAGGGGTAGGGTCCTGGGTCCAGGGTCCAGGGTCCTGGGTCCAGGGTCCGGGGTCCTAAACGAGGACAGTTGCACTGGTCCATTCGGCCGGGTGCAGGTCGGACCGAAATACCTGGTCGAGCCGTACGATGACCTTGGTGCCGTCGCGGCGAATCGGGAAGCGGTCGAGATTCCGTGTGGCGCGGCCCGAGTGGTAGGCCCCTTCGGGCGTGTAGATGGAGTCGTGTTTCGTGCACTGAAATCGCGCGGCTTTGGTCACCCATTTCACAGCGGCCTGCTCGTGCGGGCATGCCAGCGCGCACGCAAACACACGTCCGTGCAGGCGCACCACGATGGCTGAGGATTGCCGATCGATGGTGACACTGTCGCAGGAGGGGATGGGAAACGCGCGCTCCTGGCCGGCGTGTGTGCTGTCAACGATCGTGAAGCGGAGCGCCCGGAGTTCGATCGGCCGCAGCACACACGCCGCCATCGTGGCGCCAAGACATCCACCCGCCGACCCGAGGAACGCACGGCGTGAGTGGTCAGACATTGCGCAGCAGCGCTCCAAGGAACGTGACCGCCACCCAAAGTGCCAGCGACTGCATCGACGCGGTGCGCACGGGCGCCCAGCGCGACGGTCGACCCGTGCGGGCCGCGCGCTCGGCCTTCGCCAGTCGCGAACCGTTGGACACGAGCCACGCAACCAGGAGCATCTTGATCCAGAAGACAGGTGACCAGAGGTAGGTGTCGATGTTGGCGGCAAACAGCAGCACGCCGCTGATGGTCATTGAGGTGAGTCCTGCCACCACGACCTGGTGAACGCCGCGAATGGCGCGCAACTGCCGCTCATCCCCCGGCGATGCCAGCAGCGTCAGCCGGTCCGCGGCCACCGCACAGCCTCCGCCCACCAGCAGTCCGCCTACGTGGGCGCAGAGGACGGCCGTGCGCACGGCCGCTGACTGCGCATAGATGTCGTTCCATCCTTCAAGCACAGGGCGCCTACCGGTTGCCAAACAGCATCACGGCGTATCCGGCCGTGGCCAGGCCGATCGACGTGAAGGCCAGTGTGCGATGCCGCGATCGTTGGCCGCCGTAATCGGGTCTGGTGACGTCGGGGCGCTGGAGAGCCGTGGCCAGGAAGCCCGCGTCGGCCGCCATCATCAGCAGGCCGTGCGCCAGCCGTCGCTTGCGGCCGTTCGGATTCTTGCGGCCTTCGATCAGATTCCACGCGCCAGTCACGGTGTTGGCGGCGAAGAGTCCGCCGATGCCCCACGCCACCCGCCCGTGCCATTCCCGTTTGCCCGGTGTGGGTTCGTTGAAGATCGAGCGGCCGATGAGCCCCTGCGTCGTCAGCAGCGGCACCATGGCGAGGCTGCCGATTTTGTGGATCTTCGCGCGCGTCCGGTATCCGTCGCTGTAGACAAACGCCGGCGGCGGTGCGGCCGTCTGCGCTGCCACGTTCGCGTCCGGCCACACGATGGCCAGCAGTAACAGAGCGCCCAAAGTGTGTGTTCTCGAAGTTGGATATGCCATGACCTGATGCAGTGCAAGGCACGCGCCATCGGTGTGTCCTCCGAGGCGGCGCCCGTGGCGGGACGAAACACGCGCGAGTGGGACGAACGCGTGTGTCGTGTGTTCGCCTCTCCGAATTGAGACGACGCGCCTTCGCCTTCTTGAATGCCACAACCAAAACAGTGGAAGGCCGTAGGCGACGACGTTTCATGGCAGAGTGTTTGACATGCGTGAGTTTCAGTGGCGCACGTTGTCGGCCGTCGTGCTTGCGATTGGCATCGCCTCCGGCGTGATCGCCAACTTCACGTTGACGCCCGCCGAGGTGGATGCCGGCCGCCGATCGACGGTGCTCATCATGAACATGGCGTATTGGGGTTCGTGGGCGTTGCTGATTCCCATCGCAGTGTTTCTGGCGTGGCGCATACGCGCCCGCAACTGGCCGTGGCCGGCGGCCCTGGTCGCACACGCGCTGGTCGGCGCGTTCCTGGCCATGACCCATCTGGCGGTCTTGTCGACGGCGAACCAAGTGCTCGTCTGGGCCACGCTCGGGTACCCGATGACGTGGAGGCGTTTTGCCGTCAGCATCACCTCCACGCCTCGGCTCGCGGTGGAGTGGGAGTTCACGATGTATGCCGCACTGGCGGCGCTGGCTTACGCAATGGCGCTGCAGGCCGAAGTGCGGCGGCGCGCGGTGTCTGAAGCGCAGTTGGAAACGAGCCTGGCGCAGGCCCGTCTCCTCGCGTTGCAGCGGCAACTTCAGCCGCACTTCCTGTTCAACACGCTGCATGCGGTGTCTTCGCTGCTCCGGCGCGATCCCGACGCGGCAGAATCCATGATTGAACGCCTGGGTCGCCTGCTGCGCACGACTCTGCGCGACAGTGCGGCCAACGAGGTCACTCTGGCACAGGATCTGGCGGCGCTCGAGGATTACCTGGCGATCGAATCAGTGCAGATGCGCGAACGGTTGAACGTGACGTTTGCCATCGATGCGGTTGCGCTCGAGGCGAGTGTTCCCGTGTTGTTGCTGCAGCCCCTTGTGGAAAACAGCGTGCGCCATGGATTGCAGCCGCGGGCCCGGGGCGGCAGCGTCCACGTGTCGGCGCGCCGTATCGGCGAGGATTTGTGTTTGCAGGTGCGCGACGACGGGATTGGCCTGACGCCGAGAGAGCCCCACAGTGCCGGCGTCGGTCTTGCGAATACCCGTGGCCGGCTCGAGCAGTTGTATGGGACCCGCCAGTCGTTTGAGATTGCGGAACCCTCCAGTGGCGGCGTCACCGTCAGCGTGACCCTGCCGTTCCGAGTGCCCACCCGGGTGGAGGCGACGGCATGACCACGCTGCGTGTGGTGGTGGTGGAAGACCAGGCTCCGGCCCGGGAGCACCTGCTCAGCTTGCTGTCGGCGCATGCCGACGTGGAGGTGGTGGCGGTGTGCAACGACGGTCGCGCCGCGATCGAGGCACTCGCCGCGTGCCGGGCCGATGTGGTGCTCCTGGACATCCAGATGCCCGAATGTAATGGCTTCGACGTGATTCGCGCCGTCGCCCCCGAGCACATGCCGCCGGTCATCTTTGTCACCGCGTACGAGGACCATGCGGTGCACGCCTTTGAAGTCCGTGCGCTCGACTACCTGGTGAAGCCGTTTACCCGCGCACGTGTGGACCAGGCGCTGGCCACCGCCCGGGCGCACACGCATCAGCGGCGGGTCACCGAGGCCGCCGCGCGCCTGGCCGCGCTGGTTGCGCCAACCGCGCCGATAGCGCCCGCAGACCGCCTGGCCTTGAAGCGGCGCGAGGGCACGGCATTTGTGGACCCCGGTGAGGTGGAATTCGTGCGCGCGAGTCGCAACGACGTGATCCTGTCCACCGGCACCGCCGACTACCGGTATCGCGCCACGCTCACGGAGATGCGTGAAACGCTGGGCGCCATGTTCGTGCAGGTGCACAGGTCGATGCTCGTGAATTTCGATCACGTACAGCCGGTCATCCTTGTCACTGACGGGACGGTCCGAGTCCGGCTGACAAGCGGCCGGGAGGTCAGGGTGTCGTCGGCGTTTCGTGCAGACGTCGAGGCGCGCTTGAGGACGCGTGGATAAAATGAAGGGATGCCCCCAGCCCTGCGGCTCGCCAACCTCCGGAAGGCCTACGGCGATGTCATCGCCGTCAACGGCCTGAATCTCGAGGTACCGGCCGGGCAGTGCTTTGGGCTGCTGGGGCCCAATGGCGCAGGCAAGACCACGACCATCGAGATTTGTGAGGGACTCACCACGCCCGATTCAGGTGTGGTCGAGGTGCTGGGCCGGACGTGGGCGCGTGATGCAGCGGCGCTGCGCCAGAGGCTCGGGATTCAGCTGCAGGATACGCAACTCGCCGACAAACTGACGGTCTTTGAGACGGTCCGGCTGTTTCGCAGCTTCTACCACCACGGGCCGGCTCCCGATGACGTCATCGCATTGGTGCAACTCGAGGAGAAACGCGCGGCGCGGGTGATCGAGTTGTCGGGTGGGCAGAAGCAGCGCCTGGCCCTGGCGTGTGCGCTTGTCGGCGACCCGGAGCTTCTGTTCCTGGACGAGCCGACCACCGGCCTGGATCCGCAGGCGCGCCGCCAGTTATGGGACCTCATCGATACCTTTCGCAAAGCCGGCAAGACCATCCTGCTCACCACGCACTACATGGATGAAGCCGAGCGCCTGTGTGACGATTTGGCCATCATGGACCGGGGCCAGGTGATTGCGCGGGGCACACCGCGCGGACTCATCGATGCCACAGGCGACGGAC
>CXWK01004587.1_pt2 | contig 10871 bp, 8 predicted proteins | sample 590851 | NCBI WGS metagenome assembly CXWK01 (sample SAMEA3498364, study PRJEB10139) | wastewater metagenome | biome: wastewater treatment plant; material: activated sludge | place: Denmark | collected 2014-08-01
CCAGCAGTTGCTCAAGCTGCGCCAGCAGGCTGTCTGTCTGCACATCTCCCACGATGACGAGGGCGCCGTCGGCCGGGCTATAGGTGCGATGGTAGAAATCGAGCATGTTCTGTCGCGTCAGGCCAAGCACGGTTTCACGTTCGCCGGATAGGCTGCGGCCGTACGGATGATCCGCGCCGTAGAGCAGTTGGCGGAAGGTGAGGGACGCCATGCTGCGCGTATCATTGTCGCGCTCCTGAAGACCCGTCAGGATCTGTCCGCGCACCTTCTCCACGTGTTCTTCAGGGAACGTGGGATGGCGGAGGATGTCGGTCATGATATCCAACAGCAAAGGCAGGTCCTCGCGCAGGCATTTGCCGTTGAAATCGGTGATGTGGCGTCCACTGCCGACGCCAAACGATGCGCCTACAGCTTCAAGCGTCTCGTTGATGTCGGCAAAGGAGCGGTTGGCCGTGCCGCGGCGCAGCATGGAGGCCGTGAAGCTGGCCAGGCCGCTCTGGGCCGGCGTTTCCAACAGAGAGCCGCCGCGCAGATAGCCGCTGACGACCACCGAAGGATTGGTATGATTTTCATGCACCAGCACGATCAGCCCATTGCTCAAGCGCTGCCGGGTGATGGAAGTTGAATCAGGGACAGCCAGTTTGTTCATAAGACTCGCTCTTGGTTTCTTGTATCAGTTACTCATGCTCCGGGGGCACAACCGTGAATGATAACAGGCAATTCGTAGCGATCCGTGTTCATTCGCGGCCTGTTTGTATGTCAGGACAATTCCTCCGGCAAGAAGATGCCGATCGTGCGCTGATCTGCGCCCAGATAGGTCGCGGCGACGCGCTGCACGTCTGCCGGGGTGACAGCCGCCAGGCGTTCCAGGTAAGAATCGAGCCATGCCTGGGATGCGACCACTTCGCTGAAACCGAGCCAGTAAGCCTGGTCGGTGACGCTTTCCGCGCCATAGACGAACTCGGCCTGCGTTTGCTTGATCGCTTTGGCCACTTCGGCCTCGCTTACCGGCGCATCCACCATGCGCTGCACTTCGACCAGCAACGCAGCTTCCACCGCCTCTGGTTCGGCGGGCGCTTGCACGGTGACGTTGAGCATGTACAGGAACGGCGCCACCGTCGGCGCCAACTGCGTACCCACATCGGCCGCCAGGCCCGTTTCCACCAGCGCGCGATAGAGCCGCGAGCTGCGGCTCGGTTCAGCATCGGCAAACATGCCCATCGCGCTGGCGCCGCCCAGGATGGTATCCATGACCACTAACGGGAAATGATCAGGGTGGGTGGCAGCCGGCACATGATAGGCAGCGGCCAGGTAAACGGTGTCGCCTGGTCCGCGGCGAATCACGCGGCGCTCACCGGCCTGCGGCGGCTCCACGCTGCGCTCCGGGGGCAGCGCCGGCCCAGCCTCGATCTGGCCGAAGTACGCGGTGATTTTCTCGATGACTTCTGGCCCGTCGAACGGGCCGACCGCCACGACGATGACATTGCGCGGGGTGTAGTGCCGCCGATAGTGGTTGAAGAGGTCGTCGCGCGTCATCTGCTCCAGGTCGCACTGCCAGCCAATCGTGCCGTGATGATAACCGTGCACTTTGAAGGCCGCAGCCCTGATTTCCTCGTCGAGCAGGAACAACGGCTCATTTTCCGCGCCCTGTCGTTCGGAGATGATGACGGTGCGCTCGCTCTCAACCTCAGCCGGGTCAAAACGGCTGTTGACCAGGCGATCGGCTTCGATCTGCAAGGCCAGCTCAAAATGCTCCGCGGGCACGGTCTGGTAGTAGGTGGTAAAGTCAATCCAGGTCATGGCATTGCGCACGCCGCCGACGCGCGCCACCTGGCGATCGGCCTCGCCTGGTGGGAAGGCTTCCGTGCCCTTGAAGAGCATGTGCTCCACCCAGTGTGAGGCGCCGGTGATGCCTGGCACCTCGAGCCGGCTGCCGACGCGGTACCACAGCCAGATACTGGCGACGGGCGCGGTAAGCACGGGTTTGACCAGGATGGTCAGTCCATTTGCCAAAGTGGTGCGTTGAAGGTTTTGTGTGAACATCAGTGCGCCGCCTGGCGAGGCAGGTAATGCCCCACGGTGCACTGGTCGCGCCGCAGGTAATGAGCTGCCACGCGACGCACATCGTCCACGGCGACCTGGCTGACCTGATCCAGATAGCTACTGAGCCAGGCCGGCGAGGCCACAACCGCGCTGAAGCCCAGCCAGTAGGCCTGCTGCGTGATGCTCTCGCTGCCGTAGACGAACTGGGCGCGTGTCTGTTTGATCGCTTTTTCCACTTCCTGGCTTGTGAAACGGCCGGCTGCGGCCGCGTCCACAACCTCCCACAGGGCGGCTTCCACGGCGTCAGCGGCTTGTCCGGCGCGTACGGTGGCGTAAAAGCTGAACAGGTGCGGGTCCAGGCTGGGCCGGATGTAGGAACCAGCGCTGGCCGCCAGACCGGACTCCACCAGGCGGCGATAGATGCGCGCGCTGCGCCCCATCGCCTCGCCGCCAAAAGCGCCGGGTGACTTCGCGCCGCTCAGAATGGCATCGAGCACCGTCAAGGCGAAGAAATCAGGGTGCAGCGCGGTAGGCGCACGGAAAGCCAGCTCCACATAGGCCACAGGGCTGTCCCCTTCTACCATGACGCGACGCATCCCGGTTTGCGGCGGCTCTTGAATGTCCATCACCGGCACGGGCGCGGCGGCGGGCGGCGCCGGGCTGAACAACTCGTCAATCCGCGCCAGCATCGCCTCCGTCTCCACATCGCCCACGGCGATCGCAATCGCGTTGTTGGGCGCGTAGAAGGTGCGGTAATGCTCCCACAGATCGTCGCGCGTCATGCTCGTCAGGTCCGCCCGTGAGCCGATGACGGTGTGCCCGTAGGGGTGAACCGCAAACGCGGCGGCGTTCATCGCCTCATCGAGCAGGAAGCCGGGGCTGTTTTCGCGGCCGGCCCGCTCCGAAATGATGACCGTGCGTTCGGCTTCGACATCAGCGGGCGCAAAGCGCGCGTTGATCATGCGATCCGATTCGAGCTGCAGCGCCAGGTCAATGCGGTCGGCTGGCAGGGTCTCGAAGTAGGCCGTGTAATCGAGGTAGGTGAACCCGTTGCGCGTGCCGCCTTCGCGGGCCACCAGCTTGTGTACGGCGCCGCCGGGGAAGCGTTCCGTCCCGCGGAAGAGCATATGCTCCACCCAGTGCGACGCGCCCGTGCGGCCCGCGCGTTCGTTGCGGCTGCCCACGCGATACCAAACCCAAAACGAGGCCACCGGCGCGTGGTGCATTTCTTTGATCAGCACCTGAAGGCCGTTGGCGAGTGTGTAGCTGCTAAATTGATTGGTTGCCATGGCATGTTTCCAATTGTTTCATGAAGGCGATTTTGCCTCTTGCGTCTGTGTGGCCGCGCCGAAATCACGCCAGGTCACTTGTTCGCGCCACATGAAGAAAGCGCCCAGGGCCGTGATAGGGAGCCAGAGGGCCACATGCAGCACCAGCGTGTAGGCGGCGGCAATTTCCTTCGGCACACTGAACGCGCGCAAAACGGCGATGCCGGGCGCGTCGAAGGTGCCAACATAGCCCGGCGCGGCCGGAAGTGTCGTAGCCAGGTTTACAATGCCGTTCATCAACATCAAAACGATGAAGGAGACCGAGAAGTCGAAGGCATGCATGACAAACCAGTATTTGACCGTTTCGGCCAGCCAGATGACCACCGAGGTGGCAAAGATCATGAACACGTCGCGGCCTCGGCGCAGCGATGACAGGCCAAGCATAAAACGATCGAACAGGTCGCTGACGCGCGGGCGCAATCGTTCGGGCAGGAAACGGTTGGCTACGAAATCATACAATCGCCGGGTGCGCGCGGGCGACGCCGCCAGAATCATGAAGACGGCCAGCGCGACGAAAAAAATGACGCTGAAGATGATGACGGGCTGCCGGAAGTCCTGCAGCATGGGCGCGAAGGGCAGCGAAATAAAGACGAAGAGCAGCATGACCAGGCCATCGAACACGCGCTCGACAATCACCGTCGCCAACGAGGCGCTCATGCTGATGCCTTCTTTGCGTTTGAGCACGTAGGAACGGATGACCTCGCCGGCCCGCGCGGGATAGATGTTATTGCCCATGTAGCCAATGCAGACGACCGGAAAGAGGCGAGACAGCGGCACCGGCTTGAGCGGGCCGAGCATGTAATGCCAGCGCCACGTACGCGCCCACACGGCAAAAAAATAGACCAGCACGCCAGGGATCAACCAGGCGTAACGGGCGTTACGGATGTCTTTCCACGCCTCGGCCAGGTCGAGGCCGCGCAAAGCCAGGTACGAGAATACAAGGCTCACCAGGATGCCTAACCAAAACTGCCAACGCTTCAAGGTCTTCTCCAGGATGTTGTTTCAGTCTACGCGGCGATAAGTAACGGGCGGGTCAAGACATACGGCCCTGACCCGCCCGTGATGGGCGAAGGACACACGAGTTACAATGATCCGTGGTCGCCAGGTGTTCTATGAGATGCGGGCTGGCGCCAATTGATTACAGGTAGATGGCCGCGGGAGATTGGACGGGGAACCACTGTCAGGCGGTCACCGCCTCAGCTGTTGGGGTTGACAGCGGCGCTGGCAGCAAATAGCCGGTGAAGATGGTTTCGAGCGCGATGATGTGGGAGCAGAGACCTCGGTGTAAAAACGAACTGCAGTCGCATTTCCACTCGCCTTCTTGATAGTCCACCTGGTGTTCGCTGTGCTCACCGTGAAAATTTACGCGCAGTGAGGCCACGTGTACGCGATCAGTCTCCTGCGCATACCGTTTGCCTTTTTCGATCTTACCGATCAAACCTGAATCCATCAAACGAGCCTCCTTAGTGAATTTACATTCAACAACACAGGAATTCTAAGCGAAAAAGGCACCAGAGCGCAGACGCGCCCCAGTGCCTTCAACAGGGTGTACAAGTACGGCTGATTGCCGCGACCAGGAATTTCATAGCAATGTCATCCATCCTCCGTCTGTACGGGGGTTACGGTCAATGAGGTGGTATCCTATCCTGAGCCAAGTATACCTGTGCCCATGACATTTGTCAAGCATTTTTCGCGACCGAGCTGAGTTTCATGCGCTGGCGTCGGCCGCGGCATCTCGCTCCGCCACTTGCAGGCGATAGATGTCCTTTTTGCGCCAGCCAGAAAGCCGCGCCAACAAGCGCGGCGCCATCTGCGAATCAACGCCTTCTTGCGCCATGATCGCCAATGCTTCGCGCACCTGCGCGACGGGCCACAGGCCATCGTCGCGGGGAGGCGGGGCTGCGGCGCCTTCGATCACGATCACGTATTCACCGCGCGGCGTCTGTGTCTGCGCCAGGGTTAGCGCGGCCTCCAGGCCTCCGTGCCAGATTTCCTCGTGCTCCTTGGTCAACTCACGCGCCAGGGTCACACGTCGGTCGCCCAACACGGCGACCAGATCGGCCAGGCTTTCCAGCAGGCGATGGGGCGCTTCGAAGCAGACAAGTGCGCCTGGCTCATCCGCTGTCTGGCGCAGTAGTTGTTGACGCTCGCTGCGCTGGCGCGGTAAAAAGCCCAGGAACAGAAAACGCGCCGCGCAGAAGCCCGACACCGCCAGCGCGGTTACTACCGCCGAGGGGCCAGGCACCGGCGCCAGCCGATGTCCCGCGGCGATGGCGGCCTGCACCAGTTCGCAGCCGGGGTCGGCAATGCCGGGCATCCCGGCGTCAGAAACCAAGGCCACATCGCCCATCTCCAGCGCGGCCAGGATTTCGGCCTGGCGCTGCGCTTTCTTGGGGGCAAAGGCGTCGGTGTAGGTGAGCAGCCGCGTGGCGCTCAATCCGCAGTGCGCCAGCAGCCGCGCCGTGACGCGCGTATCTTCAGCCGCGATCACCGGCGCCGCCGCCAGCACCTGCTGTGCGCGCGGCGACCAATCCGCCGCATTGCCGAGGGGCGTGCCTACGATGTAGAGCGTATGATGCATTGATAATTCGTCCTACTGAGCCTTCAAGGTGAAGATCAGGCGTCCATCCACGGTGCGCAGGTCCACGAGGGGGCCGGCGCTCGATCCCAGGTCTGCCTGCGCTTCGTTGAGCCGCGCCACCAGTTCGTCGAGGGGATAATCAGGATAGAGACCCAAGCGCCCGCGCAGAATCTCGGCGCGCAGCACCTCTATGCGCGCTCGACTGAGGGTGTCGCTGTCGGGCAAAGCGCTGGCCAGATCACGGTAAAGGGCAAACAGGTTTGCGTTGGCTTCTGTCAACTGCGCCTTGATCTCATCGCGCTGCGTCTCCCATGCGGGCGCCAGGCTGGCCTGCAAGTCAAGCCGCGCCACACGCCACTTGAAGGTTAGCCAGTTGGTCAACGCCAACTGTGCGGCCGCCTGAACTGCTGGCGGCTGCGCTGCGTCGCTGACCATCTGCTGATAAAACGCCGTGCGCTGCGCGTCCTCGGCCAGCAGCGGCTGCTCCAGGCTGATCACATCGGCATCCGTCAGTTGGCGGCCCGCCAGCAGCCCGTTGATAAGGCCATCTGCGGTCAAGCGCCGCGCTTCGATGGTCGCCGTCAGCATCTCGGGAATGGCCAACGGCGCCTGCCAACGATCCAGCGTGAGATCGGGCGGCCGCTGAACCGGAGTCTGGCGCGGCGGCAGCTTCGTTGCCAGTTGGCGCAGGGCCTGCGCCTTTGGCCGCTCATCCATCTTGGAATAGGCCGCGGCCAGGCGAGTGAACAAATCCACGCGCTGAGGATCGAGCAGATAGGTGCTGCTGATGGCGAGCGTTTCGGCCATGTCGAGGCTAATGCGCGCCAGGCCCGGCTGCTGCAGCCCAAGCCAGCCTTCTGCCACCTGCACCGCCGTGTCGGCGCGCGCCACATCGGGCAGGGCCGGGCTGAGCGCGGCGACCTCATGCGCGAGGCGGAAACAGAGTGAGGCTTTACCTGGCTGTTGGGCGGCCAGGTAGCGTTTGCCCAAGAGCAGCAGGTGTCCCGCGCGCTGGGCATCGGTCAGCTCAGGCGACTGAACCGTCAGGGCGTAGCCGGCATCGAGTTCGTTGGCATCGAGCGCCCGGCGCACGGTGGCATCCACCGAATCGCCGGCTAACGGCAGCAGCCCCAGGTCGGGCGGCACATGCGCGCCATCCACGACACTCCACGGTTCTTGCCAGGTCAGGTCGAAGGCGTTGTTTTGGTCTGAATTCAGGCTGAAGTAAGTATAAAGCGAAATCGCGCCCAGGCCGAGCAAGAAAACCAGCCCTACCCCGAGGCCGATCAACGTCCAGTCAAGTCTACGCTGCATGCACCCAATCCTCTATCTCGACGCAAATCACAACGCACGCGTGTGCGCTGGGGCGTCAAGTATACTGCAAGACCGGCAAAATCTGGAATTGGCGCAGCGCCGACACAATCGGCGGCGACTTTGCCAAATCCCCAACGCTATGCTAGAATGTCTTTCATTATGATGGTACGCCGATGTGAGACGTACAAGTAGGCGCCCAGTTCCATACTATCTGCCGTTTCGACGGGGCGCCGACGATACTGAAACCTGGACGGATCGAACGTCCCTTGTCTGATGCGCCTCAACCAGACTGTTGTTCGTCACGCCGGCTGCGTCGTTTTCCAACCACGTATGCCAGTGTGTTTGCACGAGACTGGTGCGAGGCATTTTTATGTTTGAATACCCATTCACGAAAGGAGTGGCGTTTCGTCAATGCAGCAAGTCGCGAACTCGCCTGACCTCTATCCAAATCTGACCCGGTGGTTCAACAGCCGCACTGGAAGTTGGTTGTTGAATCTCGCTGTGGCCGGGCTTGTCATTCTGAGCTTGATCCTCCCGCCAGTTTCACTCATCGAGCGCATCCAAACGCGTGGCTATACGCGCATAGGCTCACAGGGCGGCTCCGTCGTTGACCCGGACGGCACGTCCATCACCGCGCCCGCGGAAGCGATGACGCAGGGCGCAGTGCAGATGCGCCTCACAAGCACGCCTCGCCAATCATTCATGGCCGGCGAGGGCGGCGCCGCGCTGCGCAAAGCGGCCGAGCAACTGCCTGCCACGGTCAACCCGCGCAGTCCGCTCTACCAGACCAGTGTGCGCGGGGCTAAACCGTCCCAGGCCGTCATTCACGTGCCGATCCCTAACGACTCGGAGCCATACGAAACGCTTGATCTCTATGGTTACGATGCGAAGACCGCCTCGTGGTCGTACATCCCAAGCCAAATCGTGCCCGCGGATGACGCCATCGAGTCGAAGTTGACGGCCGTGCCGCAAGCGTTCATGGTCATGCAAACAACGGCCCAGCCGCCTGTGGCCGCCGCGCTGGTCACTGCGGATAACCCGCTGCCAGACGCGGGCAAGGGCGCGCTGGTAGAGGTCAACCCGGTGGGCCTGCGCCTGGCTGGCGATGGCGGCATCGAAGGCAGCCTGCAGGGCCTGCCCGCGGATGCGGCCAGCTCGTTTGCTGTTGTTCCCACCCTGACCAACGTGGCGGCGGACGGTACGGTACGCACAGACCTGATCGCGAACCTGCTGGTCAGCGCAGAACAACAAGACAAGCACATCAATGCCATCGAGCAGTTAGTCGTGGGCAACCTGTACAAGGGGATTGACCTGGACTATCGGGGCATCAACGCTGAACTTGCGGGAGATTACGTGAAGTTCGTCGCCAAGCTGGCGGCCAAACTGCACGCCCAGGACAAGAAGCTCTCTGTGCGTGTAGAAGAGCCGCGCCAGGTGGCAGCCGATCGCTGGGAAACCGGCCCCTACCTCTGGCGCGAACTAGGCGCGGTCGTGGACACCTTCCGCATCCCGGCCATCAGCAACCCACAGGCTTACGCGCCAGACGGCCAGATGCACACCCTGTTGACGTGGGCCGTGGGCGAGGTCAACCGTAACAAGATTCAGATCGTTCTCCCAGGCCGCAGCATCGAAAAATCGGGCAACTATTACCTCCTCAAGCCGTACGATGAAGCCTTGCAGCCGTTGATCGGCCAGGTGCAGGCGACGAAGGATATCGCGGCGCCAGGCGAGCAGATTGACCTCAAGGTCATTGCCGAGCGCGCCACCAGCCAGTTGACTTTCGACGAGGCCATTGGCGCGTACACCTATCGCTATCGCGACGACCAGGGCTATGAGCGCACGGTATGGTTGGAAAATGCCGCCAGCCTCAGTCATAAGTTGGCGCTGGTCAGCCAGTATCACCTGCAAGGCGCCACGCTGGACTACCTGCCTGTCACCGACCCCGAACTGTGGCCCATGTTGACGAGCTTCCAGCAGGGCGCTCCGTCGGCCAAGCAAAGCGAATTCGGCATCAGTTGGACCGTCAAGGGCGCTGATGGTCAGGTGGCCGACGCGTCCACCCAGCCGTTGACTGAAAGCAGCACCTACGAGTTCAAAGCGCCCGACAGCCCTGGCGCCCAGTACCAGGTGGAAGCGGTGATCGTGGAAAACGGTCGCCCCGTCAGCCAGGCCGGTGAAGTGGCTTTGCTGGTCGCCACCTATACGCCCGTTGCCACCGCCACCCCAGAACCCACGGCAACGCCCACGCCTGCCCCCACCGCGACCCCGGCGCCGACCAGGCCGCCCGCGCCAACCTCTTCAGCGCCCCCGGCCACCAATCCGCCCGCACCTGCGCCTCGCCCCAGCGGCGGCGCCGGTTTTGGCTACGGCGTGCAAGCGCAAGTTTACGGCGGCGCTGACCTGGGCTATGTGGTCAACGCGACCCGCAACATGGGCTTCAACTGGGTCAAATTCCAGGCGCCGTGGAAAGACTTCGAAGGCGGCGGCAAGGGCGATTACGGCTGGGGCGGCATGGATGACATCGTCGGCAGGCTCTCCGGCGGCGGCCTGAAGATTCTGGCCAGCATTGTCAAGGCGCCCAACTGGTCGCGTAATCCGGCCTACGGCTATTCGGACGAAGGCCCGCCGCAGAATCCGCAGGATTACGCTGATTTTGTCGGCGCGTACGCTGGGCGTTACTGCGGCCGCGTGAACGCCATCGAGGTGTGGAACGAGCAAAATCTGCACTACGAATGGGGCAACGAGCCGCTCGACGCTGGCCGCTATGTAGAAATGCTGAAGTTGGCCTATCGCGCGATCAAGGGCGCATGCCCCAGCATGATCGTGGTCAGCGGCGCGCCCACGCCTACGGGCGGCGGCGGCGGCAAGGCCATTGACGATATCGAGTATCTGCAGGCGATGTACCGCGCCGGCCTCAAGAACTACGCCGACGCCATCGGCGCACACCCCAGCGGTTACAACTGCCCGGCCGACGGCGACTGGCGCACGGTGCAAGATCCCAGCGCCTCCTTCCGCGGCCCGTTCGACAACCATCATCATTCCTGGTGCTTCCGCGGCACCATGGAAGGCTACCGCAACGTGATGGTGGCGAACGGCGACGGCGGCAAGCGCATCTGGCCGACCGAGTTTGGTTGGGCGATTGGCCCAGCCGTCAATAACAACTACGGTTACGCCAACGAGAACACGCCGGAAGAGCAGGCCGCCTGGCTGGTGCAAGCCTACCAAATGGCGCGCAATTGGGGTTGGGTTGGCCCCATGTTCCTCTGGAACCTCAATTTTGGCATCACCAACCCTGGCACGGAGCTGGCGCAGTTCGGCATTGCCGGTCGCCCGGCCTACGATGCCCTGGCCCGCATGCCCAAGTGAACCCAAACAGGAGAGGCGCTCATCTGATGCGCCTCTCCTGCTGCTGCCGAAAGAATTCGGGACGCAAGGGCGTTCCGCCGCCAGGTCAGCCTGCGCCAACCGGCGTCGCGTTCATACAGCGTTGCGCCCTTCAGGTGCGATTTCAATAACTCTCGTGAGGAGGACCCTATGTCTCGGTTGTTCTTGCTGCGTCGCGCCCTGTTTCTCACCCTCATGCTGCTCACCGCGCTGCCGGCCAT
>CXWK01006402.1_pt1 | contig 10860 bp, 9 predicted proteins | sample 590851 | NCBI WGS metagenome assembly CXWK01 (sample SAMEA3498364, study PRJEB10139) | wastewater metagenome | biome: wastewater treatment plant; material: activated sludge | place: Denmark | collected 2014-08-01
GTGCTACCTGGCCCAGGTCTATACCAACCTGCTCATCACCAAGCAGCCGCTGACGCTGTACTTCAAGCCGCTGCCTGGCGGCTTCAAGGACAACATCCTGCGCGTCTCGCCCGACATCCTGCCCCCCAACAGCATCACCATCAGCGAAGTGTGGATTGATGACGAGCCGTACAGCGATTTCGATGCCCAGGGGCTGACCGTCAAGCTGCCAGAATCGAAGGATCGCCTGCGCGTGCGCGTCATCGTGCAGCCCACGAAGTAACCGGCAGGAGCCAGGCGCGCGGCGCTGGGGGCGATGCTTCTTTTTCCCACGAAGATCATCGCCCCTGAGCGCCGCCTGGCTCGAAAGCCCGGCGGCGCAATCCGCCAGATTGCGCCGCCGGGAGGCTTAGGAAAGGAACAATTTTCATGGAAATAAACGTTCAGACCGAGAAGTCTATCCAAATTATTGACATAAATGGTGAAGTGGACGGCAATACCGCGCCCCAGGTGCAGGCGCAGATCATGAAGGCGGCCGAATCAAATCCGCGCCTCGTCCTGGATATGAGTCACGTGCCCTACATGTCAAGCGCTGGTTTGCGAATGCTGCTGGCAACCTACCGCAACGTGGTGGGTCATGGCGGTCATGTCGTCTTGGTGGGGCTGGTGGAGGAAATCAAAGATACCATGGAGATGACTGGCTTCCTCGACTTCTTTGCCCACTTCGATACATTGGCCGAAGGCCTCGCCGCTCTTGCGTAGCCGTTTACAAGGAGTTATCTATGGATCGAGTTGATGCATACCCAACGCACGAACACCAGGGCTACAAGCTGCGCACCGGCAAGGCTTTCCCCTTTGGGGCCACGCTTGTGCCAGGCGGAGTCAATTTCTCTGTTTTTTCCAGCCATGCCACCAATTGCACCCTGGTGCTGTTTGAAAAAGGGGCTTCCCGGCCGCTGGTTGAAATTCCATTTTTTGATGAGTTCCGCATTGGCAACGTCTATGCGATGATCGTGTTTGGCCTTGATTACGAAAGCATCGAGTATGGCTATCGCATGGAGGGGCCATTCGATCCGCCCAATGGACATTGGTTCGATAAGTCCAAGATTTTGCTCGATCCCTACGCCAAGGCGATTGGCGGTCGTGATGTGTGGGGCACGCCCCCGAATTGGGACGACATCTACCGCTATCGCGGCCGCCTGGTTTTTGACGACTTCGACTGGGACAATGACCGCCCGCTTGAGATTCCAACCGAGAACCTGGTGATCTACGAGATGCACGTGCGCGGATTCACCCGCCACCCCTCCTCCGGGGCGAAGTTTCCTGGCACGTTCGCGGGCATCCGCCAGAAGATTCCTTATCTCAAGGAATTGGGCGTGAACTGCGTTGAATTCCTGCCCATTTATGAGTTCGATGAGTTCGAAGGCAGCAGTGCAGATCCTCAGACCGGCGAACTGCGCGTAGGTAACTACTGGGGTTACAGCACCGTCGGCTTCTTTGCGCCCAAGTCCGCCTATGCGGCTACCGGTAAGATGGGCATGCAAGTTGATGAGTTCAAGGCGCTGGTTAAAGAGTTTCATCGTCATGGCATCGAGGTGATGCTGGATGTGGTCTTCAATCATACAGCCGAGGGCAACGAAAACGGGCCTTCCATTTCGTTCCGCGGCATTGACAACAAGACCTATTACATGCTCACCCCTGAAGGCTATTACTTCAACTTTACAGGCACCGGCAACACGCTCAACTGCAACAACCCGGTCGTACGCAACATGGTGCTGGACTGCCTGCGCTACTGGGCGGCCGAGTATCACATTGATGGCTTCCGTTTCGACCTGGCGGCCGTGCTCGGACGTGCGCCTTCGGGCGCGCCGTTGTCCAACCCACCGCTTTTGGAAACCCTGGCCTATGACCCCATTCTGGCGAAGTGCAAGCTGATTGCGGAAGCCTGGGATGCGGGCGGGCTTTACCAGGTTGGCTCGTTTCCTGCCTATGGACGCTGGGCCGAATGGAACGGCAAGTTCCGCGACGATGTGCGCAAGTTCGTCAAGGGCGAGGCAGGATTGGTCGGCGCCATCTCGCAGCGCGTACAAGGCTCGCCTGACCTGTATCTCTCCCGCGGCCCCACGGCCTCGGTCAACTTCATCACCGCGCACGATGGCTTCACCTTGAACGACTTGGTGTCTTACAACGAAAAGCACAATTGGGCCAACGGTGAAGAGAATCGAGACGGCGCCAATGACAATGATAGTTGGAACTGCGGATGGGAAGGCCCAACGGACGATGAAGGAATCAACAACCTGCGCCGCCGTCAGATGAAGAATTTTGCCGCCATTCTGATGATGAGCCAGGGTGTGCCCATGATCCTCATGGGCGACGAAGTGGCCCGCACGCAGAACGGCAACAACAACACGTATCGCCAGGATAACGAAACCAACTGGTTCGATTGGAACCTGGTGCAGCAGAACAGCGCGCAGCTGCGCTTTTTCAGTCAGATGATTGCGTTTCGGCATGCGCACCCCATTCTGCGGAATCGCTGGCATCTGCGCAACCAGGATTACCTGGGCACCGGTTATGCCGATATCACGTGGCATGGCACGCAGGCCTGGAATGCGGATTGGTCCGACAGCAACCGCACCCTGGCCTTCATGCTGAACGGCCGTTATGCGCAGGGCGGCCAAGCTGCGGATGACTTTATCTACGTGGCGCTGAACATGCACTGGGATGCTCATCACTTCGAGCTGCCTCGACTGCCTGATGGCATGCACTGGCATGTGTTTGCCAACACGGGCGTTGAGTCGCCGGCCGATGTGTGGGAGCCAGGCCATGAGCCGCGGCTGGATGACCAGACTGGCATCCTGGTGGGAGCACGCTCGGTTGTGATCATCGTGGGCCGCTAACGACCAAGAATTTTCATGAACCCGGGTTCACGGAAAACCGGGCGCCTGTCCGACGTTGAACTGCGATCAAAGATCATAGTTCATAGACGAAACGATAAGAATGGAGAAGAACAATGGCTTTTACAGTTTCAAGCAGCATGAACAACGGTATTGCCCAGGTTGCCCTGGTGGGTGAGCTTGATGGCAGCGTGGCTGGTCGGTTCAAGGACGCGGTTGAGGAAGCAGCCGCCTGGAATCCGCGGCGCCTGGTCCTGCTTTTGCAGGAGTTGACGTATATGTCCAGCGCGGGCCTACGAGTTCTAGTGTTTGCCCGTCAGAAAATGGGGGCGCACGTTGATCTCTACCTGGTAGCGCCCCAGGAATCGGTGCAGGAGACTATCGAAATGACCGGTTTCGATCAAAGCTGCATCATTGTGGATACTTATGATGCGGATGTGATCGAGGCCTTCTAGCCGATTACTTGAGAACCCGGGTTTCGAAAGAAGCCCGGGTTTCTCCCCTGATCTTCGAGATTGGTCAGGCCCAATGCTTGCGCCTGACTAACCAGCAGACTAGGTGATTGGGATCGCGGACGTGGGGGCTGAATTCGTTTGTCCTCTCGTCCGGCGATCAACTTCGTCTTTGCGCAGGAGAAATTCCATGCAGCCTTTGAAAGTGCCGGGGGCCCTCCCTTCCCTGAAGCTGATTCGAGATTATGTGACCGAGGCATGCACGCTGGCCAACATAGACAAACGTGTGGGCTACCGATTGCGTCTCGCGGTAGACGAAATTGCCACGAACATCATCAACTACGGCTATGAGCGATCCCAGATGTCAGGTGATATCGAAGTCAGCGCCCATGTACATGACGACTCGTTAACCATTATCCTGGAAGACACGGCGGTGCCCTTCGATCCGTTGCTGCACCCAACACCAGACAACCTGGATTCGCCGTTGGAACGTCGAGACATTGGCGGTCTTGGCGTCTACCTGGCCATCCAAGGCACCGACAAGTTTCTATACGAGCGCATTGATGATCGTAATCGCAATATCTTTGTCGTCAAGCGCGCGGCGCCGACGTCGTCAGACGCGGCTGCGTCCGCGTCATAGCGGGCAGCGAGAGAAATGCCAAAAGGAGACGCTTACGCGTGCTAATCCAATCTGCACGAGTGTTAGTCATTGATGATAGTCCGCTGCGACGCGCCACGTTGGCGCGCCGTTTGGAGGCGCTTGGCTATGGCGCGCTGCTGGCCGAATCAGGGCAGCACGGACTGGCCTTAGCCAAAGCCGAGAAGCCAGAGCTGATGCTTCTGCAGATCAATCTGCCAGACGTGACCAGCGCGTATGTCATCAAACAGCTCAAGGTGGACGAGGAGCTGAGCAGCATTATTGTACTCATGCTGACGTCCGGGCAAACGACCGAGGGCGTGGAAGCTTGTCTGGCCCTGGGCGCAGACGACTATCTGCCGGAGCCGTTCTCACCGTCGCTGCTGAAGGTGCAGCTAACCGATTACCTGGGGGTGCGTCAGCGCCGCATCGAAGAGCGTGAGCGACTCAAGCGTGAGAAGGTGCTCAATGATGTGGCGATCGCGCGGCGCTTCCAGAGCGATTTCTTGCCCAAGGAAGTGCCGCAGCCCAAGGGCTGGCAGTTGGCTGCCTGCTTGCATCCGGCGCGCGAAGTCGCGGGCGACTGGTATGACATTTTTACCCTGACCCAGGGACGGCGCATCGGCATTGTCATTGCCGATGTGTGCGACAAGGGCGTGGGCGCGGCGCTGTTCATGGCGCTCAGCCGCAGCCTGACGCGCGCCTTTGCACAGCAGAATTACAGCCTGAACCTGGTAGATTCACTCTTGAGCGACGGCCCGGCCCCGGTCAGCGCGCGCCCAGGCCGCCGCGGCTTACCTGCGATCGGCGCCACAGCCTTGAAAAACGCGGTGCTCCTGACCAATAACTACATCATGGAGAATCACTCCGATCTCAACATGTTTGCCACCATGTTCTTCGCGGTGCTCGATCCAATGACCGGTGGGTTGGTCTATATCAACGGCGGCCATAATCCGCCGTATATCGTGGGCGCAGATGGCGCCCTGAAAGCGGTGCTCAAGCCAACCGGAATGGCGGTTGGGATGATGGCGCAGACCGATTTTCGGACGGGGGAAGCGCAGCTTGAACCTGGCGACACCCTGGTCATGTACACCGATGGCGTGCCCGACGCGCGTGACCCGGCCGGGGCGCAATACACGGATAGGCGCTTGCGCGAGCTGTTAACGACGCCAGCCGCTTCCGCGACCAGCCTGCTTGAGCGCATAGACAACACGCTGCGCAACCACATTGCCGATGCTGTTCAATTCGATGACATCACCATCGTGATCGTGCGCCGCATGCTGCCGATGGAGGAGGGCAGAGCCGGCTGATGACCTCGAACCTGCGCAACCCCCATCGCCGTGGCGAACGGCCGTCGCACGTCTCGAACGTCATGTGCACGCGCGCCAGAACCCGTTGTTGACGATCGGGTGGGGTGTGCTACAATAATACACACTTCCAGCATGCTTGAAACCAGGCTTCGCGATAGCTGCTGCGCCTACGGTAGGCGCTGTTGGTCTGGTTATGCTGCAAGAAAATAAAAATCCGAACTGAGAAGGCGGGTCGTTATGATTATCTCTGTTCACTCTTTCCGAGGCGGCACTGGCAAGTCGAATACAACGGCCAATCTGAGCGCGGTGCTGGCGATGAGTGGCAAGCGCGTCGGCGTCGTTGACACCGATATCCACTCTCCTGGCATCCATGTTTTGTTTGGTCTCCAAGAAGGCGACGTCGTGCATTCGCTCAATGATTACCTGTGGGGCAACTGCAATATCGAAGACGCAGCCATTGACGTCAGTTCCCGCTTAGGCAAAAAAATCGCCGGGCAGATCTTCTTGATCCCCTCCAGCATGAAGGCCAGCGATATTGCCCGCGTGCTGCGTGAAGGTTATGATGTCGGTTTGCTCAATGATGGCTACCAGCGTTTGATGGAAGAGTTGAAGCTAGACGTTCTGATGATTGACACCCATCCCGGCCTCAACGAAGAAACGCTGCTCTCGATCGCCATTTCTGACGCGTTGGTGCTCATCATGCGCCCAGACTCGCAGGACTACCAGGGCACCGCGGTCACAGTCGAAGTGGCGAAGAAACTCGATGTGCCGCACATGCTGTTGGTTGTCAATAAGGCGCCGCCCATTTGGAATCCGAACGATGTCAAAGCGCGCGTCGAACGCACCTTCAATTGCCCGGTGGCCGCCGTCCTCCCCCACTCGGACGAGATGATGACACTGGCCAGCGAGGGCATCTTCGTCATCCGCTACCCCAATCATCCCATGACGGCCCTCTATCAGCAAATTGCGGGCATGTTGGACGTTTGACCGATTGCTCGACCTGGCGTCCTGCAATTCCTGAGCGCTGGCTAGCCAATCTGCACCTTGCGGGGAGCCTGGCCAGCGTTTTTTATATACGATTCTTGATCTCCGGTCTCTGATCTCAAATCTCTGATCTCGTATGTAAGGTTGAGTTTAGGATTTATTTGCCGTGATCGTTGTCCTGGGCAGATTGCTGAATATCCGACCGCACGAATGGCCGCGGCTGCTCATCCTCTACCTGATGTCGTTCATTGTCTTGACTGGCATCAACTGGGGTGAGACGATCGTCGAGGCTGATTTTCTGCGCCAAATTGGGGTTCAATACTTACCTTGGGCGTTCATTATCAACGCCATCTGCTCCATCCTCGCGATTTTCATCTATTCAGCTTTTGCCGATCGCGTGAGCAATGACCGGATTATGATCGCGCTCCTGGCGATCAGCGTCATCGGCATTGTGATCGGACTGGCGCTGCTCGCCGCCGGCGCTGTCTTGATCGCCTTTCCCCTTTTTTATCTCATTCTCAACGTACCCCTGCTCGATATCTACAACGTGCATTGGGCCACCTATGTGAGCAGCTTCTACGACACGCGCGCGGCCAAGCGCGTCGTGCCCGTTCTGGGCACCTCCGCGCGCTTGGCAGGCATCGTGGCTGGTCTCACCATTCCGCTGCTGAATCAACATTTCGCACCCACCGGCATCATTAGCCTGTGGATGGCCGCCCTGGTTGTCATGGCGTTGTTGACTTGGTTGATGCCGCGCTTACTGCATGAGAACGCGGCGTTGACTGCCGGCCACCCCGCCGCCAATCACGACGCGGGCATGACCATGCAGCCGCGGCCATCGGCGGCTGAGAACCTGCGCGAGGGCAGCGCGTACATTCGTCGGTCGGTCTTCCTGCGTTGGATGGCCGTTTCCACTCTGTTGTTCACCGTGCTGCTGGCGCTCATCAACTTTCGCACCAGCAGCATTCTCTTGGCTGAACTGAAAACGACCACGGCCATGGCCGATTTCATCGGGATGGTGAGCGGCATCGCCAATTTACTTGCTCTGCCCATTCAGTTGTTCCTTGTGGGCCGCATCATCGGTTGGTTTGGCCTGGGCAACGCCAATTTGATCTTCCCCACCGGCACCCTGCTGATCAGCGGCAGCTTAATCTTCTTCCCGCGCCTGGGCTCTGCAGCCCTTGGCTACTTCAACCGTACGACCTTTCGCACGGCGTTTCGCAATTCCACCGAAAACCTACTTTACAACGCCGTGCCGCTGCGGGTCAAGGGGCGCGCCCGTGCCTTCATCAGCGGGTTGATTGTCCCCATCGGCGCTATTCTGGGCGGCGTGATCCTATTGCTCACGCCGCTGCTTCGCGCCACGGGCGCGTCAGACTGGGCTTTGCCGGCCGCCATGGCCCTATTAGCCATCGCGTTTATTGTCGTCGCGGTCGTCATTCGGCGCCAATATAGCCAGGCGATGCTCACCTTGCTCGAGCAGGAAGACTACGCCAGCCTCTTGCTGCAGCATGCAGGCACTTTGACCAGCGCGGACCCACCCACGCTGGCGCGGCTGCGTAGCAAATTGGCCTCTACGACAGACCCTACGCTGACCCTTTTCCTGACACAGCTCTTGATCGAGATTGGCGGCGTCAATGCGGTGCCGACGGTGAGTGATACGATTCGCCAGGCTTCTGACCCCACGCAGCGCGCCGCCCTGCTCAACCTGTTGACGGCGGCTGATTTGCATCACGAGAGCGCGCGCCAGCTTTTCACCGAGTGCCTGGCCGACGCCAGTGGTCAAGTCCGCCAGGCTGCGCTGGCTGGTCTGGAAAACATGTTTGGCGCTCATCATAGCCAATATCTCAGTCTCGCCAGCACCCTGCTCAGCGACGCAGATCTCGACGTGCGCGGCCAGGCGCTGCCCGCGGTCATGGCATCTGCTGATCCCAATCTGCGCGCGGCGGCCAGCGCTATTCTCGAGGAGATGCTCAGCAGCGCCGACAGCAGCCAGCGCGCGCGGGGCATGCAGGTCATGGGACAATTGGCCGCGATCTCCTGGCTGCCCGCAGTCATACGCGGCTTGGACGATCCGGTGGATGATGTGCGCTTGCAGGCCATACTGGCCATGGAAACGATGCTTCCACAACCGTTGACGGATGCGATCGCGCGCCAGCTCTTTGCGTCCCTTGAGGCGCATGCTCACGACGTCGTCGAACAGGTGCGACAGGTTGCGCTGACCATGTTGGGGCGACAATACACTGACGCCAGCACGCGCGCGAAGGCGTGCTCGGTTCTCATGCTTGGTCTGCACGATGAAAGCGCCAGCGTCCAACAGGCGGCGGTCGAAGCGCTTGTCCAAATGGGCGAGACCGCCTTATCTGCGCTGCAGCCGCTGTTCAGCGCCAGCAACTCACGTCAGCGCAAGTTGGCGATCATCGTCGCGACGCGAGTGACGCCCCAGGCATGGGCGCCAACCCTGATGGCAGAGATCAACGACAGCCTGGCGCAGGCCGGCCGCCTCTACGGCTGCTGGTACGCCATGACCTCGGCATCGGCCCAGCACGCGGGCCTGCAGACCAACGGCATGGCTCTGCTGCAGGCGGCTGTGCGTGAACAAACCGACGAACGCCTGCATGAGATTTTTGAGCTTCTGGCTGCTCAGCACCACACGCAGGGTATCGGCGTGGTGGAAACGTCCCTCCGTGCCGAAAATGAGCATACCCGCGCCAACGCCGCCGAAGCGCTTGAGTCCCTGACGACTCCGGCTGTGGCTTCGCTTGTGGCTGCCCTGTGCGACCCTACCGCGGCTGCGGATCGGGTCATGAGCCTGATCGAGTCCAGCCAGGATTCTGCACCGCCCACGGCAGCCCAGGCCATCCGCGCCATACGTGATCGCTCGCAGCCGGACTACGACCCGTGGCTGGAGGCTTTGGCCTCTTTTGTCATGAGTCACCTTTCACCCCCCGCTGCTGCTCTGTTGGGCGACGCAGACTCAAACCTTGAGCAAACCAAACTCGCGGCCGCTGTCAGGCCGCAGGAGGCCACTATGCTCTCGCTGATCGAACGGATTATTTTTCTTAAAGAGGCGCCATTCTTTCGTGAGATGACGATCAATCAGTTGAAAGTCTTGGCGCCAGCGTGTGAAGAACAACGCTATCGCAAAGACGATGTCATCTTCCAGCAGGGCGAACCGGGAGGCGTTCTGGTCGTGATTGTCAATGGACAAGTGGGCATCGAACAAACCCGGCGTCGCGGCTCGTCCGTGCGCCTGGCAACGCTGGGCGCTCACGCTTACTTTGGCGAGATCACCTTGTTCGATAACAGTCCGCACACGGCGTCGGCCATTGCTCTGCAGGACACGCTTGTGCTGCGCCTGCGGCGTGAACCGCTCATCGCCCTCATGCGCCGGCATCCTGACCTGGCCCTCGTGGTCATCAACGTCTTGAGCAGCCGCTTGCGCGAAACGAACGATCGGGTTGGCGATCTGACGCGCAGCCGGCCGCGGGAATTGCATAAGCTCTATGATCAATTTAGCCAGTGACCGGCGGCCGCCCCTTGATCGCTCCCGTGCATCCTGGGTTAAGTCGCCCATGGCGCCTATCATGCATCCCTTGATTTTTTCTGTCACCGTATCCTCGGTAACCGGGGAGTGCGCGCTGGAGCCTGATCCCACGGCATCGTTTGCGCCTGCGGCCTGGCAGCAGCTGGCCGCATCGGTGGCGAGCGAAAAAGGCCTGACTCCCTTTTCAGCGGCTGTTCTCTATCGGCGGTGGCAGCAAGGACTCGCAGCCGTCGCCGTGGACAACGGTTCTATCATCGGTCATATCAGCTGCATGCCGATCTTTCACCAGCCCACGCGCAGCCGGGCGGCGCGCGCGCTGCACGGCGGCCAACCCATGGGCGCGTCGGTGTGGCCCATGATTGATATGTTCGAATTGCTTACCGGCTGGACGCACCCTGACTGGCGTAAACGCAGCATCAGCCTGCAGCTTCGCCAGCAGCTCCTGGCGCAAGTTCGCTCCGAATCCTTGCCGCGCCAGCGCTTCTTTGTCAGCGTTACGGTAGGGCGGGGTGGATCGCCCGTCCTGGCGCGCCTCGGATGGCACACCATCGCCTGGNNCGCCTGGGACGCCATCCCTTATGTCGGCAGCTTGATCGCGCAGAACGCCGATGGCAAATCGCGCCCTGGTTGGCATGTCATCAACCATGCTCCCTACAATGGATCAGACGTTGCCGCCCTGATGGATACCACCCACAACTGGGATCGCCACTGCTTCTTGTGGGTCTCGCAGCCTGCCCTCGCCCATCAACTGAACGACCGACTGCAAGCCGCAGTGGGTCGCGATTTAGAGAGCTGGCGCCGCGCCTGGCGTGAGGCTGCATTGCCAACTCTGATTCAAGCCGGCTATCTCCCGGTTCTCTTTGGATAATCATCATGTTCAAAACCAGTCTCACCCTGCGTTTCTGCTTTGTGATCGGTGTATTGCTGTGGGGGCTGACAGCATGCGCTGGCGGGGCGTTGCCCCCGGCCCCCACGTTGGCGCCAACCCCCAGCCCGGCCCCGCGCACAGGGCGCGGGGTTGGCGGCGTGCTGCGCATGCTCTTTTGGCAGGCGCCCA
>CXWK01035608.1_pt1 | contig 10857 bp, 9 predicted proteins | sample 590851 | NCBI WGS metagenome assembly CXWK01 (sample SAMEA3498364, study PRJEB10139) | wastewater metagenome | biome: wastewater treatment plant; material: activated sludge | place: Denmark | collected 2014-08-01
CTTTCGCCGAGCACCGTCTCGCCGATGGCCTCTCCCTCGGTGTGGAGGTACCCGCTGACGTAGCGCGCGGGGATACCCAGAGCCCGCAGCAGCGACAGCGACGCATGCGAGAAGTCCTGGCACACCCCCTCGCCCGACGACCAAGCTTCCTGTGCCGTGGTGGAGACCGAGGTGACGCCTGGGGTGTAACGGATGTGGGAGTAGACCTCGGCAACAACGGCTGCCATGGCGTCCTGGGGGCTGGGCAAGGAACGGATGCGCTCCAACAGGTCCACCCGGTCCGGATCTTCCCAGGCATCGTCGACGAAGCCGGACGGTGTCAGGTACTCGCAGAATCGATCCCGGACACCCACCGCAGCCAACTCTTCCCACGACAGACCCGGCGCCGCCGGGTGTCCCCCCGGGGTCTCAACGGTTGACAGGGCCACGACCTCAAGTACGCGATGCGGTTCGTGGATGTCGAAGGACTCCACCAGGGCCCCCCAGTAGTCCTCGTAGGCATACACCACGCCGCGCGGCTCGATCTGCAACTCATGACTGAGCAGGATCTGTCCGCCCACCTCGGCCGGAGTCATCCGTACCTCGTTGAACGAGGCGTGGACATCCGTGACGTACCGGTACCCGGAGCGATGCGTGATTTTGAGTCGACGTCCGCCCATCAGTGGCTCCACACGATCGTGCCGGCTTGGTGGAAGAAGCCCCGGGTGGCACAGTCGCTGGCCCGCAGCGCCGCCAATTGCGATCGGCCGGCAAGGACGTCCACCTCTGCGGGCGACGGTTCGACGGCGTATTCCAGTTGGGACCGCAGCATTCCGACCTCGCGGAGCAGGTCCCCACCATCCGTTGCGCCGAGGCGTTCCAGTCCGCGCACCGCGAGCTCAGCTTGCTCAGCACACGCACGCAGCGACCGCGGGAACGCGTCATCGAGGACCAGGTACCGACGCACGGAGTCTCCGTCGATCGGATGACGGGTGCGCAGGAACGCGCTCAACGCCCCCGACGCCCGCAGAGTGGCCACAGGCCCGGACTCCGGCCACAACTGGTCATGCCGCACGCCGAGCAACCGAGCCGTCATGTCGGTGCGCTCCAGGGATCGCCCCAGTGCCAGGAACAGGTACCCCTCATCACGCGACATCGTCCATTCGATGACACCGTTGACCACCAACAGGCGCTCCATGACCCGCTGCAGGGCCACGCCCGGGCTGGCCGCGAAGACCATCCCCCGACTCAATGCGATGTGGGTGGCGTTCAGGGCCTCGAACACCTCGCCGGACAGTTGGTCCCGGATACTGCGGGCGTTCTCGCGAGCCGCGGCGATCGCACCCACGATCGTGGACGAGTCCGCTGTCGACCCGATCACGGCACCCACCAGACCGGGTGCGTCCACGACGGGGACACTGGGCAACGACAGCGAGTCCAACAGGATCGCGCACGCCACGTCCTCGGGGACGGTGCGGTCCTCGATGAGCAGTTGGTGATGCTCCGCCAGAAGGCGCGAGGTGGCCTCGGCGCGTTCGATGTAGCGCCCGATCCAGAAGAACGACTCGGCAATCCGACTCAGCACGACCAACCGCCCTGCTGCATCCCGCCCTGTTGCTGTTGCCCCTCTTGCTGGCGTTGGCGATCATCGTGCGGCCGCGGGGCATGGGAGCGCGCGATCCCGGTGTTCGGGGTTCGCCGGACCCGGCGCGCCGGACGCGCCAGTGGCCGCTCGCTTGCTCCGTCGTCGCCCTCGAGCACCCATGTGTCCTTGGAGCCCCCGCCCTGGCTGGAGTTGACGACCAACGACCCCTCGGGCAGTGCCACTCGGGTCAATCCCCCGGGGAGCACAAAGATGTCCTCCCCGTCGTTGACGGCGAAAGGTCGCAGGTCGACATGGCGGGCGCCCAGGTGCCCGTCGTCCACCGCCGTCGGCGCAGTGGAGAACGTCACGACCGGCTGGGCGATCCAGCCGCGCGGGTCCTCAAGCACCTTCTCGCGCGTGGCATCCAGTTCCTCAGCGGACGCCTTGGTGCCGATCAGCAATCCGTAGCCGCCGGACGCATCCGAGGGCTTAATGACCATGCGGTCCATCCGCTCCAGGACGTAGGTGCGTTGATCGGGGTCCTGCAGGTCGTACGTGTCGACGTTGGGCAGGATCGGCGCCTCGTCGAGGTAGTACTCGATCAGATCGGGGACGTAGGGGTAGACCGCCTTGTCATCGGCCACACCGTTACCCACGGCATTGGCGATCGTGACATGACCGGAGCGCGCGGCATTCAGGATGCCCGGCACCCCGAGGACCGAATCGAACCGGAAATGCAGCGGATCGAGGTACTCATCATCGATGCGTCGGTAGACGACATGAACGCGGTGGGGTCCGGATGTGGTCCGCATCCACAGGAAGCCGTCGCGGCAGTAGAGGTCGCGACCTTCGACCAACTCAACGCCCATCCGCCGGGCCAGGAAGGCATGTTCGTAGTGAGCGGAGTTGTGAACGCCGGGCGTGAGGACCACCACTTCGGGCTCATCCACCCCGCGGGGGGCCGCAGCCCGCAACGCGTTGAGCAACTGCTCGGGGTACTCCTCCACCGGACGCACCCGATGGCCGCCGAACACCTCCGGCAGGACGTGGGCGAGAGCCCGGCGATTCTCGAGCACGTACGACACCCCCGAGGGATTGCGCAAGTTGTCCTCGAGAACGCGGAACTGACCCACCTCGTCACGGATCAGGTCGATGCCGGCGACGTGGATCCGCACCCCATTGGGAGGGTCGACACCGGCGGCGGCCCGATGGAAGTGGGTGCTGGACATGATCAGGCGCCGGGGCACGATGCCGTCGGCCAACACCTCTTGGGGGCCGTACAGGTCAGCCAGGAACGCCTCGAGGGCCCTGATCCGCTGCTTGACGCCAGTCTCGACCTGCGTCCATTCGTCGGGAGTCAGGATGCGTGGAACCAGATCCAAGGGCAGCGGCCGCTCGCGGCCCGACAAGGTGAACGTGATCCCCTGCTGGTCCAGGTAGGCATCTCGCAGCCGTCCCCGTTCGATCAGCCCATCGGGACCCAATCGCTCCAAGGCGCGCAACAGGCCTTCGTGCGTCGGACGCGGCCGCCCCGAGCCGTCGTACATCTCGTCGAACGGACGGACGGCGGCCGTCGAGGCGGGCTCCGGCGCGACGGACGTGGTCATGTCCTCAGTCGTACCCCGCATCGATTGCCCGCCGGTTTCCGGTTCGTTACGCGCGGAGTCGCGTGGGTCACCCGGGGTCACTTGCGTGCGCCGTCGAAGTCAAGCGGCACGTCGAGGCTGGCGCGGCCGCATGTTTGCGTTATGTAACGAATGGGTAACAGACCGTCATGCGGCCCCCCGCGGGGGAGGGGGCTGCCGGGGCCGACGGCGGCCCCGCTGGTCACTTCAGCCACTGCGGGGGCCGTCCGATCAAGGCCGCGAGAGCTCCCCCCAGGGCCGCTCCCACGCCGGTCTGAAAGGACCCGAGGAAGAACGGGACCAAGGCTCCCACCACCAAACCGGCTCCCCCACCAATGGCCGCTGACACGACGATCCACTTGGTCTTGGCTCCGGCGCCTGCGTCGGCAGTTGCGACTTCTTGGGACGGGCTCGATGGGCCCTGCGCTGGCGAAGCCGCCGCAGGGGGGGTGGCTGGCGCAGCCCCCGGCGAGTCGAACTGATCGATCTCGCGCATCAACTTGGCGAGTTCGTCGTCGTCCATGGCGTCACTGTAATGCGCCGACACACCTCGTGTCGGGTCCACCGCGATCGACGATCGACGCAACCGCCTGATGTTGAATGACCATCGTGATCAAGTACCTGGGCTCCAAGCGCCGATTAGTCCCGGTCCTGGCCGATCTCGCCACGGCCGCACAAGCCCGGACAGCCCTGGACCTGTTCACCGGCACGACCCGAGTGGCGCAGGCGTTCAAGTCCCGGGGACTGCACGTGACCGCCGCCGACCTCGCCGACTACTCAGCGGTACTGGCGCAGTGCTACGTGGCCACCGACGCCCGCCAGGTGAACGCCGGGGAACTCCACGACATTCTGCGGCGACTGAATCAACTACCGGATGTGGACGGCTACATCACCGAAACGTTCTGCCGACGGTCCCGGTTCTTCCAGGAGTTCAACGGGCGTCGCATCGATGCCATCCGCGCTGGCATCGAGCAGTACCGGGGCACAACGTGGTACCCGCTGCTCCTGACATCGCTGCTGTTGGCCGCAGACCGGGTGGACTCGACGACCGGCGTTCAGATGGCCTACCTCAAACAGTGGGCGCAGCGGTCTTTCCGCCCACTGCAACTGACGGCACCTGCCCTGCTCCCCGGCGTGGGAGTGGCCCACCGCGGCGATGCGAGCGACATCGCGGCACGGTGTGACCCCGTGGACCTGGCGTACGTGGATCCGCCCTACAACCAGCACCGGTACGAGTCGAACTACCACATCTGGAACACACTGGTACGCGCGGACGAACCGGCTCACTACGGCGTCGCATGCAAGCGCGTGGACCTGCGCGAGTCAACCGACCGCAGCCCCTTCAACTCACGGCGCACGTTCGGTCCCGCCCTGGCCCAGTTGCTGGCGACGGTGCGCGCGCGAACGGTGGTGGTCTCCTACAACGACGAGTCCTGGGTGACCAGCGCGGACATCGGCGACTTCTTGCGTGCTGCCGGGCACGACAGTGTGGGCGTGATCAGCTTCGATTCCGCCCGGTACGTGGGTGCCCGCATCGGTATCCACAGCACCGACGGCACCAAGGTGGGTGCCGTGGGGCGACTGCGAAACCGCGAATGGCTGGTGGTCGCCGGCGAGGGTGGCACGGTCGAACGGCTGCTCACCGTGGGCCGTCAGCACGGCGGCGAATCGCGGATCATGCGGAACGAATCGGACGAATTGGCCACGTCCCGCTCATCTGAGTAAAGTTCCGAGCCCCGGGGGACGAGACAGGTATCGCAGACCTGCCCATCGTCAGAGCGCCGGAGCAATTTTCCATGTTATGCAGACAACGCGACCCAAATCACGCAACACTGAGCGGCGTGTCGCTACCGATCCGCATCGTTATGACATCGTCACTGTGTGTGGCGCTGTCGGCGGGTGCTCTCGCGCCGGCGGCCACGGCCACCCCCGCGCAACCCACCGCTCGCACCCTGCTTCAGTACCCGATGCCCCCCCGCGCGGTACCGGAACAACTGCCCTCGACGATGCAAGCAAAACTCCCCGCAGTGGCCACGCACACGGAACGCATTCTGGGCGACATGATGGATCAGTCGACGCTGATGCCGGTTCAGGTCGTCTCGGCCCTCCACATCCGACGGGCGTTCCGCAAAGAACTCGGAAGAGCAGCGTGGCGCAGCGCGTTGCGGATCTCGTGGCGGGAGAGTCGGCTGCTGCCCAACGTCGTCAACGACACGAACCGGAATGGGACGAACGACTGGGGCCTGTTCCAGCTCAACGATGGCGGCACACTTCAGTTCGCCGGTGGCACCCCGGGCCAGGATGCGTTGCGGCCCCGTTGGAACGCCAAGGCCGCAGCACGCATCGTCTCCGATGTCGGTTGGGATCCCTGGGGCGGGATGCTCGGCGAGTGATCACTGCAGGACGTGAGCGCCGCGACTTGCGCGGACCTCGAACACGTCGGGCGTGATCCCCGTGGCGGCCTCGTAACGAGTGGCGATCTGCGTGGCCGCTTCATCAACCATCCCGGGCCGCACCAGATTGACCGTGCATCCGCCGAAGCCAGCGCCGGTCATGCGGGCCCCGATCACTCCGGGGGTCGCCCACGCGGCCTCGGCGAGAGCATCGAGATGCTCCCCGGTCACCCGGAAGTCGTCCCGGAGTGACTCGTGGGACTCTCGCATGAGTCGTCCCATCGTGGCCATGTCGCCAGCCGCAAGCGCCTCGGCCGCTCGGACGACGCGCGCCTGTTCGGTGATCGTATGACGGGCCTCGGACCACACCCCGGCCGCCCGCAACGCCGCTTGGACACGGTCCAACTGCGCAGTGGTCGCCGAGACCAGATCGGGCAGGGGCTGGTCCTGCGAGGCGTCGATGATGCTCTTGGCCTTGTCGACCGCCGCCCGACGCTCGTTGTAGGCCGACGATGCCAACTGTCGCGGCTGGTGGGTATTGGCGATCAGGACCGCGCATTGATCGGCTGGCACAGGGACGAACGAGCAATCCAGTGTCGAGCAGTCCATCAAGAGAGCCATACCGTCGCGGCCACGCGCGATCGCCAGTTGATCCATGATCCCGGACGCCACTCCGATGTACTCGTTCTCCGCCCGCTGACACAGGACCGCCCACTGGGTCGGATCCAGTCCCCAGCGGAACTGATGCTCCAATGCCACGGCGACCGCCACCTCGACGCTGGCTGAACTCGACAGTCCGCCACCCTCGGGGATGTTGCCGTCGAGATACAGGTCGAAGCCGTGGGTGGGGCGATGGCCGGAAGCCAGGGCGGTGTCGACAACGGCGAGGGCATAGCTGAACCACCCGTGGGATGAGTCCCTGCCCGTGGCCTCGAGTCGCGCGGAGACGACGCCCGCACTGGGGAAGTTGGCCGAATATCCGCGCAACTCGTCATCGACACGGGGGAACACCGCGGCCGTCGTGCCACGGTCCAGGGCCATGGGCAGCACCAATCCACCGCTGTAATCGATGTGGTCACCGATCAGGTTCACTCGACCCGGTGATCGGACGACGAAACCGGCTCGATCGTCGGACACGCCAAGCGCCCGGCGGGCGGCATCGAGCACGTCGGCCGCCATGTCAGGCGCCACCTTCTCGCGCCCGCCGTTCCGACTCCTCGGTCGCCTGCATCTCAGCCAGCGAGGGCGCTCCCCCACCGAATCGGGCGGGCCACCACCACGTGCCCGGGTCCGGGGCGGGGTACCGGGCCAGCACGTCGTCGTACAGCTCCTGCATCCTGGCCTTGAGTTGCGCGGTAGCGGCCACGGGATCATCGCCCGGCGTGAAGGACAACGGCTGCCCCACGGACAGCGAGATCAACGAGCCTCGCTCCATGTCACGCTTGTGGCCCTTGGTCCACAGCCGCTGACCGCCAAAGGTGATCATGGGAACTACGGGAACCCCCGCTTCGGCCGCCATCCGGACCGCACCTGTCTTGAAGTCCTTGAGTTCGAATGACTGGCTGATGGTGGCCTCGGGGAACACCCCGACCACCTCACCTTCCCGCAGCGCGGAGATAGCACTGTCCATCGCGTGAGCACCGGCGGATCGATCGACCGGGATGTGATGCATGGACTTCATGAGTGGCCCCGACACCTTGTGGTCGAACGTCGACTTCTTGGCCATGAATCGGACCAGCCGGTGCGACGGCCGAGCTGCGAAGCCACAGAAGATGAAGTCCAGATAGGACACGTGGTTGGACGCCAGCACCGCCCCGCCCGTCGGGGGAAGGTGCTGCCCACCCACAACATCGAACTTCAGATTGAGCAGCTTGAAGAACCCATAGCCGCTCATGATGATCGGCGGGTAAGTGATGTCCAGCATTCCGCCACGCTATCGAAACCACGCGGGAATACGGCACGCACAAAGCGAACGGGCAGGTCGGAGCGGCTGAACCGCTCGAACCTGCCCGTCCAACGATGTCGGAACAGCCGATCAGCCGTTCGCGTTGGCCTTCATGATCACCTTGAACGAAGTCTTGGTGACGAAGGCGGGGCAGTTCGCACCGGCACCGCCACGGGCCACCAACTGGTACTTGCCCTTGACCTTGGGGGCTTTGCCCACGTTGGTCTTGGCGATGCCGTTCTTGTTCGCTTTGGCACTGGAGCGCTTCTTGACGCCATTGCCCCGGACCGTGAAGGTGACGACACATCCGGGCTTGACGCTCACAGCTTTCGCCGCGATGGGCTTGCCGGGCTTGATGCTGGTCTTCTTCACGAAGACCTCGGTCTTGTTCCCCGGCGGGTACGCCTGCGCAGAAGGGGCTGCCACCATTCCGGTGGCGACCACCCCCGCCACGAGGACTGCAGAGGTCTTGGAAGCCGTAGAGAGAGTCATGCGGTCACAGTAGCGAAGGCGTCAAGGCATGCGAACCGAAATCCCCGAATCCGACTGCGTGTCGCGACAATTCGTCAACTGCAGGGCGGTTGGGCCGTGGAAACCACTTGGGGAACGGCCATCGCCTGCGGTGATACTAACGCAGAATCATCAGATGGTGACTCTTTGAATGTGACAACGAGTTCAGCGCTCTCGCCACGTGGGATGTCCAGGTTCCAGCGCCAGACCGGATGGCCGCGCTCCTGACCCTCATTGACGTACTGTCGCTTGCCGTTGATTGTTGCCTTGACGAACTCAGCTCCGACCGGCCCGTACACGGCGGTCCACATCCGGGTGTTCCCGAGGTCCCCACCCTCGTAGTAGAAGTTCGAGTAGGCCTCGGAGTCCGGGCTGGTGGCGGGATCGGGTGCGTTGTTCGTCAGCGTCACCGTCACTGCGGAGACCCCGGTGCCACACGTTGCCGCTTGGTAGTCGACCGAGCTCGCCACAAAGGCATCCAACTTGTTGGCGGCGCTGTTGTTCAGCGCCGTGGCGACCCAGGGCCCCGACTCACGAGGCACCACGCCGGCCACGTCGTACTGTTCCAGGCGCGCCTGGACCTCGTCGTCGGCACTCCAGACCAGCATCCGACCCTGCCCGGCTGCTGGCACGATCTCGCTCAGGGCCGCAGGCAGGTCGAAGGAACCCGACGTGACCCGATCCATGAGAGCCGTCATCAACTCCACGACCACCGCGTCCTTCTGCGCCACATCCGGGTATCGGGCGTAGACGTCAGCATTGAAGAAGCGCTCCGCATTCGTGGCGTCGATGGTCTCCCCCGCAGCCGTGATCGGCCCGGTGCCCGCCAACAGAGCAGCGACGACGTGAGCATCCATCGCCAGAACGTGGTCGATCGGCGTTCCCCGTGCCTGCATGCCGTTGAAGGTGAGTTGTCCGGTGTAGGAGAAGTGCCGCGAGAGGTTGTAGGAGTTCCACTCCGACGTGTACTCCCGCGTCCACAACTCCAGGAACTCCTTGGGCATGTCGCGGTTGGGGATGGGAGTCGTCAATGAGTTGTTCGTGTCGACGACAGTGACATCGATCCGGCCCTCATCGGTGTCCAGCAAGGTGTAGGCACCCAGGAAACCGCCGGTACCGCGTGCTTCCGATCCGTTCTGCAACAGCACGGCCCAGCTCTGCCGACCCTCCCCGCCCAACAGGACCTGGGCCAACTGCATGGCGGCAACCGCGCCGTCCGCCGCAGTCGGCAGATCCCCCAACTGATCCTGAGCCGTGGCCACGGCGTCACCGACCGGACCGATCGCGCCACTGTCCGCAGCAGCCGCACGGTCAGCGGCCTCGCGCAGTTCGGGCTGGACCGCGACCAGGGCCTCGGCAAGTTCGTCGAGCGCGGCCAGGTTGATCGCGCCGTCAGTACCCCGGATCGAGTCCGGCTCCATGGTTCGCAGCGCAGGCGCCAACTCCTCGGCCGCCTGCGACATGGCGAGCGAGGCGGCCGCCAACTCCTGCGCGCTGCCAGCGGTGGAGCCGACGACGGGAAGGCGCGCCATGACCGACCACAACGGCCCCGACACTGCGCCAGAGAACTCCTCGGCACTCGCTGCTACGGCGGGCACGGTGTCGGCCAACTGCACCGTCTGCATCCCCCGGGCATATCCGGCAGCCACTTGAACGTCGGATCGCAAGGTCTCCGCTGCGCGCGCCGCCCGCATGACACTGACGGTGCACCACGCCAGCACTCCGATCACCACGACAGCGAGTACCAGCCAGAGCCATCGGCGACTCGACGCCCGCGCACCCGATCCCATGGACGAACCCTAAGCCCGGATCCGCCGGTCCCCCGAAACTTCGAGCACCGCGACCCTAGACTTCCGGCATGTCGGGAGCCGGTCTCACGGTCGTGAGTGCGCTCATCGTGCTGTACGCGGGATTCGGTCGTCGAACATCACGGTGGAACCTGTCCGCGCCGATGCTGGCGCTCATCGCCGGAGCGGTCATCTTCAGTTTCGCCGACATCTCCGTCATCGATCTGGGCGCCATTCATCTGCTGGCTGAAGCCACTCTCGTCCTGGTGTTGTTCCACGACGCCGCCACCGTGCGTCTGTCGGGACTCGTGCAGGACCTCCGCGTGCCGGTTCGCCTGTTGGCGCTGGGGTTCCCACTCGCGGTGGCCGCGACCTTCGGAGCCGGCTGGGCCTTGTTCCCGGCACTGGGGGCGATGGGCGCGCTACTGCTCGCCGCCTCGGTGACCCCCACGGACGCAGGTCTGGGCGCGGCCACGGTACTCAATCCCGCGGTTCCGATCCGGGTTCGCCGCGCATTGAACGTCGAGAGCGGCCTCAACGATGGCCTCGCCACCCCCATCGTCCTTCTCGCCCTCTCCGGGCTGGCCACTGCAACCATTCCCGAGTCGGAGCGGGCATTTCTGTCGTTCGGGGTGGTCCCTGTCACCGTCGCCGTGGTGCTTGCAGTGATCGTGGCGTGGGGAGGGGCGTGGCTCACCGAGAAATCGGCGCAGCGGGAGTGGAGCAACGGCGAGGGCCGTCAGATCATCATGCTCATGATCCCCCTCCTCCTGCTGGGCGGAGCAGAGGTGGTGGGCGGCAATGCCTTCATCGCAGCCTTCGTGGGGGGGCTGGTGTTCGGCGCCCGGACTCCTCTGCTTCACGACGAGCCGGAGACAAGTTGGCTCCTCGAGACGGGGGCGGATCTGTTGAGCCTCGGGGTGTGGTTCCTGGGTGGCGGCCTCATGTTGGTCGTGTTCGAGGCTGGCGTCCGCTGGCAGTGGATCGCGATGGCAGTAGCTGCGCTCACGGTTCTGCGCCTCGTCCCGGTGTG
>CXWK01007295.1_pt1 | contig 10848 bp, 8 predicted proteins | sample 590851 | NCBI WGS metagenome assembly CXWK01 (sample SAMEA3498364, study PRJEB10139) | wastewater metagenome | biome: wastewater treatment plant; material: activated sludge | place: Denmark | collected 2014-08-01
TCTTTTAAATTCCACTTAAATTTTTCATCAATATCTTCTCGGGATGGAATTTCAATTGTTTGAGTTTGCGATTGAATATTTGGACTGTAAAACTTTAAAAGGTTGTGCGTAAACATATTACCCCTTAATCTGGATTTCTGGATGTTTAACTAAATTGTTTAACAAACTAAAGACACTCATTATTTTACTAAAACCATTTTCTTTGTGTAAACTAAATTTTCTGTTTTTAATTGGTAGAAATATATACCGCTTGCAATCGCAGGAATGGATTCCTGTGCTATGCTAAACTCAACCTCGTAAATTCCGGCAGGTTTGTATTCATTTACTAAAGTGGCAATTTCTCTTCCTAATAAATTATAAACTTTTAATTGAACAAATTGGTTACTGGCTATTGCATACTTAATACTGGTTGATGGATTAAATGGATTTGGATAATTCTGAAATAACCCAAAATCATTTACTTGACTTATACCCTCTTCCATACTTGTAATAGGGTTGATGATATTAGTTTCTAAACCTGGAACTGTAAATTCAGGAAATCCAAATTCTGAAAAATCAACAAATGTAGATGGAACGTAACTTTTAACTTTCCAGTTATCAGGTGCTAACCAAACAGTTTCTTCAACACCAAGAATTTTTACTGGAATAATGTTAAAAAGTAAATAACTCAATCTTCTTTCAAGCAAAAACTTTTTACAGTTAAATGAGCCTATCGCAGTGCTTATCGTTTCATCAGCTAATCGCATTCCATAGAGTTCAAATCTTAATGGCACATTTGCAGAATCTATAATTACCGTAGTATCTTTTTTAAAAACCTGGTAATCATCACTAACAGCAGCACTAAATCTATAATATGAATACCAACCTTCCAGCGAATTGAAGAAATTAAAAAAATCAATTCCCAAAGTAGTATCTATACTACCAATTAAACCTGAAACTAATTCAGGATTAAAATATTCATAACCGTTTGAGCCATCAAAACTAAAATAAAGTGAATCTGAAAATGGAAGTGCATTTATAATATTTATTCCGCCAGTTTTTGATACGACAATATTTGCAGTCCTACCATTAAATGGTTCTGCAACTGCAAAGGAATCTATCCCGTAGAAACTTAAAGAATCCATTGGATTATTTACAGAATCAAGTGGAACTGATTTGTAATACCATTTATATCCTGTTTGGGATGGAAAATAATTTGAAGCTGTTTGTCCAAATAATGTTATAAATGGCAACAGTATTATTAATAAAAAGTATTTAATTCGCATTTAATTTTATTTAGTTTATAGGCGGGAACAAATATAAGAAAAGTAATTTTTTGTTGCATATATAAATTATTTATAAATAATTATCCGTTTTTCACTCAGAAACGTAAGATAATGAGATTTTAAGTTTGCCAGTAAAGTTTCGGAACGAAATATCAATCTTGCCGGGAATTGCACCAGATATCTTTTCAGTTTTATTTGTTAGCTCAGTCTCAACAATAGATGAAAATAATAAAACACCTAAATCATCTTTTATTACAATAGTTACCAGCCCTTTTTCAATTTCGGAAGAATTTAAGAGTATTCTGCTTGTGTTATAATTAAAGTTTGTGCTAACAGAAAAGCTGGATGAAAAATCCTGGGCATTTATAAGAAAGCTATAATTGTTCATCTGGTTATCTTGAATTGGCTCATTAACATTGCCTGCAAAGTTGCCCGGTTCAATTATATCCTCTCTGCACGAAGTAATAATTAGGATCACCATAAAAAGAATTAAGAAAGAAATCAGATTTCTCATATTCTCCTCAATATATTTACAACCTCATCTACTAAACAATTATTTTACCTGAACATATTCTTTAATAAGATAAATATCAACATATTTGTTTGACTTCAGATAAATAATCTTTGCAAGTAATGATTAAACGATTCATTTATCGTTAATTAAATATTCCGAGTAAAATGGTATTTAAAACAAAAAAAACAAAAATCACATCTTTAATAATTTTGATCGTGATAATAATTCCAATAATACTTTACTTTGTTTTTGGTGGATTGAATAAAGGAAGTAGATCAAACCTAATTTATGGTTTTAATGATTCATCATTAATTTTTGCACATCGCGGAATTGCAAAATATTTTCCTGAAAATAGTTTTGAAGCATTGCAGCAAGCAAAACAAAAAAACTTTAAAGCAGTTGAGATTGATCTGAATGAAACTGTTGATAGTATAATCATTCTTTTTCATGATGAGGATAGTGAAAAAATGTTAGGTTTAAAAGGATTGATCAACAAACATAATTTTGATGAATTAAAGAAGCATCCATATATTTTTAACAATAATGTAACATCAAATATTGTTTTAACACTTGATGAAACGTTTCAAAAATTTGGCAATGATTTTGTCTTTTATCTTGATATAAAAAATCGCACTTATGGTTTTATGGAAAAGGTAATTGATTTGATTAAAAAATATAAATTAGAACGATCAACTATTTTAGCAAGTGCACACTTTTTACTTATTGCAAGAATTGAATATGATTATCCTGAAATAAATACTTGCTTAGAGGGATTTAATGCCGGTAAAGAATGGATTTACTACTTTATTCCTTCAAATTTTAAACCTGATTATTATGCAAGCTTTATCCAGAATGTTGATAAGAAACATATTGATTGGTTAAAGGATAAAAATCTACTTAGCAATAAAATTGTTTATGGTGTTGATACTTCAAATTATATTAAAGCTAAAGAACTAGGTCTTAAAAAAATTCTCATTGATTATGATTCAACCATAAATTTGCAGACTATACTTAAGTAAGTTTACATTTGATAGACATAATTAACCCATCAAAGCAAATTATTTCCATTTATCAAAATAGATAAATTTTAATCTTTCCATATAAAGCTCATCATTCCTATATTTGCCCGCGTAAACAAACACAATTTATGAATACAAAATACGAAGCAGTTATAGGGTTAGAAGTTCATGCTCAACTTTTAACCAACTCAAAAATTTTTTGCGGTTGTTCAACTAAGTTTGGAAATGATGCAAACAATAATACTTGTCCTGTTTGTCTCGGTCATCCGGGAGTTTTGCCTGTGCTAAATAAAAAAGTTGTTGAGTACACCGTTTTGATGGGATTAGCGACTAATTGTACAATAAACGAAAACTCAATCTTTGCAAGAAAAAATTATTTCTATCCTGATTTACCAAAAGGATATCAAATTTCTCAATACGAAGAACCGATTTGTGAACATGGTTTTATTGATGTAAATCCAAAAGACGGTTCATCCAAAAAAATTGGAATTACAAGAATCCATATGGAAGAAGATGCCGGAAAATCTATACACGATACAAGTAGTTTTACTCTGGTTGATGTAAATCGTTGTGGAGTGCCATTGATGGAAATTGTAAGTGAGCCGGATATTCACACAGCGGAAGAAGCATATTTATACTTAAGTAAGATTAAACAAATTGTTCAGTATTTAGGTATATGTGATGGAAATATGGAAGAAGGTTCTTTAAGATGTGATGCTAATATTTCAGTTAGATTAAAAGGTGAAACAGAATTGGGGACGAAGACTGAAATTAAAAATATGAATTCCTTCCGAAATGTTGAACGCGCAATTGAGTATGAGATAAAAAGACAAATTGAATTGATTGAAGATGGTGAAAGAATTGTTCAGCAGACTTTACTTTGGAATGCGGATAAAAATGAAGCCTATCCTATGCGAAGTAAAGAGGAAGCACATGATTACAGATATTTTCCTGATCCGGATTTATTGCCGGTAATTGTTGATAAAGATTGGAAAGATGAGATTGCTCAATCGCTTCCAGAGTTACCAGATTTTAAGATTAAAAGATTTGTTGCAGATTATTCATTACCATTATATGATTCTGAAGTACTTACTCAAACAAAATCATTAGCCGATTATTATGAACAAGTGATTACTGTTACTGATGAGTATAAAATTGCAAGTAATTGGATAATTGGAGATGTTCTTGCAGTAATAAATGATAAGAAAATTGAGATTTCGGAATTCCCTGTAACTCCGTTAAATTTGGGTAAGCTTATTAATCTAATAAAAGATGGAACGATTAGCGGAAAAATTGCAAAAGAAATTTTCCCAATAATGTTAGAGAATAATTCTGATCCTGAACAAATTGTTAAAGAAAAAAATCTGGTTCAGATTTCTGATAGTTCGGAAATTGAAGCAATAATCAAAAAAATTGTTGATGCTAATTTAAACCAGGTTGCAGAATATCATTCAGGTAAAGAAAAAGTTTTTGGATTTTTTGTTGGACAGGTAATGAAGGAATCAAAGGGCAAAGCCAATCCAAAACTTGTTAATGATATTTTGAAGAAGATGTTATCATCTTAGCGTAGAATATATTTTGCGAATAATAAATAAGTGTAAAGAAATCACAGACTGAAGTCTGTGTTACAATAGTTCAATCATATATAATGGAGAAAACAAATTGTCATTTCAGGAAAAACTGAAAAACTTTTTTAAGAAAAAAGAAAAACCTAAACCAACAACTATAGCTGGAAAGATTGCTGAATTTTTTAAGCAGTTAGCATTTGCAGGTATAGCTGCACTTTTTATTATAACCTTTATAATTCAAAATACACGTATCCCAACCGGATCAATGGAAGACACAATTTTAGTTGGTGATTTTGTACTGGTAAATAAATTTATTTATGGATCCAGTTCCCCAAGGTATATTCCATTTACCGAAGTCGCACTTCCCTTCTTTACATTACCAGCATTTAAAGATCCAAAACCAAAAGATATAGTTGTGTTTGAATATCCTGGTGATCGTGATTTACTTGAACCGGTAGAAAAAAATATTAACTATGTAAAAAGATGTATTGGAACACCTGGCGATACCGTTCTAATAGTTGATAAAGTAGTTTATGTTAATGGAAAAGAATTTTGGAAACCTACATTTATAAAATATTACCGAGGGCAGTATGGTAGTTATTTGCGTCCCGTTCCAAAAGGATTTGCTGAGCCAAGGATTTTTCCCAAAGGTATGGATTGGAATGAAGACAATTATGGTCCGCTAGTAATTCCTAAAAAAGGCATGAAAATTCCACTTAACATATATAATGTAGAGCAATGGCGAACTGTAATTGATAGAGAATTTGGTAAGCGAGTTGTTGAAATAAAAGGTAATGCTATAGTTGTAGATGGTATACCAGTTTCATCTTATACATTTAAAAAAGATTATTACTTTATGATGGGCGATAACAGAGATGATAGTATGGATAGTCGTTTTTGGGGCTTGGTACCACGTGATGCAGTAGTTGGAGAAGCATTTATAACATTGTTTTCGTGGGATAGAGAAATTCCATTTTCAGAACTTTTTAAACTATTGGGTTCAATAAGACCGGATAGAGTTTTAAAACTTTTACATTAAAAATTATTTTTATTGTTAAACAATTAACAACCCCAGTTTCTTTAATTGAATTGCCACGACCTTTAGGTCGTGGAGGATAAAAAATAAAACCTGCCTACCGCAGGCAGGTTGGCTTGAGCCTAAATAAAAAACTAATTTTGGCTAAAGCCAAGAATTTTTGGTTACTCTTAATCCACGACTTAAAAGTCGTGGCTATTAAATGCTGATCTAGGGTAAAAAGATTACTTTGTTGCTAACCAATCCAAAGCTTCATTTCTATTCTTGAAAGATTTGATTTCTCTTCCAATTAAAACTGAAATAGTTTTTAAAAACAGTACGCGTAATCTTTTTGCACCCACAACTGCAAAAGCTTTAACATAAGGAGTATTGTGAGAGATGAATTCTTTAATAGCTGAAGTACTATTTGTTGAATCTGTAATATCAGAAAGTATTAATGCACTTTTAGCTGTTAGTTTACTTATTTGATTCTGGCCATCTTGAAGAACTTTAATTGCATCATATAGTTGCGAGTTTGAGATATCAACAACACAAATCCTTTTACCTTTATGAATTACAGACCCAAATGATTTCATCTTATTCTCCAATAATAATTGTCTAATCAATTAAACTATCTATTAGTATTATCGAGATAAAATCATTTATGTTAAGCTATAAACAAAAAAAAGGCGATCCGAAGATCGCCTTTTATGTTCCAATACTAAATAAGCATTAATTAAAGTTGTATCTAAATCCTAATTGGATTCTAAAAACATCATTAATATTTGCAGAAGGAGCAAATGTACTTGTGATTAATTTTCCACCAACATTTGTTAATCTATAAAGTGGTTTGTTTTCTGCATCAACACTTCTATATGTTAATGGAGTTGTAGTTGTAAATACATCACCAACACCCAAGTCCTTACTTAATAGATTAGTAATGTTTAACACATCAACTCTAACTTGAATAGAATTTTTTCTATCAACAAAGTTTGTATAGAATTCTTGAATAAGACTTAAATCAGCTCTGAAAACCATAGGCATAAAAACTGCGCCTCTTTCAGCGTACTTACCTCTGTTTTCAGCTAAATATTCATCTTGGTTAATAAATTCATCCCAGGCTGCTTTTTGTTGATCAATTGTAAAAGTTGTTGTACCAACAGTATATTCTTCAAAATTCATTTCAGATTGATCTTTAGGAATATAAATTAGATCATTACTCGTTCCGCCATCACCATTCATATCACCTGAAAATACATAACTTGCATTTCCTTGTGTAATTCCTTCAATGAATAAGGAAACAGTTGTAGAACCGAAATCAAAGTATTCTAATTTATAAGATAATGCACCAAATACACGATGACCTGGTGAATTAAATGAGAAGCCAACACCAGGATTATTTGGATTACCAGAATGTTGATTATTATTCCAGGATCCAAAAGCTATAGATCCAGCATCAACTGTATTTTTTGCTATTCCATAATTATAACCAGCTTTAAAATACCAGTTATCTGTAAATGGTTTTTCCAATGATGCTGATATGCTATAATAATAACCAACATCCTGGTTCTTCATTACAACAGCATTATCAACTTTTGAATATATTTTTCTTGCACTTGAAGAGGTCCATCTTGGTCTAGCATCTGGACCAGTAAAAGCGCTATTTGGTGCGGTCTGGTTTGCATTTATATAATATATTCCATTGATATCCTTGCTATATAAAAATTCTGCAGAACCAACAAATCCAAACAATAATTTTTGATCAACACCAACGTTTGAACGCCAAACTTGTGGAAATTTAAAGTTAGGATCAGTTAATGCTAATTCATAGCTACTTGCTGGTGCACCAGTTACTGTAGTTGGTTTATATGCATCTGGATCTGGATTGAAACCACGAGTATATAATGGGCTTGAGGTAGTTCCATCCAATCTTTGAAAACCAGTTAAAATACCATTATTTCCGATTTGGTTAGAAATCCATACATAAGCAGGTTTACCAGTGAATATACCAGTTCCTCCTCTTAATTGAGTAGTTTTATTTCCAAATACATCAAGGTTAAATCCAACTCTTGGTGAAAGTAAAAGATTTGCATCTGGCATTTTATCTGTTTGATATTTAACTGCTGCTCCGTTTTCATCTCTAAAGGTCATTGTATCAACTTCTGGATTATGATACCCAGTATTTTCGAAGAAAGGAACATCAAGTCTTAAACCAGCAATAACATTGAAGTTATCTGTAATTTGCCATTGATCCTGAACATAAGCACCAGTGTACCATACTTTTAATGGTTGAACTGGTTTTTCTAATCCAGGAATATTTGACCATCTAACTTGAAATCTTCTAAGATTTACAGTTGAGGTAGTTCGATTTGGATCTGCTAAATAACCATTGGCATCATCATAAAAATCTTGTAGTGAATTATAAACATAAACGCTTTGTGAGCCCGGGAAAAATACATTTTCAGATTCGTAACGTTCAGCGCTAACACCAAAAGTTAAGCTATGATCTCCAAGATAGAAATTAAGGTTATCTTGAATCTGTATGCTCTTATATCTTAATTCATTATTTGGTGTAAATGGTTCAAATCCAAATGATGTATAAGTTGAACCACCAGAAAGAATATCTACGAATGGGAAGAATGATCCTTTTGATTCACGGCTTTCATCATTATATGTATAACCAAGTATAAGGTTATTAGAAACTGTATTGCTTATTATTGAGTTCCATTCACCTACGATTGAACGAATATTTTCAAGAACTCTGTAATTAGAATTTGCAAAACTAAGTGCAGTTGTCAATGATCTTCTGTTTCCAAATCCTAATGAACTTGAATTTGAAGTTAGAACATCTGTAAAAGAATCTAAGTGTGTATATCTTAAGCTTACTTTATTTTTATCGTTAATATTATAATCTAATTTAAGAAGCATTCTTGTTGATGGAGTTTGAAAATCATACCCTTGATAAGGTCCTGTTTCATATCCAAAGTTATTTCTTAAAAAACTACTTAAATTATCAAGATCACTTGCTAATACTCTGGTGATGTTTCCGCCTTCATGTTGAGAAGTATCAACTCTAGCTAAAAATGTGGTACCTGGTTGAACAAGTTTGTCATCTTCAAAACTAACAAATAAGAATAATTTGTTAGGTACAATTGGTGTCCCTAATCTCATACCAAATTGGCTATAGTTAAATGTACCAGAGGTAAGTTCTTTATCACCAGCTTTTGTACCAACCATACTATTATCTCTAAATTGATAATAGACTGAAGCAGAATAATCATTAGTTCCAGATTTAGTAACTGTATTTACACCAGCACCAACAAAGTTTCCATTACGAACATCGAATGGAGAAATATTTACTTGAATCTGTTCAATAGCATCTAATGATATTGGAGAAACACCGGTCCTATCACCAGGTAATCCTGCTAAGTCCAAAAGAGTTATTAAAATATGATCCATCAATTGTAATGTTGTTTAATCTATTATCAATTCCACCAAAAGAAGAGTTTCTACCAAATTGTGGAGTTAATCTTGTTAAATCTTCCATTCTTCTTGTAATAGTAGGTAAAGTTTCAATTGTTTGTTCAGAAATCATAGTTGAGGTTCCTGTTCTATCTGAACTAATAATTCCACTTCGTTCAGCAACAACAGTAATATCACCAAGTTGAACAGCTTCTTCTGTTAAACTTATGTTTAATCTTAAGTTCTGACCTAACTCAAGATAGACACCTTCAATTGCCTGGTTGTTATAACCAACAAAAGATACGGTAATAGTATAAGGTCCACCGACACGCATACCGTTAATATTATATTTACCATCAAGACGAGTAGAAGTACCATATTGACTTCCTGAAGATTGGTGTACAGCAATAATATTGGCTCCTGGTAAAGGATCGCCATTAGAATCTGTAACGGTTCCGTTCATACTTGAGGTTGTAACTACCTGTGCATTTACATTATTACTAATTAATGTAAAGGATACAAGTAGTAACAGAAAAACCGACAGCAACGAGTAACGATTAATCATGTTTTCTCCTTGAAAATAGTTTAGGGATAGTGCATTTAAGATAAGTTTAGTATTATAATTTTTCTGCATAGCAAAGTGTGTTTAAAACGTATAGGAAATATGAGGTTAATAGGTTTTTTATGCAAGCAAGGAATTAAATTATTTTAAAATTAATATTTAAATAATCTTGGTTAAGAACTTGCTTTTTAAATTTGTTCTACTTTTTGATGAGTATTGTAGTTTTTTTATATAGATTTGAATCTTTTTTTTATTAAGCATTTAGAGACATTTATGAGAAATTTTTACCTATTAAAAACAATTGTTATTACTTTTTTAATTCTGTCTCCGCATACTCTTATTCAGTCACAGAATTATACAATTCTTATTTCATTTGATGCTTTTCGTTGGGATTATCCAAACAGAGGTATAACTCCAAATCTGGATTACATAAGTCAAAATGGAGTTCACGCTATATCTTTACAACCTTGCTTTCCTTCAAAAACTTTTCCAAATCATTATTCTATAATTACTGGAATGTATCCTGAAAATCACGGAATAATTGCTAACGGATTTACAAATCCGGCAACTAACCAAACATATACTTTATATGATACCATACCACGTAACGATCCTAAATGGTATAAAGGTGAAGCAATTTGGGAAACAGCAAAAAAACAAGGAGTAATAACTGCAAGTTATTTTTGGCCGGGAGCCGAGGTTTGGCTTGATTACAGAAGACCAGATTATTCTGAAAAGTATGTCCATAAAAGACCTTACGATCAAAGAATTTCTGATGTTTTGAAATGGATGGAGCTTCCATATGATCAACGTCCAAAATTTATGAATGTTTACTTTGATTCTACTGATGCAACGGGACACGATTTTGGTCCAAATTCAAAAGAGGTTGATCATTCAATTATGGTAGAAGATAGTTTAATTGCTAAACTGTTTGATGGTTTAAGAAAATTAAATTTACTTGATAGCACAAACGTAATTATTGTTTCAGATCATGGAATGACAGAACTAAATCCTGATCGGGTTATAAATATTAATGAAATATTAAAAGGATTTAACTTTAATACTCAGGATAAAGGAACTATGATGTTTATTTATCCGGATGAAAATCAAAAAGAAAAAGTTTATAACAAACTTAAAGCATCAGAAAAAAATTATAAGGTTTACTGTAAAAAAGATTTGCCGGAACATCTTCACTATAAGAGTAATCATTTTGTTGCAGATATTGTTGTGCTCGCAGATTTAGGTTACAGTATTTTTGATGGCAAAGATGTTGAGAAATACTCCAAAAATTTTCCACTCGGCAATCACGGATACGATCCTTACAATCTTGATATGCACGGAATATTTTATGCAATTGGTCCGGATTTCAAATCTGGTTACACTTGTGGAACAATAGATAACATAGATATTTATCCTCTGCTTGCAAAAATTCTTCGTATCTTT
>CXWK01005033.1_pt1 | contig 10841 bp, 8 predicted proteins | sample 590851 | NCBI WGS metagenome assembly CXWK01 (sample SAMEA3498364, study PRJEB10139) | wastewater metagenome | biome: wastewater treatment plant; material: activated sludge | place: Denmark | collected 2014-08-01
TTTTCCGGCGGGGACGGAGTACGCGCGGTACTACCTGACCAAGGTGTTGTGAGGCCGGGGAGCCATTAAAGACAGAAGAATGGCAGGCAGATGACGCTGATTTTGTGGATGGACGCTGATAAGAAGCCGGATTTGGCGGTGTCAGCTTCAGCAATGCGCCATCAGGATGAATAGGGGTTAGCCTAGGCAGCGAGTTACAATAGGCGAGCAATGTCATTAAAGCAGATAGTCACCGGTGTTGGGCTACTGGCCCTGATTCTGGCCGGTGGTTGCCGCGCTCCGATTGTACCAACACCAACCGCCGCCCCTGTGGCGATGGCCTCGGCCACAGCGCTACCTGCCACCCCGTCCCCAACCTCTGCTCCAGCCACGGCGACAATACTCTCGCCCACGGCGACGGCCGAACCGCTTCCTTCCCTTACCTCCACACCTAGCCCCACCCCTCTGCCTCTCCAGGCGCACGACTGGCTGGCCGGGCCGGTCTTGCTGCGCTATGACATCCCCTGCTCCGACTTCTGCGGCGGTGAGACATTCAGCCACTATCCACTGTTCATTCTCTATAGCGACGGGCGGCTGATCACGGTGCATCATCAGGGGCCTACACTCATCGAAGAGTCGTGGCTCACGCGCGAGCAGATGTGTGCCGTGCTCAACTCGTTCGACGCCACCGGGCTGTTTGACTACGACCTGTCGGCTTTATATGAGGCCGACAACGCATTTCCGCGCCTGACAACGGGCGCTCATGTCTCCATTACGGCCTGGGCCGAGGCTGCAATTCCGTTGGGTCTCATAGCCGATTATCAATTCGGTGGCTATCTCGGGGGGCGAGTGGCTCTCGACCCCTCATTATTGTTAGGCTCCCATCTGATAGAGCGGCTGGCTGAAGTTGGGGGCGACGCGCCCTATGTGCCGACTGAACTGGCAGTGGAGGTGTCCTCCGTGGCACCGGATGACGATCCGTATTGGTGCTGCTTTGCTGATGAGGGTGGCGACTGGCCAGTGACGGTTGTAAGTCTAGCCGATCTGGTCGCACAGGGCACGCCTAAGAAGAATGACCCGCGCGAGGTGTTGACAACGGTGAGTGGCCCGGCGGTCGAACAGATATTAGCTGCTTTCGGCGACGATCCGTTCTCGGAGGGCAACCCGCTGGCCTTTGAGGAGGACGGCCGCACCTACGTCGTGGCCATTCGCGCCTTGCTGCCCTACGAAAGTTTGGCCAGTTTGGGCTATCCGAGCCACAGTTCGATCATTCCCGGCCCAGACGTGATGGCCACTTCACTACCGCTGAGTTGCACGCCGGAGGATGGTGTGGTTGACTTCTATGCCGACGTGGTAGCCGCCGCGGAGCGCGACGCTGCCCGTCTGTCGGGGTTCCCGCGGCCAACCGCAGCACCCATCACGCCACCGCCGCCCAGTCCAAAGGACATTTTCGAGCCATGACCCGTAAGCAAATACTTATCCTGACCGCCGACGCCGGCTTCGGCCACCGCAGTACGGCCAACGCCCTGGCCCGGGCGTTCGAGCTTCGTTATGGCGACGCCGCCGAAGTCACTATCGTCAACCCGCTCGACGAGCCGGGCGCGCCCCCCTTCCTGCGCAGCGCCGAGAACGACTACGATAAGCTGGCGACGCAGTGGCCCAGCTTCTACAAGCTGGGCTACAAGATGACCGACCTGGCCCTGACCACCAGCGCCACGGAGATGACCTACGTCCTGATCATGTACGACCTCATCGCCCGGCTGATGAAGCAGCACCGGCCGGACGTGGTCGTTATCACCTTTCCGACCTACCAATACCCCGTGGCCGCCTATCGCCGCCTGAGCGGCTCCAGCGTGCCGATGGTGACAGTCGTTACCGATTTGTTGTCGCTGCAAAAGATGTGGTTCACCGCGTCATCCGACCTGTGCCTGGTGCCGACACAGCACGCCGCCGACCTGGCCCTGGAGCGCGGGTTGGACCCGGAGATCGTCCACGTCACCGGGCTGCCGGTCAACCCGGCGCTGGCCGACGTGCCGGACAAGGCCGAGGCCCGCGCCGCGCTGGGCTGGCCGGCGGACAAGTTCACCGTCCTGGCTGCCGGCAGCAAGCGGGTCGAGAGGCTTGACGAATTCGCCCACGTGCTCAACCACGCCGGCTTTGATCTGCATCTGGTGGCCGTGGCCGGGGGCAACGACGAGTTGTACGCCAGGCTGCAAGCGACCGACTGGCACATCCCCACTACGCTCCACAACTTCGTAGACAACATGCCGGCCATGCTCCACGCCGCCGACTGCGTGGTCAGCAAGGCGGGCGGGCTGATCGTCACCGAGTCGCTGGCCTGCGGCCGGCCGCTGCTGCTGGTGCAGGTCATCCCCGGCCAGGAGACGGGCAACGCCGAACTCGTCACGCGCGAAGGGGCGGGCGATCTGACGCTGGAGCCGCTGGAGTTTCTGGAGGCGATGGGCAACTGGCTGGCCGACGGCGCGCGGCTCTACCACCAGCGGGCCGCCAACGCCCGCCGCCTGGGCCGCCCCGAAGCGGCCTTCGCCGCCGCCGATCTCATCTGGGACGCCTGCCGCGAGGGCTCGACGCAGCGGGCCTCGCGCTTCCCCATTGCGCTGGATAAGATGAAAGAGTTATTGCAGTCGTTCGGCAACGCCCTGTCGCTGGGCGACCAGACGCCCACATGAGTGAAGTCGCTTTCCCGCCCGGCTTCCTCTTCGGCGCGGCCACGTCGGCCTATCAAATCGAGGGCGGCCACGACGCCGACGGCAAGGGGCCTTCCGTCTGGGATCGCTTCGTCCGCCGGCCAGGCCGTGTGCACCGGGGCCACACCGGCGACGTGGCCGGCGACACCTACCGCGACTTCCGGCCCGACGTGGCTATCATGCGCCAACTGGGCCTGGACGCCTATCGCTTCTCCGTCAGTTGGCCGCGGGTGCTGCCCGACGGGCGGGGGCCGGTCAACGAGCGCGGGCTGGACTACTACGAGCGGCTGGTAGACGCGCTGCTGGCCGCGGGCATCGCCCCATTCACCACCCTGTTCCACTGGGACTTGCCGCAGGCGCTGCAAGACACGATGGGCGGCTTTGCCGGGCGCGACTGCGCGGCGCTCTTCGCCGACTACGCCGAGGTCGTGGCCCGGCGGCTGGGCGACCGCGTGCGCCACTGGATCACGCTCAATGAGCCGTGGGTCTTCGCCACGCTGGGCCATCTGCGCGGGCTGCACGCGCCGGGGCGGCGCAACCCGTGGGCCTTCCTGCGCGCCGTCCACCACCAACTGCTGGGCCATGGGCTGGCCGCTGCCCGGCTGCGGGCGCACTCCCCGGCGGCGCAGGTCGGGCTGAGCCTGAACCTGTCGCCCATCTACCCGGCCACGGACAGCGACTTCGACCGCGCCGCGGCCCGCCTGGCCGACGAAGCCACCAATCGGCTGTTCCTCGATCCCCTCTTTCGCCAGCGCTACCCGGCTGCGCTGTGGTCGCGGCTATGGCCGTTTCGGCCGCCCGTCCGCCCCGACGACATGGCGACCATCGCCGCGCCGCTCGACTTCGTGGGTGTCAACTACTACACCCGCGCCCGCGTGCGGCGGGCGTGGTATGTGCCCTTTCTGGGGCTGTGGCCGGAGGGGTTGCCGGTGCCGGGGGCGCAGGCGGAGCCGGAGGACGACACGCCAGAGGGCACCCCGCGCACCAGCAGCATGGGCTGGGAGGTCTATCCGGCGGGGCTGTTTGAGCTGCTGTGGCGGCTGAAGACGGAGTATGGCAACCCGCCCGTCTACGTGACCGAGAACGGCGCGGCCTTCCCCGACAGGCTGACCGCCGACGGCCGCGTCCACGACGAGGCCCGCCGCGCCTATCTGGAGCAGCATCTGGCTGTCGTGGCCGCCGCCGCGCGGGCCGGCGTGGACACGCGCGGCTACTTCGTCTGGTCGCTGCTGGACAACTTCGAGTGGACCTACGGCTATGACAAGCGCTTTGGGATGGTCTACGTGGATTACGCCACCCAGCAGCGGGTCATCAAGGATAGCGGCCGGTGGTTTAGCGAATTCATCCGCACGGCGCGGGCGGGATGAGTCTCGCCCGGCGGGAACCGCGGGCGCGCCTGTGGCGTCATCATAGTGCGGCTTTGGCGACAATTGCCGGCCGCCCGGAGGTAAAGAGGATGCGACGATTCACGATGCTGATGATTGGACTGTTGGCGGCCCTGCTGGCCGCCTGTGCTCCGGCCGGGTCGGGCGAACCGACTGTGGCCGGCGCGCCTGACCCCGACACAACGCCCTCTGGCCCGGCGCTCAACCCCGTGCCGGACGCCGGCGACGGGGACGCGACGGCCGCAGCGGGCGAGGACGATGCTTACCCTGAGCCGGGGCTAGAGTCGGCCCTGCCGGAGGGGTATCCCGGCGGCACGCTCGTCGCGCCGGTCGAGGTTGACCTGGGTCAATTGACGCCCAAGCCTGGCAGCGGCACACTCGAGGTGATGCCGTCGCCCGGCCGGCCCGGTGGGCCGACCGAGAACATGGGCGGCCTGATGGAGGCGGTCGTGCTCAACCTGACCCGCTATCTGGACACCCAAGCCGAGTCGGTCAACCTTGCCTCAGTCGAGTCGGTGACGTGGCCCAATGGCGGGCTGGGCTGCCCGGAGGAGGGCATGGCCTACGCCGAAGTGATGGTTGAGGGCAGCCGGATCACCCTGGAAGCCGGCGGCGAAAGCTACACCTATCATACGTCCAGCGGCGGCGAGTTCGTGCTGTGCGTGGACGGCCAGCCCGTTTCGCGCGGTGTCATGCCGCGTTAAATGGCTTAGGTAGTACCGTCGGCCCGGTTGAGGGTACTTTCATAAAATTGCCACCGAAATGACACCGAGCAAATGGCCATTTTACCTACCTAAATGGTTGCAATTGCCATCAGTTTAGAGCAGACTTATCGCCCTTGGCGCTGTCCCAATTGAGGGAAAGCCGCAGATCATCTTAGGGAGGCGATTGCTCGATGTCCTCGAAGATCGGAACGAAGTTAGCGCGAATTGGTTTGGTTGCGGTGCTGCTCATCGCCGGCGCATGGCTGGCGGGGCGGCGGGCCGGCCCTGCGCCGGAGAGTGTTTCCCGGCAAGACGTGGTGTTGCGCGCCGCCCCCGGCGGCCGGGCGCAGGTGGACCCCAATGCCGCACCCTTGCCCGATATGTCCGTTGCCGAGCCGGTCGTTGTTGATTTGCGGACGATCCCGGCCGGCGTCTATGACCCCAACAACCAGTTTGACCGCTGGCAGCGGGGCGAGATTGACCTGACGGAGAACGAAAGCATCGTCAGCGAGGCGGAGGCCGCAGCGCTGCGCGAAGCGTCGTTGCGCCTGCCGCCGTCGGCCAACATTGACGACGCTACTTCCATTACCGCCAACGGCCCCTTCAGCGGCGCGCCCGCCCTGGGGGCCAGCTTCGAGAGCCTCAAGTTCACCGAGTGCTGCGGCGGCGGCGGCAACGTGCCGCCCGACCCCGAACTGGCCGTCGGCCCCAACCACGTCATCGCCGTCGTCAACGTTGCTCTCGAGATCTACAACAAGAGCGGCGCGACGCTCGTCGGCCCGACGACGTTTGCCAGCTTCATGAGCGCCAACCCCAGTTGCACCGGCGTCTTCGACCCCAACGCCATCTATGACGAGGAGGCCGACCGCTACATCCTGGGTATTGACGCCGATGGCACCCACTACTGCATCGCCGTCTCGCAGACGGGCGACCCGACGGGTAACTGGAACCTCTACGCCTTCCCCACGGCCACGGGTAACGAGTTCTTCGACTATCCGCACGCCGGCGTTGGCCGCGACGCCATCTACATGGGCGCCAATATCTTTACCAGCCAATTCCTGGAAAGTCGCGTCTACGCCTACGACAAGTGGGCCATGTACAGCGGCCAGGCCGCGGCCAGCGTGGTCAAGGATCTGCCGACCACCGAGGACACACCCCAACCGCTGCACCTCCACGGCTGGGCGCAGGGCACGTGGCCGACCAGCGGGCCGCACTACTTCTTCACCGAGACCGACTACAACGGCTCCGACTATAGCGTCTGGTCGTGGGCCAGCCCGTTCACCAACACGTCGCCAACCAAGGTCGGCAACACGCTGAACCTCAACGCCTACACCGGCGTGACTGCCGGTCTGCCCATTAACGTGCCGCAGAGCGGCGGCAGCGCCGTGCAGGCCAACGACTACCGGCCGCAGGACTTCGAGTATCGCGACGGCTACGCCTGGAGCGTCAGCACCATCGCCTGCAACCCCGGCAGCGGCACGGTCAACTGCCTGCGCTGGGTCAAGGTCAACCCGGCCACGGCGACCATCGCCGACGCCGGCGTCTACTCCAGCAACGGCCAGCACCGCTTCTTCGGCGACTTGGCCGTGAACGCCTGCGGCGACATGGCCCTGGGCTACACCAAGTCGAGCACGAGCATGTGGCCGTCGGTCTGGTACACCGGCCGCAAGGCGACCGACGCCGCCGGCACGCTGCAGGCCGAGGCCGAACTGAAGGCCGGCGAAATCGCCTACACCGCTTTCGACACGGTGCCGCGCCGCTGGGGCGACTACACCGAGATGACCATTGACCCGGCCGGCACGACGTTCTGGTATCTGGGTGAGTATAGCGAGAACACGGGCACGACCAGCGGCCGCTGGGGCACGTGGATCGGCTCGTTTAGCTACAACGACTGTGTGCCCGGCGGGCCGACGGCGACGCCGTCACCCACGGCCACGATTGGGCCATCGCCGACCGCGACCAACACGCCGGTGGCGACCAATACCCCGACGCCAACAAACACGCCCGCGCCGACCAACACGCCGACCCCCACGGCCACGTCCGCGCCCAACGTCATGCACATCGGTGACTTGGACCGCTTGTCGGTGAACACGACCAGCAACCGCTGGCGGGCGACGGTGACGGTTAAGGTCGTCAACGGGGCTAACCAGCCTGTGTCTGGAGCCAAGGTGGCCGGTGTGTGGAGCAATGGCGAGACGGGCAGCGGCTCCTGCACGACCGCCACCGATGGCACGTGCCGCATCATCAAGAACAACATCCGCCGCGCCGTGCTCAGCGTCCGCTTCACGGTCAACAACGTGACTAAGAGCGGCTGGACCTACAACGCCGCCCTGAACAGCGATCCCGACGGCGACAGCAACGGGACGTACATCGTCATCAATCGGCCCTAAGCGCGACGGGCCTGGCCCGTGTGCTTGACGGGTGCTAAGCGCCCGTAATTAGCCGGAGGAGTGGCTTGCCGCTCCTCCGGCTTTTTTGTCGGGCGGGTTGGCAACCCGCTTCGTGTTACAGGAGGCGAAAGAAGGCGGGTTACCAGCCTGTCCTATAAGGCCGGCCGCGCCCGCCGCACCATCCGCGCGCTGACGAAGACCAGCAGCGCGCCGACCATTAGCCAGCCCAGGATGAGGAACAGGCTGGCGAAGCCGATGGCCCCCCAGGCCAGCCCGCCGAAGAAGCCGCCCACGGCCGAGCCCAGGCCATTGAGCGCCCCGGAGAAGAGGCCCTGTGCCGTGGCCCCCAGCCCGGCGGGGGCGGCGGTGTCGGCGTCGGCCACGCCGGCGGCCCACAGCACGGCGAACGACGGCCCGTGGAGCAGGCTGATGGGCAGGGCCAGCCACGGCGCGCCCATGACTGCCAGAGCAAACAGGCGCACGACGCCCATCAGCAAGCCGAAGGCGATCAGCTTGTTGGGGCCGAAGCGGGCGATGAGCGGGCCGCTGAGGAACCAGAAGGGCATCTCGCTGAGCGTAGCCGCGACCATCGTCAGCGACATCAGCGTGCGGCTGGCGCCTAGTTCAGCCAAAAAGAGAAACTGGTAGCTGAGCACTGCGCCCAGGCAGACGCCGTAGATGAGGGCCACGAAGAGCAGCAGCAGGAAGCGGCCGTTGCCTAGCAGGCGGCCCAGCCCGGCGCGATAGGCGGCGCGCGCCGCCGGGACGGCCATCGGCAGCCGCGACGCGGCCACGAAGCACAAAGCCATGAAAAACAGGAAGCCATAGAACGCCCAGCCCAGCCCCGCCCGCTGCAGCAGTGGCCCCAGGAGCAGCGATGCGCCGCCCCAGCCGACCGCGCCCCAGACGCGCACGCGGCCGTACTGCGCCCGCCGCTCGCCCAACAGGGCCATGACGGCGTTGTCCACCAGCGGCGCGATCGGCCCCACGAAGACGGCGTAGAGGACGACGGCGGCCAGCATGGCCGGGAAGCCGCTGACCAGGTAGAGCAGCAGCACCGCGGCCCACAGCCCGGCGATGGTCAGCAGCAGCACGGTGCGGTGGCGGCGGGTGGCGTCGCCGACGGCGCTCCAGAAGGGCGAGCTGGCCAGGGTGATGAGCGGAATGATGCTGGCCAGAACGCCGATCTGCACGCTGTTAAGCCCCTTTTGCTGATAGTAGAGGGTCATGTAGGGGACGAGGCAGGCCAAAGCTCCATAGTAGAGCGCGTAGACGGCCTTGGATGGTGTCGTTGACATGAGTTAGGTTACCTGAGATTTTGGCTCCTGGGACGTCGCACTTTCTGAAGTGGTTACTGAGGTATTGCGTCGCACCTTGTTGGTTCGAGACATCTAAGAAGGTGCGTGACACTTTCTGAAGTGCCACCCATCAGGAGGCTTAGGGGATGACTTCACTCTGGATGGCGGCCAGCGTCGCTTCCGGTGTGGCCGCGCCCTGCAAGAAGGCTAGCAGGCGCGGGTAGGTCACGTCGCGCCAGGCGCGGTCGCGGTCGGCGAACGTTCCGGCGTGCTGGGCGGTGGGCAACAGGGGCAGCCAGGCGGCCAACAGCGGCTGGCGGGCAACGAGTTGTTCGGCCGCGGCCCCCTCGCCGGCGGCCCGCAGCGCCGGCAGCGCGCCCGCTGTCTGGCTCCACGTCGCGGCGTTGGCCGGGTCGAGGGCGGCGAAACGCACGAAGTCCCAGGCCACTTCCTGCGCCGCGCTCGTCCGGCTGACGGCCAGCCCCAGCCCGGCGCCGACGACGGCCGGCTGCGGGCCGGTGGACGGCAGAGGCACGGCCACGGCGGCCACGTCGGGCCGGGCGGCGCTGTTGGCCACGGCCGTGGCGGGGCTGAGGACGGCCATCGCGCTGCGACCGTCGAAGAAAGAGGCGGCGGCGGGGTCAGCGGCGTCGTGGAAGCGCGTCGCGTCGAACGCCCCTTCGTCCACCAGCCGCTTCATCTGGGCTAGCGCCGCCGCTCCTTGGGGCGTGTTGACCGAGAAGACGCCACCCGACAGGTACTGCCCGCCGTTTTGCAGGATGAGCGCATAGAACATGGCCGGCAGAGCGTCGGCCGAGGCGAAGTGCAGCCCGACGCGGCTCATTACGCCGTCCTGAGCAACGCTCATACTCCGCGCCGCGGCGATCAGGTCATCCCAGGTGGCCCAGCCGGCGGCGACGTTGGCCAGGCCGGCGGACTCGGCCGTGGCCCGGTTGGCTAGGGCCACGCCGTAGGGCAGGTCGAGCGCCTGGGGCAGTCCATAGAGGCGATCGCCGCAGACGAAGCCGCCCACCGCCGCGGGATAAAACTGCGCGGCATCGGCGGCAGTCAGGATGCCGGCCGGCGCTTCGGCCAGCGCCCCGCCGTTGGCCAGGCTGCACAGCCGGGCGTCGGACAACTGGATGATATCGGCCGCGCCGCCGCCGCTCAACGCGCTGTCAACGGTCTGGCGGTAGGCGGCCGGGTCGAACGTCTCCAGTTGGATGGTGACGTCGGGGTTGGCGGTGGTGTAGGCGGTGATGAGAGCGGCGTAGGCGGCGGCCTGGGGGTCGTTCTGTGGCAGCCACAGGCGTAGCGCCACCGGGCCGCCGACGCCGCCCCCTTCGTCAGCCGAGCCGCCTCCCTCGCCGCCGCCGGCGCTAATCGGAGTGGGGCGGATCTCCTCGCGCGGTGTGCCGCAGGCGGCGATGAGCAGGACGAGGGCCAGTGTGGCGATGAGCAGGCGTTTGGGCATGGTGATCCTTCTGGGGCGATCAACGTGGGCAGGCGTGATCCTAACCCCGCGTGATGGAGTGTAGCGCGGGATGGTTCGTGGGGCTAGGAACATTGGGGCGAGAAGAATAGCACGCGGATAAAGCTGATTGCGTGCAGATTTTCGCTGCTCGGAACCCGCAAGTCTGATCAGCGCAAATCGGCGTCCAATCAGCGGTATCAGCGTGCCATTCTTCTATCTTTGCGGCTAGAATGGGTGCATGGAGTCAACGATCAAACGAACTGCCCTTCTCCTATGTCTTGTTGTCCTGCTCGGCCTGCCGGCGTGCGAGTCGTTTCGCCTGATGCCGGTGGAACCCACGCCCGCGCCCGTCCATGAGTCACCCTTGGGCCTGATGGGTCTCTACCGCACCCCGTCCGGCCGTTTTGAGATGGACTATCCGGCCGAGTGGAGCGACGCCGCCGGCGACGACCGGCGCTGCCAGGAAGCGCCCAAGTGCCTGATCAGCCGCGACAGCGAGTTCATGCTGGTGCGCGAGCAGACGATGATCAGCCGCGACGGCGCGCCCCCTTCGCTGGCCACAGAACTGGACGCCGTGGTCGCCGGCTTTGAGGGGACGACAGCCGACGCCCAGTTTATCTCCCGCGAGCCGCTGGTGACGGCGTCGGGCATCGAGGGGGAGCTGCTGCGCTACAGTATTGAGAAGGGCACGGTCACGGTCAAGGAGCTATGGGCAGCCGATGGGGACACGGCTGTCTCCGTGGCCTTCATTACCTGGAACGAGGGCTTCCCGGCTATGGAACGGGTGGCCGACTACATCTTCGACACCCTGCGTCTCGTCGCCAATGGAGAGGAGTAGGTCAGGGAGAGGGGCGCTTAGGCCAGCCAGGCAGCACCCTCCCCTAACCCCTCCCGAGGGGCGGG
>CXWK01087290.1_pt1 | contig 10837 bp, 10 predicted proteins | sample 590851 | NCBI WGS metagenome assembly CXWK01 (sample SAMEA3498364, study PRJEB10139) | wastewater metagenome | biome: wastewater treatment plant; material: activated sludge | place: Denmark | collected 2014-08-01
AAGCAAAAAACAAAGAAATCAGCGTGGGAGTTTTTGACTACCCGCTCCTTATGGCGGCGGATATTTTGCTCTACAGCGCGGACGTCGTGCCAGTAGGGAACGACCAAAAACAACACGTAGAGATCACTCGCGACACCGCAGAAAAGTTCAATCGTATTTTCCCGGGCACTGACGGTGATGTGTTCAAGCTTCCACAGCCATTGATTCTTGAAGATGTCGGCGTCGTCCCAGGCACAGACGGCCAAAAAATGAGCAAAAGTCACGGGAACACGATCGGTATCTTCGACACTGAGGAAGAGGTCAAAGCCGCTGTCATGCGCATTCCGACTGATTCAAAAGGTGTCGAAGAGCCAAAAGATCCGCATACCTGCAAAGTGTTTGCGCTCCACAAACTTTTTGCTAAAAAAGGCGAGCTCGAAATCCTCAATGACCGCTATGTAAAAGGCTGCATCGGCTACAAAGAATCAAAAGAAATTCTTGCGGAAAATATTTCAAAATATTTTGCTCCATTCCGCGAAAAACGCGCAGAAATCGCTCGCGACCCAGAAGCAGTGCTCGATATTCTCCGCGAAGGTGGCAGAAAGGCTCGTTCTGTTTCAGAAAAGAAAATGGAGGAGGTACGGATCGCAGTTGGTTCACACTTGGGACTGTAATGTTTTTTCAATAGGGCTTTAAACATATGGGTTTTGAAGTAAACACAGAACATTTCAACGGGCCGTTTGATCTTCTGCTCGAGCTCATCGAGCGGCGCAAACTTCATGTAAGCGAAGTCTCACTCGCGCAGGTTACAGATGATTTTATTAAATACGTCGAGGCTCAAGAGCACTTTCCTATGAGCGAAAGTGCAAGTTTTATTTTGGTTGCCGCCACTCTGATTCTCATCAAGTCAAAGTCACTTCTACCGACGATCGAGCTCAACCAAGAGGAGCAGAGCGACATCCGCTCACTCGAAACACGACTTGCAATCTACAAACGCATTCGCGAAGCAAGCGCAACGGTCAAAAGTACGTTCGGCAATACAATGCTGTTTTCACCTTCTCAGCGCACATTTTCTGAAACGGTTTTCTCACCCGGCACACTTGCACCAACACTCATAAGCGCTGCGATCCAGAAAGTCATTGCTGCAATTCCAAAAGTTGAGGTTTTGCCAAAGGTTGTGGTCAAAAAAGTAATGAGCCTTGAGCAGATGATCGAACGCCTCACCGAACGCATGCATCAAAGTTTGAAAATGAACTTCAAAGATTTTGCAGGAAAAGGCAAAGAAGAAAAGGTGCATGTTATAGTAGGGTTTCTGGCCATGCTCGAGCTCGTTAAGCGCGGCATTATTCGCGTCGAACAACGAGACAATTTTGATGAAATCGAAATGGAAACCGGTTCTGTCGGTGTTCCATCATATAACTAGGATATTAAGATTTAGAAATTTTGTATGACACTGGATCAACAAATCGAAGCAATACTTTTTTGGAAAGGGGAGCCGATGAGCACAAAAGAGCTTGCTGCATTTCTTGATGTAGAAAAATCTCTCGTCGAGGCAGAAGTTGCAAAACTCCAAGAAAATCTCAAGGCTGCAAACCGCGGCATTGCCCTCGTCAAAAACGGTGACGAAGTCATGCTGTATACCGCACCTGAAGCAAGCGAACTTATCAAAAAGCTCACCAAAGAAGAGCTTTCTCGCGAAGTAAGCAAAGCTGGAGTTGAAGTGCTCTCTTTGATACTCTATCGAGGACCGATCAGTCGTCGCGACATCGACTATATCCGAGGGGTAAATTCAAGCTATATCATCCGCAACCTAAGCGTTCGCGGCCTTATAGAAAAGACAGAGGCCAAAGACGGTCGTAGCACAATATATCGGCCAACATTCGAGCTCCTTGCGCACCTCGGGGTCAGCAAAGTAGAAGACCTGCCAGACTTTGCTCAGGTCCAAAAAGACATAGAAAGCTTCATGACACAGGAGTCAAACCAGGAGGCAAGCGGGGCAGCGAGCGAAGAATCACATGGAGTATAACCCAAACATCAATCCGCAATACCAACTCCGCAAGGAGAAAATTATTCTCGCCGCTGAGATCATTGGTTTGGTATTGGTCGTGCTCATGGTTCTTTTTGCATATTCAAAAAAGTTTTACAATCGCGTCGACGATATCGACATTCCATTTGTTTCAAACCCAACACACAACGCAGTCAGTCGCATCGACCGCTTCGTTGATCTTGAACTCACCGCAAAATCCGCTGTTGTTTTGAACACCAAAACGGGCGAAATTATTTTCCAAAAAAATGAAAAAGACGTGCTGCCGCTCGCATCTCTCACCAAGCTCATGACTGCAGTGACCGCCGTAGAAATTTTGCCACAAGACTCTACGGTCCGTATTGCGCAGGAATATCTTGCAGAAGAAGACGCTGCAGGACTATTTGCAAATGAAAAATGGAAGGCCGCTGACCTCATGGCGTTCACGCTCGTTGCTTCATCAAACGTCGGTGCTCGGGCGATCGCGACCGCTGCTGGAGCACTGCTTCCACACAACACTTCTGTCGACCCACGTGATGCATTTATCTCTGAACTCAACAGCAAAGCAAAAGCGCTCGACCTCGACTCACTAACGTTCTACAACGACACGGGTCTCGACCTCAATGAAACACAGGCAGGCGCATATGGAAATGCAGTCGATATTGCCGAACTTACTCAGTACATTCTCAAAAAGCATCCTGAGCTCCTCGAGCCAACCAAACACACAAAGCTTGATTTCATTTCCCAAACACGCTTCTTGCATAAAGTAAAAAACACAAACCAAGACGTCGTCACGGTGCCAGGAATCATCGGATCAAAGACGGGCTACACTGACCTTGCTCAGGGAAATCTCGTCGTGGCGTTTGGGCCTGGTCTCGATGGACCGTATGTGGCCGTAGTCCTCGGCTCGACATTCGACGGGCGCTTTACAGACATGCAGAAACTCATTTCTGCTACAGTAGAATCAAATATATGATCATCGATATCGTAAAAGTTTTTCTTCCTTCTGTGACTGCTTTCGTTGTGGGCATTTTGATGACACCACCACTTACCAACTTCCTGTATAAGCATCGGATGTGGAAGAAAAAAAGTGTTTCAAAAACCATAGACGGCAAAGAAGCGACGATTTCTGCCTCACTTCACAACGACGAAGAAAAGAAAACTCCGCGCATGGGCGGCATCGTGGTGTGGGGAAGCACGCTTATCACCTGTGCGGCGATCTGGCTCCTGTCTCGGTTCGTCGGCGGGGACGCACTCGCAAATCTCGACTTCCTTTCTCGAAATCAAACTTGGCTACCACTTGCCACACTCGTTATCGGTGCGCTCATTGGTCTCGTAGACGACTATCTCGTCACTCGAGAAACTCCTGCTGGTGCATACGTTGGCGGGGGATTGTCTCTCAAAAAGCGCCTTTTCGTAGTGGGAACAATAGCCCTTTTGTGTGCGGTGTGGTTTTACTTCAAGCTTGATGTGTCGAGTATCGGTTTGCCGCACATCTTTGGACTCACCACACTTCCACTCGGACTTTTCTTTATTCCGTTTTTTGTTTTGGTAATCATTGCAATCTACGCTGGTGGAGTGATCGACGGCATCGACGGACTTTCTGGTGGAATTTTTGCCACCATGTTTGCCGCATATGCCGGCATTGCTTTCTACCAACAGCAGTACGACCTCGCCGCACTTTCTGCAACAATCATCGGCGCGATTCTTGCATTTCTGTGGTTCAACATCCCGCCAGCGAGATACTACATGTCTGACACCGGCATGATGGGGCTCACCATCACACTTGGCGTGGTTGCCTTCATGACAGACACACTTGGCGAAGGCTACGGCGTATTTGTTTTGCCTATCATTGCATTGCCGCTGGTGGCGACCGTCCTTTCAAACATTCTTCAGCTTATTTGGAAAAAGTTTCTCGGCAAAAAGCTCTTTTTGGTTGCGCCGCTTCATCATCATTTCCAAGCAAAGGGCTGGCCTGCATACAAAGTCACCATGCGCTACTGGGTTATCGGTGTGATTTGCGCCCTTTTGGGTATGATTTTGGCACTCGTCGGCTAGGGCAGTGGTATAGTGTAGAACATGAAGCCAGATCGGCACGTTGACAAGTGGTTTTTGATTGCTGTCATTGTAATGACCGTTGCTGGTTTTCTTATTTTCTTGTCTGCGTCTGCTGGACTCCTTGCGCGAGAGGGCGCACGCTTTTCTGGTGTTGCGTTTTCTCAAACCGTATACGGCCTGATCGGCGGTTCTATTATTTGTTTTATTACATCACGAATCAACTACAAAGTCTGGCGCAAATACGCGCTTTTTCTTTTTATTGCATCGATCATCGTCACGCTTCTTGTGTTTGTGCCGGGCATTGGCGCATCGCACGGCGGAGCAACACGCTGGATATATCTCGGTCCGCTTTCACTCCAACCATCTGAACTCCTGAAAATTGGCTTCATTATTTACCTTGCTGCATGGATCACCAGCGTTCGCAAAAATATTGAGACGATCAAGTACGGTATTGCACCACTTGTTGTGCTCTGTGGCATCGTCGGCGCAGTACTCCTGAGTCAGCCGGACACAGACACGTTTATTATTTTGACAGGCACTGCGCTGGCTATGTTTACCGTCAGTGGGGGAAAGTGGCGGCACATTGCTGGTGTGATGCTTATCGGTATTGTTGCGGTGGGTACCTTTGCATATACCAAGCCGTACATTCGCGAACGCCTCGTAACATTCATCAACCCTGCGCACGACCTCCACGGCTCGAGCTACCAGCTCAACCAGTCACTTATTGCAATAGGCTCTGGTGGCATGTTTGGGCGCGGCTTCGGCCAGAGTGTACAGAAGTTCAGCTTCCTGCCCGAGCCGATCGGCGACTCAATCTTTGCCGTTATGGCAGAAGAATTCGGCTTTCTCGGCAGTCTTGGGCTCATCTTTATTTTCATATTTTTCGTGTTTCGTGGCATGAGAATAGCCATGAATTCGCCAGATACCTTCGGTGGACTGGTCGCGTTTGGAATTGTTATACTGATCGTCAGTCAGTCGTTTTTCAATATTGGCGCAATGCTTGGCATACTGCCGCTTTCTGGTATTCCACTGCTATTCGTAAGTCATGGCGGCACAGCGCTTTTTATTACACTTGCTGAAGTCGGAATCGTACTTAACATTTCCCGATATCAAAAGCTTGAAGGACGACGCACATAAACTTATATGAAAATTCTTTTTACTGGTGGGGGATCTGGAGGACATTTTTATCCTATTCTTTCTGTTGCAAAGGAAGTGCAAAAACTTGCCAAAGAATACCGACTTTTGCCGCCACAGCTGTACTTCATGTCGGATTCGCCATACAACGACTCGCTACTCTACGACAACGACATCATATTCAAAAGAAATGCGGCCGGGAAAAACCGCCTTTACTTTTCTATTGCAAACTTTTTTGATTTTTTCAAAACCGGCTGGGGCATCCTCACCGCTATCGGCAGCGTATTCAATTTGTATCCTGATGTTATTTTCAGCAAAGGCGGATACGCTTCGTTTCCTGTTGTGATCGCAGCGCGCTTACTTCGGATTCCGCTCATCATCCACGAGTCTGACACGGTCCCTGGCCGCGTAAACGCTCTCGCAGGGAAGTTTGCCCAAAAAGTTGCCGTGTCGTACCAAGAAGCCGCTCAGTATTTCCCAATTTCAAAGGTTGCAGTCACAGGTAATCCGGTACGCGAAGAAATTACCCATCCGACCACAGAGGGCGCAGCAGAATTCCTCAAGCTTGAACCCGGCATTCCAACGATTTTTGTACTTGGCGGCTCACTCGGCGCTCAGATCGTGAACGACATTATTGTCGACTCACTTCCGGCACTTGTCGAGAAGTATCAGATCATTCACCAGACGGGCAAAAATAATTTCCGAGACATCGTCGCTCGTGCTGATGCTGTGCTTTTCAACAACCGATACCGCGCCCGCTACAAAACATTTGATTATCTCAACGAACTCGCAATGCGCATGGCCGCTGGCGCCGCAGACATAGTTGTTTCGCGCGCAGGATCAACAATTTTTGAAATTGCTGCATGGGGGAAGCCATCTATCCTGATCCCAATCACCGAGTCTCATGGTGACCACCAGCGCAAAAACGCATACGCGTACGCCCGCACCAAAGCAGCGAGCGTCATGGAGGAGTCGAACGTCACTCCACACATCCTTCTTTCCGAAATCGACCGCATACTCACAAAGCCTGGAGTAAAAGAAGAAATGACCGGAGCCGCACGAGCATTCTTCAACCCCGAAGCAGCCCGAATAATCGCCAAAGAAATTCTTTCAATCGCAATTAAACACGAAGTATAAACAGACAACATAAACTAAGGCATAATTAACGCGCATGACACATCACGAACCAAGCAAAAAAATCGTCACTCGCTTTGCACCGAGCCCAACGGGCAACCTTCATGTTGGTGGCTTCCGCACTGCATTGTTCAACTACCTGTACTCACGACACAATGACGGAAAACTCATTCTCCGCATCGAGGACACCGACAAAGAGCGCTCAAAGCCTGAGTATGAGAAAAACATTCTCGACGGTCTTGCTTGGCTCGGTCTTTCTTTTGACGAAACCTACCGACAGTCAGAGCGTAACGACATCCATGCTTCATATCTTTCAAAAATGATTGCAGAAGGCAAAGCCTATGTTTCAAAAGAAGATCCAAACGCTGATACGACAGCATTCAAAAGCGAAAAGGGTGCACAGGCGGCCGCAGCAGCAACGGTAGCCGGCACTCGCCGCGACACCGTGATTCGTTTCAAAAATCCGAACAAAGTAATTTCATTTTATGATTTGATTCGCGGTGAAATCACTTTTGACACCACCGAGCTCGGTGACTTTGTGATTGCAAAAAGCGCCGACGAGCCACTGTACAACTTTGCTGTTGTTGTCGACGACCACGACATGGGCGTCACGCATGTCATTCGTGGAGAAGATCATATTTCGAACACACCTCGCCAGATCATGATCGGCGAGGCAATCGGTGCAACCAAGCCTGTGTATGCGCATATTCCACTTATCCTTTCTCCAGACAAATCAAAACTCTCAAAACGCAAAGGTGCGAAGTCACTTATCGAGTACCGCGAGATGGGATATCTGCCACAAGCTCTGACAAACTTCATGGCGCTTCTTGGCTGGAACCCAGGCACCAACGAAGAACTGTTCTCGCTCGATGAACTCGTCAAACGTTTCAATATCGAACAAGTCCAGAAGTCCGGCGCGGTCTACAACGAAGAAAAGCTTCGTTGGGTAAACAAAGAATATCTCAAGCGCACTCCGCACATAGAAATCGCTCGCGCTGTTGTTCCGTTTTTCACAAACTCGCAACGCTTTATCAAAAAGAAATGGAAACTTTCTGATGAACTCGTTGCACGTCTCGTGCCAGTTATTCTCGATCGCATCAGTGTGTACGGCGACATAACTGCCATGGTAGACGCTGGTGACTTTGATTATTTCTTTGAAACACCTGAATATGATTTCAAAGACCTTATCTGGCGTGATGACACAGGTACAGAAAAAACAAAATCTCATTTAGAAAAAGCATGCGCATGGCTCGAAAAACTTTCTGATGACGACTACGCCGACCCAGAAAAAATCAAAGCCGTGTTCTGGAACTATGCAACAGAGGAGGGAAGAGGTTCTGTGTTGTGGCCAATTCGCTTTGCCCTATCGGGTAAGATGAAAAGCCCGGATCCGTTTACATTGATATCGATTCTTGGAAAAAAGGAATCCATAAAGCGACTCAAGCACGCCCATAGTCATGTACACGCGTAGATCAACACTCAAAAATATTTTTGCATTAGTTTTTCTTTGCGCGCTTCTCGCGGTGAGTATCCACGTGCCCGCTGCATACAGCGCAGATGAATCCACCATAGAAACACTTCGCAAAAGCATTGAAACCAAAAACGCTCAAATCGAAGCGATCAACAGGGAAATCAAAGAGCTCGATAGTCGAATCCAAACAACATCAAAAGAAGGTCAGACGCTGAAAGGCGCCATCAGTACACTCGAAGCGTCTCGCTCAAAACTTCTCAAAGAAATCGAGGCAACACAAAACAAAGTTGCGACGACAAATCTCACCATCGAACAGCTTGGTCTTGAGATCAAAGATAAAGAAAGAAAAATTGAAGACAACAGAGAAGCCCTTGCGGACGCGATCCGAAGCATAAACCGAAGTGAGCAGATTTCGCTTGCAGAAGCAGTCCTCGCATACAACAGCATGTCAGAAGTCTGGAATGAAATCGAAACACTGACCCGATTCCAAACTGGCGTGAGAGAAAACATGGCAGAAGTCGAAGCGCTCAAAAACCAACTCGCCGACAAAAAAAATCAGACCGAGATTCAGAAAAATAATTTGATTAGCTTCAAATCCGAGCTTGAGGACAAAAAAGAAATTGTCGACATCAACAAAGTCGAAAAATCGAAACTTCTTTCCGCAACTCAAAGCAAAGAAGCTGCGTACAAAAAACAGCTCGAGGAAAAAAAGCGTCTTGCCGATGCATTTCAGCAAGAAATTCTTTCTTACGAAAGTCAGCTCAAAATCCTCATCGACCCAACAAGCTACCCATCAGCCGGCGCAGGAATTCTCAAGTGGCCACTCGACGCGGTCCGTATCACCCAGACATTCGGCGACACTGCGTTTGCAAAATCTGGCGCATACAACGGCAAGGGTCACAACGGCGTGGACTTCGGCGCCGCTGTTGGCACAAGAGTCTTGAGCGCTCTGACAGGCACCGTTGAGGCTACCGGAAACACCGATTCAGTGCCCGGTTGTTACTCATATGGCAAATGGGTGCTCATACGCCATGACAACGGTCTATCGACGCTATACGCGCATTTGAGCCTGATTAAAGCCGTTGCCGGTCAACGTGTCGCAACAGGGGAGATCATCGGCTACAGCGGCAACACAGGTTACTCAACCGGTCCCCATCTCCACTTTGGTGTATACGCAAGTCAGGGTGTACGCGTTCTCAAATACGAAAACAGCGTCAACTGCAAAAATGCAATTATCCCCGTCGCAGACATACGAGCCTACCTCAATCCTTTGATATACTTGTAGCAAGAAACATGAAAAAGAAAGGGTTTATTTCTTATATAGTTATTGCTATTATCGCTATCGTGCTTTTAAAGGTTTGGTTTGGTTTTGATTTTTTCAAATGGCTCAACACGCCCGGTGTGAAGGCATTCTTTTATAAAATTTGGGATGTGCTTCTCATTATTTGGGACAGGTATGTGAGCGATTCGTTTCAAAGTTTGGTTCAATTCATTAAAGACATAATTAGCAAAAAATAAGTGCCATGAATAAGTTTCTTTTTTTCTTGCTGCTACCGCTGTACGGCCCGATGTATGTATTTATGCATTACACCTTCTCATGGTGGGAAGGACTGCTCGACTAGCTATATGAAAACCACACTTCGATTTCCAGAAAAATTTTTATGGGGCGCTGCATGCGCATCGTACCAAGTCGAAGGTGGTATAGAGAACTGCGACTGGGCAGTCGCCTCTCGAGAGGGAAGAGTTCCTGTGTGTGGTGTAGCCTGCGACCATTACAACAGATACGAACAAGACTTCGATATTATCCAAAAACTTGGACACAATGCGCACCGACTTTCTATAGAATGGGCACGCATAGAGCCCGAAGAAGGTACATTTGACACAAAAGAAGTCGAGCATTATCGCAATGTGATCGGCGCTCTCCGCGCACGTGGACTTGAGCCGTTTGTGACACTCTGGCACTTTACTCAGCCAACATGGTTTTCTGATGATGGTGGTTTTGAACATCGCGGCTCTGCCGAACGCTTTCGTCGATACGTGGAGTTTGTGACCAAAGAAATTCTTGTACCTTCTGGTGTGACTTTTGTACAAACAATTAACGAGCCGATGGTATGGGCGGGGAATGGCTACCTCCGCGGTGTTTGGGCACCGTTCAAAAAAAATTGGCTCAGTCATCGCAAGGTTATTCACAACATGATTCGCGCACACAAAAGCGCATATCGAGCGATCAAAGAAATCAAACCCGAACTTCAAGTAAGTATTGCAAAAAACAATATGTACTTTCCGGCAACCAACAGGAATCCGTGGAATATGCTTCGAAGCAAAATCATGTGCTACCTCTGGAACAGACACTTCCTCGACCATATCGAGCATGAACTCGATTTCATCGGCCTCAATTTTTATAAAACGCATTTCTTTGGTCCAAAACCTGTTCCTGCTCCTGCGCGCTCCGACATGGGTTGGGAAATCTGCCCCGAAGGTCTGTACCATGTACTCAAAGAACTCGGTGCATATGGTCGGCCGGTGTACATCACCGAAAACGGCCTTGCTGACGCAGGCGACATTCAGCGCAAAAAGTATATCGTCGATCATCTCGCACAGGTCCACCGCGCAATCCAATCCGGCGTCGACGTGCGTGGCTATTTCTACTGGTCACTTCTCGACAACTACGAATGGGCAGAAGGCTTTACCAAACGATTCGGTCTTATCGAAATCGATTTCGTAACCCAAGAGCGCAAAATCCGACCGTCCGCGATTGCGTACAAAGAAATCTGTGAAACAAATGTTGTAGAATTAGAACCATGAGTACCTGGCTTTTATTTGTTGTCATCGGACAGTTCTTGTATGCGGTTGTTGTTCTTATCGACCGCTTTATCGTCACCAAAGGCGTTGTTTCCAAACCGATCGTTTACACATTTTACGTAAGCCTACTTTCTGCATTCGCGCTTGTCGCAGTACCGTTTGGTGTCACGATCCCAAATCCGATCACCATTCTCTTGTCACTTGTTGCGGCGGTGAGCTATGCGGCGTCGATCCTC
>CXWK01012505.1_pt1 | contig 10834 bp, 12 predicted proteins | sample 590851 | NCBI WGS metagenome assembly CXWK01 (sample SAMEA3498364, study PRJEB10139) | wastewater metagenome | biome: wastewater treatment plant; material: activated sludge | place: Denmark | collected 2014-08-01
CGCAGAGGACATTAAAAATGTTGCAGTTAAATATTTCACTAAACAAAATAGAACTGTGGGAGTTTTGAATACGGAGGAAGCACAATGAAAAGGCTTTTAACTTACGCCAGTGTCATGCTGAACTCGTTTCAGCATTTTTTAGTCGCCGCTGTTTTCTCATTTTTATTTCTGTCATCTAATAGTAATGCACAGTTCAAACTTCCGAGGTATGAAATTGTACAGCTTGATAATGGATTAACAATTTATCTTATGGAAAAGAAAGATGTTCCTATAATTTCTTTTTCTGTTTTATTCGATGCTGGTGCAATTAAAGATGGTGAAACCAAAGGTTTATCTTCTTTTACAGCTGAGGCATTAAAATTCGGGACAAAGAATTACAGCAAAGATCAAATCGATTCTATCTTTAATTTCTATGGCAGCAGTTTAAATACTTACGCAAGATTAGATTATTCTGGGTTATACACTGAATTTATGAAAAACGACTTAGATAAACTTTTACCTGTTATAAAAGATATAATTACAAATCCAACTTTTCCTGAAGAAGAAATAATTAAAAGAAAACAAAGATGGGTTGCAGAATTGGATCAGGCAAAGGAAAGCCCAAGACAAGTAATTGGCGCTTACTACAATAATTTTTTGTTTACGGATTCTCCTTACGGAAATCCCGTTGATGGAATTAAAAAAACGATTGAGGCGGTTGATCGAAAAGCAATTTCCTCTTTTTATTTAGATAATGTACGATCAGAAAACTGTGCTATTGCTGTCGTTGGTGATTTTGATTCTGACAAAATGAAATCTGAGCTTACAAATGAACTTGGATCCTGGAAAGTTACAACTCCAAGACTTATAAATGATTTAAAATTTACGAACAAAAATTTAAAAGAGCCTGCTGTTTACCTTATCAACAAAGATAATGCAACAGAAACCACATTTATGATTGGTGGATTTGGTGTGCCAATGAGTAATCAAGAACAAATCCAGATTGATGTTATCAATACAATTCTTGGTGGAAGATTTACAAGCTGGCTAAATGATGAGCTTCGTGTTAATGCTGGTTATACTTACGGTGCTAGAAGCAGATTTGCATCATACAAAACTGCTGGAACCTTTTATATCAGCACATTTACTGCAACAAAAAACACAGAGCCAGCAATTGATTTAGCAATAAAAACTTACAACAGACTTTTTGAAAAAGGAATTGATGAAGCAACTTTAAAATCAGCAAAGAATTATGTTAAGGGACAGTTTCCACCTGAGTATGAAACCGCTGGTTCGTTGGCGGGATTTTTAACTCAAAAATATATTTATGGTTTAGAAGATTCATACATAAACGATTTTGAAAAAACTGTTGATGGAATGACCCTTGAAAGCGCGAATGAAATTATCAAAAAATATTTTCCAAAAGATAATTTGCAATACGTGTTAGTTGGTAAAGGCGATGAGATAAGAAACATTGCTAAAAAATATGGAAAAGTAATTGAGAAGAATATTTCTGAGGATGGATTTTAGTTTAATGTACAATTAACAATGTATAGTGTAAAATTAAAGCACGAGAGAATTTTTTTTCGTGCTTTTTTTATTTGAAATAAACCGTAATCAAATCAACATAAACTCTGATTTTATTAAGAATAGAATTTTTTGTAGATACTATTTTATCCCCAACAATTTGGTTCCATTCGTTTTCAAATAAATCTTCATAATCATAATAAAGCTGAATTGAATAACAGTCAGATTCAAGATTTCCTTTTTCAAAAACTGCATACCCACCGTAGTCCCAATCAAACCCGGAAAAGGTAAAGTGTTTACCGTTTAGTTTAACTAATTCTTTAAGCTCGGTTCCAACCTTAATTCCGTTATCAAGTTCCCATAGCGCCTGGTCGCCATGAATTTCAATCCACTCGGGATTTTTAAAATTAACAGTGTCTTTCCATTTTATAAAAAAAGATTGTGGTGTGTCTTTAAAAAAAACACTGCCAATAACTCTTTCGGTTCCCTCTGCATACCATCGCTCAACCCGTTCAACATTTTTCTTTCCAACAATTTTTACCAGTTCATTTTCTGATGTGCCCGAATTTAAAATGCTGTTACCAGAACATGGGGTTAAAATAAAATCGTTTTTGGGTTGAGAATAATTTGATTGAAAAAATAAAACCACAAGCAGTGAGATAAGCTGTTTCATTAAAAGTCCCTCAATAAATTTCAAAACTATATTCTGACATATAAACTCTATTCAATTTTTTGTTCTGCTACTTTAAAAAAGTAAACCGTAAATTTTTCAAACTCGTTATAATTACACTCTTTAATTTAATAAGATTTGTTGATGTAGCGCGAGTATGCTTATAATTCGTTTTAACATCGATTCAACAATTAATTATTTTTTCCGGGTTTCCACTTTTCTAAAAATGCAACAAACTTGTCTTTATCATAATCCTTATCTTTTTCAAGTTCGCCTGTGTTTTGTGAACGCAGCAAACTTCCGTCTTTTTCCAGAACAAAAAAATGAGGATATCCTTCAATTGCAGGATATTGCGATAAAAATTTTTCATTTTTGTTTTCTTTGCTAAAGTTGATTTTAAGTATTATAAAATGTTCATCAAGCAAGGATTCTATTTCTTCAGTACTGTGCATAAATGCATCAATACGATGACACCAAACACACCAATCGCCACCAACATCCAGAATAATTCTTTTATTTAATTTGGTAGCTTCATCTACGGTTACTTTCAAATCTTCAAACGGATCTTCTGTTGGATCAAACAGTTTTTCTGTTTGCGCGAACAAAGACAGGGTTGAAAGTAACATCATAAAAAGAAAAAGCTTTGCTTTCATATCTTATCCTAAATCAATTTAAAATTTTTAAGCTGTGTTTTTTTGTTTTGATAACTTGTGCCGTGCAAATTCAATTATTCCTGGAAGAATTGAAATAAAAATTATCACAACTATTACAATAGAAAAATTATTTTTTACAACTGGTAAGTTGCCAAAAAAATATCCGCCGTAAACAAATAATGCACACCAAAGAACTCCGCCGACAATGTTAAACAAAATAAATTTTGAGTACGTCATTGCACCAACTCCAGCAACAAAAGGAGCAAAAGTTCTTATGATGGGAATGAAACGTGCAATGATAATTGTTTTGCCGCCATGTTTTTCATAAAACTGGTGTGTTTTTTCTAAATGTTCTTTTTTCAAAAAACGAATTTTCTTTTCAAACACCTTGGGACCAAAATAATTTCCGATCCAGTAATTAACCGTATCTCCTAAAATTGCAGCAATTGTAAGAAGTAAAAACAGTAAATGAACATTAAGTGATCCAATTGCGGCAAAAGTACCTGCAGCAAAAAGCAATGAATCTCCTGGTAGAAACGGAGTAAAGACTAATCCTGTTTCTGCAAAAATTACTCCGAATAGAATAACATAAGTAAGCGTGCCATACTGTAAAATGATTTCGTGTAAATGTTTATCAAGATGTAGAAATAGATCTACTAGGTACTGTATAAATTCCAAAAAAATCCTATAAAAAATTAATGTTAGATGCGTTCGTTTGTGTATTTAAAAATGATATGCAATAAATACTCAAAATTGAAAACACAAATTATGTAAGTATCATTTCATACTTTCAGCATAATTATGCCGAAACTTAAAAGAATTTGCATCAATAAAAAAACCATAATCTTAAATCCTTACCGACCCGAAATTAATAATGAGCCAATCTTAATCTTCTTTACGCATGTACTTATGAAGCCCAAATAGTTTTTTGAAAAGATGCTTAAAACTACAGGTTTATGTAGTGTATTGGTTTCTTCTGGGTTTTAGTTTTGAATCAAGAGTTTCACTTATGCTTAACTAACAATCATAAAAACAAAAAGAGGTGTACAATGAAAAAGTTCTTTTCTCTGCTTTTAATAATGGGTGCTTTAATTATAGTTGGTTGTGGTGATGATGCTGCCGGACCTACAGGAGCTGGTGGTGGTTTGGGCGGCGGTGGCAATGGTGGCGGTGGCGGTGTTACATATACTGTTACTTTAGCCCAGGATAATCAACAACAATATTATTTTGAATTTAAGCCTAGTGTAGATGCGGTAATAAATACAATTACAGCAAATTGCGCTGCGGCTAACGTAAACAATGAACAGGTAACTGACAATGGAACGACTGTTTATAATGCAAATAATCCTGCTTATGTCGGACCAATTACTGTTCTTGCACAAGGACAACAATGGACATTCACTATTGCTGGTAAACTCGGTAGCAGCACTGGTTCAGCTTACACCGCTACAGCAAACTTTACAGTTCAATAACTAAAAATAATTTAACTATCTAGAGGAGATCTCAATGAAATCGTTCAAACACTTACTGGTATTTTCAATTTTATTTTTTATGTCAGCAAATATTCTTGCCCAAACTACTGTTATGATAGGACCAAGAGTAACTGGAAACTATAACATTTATAACCAAAAAGGCAGCACTCTCAGCTGGAATGGAATAGGGGTTGGGGTAGGTGCTGTTGTTGATGCTTCTTTTTCTAAGCACATAGGATTAATGGTTCATCTTAATGCATTTGATATGCGTAACTTCTCTACTTCGCTAACCACTAATAATGTGGTTGAAGAAGAATCTCAATCTCTTTCTTATATAACCTTAGAACCAATGTTTAAAACTGAATTCAGCGGATTTTTTATGGTTGCAGGTCCATCCGTCGGAATTAAATTGAATTCAAGTGGCGAATATACAAGATCTCAAACAGGAGCTACTCCCCAAGTTAGTGCAGATAATTGGGATACAAAAAGTATTCGATTTGATATCGCTGTCGGAACAGGATATACATTTAAACTTTCTAATGAGATTGGACTCGGTACCGATTTTATGGCTCAAATTCCTTTAACTTCTACCTATAATTTTATAGGAGTTAGCAACAGTATTTTTACATTAAAACTTGGCGTATCGCTTAAATTTAAAATTTAATTCTCTCCTCGTTAGTTAAGACTCCCCCAAACCCTCGAAGAATATTCGAGGGTTTTATATTATTACTCCAAATAACAGGTAAAATTTAGCTTTAATAAAAATTTAACCATTATTAAACAGCTTTTTTTTGATATAAAAACATATTACAGTTAAAAACGTCAAAATTTGCATCTGGCACAATATCTGAAAATATAATCACAACTTCGGGCTTACAGTATAACTTAAACTACATACCATAACTTGTTTTTATTAAAAGCTTTAATTGACAAAAAACACGTTGACATTGTGAAATTTTTGTGTACTTTTGAGTGTCCGATTAATAGAGGTCTTAACTAACAACAAAAAAAAGAGGAAAATTTATGAAAACAATGTTTTCATTTTTATTAACACTTGTGTTTGTCTTTTCTGTAGCAACATTTGCTCAAGAAGGCGAAAAAAATGTACGTTATGGTGGTTATGCAAGATTATTCAGCATGGGCGATAATCCATACGTTGTTGATCCTGACAACATAAAATTAAACCCTGCATACACATCTATCTATTCTAACTTTTTATGGGGCGATATTGGTGGCGATAATGGAAATCCTACTGATGGATACGGACAATTTTTCGGATTCAATTACGCAGTAAGCAAAGAACTTACACTTGGAGCAATATTATCCAGAAATGATTACATGTCTAGTTATTCTATCTCCAGCTTAGATCCATATAATTTGGTTAATTTAGTTAACAACGCAGGCGCCACATATAATGTACTTCCATTAAATAATAATTTAGAAGTATTGGGTTCATATAGATTTGGCACCAGTGTTCTTGGTTTAGGTGTTTCATATGCTTCAACTTCAAACGAATTCAACCCTGCAGTTGGATCAGATGGCAGTGCATCCGCATCACAATTTGGTGTTAATCTTGGATTCTTAGGCAAAGCTTCTAGAGAAGTTGAATTTGATGTTGCTGTTTCTCTATCAATGCCTTCAGCTACTTATGAACCAAATGATAGCGTTACTTTTGATGCATCTCAGATGATAATTTCAGCTAATGCTAGAGCTCAAATAGAATTATCAAAGAAATTTTCTTTAGTTCCAACTATTGATTTCTTTACAGCTTCTGGAAGTATTGATGTTGATAATGAATCTTCCGACTTAAGATCACATATGGGTTTTGGCTTTGGACTTGGATTGCAATACAAAGTTGAAAACTTGATAATTGCTGGTGGTCCTGCACTAAGATATGATTCATATACTGATGCAGCTATTGATACAACTTATCCTGAGTTATCCGGTAGCTCATTCACTTTACCAGCATGGAACTTTGGAGCTGAATGGATGTTTAACGACTGGTTAATTGGTCGAATAGGATATGTTGCAAGTAATTATTCTTCATCCTATGAAGTTGCAGCTTCAAACACAACTGTTGATGAATATTCTAGCACAAGTTTTTATGAAGGAGATTTTAGACTTGGTGTTGGTTTTAGATTTGGTGGATTCAATCTTGATGCAACAGTTAATGATGATGTATTAAGACACGGATTTAACTTAGTTGGTGGCGGAGTTAGAACCTTTGCATATCTATCTGCAAGTTTCGGATTCTAAATTTTCTTTAATGGCTGTCTGAAAAATGACAGCCATTTTAATTTTAAACATTTGTTAAAGACAGAACTTTTTTAATAAATTTGCACAGGTCTTAATTAACTAATCTCAAATAATTTTAAGGAAATATTATGAAACAGTTACTTTCTGTTGTTCTGTTCGTTTCATTATTTGCTACTTTTTCTTTTGCCCAATATACCGAAGGTTCAAAAATCCTGGGCGCATCTGTTGGTCTTTTCAATGGTGGCGTTGCTCCTGGTTTGCAATTTCATTACGGATTAAATAAAGACATCGATCTTGGTGTTGGTGCTCAATATTGGAGTTATGGTGATGACTTTGGATCAGATAGCTGGAATTATACTGCTATTTCTATTGTAGGAATGGCAAATTATCACTTTAGAGTTGATGATGGAAAGTTTGATCCTTCTATTGGACTTGGAATCGGTTATGTAATATTAAGCGATGATTATGATGGACCATATGATTATGACTTTACTCAGAGTTATTTATATTATGCTGGACAAATTACCGCTCGTTATTGGTTTACACCAAAAATTGCTGGATTTGTTCGTCTAGGTGGTGGAGCTCTTACCGGTATTGTTGCTGGTGTAGATTTTAAACTTTAATAGAAAAATAAAGTTATTTTATAAAGCAGTGCCACTCGGCGCTGCTTTTTTTATTTTAAAAAGTACCTCATTTATTTCTTACCTTATCTTTATTTTTCCTCAACAATTTTTCAGCAATTATTGTTTAATTAATAACTAAACATGAAAGTATTATAATCATTCTTTATTTTGGCAGTGGAGATGTTTTATGAAAAAATGGTTGCTTTGCTTTTTTGTCTTTTTACTTTTCATTACTTACACAACCGCACAAGTTCGTTTTGGATTAAAGGCTGGATTAAATAGCTCCAATCTGTATGGAGACGATGCTGGAAGTTCAGATTCAAAACTTGGATTTATTGGCGGATGTTTTTTGCAGTATCAGTCCAACAAGAATTTTGCTCTTCAGCCTGAATTATCATATTCTATGAAAGGAGCAAAAACACAGGTTGGATATGTTAATTTTACTTTGGCTTATGATTATATAGAGTTTCCATTGTTGTTTAAGTTTATCCTTCCGATTGACAATAATCCAAAGATAATATCTTCGTTTTTTGCTGGACCATTTATTGCCCTTAATGCTAAATCAAAAATTATTACAAATGTGGCTGGAATAACAAATGAATTTCTAATTGAAAAAACTGCAACAGCAGAATATGGTGTGCAATTCGGAGGATCGATCGGGCTTAATATCGGAAAAAACGAATTTGGGCTTGATATTAGATATGTATTAGGGCTTTCCACAATTGATAAGTCAATCAATAGTTATGACATAAGAAATAGTGTGTTAAATTTTAACGTCTATTTTGTTTTCGAAAACAGATAAAGATTATAATCAAAACAGTATGTGCGTGTTGAGAACTATGTTGCTTTCTCTTTTCTCAATTCATTCCTTATTTTTCATCAACAATTTTTTCAAAGGTTATAAAATGAAATTTGAACGTAACGCAGGAATATTATTACACCCAACTTCGCTTCCTGGTAAATATGGAATTGGTGATCTTGGTTATGATGCTTATAGGTTTGTGGATTTTTTAGAAAAAGCGGGACAAAAACTCTGGCAGGTTTTTCCTCTTGGTCCAACTGGTTATGGTGATTCACCATATCAATGTTTTTCTGCTTTTGCCGGAAATCCAAATCTTGTTAGTCCTGATAAATTAAAAGAAGATGGTTTACTACACGATCAAGATCTTCATCATATTCCAGAACACGATCCAATGTCAATTGATTACGGAGAGATAATTGAATATAAAAAATCATTACTTAAAAAATCGTTTACAAATTTCAAACATCAACAAGAAAATTTTGAAAAAGATTTTACCAAGTTCTGCAAAGAAAATAAACTTTGGTTAGATGATTTTGCATTTTTTATGGCAGCCAAAGAAGCCCATGGCGGAATTGTTTGGAAAGATTGGGATGAAGGACTTGTTCTTCGCAAGAAAAAAGCATTAGATGAATGGAAAAAGAAATTGGCCGACGATATTCTTTATCAAAAATTTGTTCAGTTTATTTTCTTCAAGCAATGGCACGAAATAAAAAATTATGCGAACAGCAAATCCATAAAGATAATTGGTGATATGCCCATTTTTATTGCTTATGATAGCGCTGATCTTTGGGCAAACAAAGAATTGTTTACTGTTGATGAAAAAGGAAATCTTGAAACTGTTGCTGGGGTTCCGCCAGATTATTTTTCAGCAACAGGTCAGCTTTGGGGAAATCCGCTTTATCGCTGGAAAGAAATGGAGAAAGATGATTTTCTTTGGATGCGAAATCGTTTTTCACAATTATTTACGATGGTTGATATTGTTCGCATTGATCACTTTAGAGGATTTGAAGCTTTCTGGGAAATTCCTGGTGATGCGCCAACAGCAGAAACAGGTAAATGGGTTAAGGCTCCCGGACACAAATTATTTAAATCAATCCAAAAACATCTAGGCGATGTTCCAATCCTTGCAGAAGATCTTGGTGTGATAACTCCGGCTGTTGAAAAACTCCGTGATGATTTTGAATTTCCGGGAATGAAAATCTTACAGTTTGCTTTTGGAACAGATATGGAAACAAAATTTTTGCCTCATAACTTTGTACAAAATTGTGTTGTGCTTACTGGTGCACACGATAATGATACAACTCGCGCTTACTTTGAAAAGGCAAAGCGTGAAAATCATCATATTTATGATCACGTACAGAAATATTTAAACTACTTTGGCGATGATATTGTTTACGAATTGATTCGAGCGGCTTATGCTTCGGCCGCAAATATTGTTGTTGTTCCTATGCAGGATATTTTAAATCTTGGTGGTGAAGCAAGAATGAATTTTCCGGGTAAGCTTGGCGGAAACTGGATGTGGCGTTTTACGTGGGATCAAATTCATAACGATTTACATTGGAAATTTTTTGGTTTAGCTATGCTTTACGAGAGACCACCGAAACCTAAAAAGAGCGTGGAGTTAGAAGCTTAGTACGTCTTTGTGGGAAAATCTGGTTTACCACTTAGGCACTAGATCACTTGGTTTCACTAAGAAAAGCAGAATCTATTTGGTTGATTTTGAATCATACTATTTGAAAATTTTAAAGGAGTTTTAATTGAAAAAAATATTTGTATCAACGATTTTGTTAACAGCTATTTTAATTGGTTGCAGTAAAAGTGCCTCAAAAGATGGGTTAAACTGGGAAACCAATCTTGAAACAGCATTGCAAAAAGCTAAGACCGAAAACAAAGCTGTGCTTGTAAACTTTACTGGCAGCGATTGGTGCCAATGGTGCATAAAGCTAAGTGATGAAGTGTTTTCAAAATCAGAGTTTGCTGATTATGCTGAAGAAAACTTGATTCTGGTTAAACTTGATTTTCCTAGAAGCATTGAGCAAAGTAACGAAACAAAAATGTATAATAATCAACTTGCTCAAAAATATGGAGTACAGGGTTTTCCAACAGTACTACTATTCAATTCAAGCGGTGTTATGGTTTTACAAACGGGTTATCAACCTGGCGGTCCGGTTGCTTATGTAGATCATTTAAAGAATTCGTTATAATTATTTAACCCTTCGAGGTTATAAATCCTAACCTCGAAGGTTGTATTTTACATTTCTATTAATATTGTTGTATCAACACTGTTTGTGTTGCTTTTCCAAAAATGAAAATTATAATTGCCGGGCGCTGGAAGTGTAATGCTTACCGGTATATCAACACTAACACATACTGCAGGGCACACAGTTGAGCCATCAGCGACAGCATATGCCTTAATAATTACATCATTGCCGTTTATTGTTTTCTCAAAGTATGTTCTTTTCCAACACATGCTACCACAAGAGTTTGATGCGGTAAACTCTATTGTTAAGTTTGATCTGTTTTGAACAGAAAAAGTTTCGATTGGAATGGTTGTGGTTATTTCATCATCTTCAAATTCCGAACATGAGGCAATAACTAATCCCATTAAAAGTATAATAATAAATTTCATTTTATCTCCCAGAAAAATATCTATTCAAATGTAAAAAAGCTTACGTGTTATTTCAAACACAAAAATTAAGTGTTCGGTGTATCTTAAGAATTTGCATTCAATCTTCTAATATCTTTTACTAAATTTGATCAAAAGAAGTTCAAATTTAGGTTAAGTTCAAGATTATATTAAAGCCGTAAAATATATTATGAATAAAAAAATAATCGTTATTGGTGCAGGAATT
>CXWK01010829.1_pt1 | contig 10830 bp, 10 predicted proteins | sample 590851 | NCBI WGS metagenome assembly CXWK01 (sample SAMEA3498364, study PRJEB10139) | wastewater metagenome | biome: wastewater treatment plant; material: activated sludge | place: Denmark | collected 2014-08-01
CGGCGACGGCACGGTCCAGCTCGCCATTCTTAGAATAAAGGTTGCCGCGGTTGTTGTAGGCATGTGCATACTTTGGATCGATCTCGATGGCCTTAGTGTAATCGGCAATCGCGCGATCAAAGTCACCCTTCTTCGAATAGAGATCGCCTCGGTTATTGTAGGCAAGTGCGAATGTTGGATTTATCTCGATAGCTTTGTTGTAATCGGCGAGAGCGCGGTCCAGCTCGGCCTTCGCCCCATAACCAATGCCGCGGTTGTTGTAGGCATTTGCATACTTTGGATCGATCTCGATGGCCTTAGTGTAATCGGCGATCGCGCGGTCCAGCTTGGCTTGCGCTAGATAGATATTTCCCTGGTTGTAATAAGCAATTGCGGACACCGGGTCGATCTCGATGGCTTTGCTGAAATCGATGATGGCGCGATCCAGATCACCCTTCTTCGAATAGAGGTAGCCACGGTTAATATAGGCATTTGCATATTTTGGATCGATCTCGATAGCCCTGCTGTAATCGGCGAGGGCACGCTCCAGGTCACCCTTCTTCGAATAAACCCAACCGCGGCTGTTGTAGGCAAGTGCGAATGTCGGATTGATCTCGATCGCTTTGCTGTAATCAGCGAGGGCACGGTCCAGGTCACCCTTGTCCAAATAAACCCGACCGCGGTTGTTGTAGGCATCTGCATATTTTGAATTGATCTCGATGGCCTTGGTGTAATCAGCAAGGGCCCAGTCCATCTTGGCTTGCGCTAGATAGGTATTTCCCCGGTTGAAATAAGCAAATGCGGACACAGGGTCGATTTCGATGACTTTGCTGAAATCGGTGATAGCGCGATCCAGATCACCCTTCTTCGAATAGAGGTCGCCGCGGTTGTTGTAGGCATCTGCATATTTTGAATTGATCTCGATAGCCCTGGTGAAATCGGCGATCGCGCGCTCAAAGTCACCCTTCTTCGAATATAGCTCGCCACGGTTGTTGTAGGCTTTGGAGTCAGATGAAAATAGCTCGATAGATTTATTGAAATCAGCGATCGCGCGGTCGAGCTCACCCTTCTTGCTGTAGGCCCCACCGCGTTTAAAGTAGCCCCAAAATAACCTTGGACTAGCTTGTATGGTTGCAGTGTAATCAGCGATTGCGCGATCAAGATCGCCCTTCATCTCATAGACGTTACCACGATTATAGATAGCGAGGGTGAACTTAGGGTTTATCCTCAAAACCTTCGTGTAATCGGCGATCGCGCGTTCCAGATCGCCCTTTTTCTCATAGGCCACGCCGCGGTCGTTGTAGGCTGCAGCAAACTTTGAATTGATCTTGATAGCCTTGGTATACTCGGTGATTGCACGGTCAAAATCACCTTTGTTATTATAGGCACCAGCGCGCTTGTAATAGGCTGCTGCATTCCTCGGATTCTGCTGTATCGCTCTATCACAGGCTCGGATTTGAGCATCGCCGCTAAGATTCTCGCAGTCTTGTCGGACGCCTGCCAAAGACGAGTTTGCGTGAAACAGTAAAACGCACGTGAATATGAAGACCCGCAGCATTTAGCATTACTCCCAAAATACCTATGAGCGCATCCTTGCCGCAACAATTTCTAGATAATAGGTTCCGATAGTCCCACCCGCACATTTCGTCCGTGGCCCACTAAACTATCAAAATTCAGACCGAGGACAATCAGGTTCTGTCTTCGAGGTGATCCAGACCCGATCTCTCAACAATAATTTTGCAAGTCGTCACCTGACCGATGCTCGCTTCTTCTGCACCAAAATCTGCTTTCTCGATCATCATTCCTATCATCATGAACCTGCACATCTTCACGTCCGATCGCGCCCCCCCTAATCTGGGCGCCGTGCCCACCATCGAAGTTGCGACATGTTCCGACCTTGCCCAGCGCTGGCACGACCTCATGGATATCGGCGCAGGTGAGATCGCTGCCGGCACTGCGACCATCGAGGAGGTTGGTCGCGTCATTTTCGAAACGTATCTTGATGTTGCCAGCGGGCAAAAAACGAAGACTGAGAAGCTTGGCATTGCAAACGCGCTTGCCCTGTTTAATCCAGCACCGATCACCTGAGCGATAGGAAGGCTCCAGTCATGACTCGCATACTGCTGACCCACACACCCGAAGCCCGTGCCAACTATTATGGTGCCAGTGCACTTGAAGCACTTCGCACGTTCGGTGACGTCAAGTTGCACGAAGGGAATGTGCCGCTTCTCGCTGACGAGTTGATAAAAGCGAGTGCCGGTTGCGCGGTGATCGTTGCAGATCGCGCCACGGCAGTGCCTGCAAATGTGTTTGGTTCATCACCAGATCTGGTCGCGGTTGTGCGTGTCGCGGTGGATGTACGCAACATCGACATCGACGCGGCCAGTCAACATGGCATCCTGGTGACACAGGCGAGCCGCTCCTGGATCCCGGCAGTTTCAGAACTTGTCATCGGGCTCATGATCGATGCAGCACGCGGCATCTCCCGGGCAAAGCTTGCCTACAGCCTCGGAAACTCACCCAACATTCTGATGGGCCAGCAGTTGAATGGCGCAGTCGCCGGCATCATCGGCTATGGGCCGCTGGGGCGCAACGTTGCGCGGTTGTGCACGGCATTCGGCATGACTGTCGTCGTTCACGATCCTTATGTTGGTGACCTCGAGGACGGCCATGCGCGGGTGGATCTCGACGATCTACTCGCCCGTTCTGATTTCGTCATTCCTCTCGCCGTTGCGACCGCCGAGACTGAGAACCTCATAAATGCTCGTCGCCTGGCACAGATGAAACCAGCCGCGTATCTCATCAACCTGTCGCGCGGCAATCTGATCGACGAGTCCGCACTCGAAACCGCATTGGATCGGGAACAGATTGCAGGCGCAGGTCTTGATGTCGGCCGGGCAGCGGATCAAATGCCGTCACTGCATCTGGCGCGACGCCCTGACGTTACCGCAACACCGCATATCGGCGGGCTGACACGTGGCGCCATCGAGGGGCAGGCACTGGAAACCGTCGCGCAGGTTGGCGAGATTCTGCAACGCCGCGCGCCGAAAGGCTCGTTGAACGCCGCTGCGGCAGTGCGGCTTGCCACGCTCTTGCCCTGACCTGGCCTGAACTCGATGCGTGCGATGCAGTCGTCTACTGTTGCAGCCCGAATGTTGGCCCCAACATGCGTGTGGCCCCCGTGGCCACGGCTCCACCGATGATGCACGGAATACCGGCCTCGGGCACACCGGCAACACTCAAGGCAACGCAACCGATGGCAATCACCGTTTGCACTGCGGTGCCCCACCAAACCCACGTGCGCGCAGCTTCCGGCCCCTTCGCACGCAACTGCTCGATCGCACCGAGCGCATCCTTCCTGAGTTTAGACGTCTCGTAGTTTTCAGCTGCACTGATGACCTGAGCGAGTTCCTTGCGGACCTCCTTCGGCTGATATTTCATCTCAGCCCGTGCCAGGTCGAGCAGATCTTTTTCGCGTTGCGCATTGGTCGCCAGCGTCCATTTCGCCATGGCGCCGACGGTGAGTTTCTCGAGGTTGTTGCGATCGGCTGCTAAGGGGAGAGCCGAAATGATGCGGATGACCGGCTGGTGCAGCCCCGTTGCGAAATAGATCCCCCAGTAGCTGTCCAGCACCTCGGGGCTTTCCTCGAACTTGCGCTCTGCAAGCGGCTTCAACTTGCCAGACAGGTACTGCGAAATGAGATTTCCGCGCGCGGGCATGCGCTCAGCGAAGTGACCGAGCAACTCCTTCCACTCAGGCAACCCGGATGCCGCAAGCGCGCGAATGACGACAATCTGATGCTGCGGCAGCAAAGGAAAGAACGTGGTGATCAGTTCCCTTGCCCTGGTCTGATTGGAAGCAATGACCCCGCCCACAAATCCAAAATAAACGCCTGCACGATCCGGCTCATCAAACATGCCAAGGCGTGCCATCGCTTTAACTGCGAGGCCGATTTTATCCGGATCGGGCTCCAGGCGGTAATTGTTGACCCATGCGAGGATGGCATCAGGTGTCGCAAAGTGCCGTTGCACGATTTCAGCATCACTGGTCTGTCGTGCTTGGTCCGAGGGTCGCAGCCGCATCATCGTGCCGGCGCCGGACCTCACACCCGGCTCGCCAGCGATTGCCTGCGGTACAACAAGGAGTGCCATCACAGCCAGAACCGCGAACGCCAATGCGTGGCGCCAAATCGCCTCCAATGAGGTGAACTGCTGACATGAGGTGATTTGCTGGTTTGAGGTCATGACTTCCCCCCGGCCAACCCGGTACGCACGTACGACCACAACGACTGGCCCGCCTCACAGCGCCAACAGCCAAGCCGCGATTAAAAATGAAGGGCACGTGCCTCCCAGCGCCCTTTGCCGCCCCACAGGAGCCCTGCCGTGCGGCAACTTCGTGACCCTTCCAAGGGATTTCCGTGACGGCTGGCTCAGCCCACATCCGCAAGTGTGAGAATTGCCGATGCTGCGTCCATCTCATGCCAGCGCAGGGTGCGGCGCTCGCGCGCCTCACCGTCTTCGCCCCACAGTTCGATCTGGAAGTCTTCATCCAGGTGCGCGGCACGCCATGCCTCATCGGCAGTAAGTCGGCCATGGAGCACACCTAGCGCCAGCACAGTCGAACCGGTCAAAGTCGTGACAACATGCAACGCTGCAAGCCGCACAGGATCAAGTTCCGCAATCGCCCGTTCCACCGCCGCACGGGCGTCCGGCGATTGCTCAACGGGCATAACTCCTGCAACCACCTCCAGCCGCAAGCCGAGTGCCTGCTCGGCCCAATCAAGCATCGGCTGCCACATATCGACCTGTCGCGCGACAAGTGTTGCAGGGGTCTCCGCGCGATAGCAGAGCATATCGTTGCCCGAATAGGCAACAATATCGGAACGCACCGCCGGCATACTGTCAGCAACGCCATCCAGAGCCGAATTTACGATGCGCGTTATCGGCATCGTCCTCGGATTGATGAGTTCGCGTTGGGCGTCCCATTCCGCGGCGATCCGGCGGGCGAGTTCAGCCGAGGCCACCTCAAGCTGGCGCTTGCGCGGCGTCCTCACACCACGCCCGTCGAGAAGTATCCGATACGGCGCATCCCCGTCAGAGACCGAGGCCACTTTGTAGAACCGTTTGGGCAACGTCGGCTTATCGCTTCCCGGGACTGCTCCAGCGTCCTTTGCGGGGCTCCTTCGGGGGTACTCACCCCCGCCATCATTATCATTGGCTGGCGTGCCTCGACCGTTACGACCGCTGGAGGAAGTCATGAGGTTTCACCATCTGGGCTTGCGAGGAGTTGATCGATCAGGCCGACAAGATCGCTGCCCTTTTGGGCAATGGCATGAGCGCCCCGGCCATTCAACATCTTGACCGGATGATAGCCCCACGCCACGCCGAGTGCCTTCATGCGGGCACCAAGCGCCATGTCGATATCGAATGTGGTATCGCCGATCATGACGGCATCAGCTGGCGCGATATCACCTGCCTCACTGAGTGCCTTCAACAACATCGCAGGATTAGGTTTCGAGGGATTGTTATCCGCCGTCTGGATCGTGACGAAGCGATCAGTCAGGCCGGTGCGATCGAGTAAAGCGTCCACACCGCGACGTGATTTGCCAGTCGCGATGCCTAGCAGCGTGTCATCGCGTTGGCTGAGAACATCGATCGCTTCTGCGAGCCCATCGAACAGCGGTTCGAAATGCGCCGGATCGCGCCGCAGTTCACCGAACGCGCGCTTGTAGGCTTCACTCACGGCATGCACCGTGTCGGAATCGGCGTCCGACACCAAGGTTTCGACAGCAAGCGGCAACGACAGCCCGACGACCGAAAGGATACGCGCGCGGGCGGGCACCGCGAGCCGCTCGCTTTCAAAACCTCGCGTCATCGCCGCGACGATCAGATGCTGACTATCGACGATCGTGCCGTCACAATCGAAAACAACGAGCTTCATTGTTGCCTCCAGACTTCGACCAAGCCTCCGGCGATTGGATGCTATGCGCACCCACGAAAGAGCACGGCCGCTGGAGTGTTCCAGCGGCCGTACAGTTCTGCCAATCGTGCCTCAGTCGTCGCGGCGCGGACGACGATCACGATCGCCGCCACCGCGGCGACCACCACCATCGCGATCGCGACGCGGAGGCCGCTGCTCGAAGGTTTCCTCCGGCTCGCCTTCAGCGCGCGGAATTTCCTTGCCTGTTTCCTGGTCAACGATCTTCATCGACAGACGTACCTTGCCGCGATCGTCGAAGCCCAGAAGCTTCACGAACACTTCCTGACCTTCCTTGACGACATCGCTCGGGTGGTTCGGGCGCATGGTCGAAGACAGCTGCGACACGTGCACCAGTCCATCCTTCGCGCCGAAGAAGTTCACGAACGCGCCGAACTCCATCAGCTTGACGACCTTGCCCTTGTAGATCGTTCCGACCTCAGGCTCGGAGGTGATCTCGCGGATGCGCTTCAGAGCGGCCTCGATCGACTCGCGCTTGGACCCGGCGATCTTCACTGTTCCATCATCGCTGATGTCAACCTTGGCGCCGGACGTCGCAACGATGTCACGAATGACAGAGCCACCAGAGCCGATGACTTCGCGGATCTTGTCTGTCGGGATGGTGATCGTCTCGATGCGCGGCGCGTGCTCGCCGAGTTCGCCACGTGCACCGGAAAGACCCTTGCCCATCTCGCCCAGAATATGCAGACGACCGCCCTGGGCCTGCTCAAGGGCAACTCGCATGATCTCCTCGGTGATGCCAGTGATCTTGATGTCCATCTGAAGCGATGTGACACCCTTTTCCGTTCCGGCTACCTTGAAGTCCATGTCGCCAAGATGATCCTCGTCGCCAAGGATATCTGAAAGCACCGCGAAATCATTGCCTTCCTTGATGAGCCCCATGGCAATGCCGGCCACCGGACGCTTCAAGGGGATGCCGGCATCCATCATCGCCAGCGAACCACCACAGACGGATGCCATGGAGGACGAGCCATTGCTTTCCGTGATCTCGGAGACGACACTNNCCCCATGCGACCCGTCTCGCCAACAGAGTATGGCGGGAAGTTGTAGTGGAGCATGAAGCGCTCCTTGCGGGTGCCCTCAAGGCCATCGATGAACTGCTCATCTTCGCCGGTGCCGAGGGTCGCAACAACGAGTGCCTGTGTTTCGCCGCGTGTGAAGAGCGACGAGCCGTGCGTGCGTGGCAGCACGCCAACCTGTGAGAGGATCGGGCGAACCGTCTTGAGATCGCGGCCATCAATGCGAACACCGGTCTTAACAACCGTGCCCCGCATCACTTCCATCTCAACCGCCTTGAAGGCAGAACCGAGCTGAACCTTGGCTGCCGCGTCATCCTCGGGAACCTTGATCTCGGCGAAGACTTTCTCTTTCGCCTTCTCCACGAGTTCATTGCGCTTTTGCTTCTCGGGCGTCTTGAATGCGACAGCGAGATCGTCACCGACGAGGTCGCGCACCTTGCCGATATTGGCCGAGTTGTCTGAAGGCTGGAAATCCCACGGTTCTTTGGCTGCCGTTTCAGCCAGCTTGATGATCGCCTGAATCACCGGCTGGAAATGCTTCTGGCCGAACATGACGGCCTCGAGCATACGCATCTCGGGAAGTTCTTTGGCCTCGCTCTCGACCATCATCACGGCGTCGTGCGTGCCTGCGACCACCAGATCGAGCTCGGTCTTATCCATTTCATCGAGCAGCGGGTTGAGCACCAGATCACCGTCGATCTGACCAACACGCGCGGCACCGATCGGGCCGAGGAATGGCAGACCAGACAGCGTCAGAGCAGCCGATGCGGCGATCATTGCGACGATGTCAGGGTCGTTCTCGTTATCGAACGAAAGAGTGGTAATGACGATCTGCACCTCATTCTTGAAACCCTCGACGAACAAGGGGCGAATTGGGCGATCGATGAGGCGGGACGTCAGCGTTTCCTTTTCAGTGGGCCGGCCTTCACGCTTGAAGAAGCCGCCAGGAATTTTGCCCGCAGCGTATGTCTTCTCCTGGTAATTCACGGTCATCGGGAAAAAATCGATGCCCGGCTTCGGGCTCTTGGCGCCAACGACAGTCGCAAGCACACTGGTTTCGCCATACTGGGCGAACACGGCGGCATCAGCCTGCCGGGCCATGTGGCCTGTCTCGAGCTTGAGCTTGCGGCCGCCCCACTCGATCTCCACGCGATGAATATCAAACATCTCTATCTTCTTCCGTTTCTTTTCTTCGGTCGGTCTTGGCTGTCTACGCGTCTCTTATCACAGGCGGGACGCTCGAGCGCTTCTGGTTCAGATGACAACAATCCCCTCTTGAGCGTGCACTCTCGTTTTTTGTCTCAGGGGGTGGCGCACGGTTTCGGTTTAGCGCGCAGCGCCTCCACTTCAACCGATGTCACCCTGGCGGCGCGAAGCATTACATATCGCGGCGCCAGATATGCACAGCGCCGAGCCCTCACGAGCCCGGCGCCCGATATATCAGGCAGAGCACCAAATTTTGGCGCCCCAGCCAGGTTCAACCGTCACCGACGGATCCCGAGCTTCTCGATAATCGACTGATAGCGGCTCACGTCCTTGCCCTTCACATAATCGAGCAACTGGCGGCGCTGGCTCACCATCTTGAGCAGACCGCGCCGGGAGTGATTGTCTTTCTTGTGCGTCTTGAAGTGCCCGGTCAGGTGGTTGATCCGATCCGTGAGGATCGCAATCTGCACCTCGGGCGAACCTGTGTCATTTGCCTTTGTGGCATTGGCCTTAATAGCCGCGGTTTTCGCCGCACGGCGCTCGGGAGAGATAATCGACATCGGGTTCCTTTCGGTAGTTTTGGTGTTGTTCGGGGCGGCCACAGCCGGGATGTCGTCCAGCAGGGTCACCATAGGTTGCATGGGGCACGGCATGTTTAGCCGACCCGACAAGCCGGCCCGTTATACACGATCCGGCCAGCCACGCCAGTCAAATTCGGTTTTGGCAAAGGGTGCGCGCCCGCCAACAAGGCCAATGGGCTATCAGCCCGGCACCTGGCAATTGATACCGCCGTCAGCCCCGGAAAGATAACCAACGACCTTGCCGGATGAATCCTTGATCTCAAGCCACATGGTTACCGGCGTCGCGGCGTCCTTGCTTTCCATCAGAGAAAGTCCCGGGCCACCTTGCCAGTTGGGATCGATATCCACGTTACGAACCACGGCACCGCCCGGCTTGTCGTACAGCGGAATACTCTTCGCTCCGAGATCGGGCTTACAGGACGCGATGGGCGCACTCGCCTGGGCAATCACCCACGAATTCGTGGTCGCCTGTGACGTGGTCTGATTGATCACTAATCCTGTGAATACGGCAGTTGCAGCAAAAACGACGCGCACAGACGCACGCCGCACAAACTTAAACGAGCTCATGAAGATCCCCCGCGATCGTTGCGTGTCATCGACAGCGACCAAGATGTGGCATTTCTGCGGCCGACCCAGCCGCCGTAGTGTTTCAGAGCCTTGAGCGTGGCACTGCCACCTCAGCCACGTCGCACGTGTGGTATCAGCCCTGACTACCGCCAAGGTTGAAAACCCGGGTTGGCATGAATTCCCCCCGCTCTACCTCGCCAAGTGCGACCAACTGGCCGCGACTGACGGCAAATGCCAAACCGGGCAAAGGTGCGTCACGCCCCCGCAAAATTATACTCTGGCCACGTCTTAGGCGAGCCGCCTCGTTGGGGGCAACGTCGATCCGATCGATGTCGGAAAGGGCGGATTCGACGGGTAGCAGTGCTGAAAGCGTTGCGGTGCCTCGCTCTTCGGCATCCGCCCGCAGCTCATTCAGTTGCACCGAGTCATCAAGACTGAACGGTCCGACGCGCGTACGCCGCAACGCGACGACATGGCCATAACATCCGAGCCGCCGCCCCATATCGCGCGCGATGGCACGCACGTAGGTGCCTTTGCCACAGTCAGCCTCGAACACGGTCGTTGCTTCGTCCGGCATATCGATGATGCGGAGATCATCAACCACCACTGTGCGCGCTTTGAGATTCACCGTCTCACCTTCCCGCGCAAGATCGTAGGCACGATTGCCTTCGATCTTAATCGCTGAGAACTGCGGCGGAACCTGCTCGATCTCTCCGATGAACTCTTCGGTCAGTGCGTTGATTTCCGCCCGGGTCGGGCGCTTGTCGCTTGAACGGGCGACGCCGCCTTCCGCGTCGTCGGTGGTCGTTTCCACCCCCCACCGCACGGTGAACCGATAGCCCTTCGCACCCTCGACAGCGAAGCTCATCGTCTTGGTTGCTTCTCCAAGCGCGATCGGCAGGATGCCGGTAGCAAGCGGATCGAGCGTGCCGCCATGACCTGCCTTCTGAGCATTGAACAGCCGCTTCACGACGCCGACCGCCTGTGTCGATGTCATTTCGATTGGCTTGTCGAGGATCAACCAGCCGTGAACGGGATTACCTTTAGGACGTCGGGCCATGAGATTTGAATTGGAACCTGGCAGTGGGAGTGATCGCAGGGCGATAATTTCCGTCAGCAGCCTTCGAGGAACCGAAACCGAAAATGTCGGACGATCGGGGTCGTTACTGCTGTCGGGGTCGGGAAATATCTACTCTTTGCGGGTATCGCGGCGCACCCGATCGCTATCCAATAGACGATCGATGCGGGTCGCCTCATCGAAGCTTTCGTCTTCGCGGAAGCGAATATCTGGCGCGAACTTGAGATTGACCGCATGGGCGACCTCGCCTCGCAGAAAGCGCTTATTACGTTCGAGCGCTGCAAGCACCGGGCCGACGTCGCCTCCACCCAACGGCATCACGTAAATTGTCGCGAGCCGTAGATCCGGAGACATGCGCACTTCCGAAATCGTAACGACGTGGCTCGCCAGCACGTCATCGTG
>CXWK01002033.1_pt3 | contig 10827 bp, 13 predicted proteins | sample 590851 | NCBI WGS metagenome assembly CXWK01 (sample SAMEA3498364, study PRJEB10139) | wastewater metagenome | biome: wastewater treatment plant; material: activated sludge | place: Denmark | collected 2014-08-01
TTCACGCTGCAACCCCTGTCTGAAGAATTGGCACACCGTTTGTGCCAACCCATTCTCCCAATTTCTACAAAAACTGGTGAAGGTCTTGATGAACTGAAGACAGCCATCACCTCTCGTTTTCTCACTGGATCCTTTGAAGCCTATGAAGGGGTGGTTATCACGAATGTCCGTCATCGTGCTGCCTTGGAGCAGGCAACCACTGCGATTATGCAGGCTTTGTCTTCCATCGAGGGCGGAGGGCAAGCTGAACTTCTGGCCGTTGATCTCCACGATGCGGCTGATGCGTTGGGAGAGATTATTGGGACTTTGACGTCGGATGATGTACTTGAACACATTTTCGCACAGTTTTGTATCGGCAAATAAGGAACGGATATGGCACAGACCTTCGACGTGATCGTGGTAGGAGGTGGACATGCCGGCTGCGAAGCTGCTCTTGCTTCCACCCGCATGGGGGCCATGACGTTACTCTTGACGATGGACCTTTCTCGCATCGCTCAGATGTCGTGCAATCCAGCCATCGGTGGAATTGCGAAGGGACACCTCGTCAAAGAAATCGATGCACTGGGCGGTGAGATGGGACGTAATACCGATCAATCCGGTATCCAGTTTCGATTCATCAATACGAGCAAAGGGCCGGCAGTCCGAGCCTTACGAGCCCAGTGTGATAAATCCCTGTATCGACATGTGATGCAACACACTCTCAAATCAGAACCCCTACTGACGATGTCCGAAGGTGTCGTCGATCGATTGCTGGTGCATGGTGGAACCGTGACTGGAATTGTCACCGGGTCAGGCGAGACGATTTGTTCGAGAGCCGTCATTCTAACATCGGGTACTTTTCTTAAGGGACTTATCCATATCGGTTTACAACATTTTCCGGCTGGTCGGGCGGGTGAAGCCTCGGCCGAACACCTTTCTGATTGCATGCGAGATTTAGGATTCGAGGTGGGCCGACTGAAGACTGGAACACCTCCCCGCTTGGATAAGGAGACCATCGACTTCTCAGTAATGGTGCCCCAACCCGGCGATACACCCCCTCCTCCATTTTCCTATCGCACGCAGTCCATTACCACCAGGCAGATTCTTTGCCATTTGACGTATACGGGGCAGGCAACACACGATCTGATTCGACAAAACTTGGATCGGTCTCCCTTGTACAGTGGCATGATTGAATCCACCGGCCCTCGCTATTGCCCCTCCATCGAGGACAAGGTGGTTCGTTTTGCCGATAAAGAACGGCACCAGATTTTCATCGAGCCGGAAGGCCTAGACTCCAACGAATTCTATCCAAACGGGATCTCAACAAGCCTGCCCGTCGATGTGCAAGCCGCAATCCTCAAAACAATCCCCGGGTTAGAGCACGCGAAAATACTTAAGCCTGGTTATGCGATAGAGTATGACTATTTTCCTCCTCGGCAACTGTACCGAACGCTTGAAACCAAATTGGTGACAGGGCTTTATCACGCAGGTCAGATCAATGGAACGTCCGGATATGAAGAGGCAGCTGCACAAGGTTTGGTAGCTGGGATCAATGCTGTTCTCAAAATCCGAGAACGTCCGCCATTTGTTTTGGATCGATCTCAGGCCTACATCGGCGTACTCGTCGATGATCTCATCACTAAAGATGCCTATGAGCCATACCGGATGTTCACTTCGAGAGCTGAATATCGATTACTACTCCGACATGGGAATGCCGATCTTCGCCTGATGGAGATCGGGTACGGTGTCGGTCTTATCTCACAAGCCGAATATCATAAATTGCTTCGCAAGAGGGAAATGATCGAGTCAGAGATTTCAAACCTCCAGAGTTCGAGACCTCAATTTACAGAACAGATTAGCTTTCGGACGAGGGGTACCTACCTTGAAACTGCCTCTTCGGTCCAATCCATGGCCCAGCTACTTCGCAGGCAAGAAGCTCGTTATCATGAGCTTATGAATATTTTTGACCTACAACCAGTTGATGACGACATTGCCGAGGAAGTTGAGCTTCAAATCAAATATGAGGGATATATACAGAGGCAAGTGCGGCAAGTTGAAAAGTTTAAGAAACTTGAGAAAAAATTGATACCCATTTCATTTGATTACGACATGGTCTCCGGATTTTCGCATGAAGTCCGTGAAAAGTTTAATCGCGTCAGACCGGAGACCGTCGGTCAGGCATCACGAATTTCTGGAGTCACCCCAGCCGCTATTTCTCTACTTCTCGTGGCAATTGAAAAAGGAAGGCGGCAAAGTCACTATTACAACGATCAACTTCATGAAAATTCTCAATAGACACCTTTTCTATTGACCTCCTCTCGGTATCAGCGTAATTGTTCCACGTGGAACAACATGGGACCCTCGAACACCTACTCCATGAAAGCTCAAGTGAAATTGGCGTCGAGATTGAACCAGATCAAGCGCGGCAATTCCTTCTCTACCTGAATCAGTTGAATATTTGGAATCAATCGTTCAATCTCACTGCGATCACGAAAGACGATGAAGTGGTCGTCAAGCATTTCATAGACTCTCTCGCTGCGCTGAAAGCTGTAGAGATTGGAACTAAGGCTCACATTCTCGATATTGGTACTGGAGCAGGCTTTCCAGGTATTCCATTAAAAATCGTTAGACCAGATCTTTCCATAACACTGGTTGAACCAGCCCACAAGAAATCAGCCTTCCTGCATTTTATAGTTGGCCTTTTACAGTTGAAATGCGTGAGCGTTTTTCAAGGAACCATTGAGCGATTCAATAGCACAGGTTCTGTCACAAGGCCGTATGATTATCTGACAACTCGAGCGCTCAACCCGTCACTAATTTTTCAGAATGCACAGAACTTACTGATTGAAGGCGGTAAGGCGATTATTTACTCGGCTAGGCCGTTTGATAGAACATTGTTACCCGACGATTGGAATTTTGTAGGCGACTATACGTTCGAATTGCCCTATGCCCATGGGTCTCGAACGATCACTATATTTTCGTATCGTGGCGAGTTGTCCTCTCACGTTGTTCCACGTGGAACATAAATTTGGCTTAGGAGTCTTTTCGTGGGAAGAGTTATAGCGGTTGCTAATCAGAAAGGCGGGGTAGGAAAGACGACCACTGCCATTAATCTTTCAACAGCGGTTGCCCTTGAAGGAAAAGCTGTATTGTTGATTGATATAGATCCACAAGGAAATGCAACAAGTGGCCTTGGCATAGACCAGAGAACGTTAAAAAGGAGCACCTACAGCTGCCTCGTCAAAAACAGCACTATTCACGAATCAATAATAGAAACAACAATTTCTGGGCTCAATATCTTACCGGCTAATGCCGATCTCGCGGGTGCTGAGGTGGAACTCGCAAATCTCGATGGTCGTGAAGGTCATCTTCGATCACTGATTGCTGAAATACGAGACCAATACGATTTTATCATTCTTGATTGCCCACCAGCACTTGGTATTCTGACCATTAATGCCCTCACAGCAGCCAATTCTGTGCTCATACCTGTTCAATGCGAATACTACGCGATGGAAGGCCTGACCAGACTCGTCGGAAGTATCGAGCTTGTCCGTCAATCGTACAATCCTGGTCTAGAGATTGAGGGTATCGCCCTCACGATGTTTGATTCGCGAATCAGTCTTTCTCGGCAGGTGGCAGACCAAGTACGGTCTCATTTTTCGCATAAGGTATACCAGTCCGTGATCCCTCGCAATGTTGCACTTGCAGAAGCACCCAGTTACGGTCGGCCGGGAATCCTCTATAACATGGCATCCTCCGGGTCACAGTCTTACGTATCATTAGCTAAGGAGTTTATTGCGCATGGAGAAAAAGGCTCTCGGTAAAGGGCTCGACGCGCTATTGCCCCCAGCCAGGCTGGGCAGAGCTGAAGACTCGGCCGATGTCCAACGGATTCCGATCGACCAGATTGTGCCGAATCGATATCAACCGCGGCAGACATTCCTTCAGCAAGAGCTCACTGAACTGACGGCATCCATCAAGGAGAGCGGGGTTATTCAGCCCATTATGGTCCGCCGGAAGGGCGATGGCGTCTATGAGTTAATTGCTGGAGAACGACGCTGGCGGGCCTCCAAAGAGGCCGGACTTACCGTCATTCCCGCCGTACTCAAGAATTGTACGGATCAGGAAGCCTTACTCCTTGCTCTGGTCGAAAATCTCCAACGTGAAGATTTAAACCCGATGGAGACCGCTCGCGCCTATTCACGAATGATGAAAGAATTCGGTCTGACCCAAGAAGCCGTCGCCGCCAAGGTAGGCCGGGATCGGTCTTCAGTGGCCAACTTTATCCGTTTAACCCATCTCCCCCTCGATCTCCAAGGACTTGTGGAAGGAGGAACTCTTTCCACCGGTCATGCCAAAGCCCTTCTCAGCCTCTCCACCCCAGAAGCGCAGCTCCGGATTGCAAAACTGGTGACAGCTGGAAATTTGTCAGTTCGGCAAACAGAGAAGCTGGTCGATCAATCCATCATCGCGAAACAGCCCCTCGCGCGGCCCCCTCGAACCACACAATGGAGAGATCTTGAAGACAGATTACAAAAGCGTCTTGGCACCAAAGTCACCCTCCACCCCCGCGGTCAGGGCGGGAAACTCGTGATCAACTACTTCTCGTCCGAGGAACTAGATGGGGTTGTCGAAGCCCTCTTGGGTTAATACTCAGCCCGAGCCTTCCTCCCCCTCCTAAACCTCAATATTTCACCCACCCCTGCTCACCCACTAAATATCTCCCCCAAACCAACCGATATGGAACATAACGGCACCGCACCGTTTGTTCTGTCAGGGGGCCAGCCACATTGTGAGAGGAGGAGATCGTATGTGGAAAGATAAGCAAGATGGTAGACGCACGGATGATAACGACTTAGATGCCATGAGCTCGGCGCTCGATACGCCACGGCCTGACACCGGGCATGACGTCAGCGCGTTCGTCGGTAAAGGAGTCGTGTTCAAGGGAACCATCTCGTATAACGGAACCGTGCGTATTGACGGAACTCTAGAGGGGGAAATTCATACAGACGGCATCTTACTCGTTGGCGAAGATGCGGTTCTGAATGCCAAAGTCACGGCCGGAACTATCGTCTGTAAGGGCAAGATCACCGGAGATATCACGGCACGAGAAAAGATGAAATTACGAGCGCCTGCGGTGATCAACGGTGGAGTCACCACTCCAATGCTTTCCATGGAAGAGGGCGTCTTATTCAACGGAACGTTAGAGATGGAACAACAAGCCCGTCCCGTTCACAAAGATCTACCGCTTCATTCTCTTGGGACCGGTACCGAGCCACCCGTTCGCCGGCTGACCGTCTAGCGGAATATAGTGTCGGAGCGGTGAGCGAGGGATACGCGGCAACCAGGTCAACGCTTCCTGGCCCATGTACCACGTTCACCACTCCCTTGACCCCGGTCTTGTCACAAGGAGCAGAGAGCACGCATGTGGGCCATCGGAGAAAAACAGGCAACCGACACCCCTCCCAACGACAACTTTACTTTTCTCAGTAAGGGAGTCGATTTTCGTGGCATTCTGAACTTTGACGGAACCATACGAATTGACGGTCGGGTGGAAGGGGAGATCACCACCAGCGGGACTCTCATCATCGGGGAGCAAGCCGTCGTGAAAGGGGTAATCTCGGCCGGGGTCCTTATCACCAGTGGAAAAGTCAACGCCACCATCTCAGCAACGGCAAAAATTCAAATACAAAAACCAGGCATCCTCATTGGCGATATCCGTACACCGGGTATTTCTATCGAAGATGGCGCTCACTTTCATGGCATGTGCGATATGGGGGCCCATAAATGGGTGGAAGAGCACTCCGCATCCAAAAACGCTCATGACGCCACTATCTACCGGGGGAAAACTCGTTCCACCAGCCTCTAGCCGACATTATTCAACCGCTTCGTAACGAACCTGCTTGGGCTACACATGTCATGAATCATCGTACCTCGTTCGTGAGGAGGAACCACATACGTTCTTCCTGTCTTCTTTCGCGTTTCGCTGTTCGGCAGTCACATGGCCCTGCATGTTATCAACAACCGGACGATGCCCAACGGAGACAGTCACCTCACCAGGGAGCAAATTGGAATAGAAGCACTCCCCGATTAAGTGGCTAGCCCTTTCCCCTAGACACTCGGTACAATACCGTTCCTATGACTCGGAAATCTGTCCTACTAGGCATGAGCGGTGGAGTTGATAGCTCCGTCGCCGCAGCATTACTCGTCCGGCAAGGCTATGACGTCCATGGTATCACTCTTCAGGTGTGGGAACATGAAGACGACTCCGTCGTCACATCAAAGAAGTGGCAAGAACGAGGCTGTTGCAAGGTTGGGATTGCACGGCATGTCGCGAAGCTTCTCGACATCCCGCACGAAGTCGTTGATACCCGACACACCTTTCGTCACGCCGTCATTGACGACTTCATCCAAGGCTATACCACCGGCACGACACCCAATCCCTGCGTGCGTTGTAATGAACGGGTGAAGATTCATACCCTCGTTGACCTCGCGCTACAACGCAAAGTCGACTATGTGGCAACCGGGCATTATGCGCGATTGCATGCCCACCGAGGATTCTCCGTCCTCTCACGGTCCGCCGATCTACGAAAAGATCAAACATATTTTCTCTATCGTCTCCGAGCTGAATGGCTGCCTCGCCTCCTCTTTCCATTAGGAGGGCTGGAGAAGGCCGCTGTCTGGAAAGAAGCCGAGGCACTGAGCCTGCCCGTCGAGGAACTCAAGGAAAGCCAGGAGATCTGCTTCGTGAGCCAGGGTGATTATCGAACCTTTCTCGAGCAAGAAGCGCCACATTCCCGGAAACAAGGATTGTTTACTGACCAGGAGGGTCGTCCCCTCGGGCAACATGACGGTATTGCATTCTATACACCCGGCCAGCGTCGAGGCCTCGGTATCGCCACAGGCCAGCGCCTCTACGTTCATCAGGTTCAGCCTCTAACCAATACAGTGGTGCTCGGACCCGGCGAACGACTTCACTCAGAATGTACCGTCGCTGACCTGAATATGTTTGCTCCCAATTTCCCCCCCCACAGCGCCGACGTTCACGTGAAGGTTCGATATGCAACGCCTCCTACCCTCGCGACACTCACAGTGCTAGACTCGTCAGCCCTACATGTCCAATTCCACCAACCGCAACGAGGGTTAAGCCCCGGACAATCGGCAGTGTTCTACAGTGGAGACGACGTTCTTGGTGGCGGTATCATCCAACCCTTCCCACCCTCATAAATGAAGCCGTGCTTCTTGACTTGTCCCTGAATCTTCAGATAGCCTCGGGGGGTTCAGGTGCGCAATCGTACCACTCCGTCATGTCATCGACAGACACAGTGGTCTTTATTGGTCAGAGGGCATCATGTTCGGTTCATTTGGTTGGATGGAACTACTCCTGATCCTGATTATTGTGCTGATCATCTTCGGTGCAGGAAAGCTGCCCCAATTGGGGGAAGGCCTCGGCAAAGCCATCAAGGGTTTTAAGAAATCGGTTCATGAAGCCGACGCAATTGATATCACACCAGGGGAACAGCCTTCACAGGGTGAGCCTCAGGTTAGCTCTGCCGCTCAGGTCGGTAATCACACTGGACCTACTCCAGCACCCAGTAATGCGACCACCCAACCCAGTCAGGTGAAACAAGGCTAACAGCCCACCCCCGGTGGATGAATAAATGACGGGGCGCCGTCAGACGATAATCGCAATAGCCAATCATGTTTGGACTGGGCGCAGGCGAGATCCTCATCATTTTGATCATCGCCTTTCTCCTATTTGGACCCAAAGAACTGCCGGAAGTCGGCCGCCAAGTTGGTAAAGCCATCAAGGGCTTTAAAGATACGGCTGATGACCTTCGCAAATCCGTCGAGCCGGAACTCAACATGATACAGCAGGAAGTCAAAATGGTAGAGCAAGACCTTCAAGCCTCTCTCAAAGAAGCCGAAGACGAACTCACAGCAGAACCCAAGGCGGGAGAGGCGGGTCCATCATCATTGCCTAAGTCTGGTCCTGCATGACACCAATATAGGATCACACTCCCCCTGATCACCCACATAAAGGAGAAAGGCAGTCGCCACACCGACATCTCGTAGATTCGCACTCATCAAGATCTTCATGACGATGGTTGGACACCCTGGCCCAGCTGTTCTCCCCCCTCGGGTTCGTATGCAACTCCCTTGGGCTTTTGAGACCGCAACCAAATCCACCTGACGATGAGAGCACCAGACGGTATCTGCCTGTCTAACGACACGATGGACAAACTGCATGGCATGGGAAAACTAAAGAAGCCTCGACATGGGAAGATACTTTTTGTCCCATTCCTAATGATGGTGACCAATCTCATCGCAGGTCATTCCACAGCACAGGCAGCCTTCCAACTCCCAGAGGGAGAAAAAATTACGAACCCCATTGTCATCGGCCGGGGCATTCCCCAAAAAGAGGCCTATGAGCCGTTCGATCCAAAGATCGGTCGTAATTTCAATCTCAAGAACCTCTGGATGCGCGCAGACCTTCGCGTACGTCCTGAATTCCGTAACAACGTCTGCTTCGGGGGTGGAATCGGCGCCGGTGGTAATTGCAACACCCTAACCGCAACTGCCCTTAGTCCAATAACTGGCACCGACAACGATCAGTTCGTCCAGCAGATGACTCGTTTGGGAATCGGGTACGATCTTTCCCCGGATGTCAACTTTTACCTTGAGTTCATTGATTCCCGTACCTGGGGAGGAAACGGATCGCCAGTCGGAGCTGGAGGTGGGGGCGGTAATGGGGACCCTATTATTCATACCTGCGGCTCAACACCCAGCACAGGGGGCAGACCCGTTTGTTCACTTGGTATACGAGCCGGTTACATGTTGATCCGAAACCTTGCCGGCATACAGGGCCTCGGATTGAAGGCCGGCCGGCAGTACATTGTCTTCGGTGATCAAAGCCTCTTCGGACACTTCGATTGGGCCAACACAGGCTTCTCCTTTGATGGGGTAATGGTGCAGTACAGCCACAGTATTATGGATACCCATGCTGGCTGGTTCAGGACGGCAGAAACGGATCTCCTTCAAGGTGCCCCACTTGGAAGTGGAAATCCAAACATCGTAGGAACAGGCCAGGCCAAAAATGCTGCAGGAGATGCAGATCTATTTATTCTCTATAACCAGATTAAGGCCGTTCCTGGTTTCCTCATTGAACCATTCTACGTCTATTACAAAAATAATCTCGGTGGCGGAGATATCTCTGCACAAGGGCTCGGCACCCCAAAACACGGCAATCAGACACGCCATACCTTAGGCACCCGCGTGGCCATGAAAAAGGGCTCCTTCGATGCCTCCAGTGAAGTCGTCTACCAGTTCGGACAGATGGGCGACACCGCTGCCAGTGCCAGCAGCCTATGCGGCGATCCTGGTGGGGAGGGAAAGTGTTTGCACATCAACGCCTGGGCAACCAGAAACTGGATCGGATACACGGCATTCAATTTGCCAGGCAAGCCTCGCATTGCCTTCAATTTTGACTATGCATCCGGCGACGGCCGTGCCAATTGCACGTTAAATGGTGCCTATGGCGATTGCAAAACAGCCAACACGTTTGAAAACTTCTTCCCCACGAATCATATTCATATGGGATACATGGATGTCATGGCGTGGAAAAACATGATGAGTTTCTCGGGTAACTTCCAAGCGCGCCTGACTCCAGACGACCATATCGAACTGTGGTACACCAACCTGCATCTTGCCAACGCCAAGGATAACTGGTATCGCGCAAGCCAGGGTGTCTATGTGTTCTCACGACCTGATAACACCGTGACCCATATCGGTGACGAAGTAAGCTTCGTCTGGACTCACTTCTTCATGAACGGCATGGTCGCTTTTCAAGGCGGCTATGGTCATCTGTTTCCCGGTCCCTATATTTCCCATAACTTGGGACGCCGTGCTGTTGGCCAGGACTGGGCCTACGCGCAGCTTTGGATCAACTTCTGAGGAAGTAGCCAGAAGATCCGTAGCATAAGCAAACCTCCCGAAGTGTGTCGCGGGTTTTTGTGAACTCGTCGCTGCGAGATGGGAAATGGGAAGGGCCTGTGATCAAGATTCAGGCCTGTTCACTGCCTCGTTCCTCACGCTGAGCACCCCGCCACCTTGAGAAACCACTCCTGCAGTTCTCCGTAGGTTTGCGTTACTGGAAACGACGGGAACTCCTTCGGCAAGTGGTCCGGAGGCCTGAAGAAGAATCCCTTGTCAGCTTCACCTAACATCCCAAGGTCGTTGTATGAATCCCCCGCAGCTATGGTAAAGAAATTCAAAGCCTTCAGAGAGGCGACTGCGTGCTTCTTGGGATTCTGCATCCGCATATGGTAGTTCACGATTCGGCCACTAGGGTTGATTTCCAGTTGATTGCAGAAGAGAGTGGGAAACCCAAGCTGTCGCATCAGGGGTTGGGCGAATTGATAAAAGGTGTCGGATAAAATAATCACCTGGCCCCGTTCACGCAGCCAGACCAGAAAATCCATTGCCCCGTCTAACGGACCCATCTTGGCGATTTCCTCTTGGATGTCGTGGATTGTCAATTCATGCCGATCGAGTATGGCCAACCGTTGCTTCATCAGTTGGTCATAATCCGGCATCTCCCGGGTGGTAATCCTCAACTCCTCAATCCCTGTCTTAAGCGCAACATTGATCCAGATCTCAGGAACGAGCACACCTTCCAGGTCTAAACACACGACAACAGGCTTCTGCATTCCGTTTCTCCTCTCCCCCGGCAACCCTCTGTCTTACGACGATCAACTGCCAGCGGTCCTCCCGTCATCCGAAAATGACTGGCTCAAGAATCGCCAGACCTTATCCAATGCTTGGTCGAAAAGCTGAGTCCCCTTCCAC
>CXWK01082690.1_pt1 | contig 10827 bp, 22 predicted proteins | sample 590851 | NCBI WGS metagenome assembly CXWK01 (sample SAMEA3498364, study PRJEB10139) | wastewater metagenome | biome: wastewater treatment plant; material: activated sludge | place: Denmark | collected 2014-08-01
GCCTCCGGCTGCTGCTTGCCCTGCCGCGCCCCCATCGTCTCCGCCCAAGCGCTGGCGGCGGCAACAACGTTGAGGTCGTCGATGGGCGGCAGCGGACCGCCGGGACGCATCCCGCCTGGGTCCGGGACGTACTGGGGCAGGTCGGTGCCGTCGCTGGCTCCGGCGATGACCTCGTCGCCGCTGACGTTGCCGAAGCCGGCGAGACGCAGGACGGCGCGGGAGTAGGCGCGCGTGTCGGCGGTTGCGATGACGTCGTGGGCTTTGTTGCGCTCGGTGAAGTCGCAATAGCCGACCCCGACCTCGTGCAGCCCGGTGGCGATGTGTCTCGCTTCGTACTCGACGTACGCGTACTTCGCGTTGGGCTCGTCGGGAAGACCCTTCGTCTTGGTTCGAGTCGCGGTGATGCCCAACGCCCTCGCCAGCTTGGTGACGCCCGTCTTGATCGGATTCGCCGAAACGGTTCCGTCGTGATCCTCCGCCATCTTCTTGGCGTAGGCGATATCGCGCGTCAGAAGCGGCTTGTTGCCGGTCCGGAAGCTGACGGTGTAGATGTAGTCGTCGGGGCCCAGGATCGCGGCGTAGATCGACTGCTGCATCGCGAAGGCTTCGCGCAGCACCGCCGGCTCCGCGATGGGCATGATGAACCCGAGATCGGCGAGGCCGACCCGACTCAGTTCCGCTGGCTTCGCCACGACCATGTTGGCTGCCGACGCGGGCGTCGCGAGCCGTTCCACCGTGTCGATGACTTCGCCGGTGGTCTCGATGATGTCTGTCACTTCGTCTTGCCCTTCTTTTTCTTCGCCGCCGCCTTCGCCTTCGGCTTGGTGTCGACTTCGTAGAACTTCGAGAACTTCGCGAGTTCGTCGACGTGGATGGCGTGGAAGTTGCCGTGCTTCTCGCTCTTGATCATCCCGTCGCGCATCCAGTTGTGGACGGAACTACGATGGACGCCGAGTTGTTTGGCGACCTCGGATGGGCTCAGCAGCTTGTCGTTGTCTTGAATACTTCGTGGCGCGACCATGAGGCCTCCGCGTCGGTCCGACGCGGTCCGACGTGGGACCTGTTGTAATCGGTCGAAGCAATGAAGTCAACTTCATTCGACCAACGTAACCCGGCGATTTTGCTTGCCTCTCACCGTCGGCGTGGTCAGGATGGCGGCGGAACTACGGAAGCGCAGCGGCCCCGTCGCATGGTGCGGCGGGGCCGTTGTTTTCTACCGCCGGCCGACTAGTAGTCGGACCAGTCGTACCACGGGTGGAGCCCACCCGACGTCGGCTCCCTCCGCTCCGGCTCGTAGACGGGCTCGCCCCAACCCCAGCCCTGCTCCACCGGCTTCTTCTTGCGCTTCTTGCGCTTCGTCGGCGGGATGAGGTGGCCGAACGCCTTGTCGACGAGGTCGGCCGGCACCTCTTCTTCGCGGGCGATCTTCTTGAACTGCGCCGGGGTGGGGAACTCCAACACTCCGGCGCCGCGGTCCAGGGCGATGCGACCCTTCAGCTCCGGTTCGGGGCCGTTGAACAGCCACGCCTTGACGTGCCGATAGGTGAGGTGGTTGCGTCGAGCCGCCATGACAGGATCATACCACGGCTGGGATCAGAGCCCAGCACCGTCCTCATCGAGCCAGCGCGTTTCGACGCTGAGCATCAGCTGCATGCCGGCACCGGCGCGGCTGGCGATCCAGTCGTGCATCGCCTGAGCCGCCTCCGGCGTCGGGAAGTCCCAGCCCGCGATCATGGCGCCGTCGACGCTGTCCACCCAGCCCGGTGCCATCATGCCTGCGGCGGGGTCGGCGACGTCGACCATGACCTTCGCAAAGAGCAAGGCGCGCTCCGACGACCCGTTGACGGGAACGGTGAGGGCGACCTGGTAGGTAGTGTCCGTGACGAGGTCGGTCACTTCGAGCCCTTGGTCTCGGCGATGACTTCGTCGAGTACCGTTTCGAGGTCGACGCCGGCCGCGCCGAGGGCACTGAGCACCGGCCACGCTTTTTCACGAGCCATCGCCGCGACGAGATAGGCACCCATCCCCTTCGCCTCTTCGAAGTCGATGTGATTCGGCCGCCTCGTGTTGACCACGGCGTAGGCCTTGTGCTGAAGCGCACGCAGCGCCGCCTGTTGTTCAGCCCTGCCGTCGTGCGTCGTGGGGATGACATCGACGGCGTCGATCAGGCTGAGAAGCGCGCCGGCCTTCGCCTGCCAGAAGTCGCGCTCGTACTCGACGTCTTGGGCGGTGGTCTTGCGCCAGCCCTTGAGAGAACGAAACGAGACGTCCTGGCCGATGGACTCGGCGTGCTCGATGCCGGCACGCATGCCGGGGCTGATGCCGAGATCTTCGTAGACGACGGTGTAGTCTGCCTTCAGCCGCCACGCGAAGCCGGCCTCGATGCCGAGCTTGCGTTCTTCCGCCACGGTGTCGTCGAGGACGCCGGCACGGGTGTAGATCGCATGCGAAGCGAAGGGGGCTTCGCCCCGATGCAGGCAGTCCTGCAGCGCCGCGGACAGGTAGCGCTGGTTGCGGTCCAGCTCGGCGGCGTTGGCACCGGCGAATGGGCTCTCGATAACGACTAGGTTCACTTCGTTCCCTCCTCTCGCGCCCGCCTGTAGTCGCGGAGCGCGGTTGATGTCACACGCCAACGGATCGACTTGCCCTCGCTGAGCCTTGTTGCCCGCAGTCTGCCGTCCTTGATCAACTTCCGCGCCCACCTGTCGCTGATGCGCAGGATCTCGCAGACCTCGCGCAGCGTGTACTCTGCTTCGTCACCGGGAGCGAGCCGGACCGGCGTGGCGGCCTCCGGTGCCTGGATGTACATGACGTGGCCGCACTTCGGGCATGGGTAGCCACGGTCTCGCTCCGGATCGATATCGATGACTGGCTCTTTCACGGCGCCTCTTGCTGAGCGCCCAGGTCTACCACGACGGGCAACGTGTTGGCGCGCTCCGCGTCGAGGAGTTGTACCAGGCGTCGCGTCGCCTCGTGAGCGTAGACGAGTCGGCCCGACGGCACCTCGCCCCAATGGTATACCTCGGCCTCGATCGCGTCGTGGTCGAGATCGTCGGCGACGACGGCTTGCTCCAGGTTCCATGGATCGTTGGCCGCGACGAGAAGCAGGTCGCGAAGCCACTCCTCCACCGGCAGCGCTTCGATGTCGACGTCGCCCGTCAACGCCTCGGCCGATACGTCGCAGTTCTGCTGCATGTAGTCGATGGCACGATGGACCCATACATCGGGCGCCATCTTCTCGACGATGCCGGCGGCGTTGCGCGGCAGATTCATGCCGATCGCGGCCTTCTGCGACACGTAGTAGCCGACGTCCTTGGTGCCGCCCATCCAGCGCAGCACCTGCTGCGGGTCCTCGTGCGGGCCGTAGTGGGCGAAGTGCATCAAGTCGATGTCGCCGTTGACGAGCAGGGTGCCGCCGTACAGAACAACGGCTTCGAACCAGTAGATGCTGTCCCAGCCGCCGTCCGGATGCGGCTTGAAGCAGGCCCAGCTGCGGGCGTCGCGGTGTCGAATCTGGTGGCTTGCGAAAGCCTCGCGAGCTTGCTGCTGGAGGCTGGCGATGTAGTCGTCGGCGGAGCGTGGCTTCAGGTAGGTCATTGGGGGTCCTGCTTGTGGGTGAGGTGACGGGGACGGAGCACGACCCACAGCATGGTGAGCAGGCCGCAGGCGATGTAGATGGCGTGTCGTTCGAGAAAAACGGTGGCGGCGATGGGTAGCCAGAACCCGATGACGACGGTGGCGGCGTTGAGGAGGCGCTGCTCCGGTCTCCATGTTGCGGTGGGCGTCATGTTGCCTTCCTGGGCGACTTACTGAGCGACTTCCACACACGTTCAGCTTCGCCCGGCTGCTCGTACTCCTCGACAGAGATCTCCGTCTCCTCCGGCACGGCCAACTCGATCACCCAGCCGTGGTCTCGGTACAGAATGCGGCCATGGATCGGGCCGATGTGAAAGATCTTGTCCGAATACTCCGACTGGTCCGGCAGACCCTCGGCGCCGACCCCGGAGCAGTCATCGGAGTAGCCCCAAATTTCGACCTTACGCATCTCAGTCGCCTTCCAGCTCCCAACGCTTCGCGATCCACCGGTCGTAGAGAGCGAGGCACAGCCAGGACGGCGCCCCGGTGCCATCCGGCACCAGGTGCCATCCGGTGCCGTCGCCCCGGTACGTGCCGGCCGCCGTGAGCACCGGCGGTCCGAAGAGTCCGTAGCGCTTACGGTAGATCGAGACGCGGAACAGCATCTCCGTGTCGCCTTCCCTGACGAGGCCCTCGAACTCGATCGTGACGGTCACTTCACGCGCTCGAAGATGAAGAGCCGCTCGCCCCGCGCCGCCCCGACGCCGACCTCGATCACGTTGACAAGACGATAGCCATCGGCGGCCATCACGTTCAACTCGATGGTGAGTGCGTCGGGATCGAGGTCGGAGAAGTGGTGGCCATCGTCGTCGTACTTGATCTCGACGACAGAGAACCGCTTCACCATGTACTCAAGACGCGCGGCGCGAAGCCCGGTAGAAGTTGGAGCTGGTAGCGCAGGCTGCTGCTTCTTCTTCTTCTTCTCGGCCGCCGGCTCAACAAACCCCGGACGCTCCGACAGGCCCCCGGTGATGGGCGCATAGAGCCAGCCGATGCCGGCGCCGAACTCGCCGCTCTTGGTAATCACACCGTCTCCTTCCAGTGAATCGAGCCGTCCGCTTCGATCCGCAGCGCTCTGATCCGAAGACGCCGCAGCAGCCTCTCCTTCGCCTCCTCGTACTGCGCCGACGCCTCGATGTTGGACTGAAGAATCTGCTCCGCCTCTTCACGCGTTTCGTATACGGCGAGACCGCGATGGTTGTGAACGATCTCCCACTCCGGCTCCACGGTGTTCTCCCTGACGCTCTCGAAAGCGAAGCCGTCGATCGGGTCGGGGGCGATCTCGTCAAGCTGTTGCAGCAGGGTGGCAAGGGCGGGCCGGATCCGGGCGATGGTGAGCAGCTCCGTTGCGCAAACGTCGGCTTCGCCGCCCTTCCCACCTTCCCCGAATAAAACGTTGAGATTGAGCAACTCCGCGGATCTGGCAACGACGTTGAGTGCGGTTTCGCCCCTCGACTTGAAAGCGTCGCAGAGGCCCTTGGCGAGATCGACGAAGTCGCGACAGAGATGCCAGGTGACGGCGATCTTGTCCCACGGCGACAGTTCGTCGATGTCGGTCTCGAACCGCTTCACCGCGCCGTCGGTCCAGCCCTTGTTGTGGGCTTCCACCGACTCCGCAACCTCGCGCAAAACGCGCACGTCGACGGAGTCCTCGAACCGCCACCAACCGTCGAGAATGTCCTGGACGTGGCTCATCGAGCCGCAGCAGCCGCCGACGTAGCCGTCGCCCCCGCTGCGGGTCAGCGACGCCCACTCCTCCAGGCTGAACCCGAGCCAGACGCTGGCAACGACCGGTACCTCGACGGGGCCGCGGTCTGCGCCCTCCCCCCTGTACTCGTTGTCGAGATTCACACCGATGCCGATGTCCTTGAGCAGGGCGATGGCGAGGTCGAGACGGTTTTCTCTGGTTTCAATCATCGTTGGTCTTCTTTTCCGGGTACTTCGCCACGTAGTTGGACAGGTCGCGTACGACGTCGATGATGTGCTCCGTCAGGTAGAAGCCGGAGGCGTGGATGTCGTTGATCTCGACGACGCGCGGCCCGTTCGGGGTGGTGGCGACGTCGAGAACGAAGGCCTCCAAGTCGGACAGCTTCGACCATTGCGCCGCAGCGAACTCGGCGACGACGTCGTGCTCCGTCTCCGTCGCATGCCACGGCGTTGCCTTGCCTTGCCGCTTGTAGCCGACAACGGCGGCAACGACGCCGTCGATGATCCACGTCCGGTACTCCGCGAAGATCTCGACGGGCCGATTCAGGACGACGAGGTCGTTGCCGTCGAGCCCGCGGTTCTGCCTGGCAACGTCGAGGGTGTCGCAGATGTTGCGCAGCGTATCGCAGCAGCCGGCGAACGTCTTGAGCCCGGAGTCGGGGCGACAGAAGAAGACTTCGTCGGACCCGTACCGCTTGACCACGTCTCGGACCGGCACGATCTCGGCACCGTGGTTCAGCCACGTCTCGCCCAAGCGCGGACCGTAGTAGGAGGCGCGGTGCGTCGTGGGCGAGTAGAAGAGCCTGGCTGTGTCCAGGGACGGATCGTCTTCGCCGGAAGGAGCCAACGTCCGCTCCCACGCCATGCGCACGAGCTTGGTGCTGCCGTAGTAGACGACGGGACCGTCCCAGCCGAACCGTGGGACCGTCCCAACGAACGGCAGCAGCGGGAACGCGGCCCAGTTGATGCCGAGCTTTTGGAAAGACTCCGCGAGGAACCGCGTCGATTCTTCACGGAGCAGGTTGGACTGCACCACCCAGAGCTGTGTCATGGCGACCTCTTCTGCATCTCGTCGGCGGTGACGAAGGCGAGGGCGGCGATCTCTTCCGGAGGCTCCTTGCCCCAGTGGGCGAGGTACTCCTCTCCGCAGTTCAGCTCCTCGTCCGGCCACAGTTCGCCGTAACTGTCGACGGTCCGGAGATGCTCGTGGATGGCCTGGCAACGAAGGCACCGCTTCACCGTGGAGACGCCGCCGCCGAAGATGATGGAGATCCGCTTGTAGCGATGCTTCGCCGGGATCGATTCTTTGCACGCGTCGCAGCGGTGCTCCTTCCGCGCCTTCACAGCGCGCTCGTCGTAGACCTTGTAGACCTCTTCGAAGCTGTAGCTCATGGTGAATCTCCAGCGAAACGTGCCCAGCACTCGTCGCACGCCCACGTCTCGTAAGCTTCGAACTTCAACATGGAGCCGGCGAGAGACACCGGCTTCGTCACCAGCCTGGACTTGCTAGGCTCTCTGCAGCTGTAGAGGTGGCCATGGCAGGGATGGTCTGGCATTCCGGCAGGGTGCCCGCACCGACACGGTTTCGGAGTCGCCGCCGTCGTCACCTGTGCACCGGCCTGGTCCAGTAGACGTCGACGTACTTCGTGACTTTGTCGACGAGGGGGACAACCTCGACGGTGCCGCCCGTGTCGTGGAGCTTGGATAGGAAGCGATGCAGCTGGACGCGGTCCTGATACGTCGCCATCGCACGACCATGGAGGACGAAGACGGTGACGGGGTTCTTCGTGCGGAGGAAGCTGTAGTAACTCGGCACCACTGCTTCGAGGAGGAGCGCGTCGTCGCGACGACCGGAGCATCCGACCGTCAGGGGCGGCGCCACCACCACGGCGTCGAAGCCCGCGGTGTCGACGTAGCAGGCGTCGCCCATCAGCCAGCGGCCCTCCGGGTAGTAGCGTTGCCAGCGCGGATCGATGTCGTTGCCCGTCGCTTCGATGCCGACGCGGGCGTAGGCCGCTGCCAGCTCGCGCAGCGACGGTCCAACGCACAGCTCCAGCACGTTCCGAACACCGAGGACGGCGAGGTTCTCGGCTCGCTGCGCTGCCGCCCGCGGTTTGGTCCGAGCGGTACCCGCGTCGTCCGTCGTGGATGTGTTGAAACAAGGCATCGCGATGTAGGCCCAGCCGGGCTCGAACCGGCACCGACCCGTTTATGAGACGGGGGCTCTAACCCATTGAGCTATGGACCCGTGCCACTGTACGTCGAAGCTACGGCGGGGTCAAGGAGAACGACATCGTGTGCTTGCCCGAGTTGTCAGACAGGGTGAGTTGGCACAGCTTGTCGTTGAGGCGACCACGCATTGAACCTGGGGAGGCGGCACGGACCTCGTCCTCGATCGTCAGCACGAAGGCGACGGCGCGGTCTATCTCTTCGGCGGAGCACGTGTCCGAAAACTTCACCGTGGTCCGATCCTTGGTGATCGTGACCCTGGGTCGGCTGTTCGTGGCCTTGACGACGACTTCGAAGGAGCGTTCCGTGGTCATGCTGGATCCTGTTCTTCGGGCGGTTGGCTCTGGAGCCAGTCGAGGTGGCGGAGGTACTCACGAAGGTGTACGACCTCGGCGCTGGTGAAGTGGAAGGTGTACAGAACCTTTCCGTCCTTCACGACGACGCCCCACTGCGCGAAGCATTGGGGAGCGGAGCAGTCGTAGAAGATGTCGACGGCGCCTTTCTCCGACACGAGGACCGTTGCAAGCAACTCTTGCAGGCCGTCGTCGAGGCGCATCGGGTGGCCCCGCGTGTCGACCCGTACTTTGCCGGCGCCGACAGAGCCGCACTCGGGGCAGTTCAAGTCGATCACCGGGACCCCTGGAGCTGCACCGCGAAGCGTCGAAGCCGAGCCACCGCCACGGCTCGCTGCGACACGAAGTATTCGAGCGTCCTGTCGAGGTGTGGATGAGCCGCGCACCGCATCGCGACGAGTACGGCGACAACGATTTCGGTGTGCTCGAAGTCGGCGTCGCAGCGCAGGTCGACGAAGAGCGCGTCGAAAAACTGTTCGATGACGTCGCCGGACGGGTCCGCAACGAGGGCGACGGCGAGGCTGTCGACGACGGGCTCCTCTTCCAGGTGCCGCGCCAGGCTTCGCTCGTGGTGCATCACTATCTGCGCTGCGAAGCGTGGGCTCCGTAGCGCCTGAAGCCGGATCGCGACCCCGCCGATGTCGACGTGGTCGAACATCAGTAGCTCGGCGTCACCTTGATCCGGGTCACCCCCGCCGGCAGCTTCGCCAGGTCGATGGTGGCGCCTTCGTCGTACATGACGTCGCCAGCGATCGCACCGTCGATGTCAACCTCGATCCCGTCGTCGGAAACGTAGTTGGGAGCTTGGCCGCCGAAGTAGTCGTAGAGTTCGTCCGGCGGGTTGACACCGGCGGCGTCGCAGGCACGGTAGGCGACCAGCTTCTTCTTGTAGTCCTCCGTCGGCGCCTTCAGACCGATGATGTGAATCGACATGCCCATGATGGTTCTCCTCAGTGACCCCACGTCGAATGCACGGCGGCGGCGATGCCCCACAGGATCAACAGCACGATGCTGAGACCGACGGTGTCGCCGACCCCGCGCCATGCCAGCTCCCAGCCACCGTTGTCGTCGTCCTTGTATTTCTTGTCGACGGAGAGGTTCAGCACGCTGTAGCCGGCCAGCATCCCGAACGCGGTGGTGAACGAAGGTGTCGCAACGCCCCACGTCGGGGCAACGAACATGGCCCACAGGTCGGCGAAGATGTAGGCGCGCAGCGAGATCAGCAGCACCACGAGCGTGGTTATCACGGGCAGGATGAGGAGAGCGTCGGTGAGGCTCGTCGCCTTCTCGTCAGTCATGTCCCTGTCTTACCATGCGTCGAACCAAGCGTCAAGCGCTGTGGCGCAACCGAAGCTTGCGAAGGGTCTCGATGACCTTGCTGACCTCTTCGTCGTCCATGTCGGTGAGACCGCACCTTGGCACGTAGGCATCGATCGCCTCCACCGCTGTGTTGCCTTCCCAGTCGACGTTGCCTTCGAGGTAGATGAGGAGGTCGCCGATGTAGACGCGGAAGGTGCTGCGCATCGACTCGGGCAGCTCCTTCAGCGCCATCCGCAGCGTCGGGTAGCCGGCGAGGTGCGCGCAAGTGTTGGGGTACGGCGCGTCGGCACCGTCGTCCCGCAACGCCTGCCACAGCTCGTCCCAGCTGGTGAACTCTACGAGCCATCGACCTTCGTTCTTCATCGCCACTTTTCTCCCGATTCTTCCGGATGCAGCCACGTACCGCCGGAAAGCGTAGGTGCCGGCCCAGGGTGTGCATCACCGGCGTGGAGGCTTCTGCCTGGATGCGTCGCAGGGAGTTCGCCCACTATCACCCGTTCCTCTTCGTCGGCTGTATTGCTGCCTGCGCTTCTCGCGCTGTCTCTCCTAGCAGCCGCAGATTGGAGAGACGGACCCCTGCTACTCCTCCTCGCGTCCAATCGCTCCCTTCACTTCGGCTTCGGCGAGGGCGACCCGGGCGTTCGCGATCTTGACCTCGGATTCGGCCAGCTGCTGCTGCAGTCTATGCTCCATATCGTAGAGCACTTCCCACCGCCCATAGCTGCGCGCGTCTCGGACGCAGCGGTTGACGATGGACCTGGCCGCCCACATCCCCAACACCGCGGATACAACGCTGAGGATGACGATGGCGACGACGGAGTCGCTGGCGTAGCGGGTCCCAAGCGAGCCGACACCGGCACTCATCATGGCGATGAGGTAGATCTTCGTCGTCGCGAAGTCGCGCGTGTCCGAGAGGTAGCGCCACATCTTGGCGGGCGTCGCCGGCTTCTTCTCGTTCACCATGTGAATCCTTCGCCCGCGGGAGTCCCGGGCATGGGTGGTACTTTGATCATGAGATGTGCGCACAACTCTTCGATCATCGCCCATCTTCCGGAGCGCAGCAGCGCGTAGTCGCCGGATTCGCGCACCGCGAGCCAGTCGACGAACTTGTTGTAGTCCTGAGGTGACTCGTCCGGAAGACGGTGGTAGTCGAAGTCGACAATCCGCGGGGGTTCGCCGTCGATCTGAACGATGGTCATGTCTACCCATTCCCCGTCCGCGTTGGTGATGCGGTACGTCAACCGAGACGTTTGCGTATGTACGCGGATAGAGAACTCAGTCATATTCGGATCCCCTGTCGATGACTCCGTGGATGGAGTCGAGGAGGCTGCTACCTAGCGCCGCCAGCTCCTTCGTGTGGGTGCCATCTCTCGCGGCGCGAAGATGAAGGATGGCGTCGCCGTGGTGGTCGAGCCAGTAGTTCTCCGCGACGCCAGCGATCGCCGCCGGTGGAACGGATCGAAGCGCCAACGCCTTCACCGGATGCGCCGGGTCCCACCGTTCGCGGTTGCGGTAGAGTAGCTCCGCCATGATCTCGCGCGACACCAGCGCGATGAACGCGCGATGGCAGCGCTCGTCATGT